>Ga0105859_1000166_pt1 | contig 27499 bp, 23 predicted proteins | sample OrgsoiDNA_201063_FD_89684 | JGI IMG/M metagenome (GOLD analysis project Ga0105859, IMG submission 89684) | Permafrost soil microbial communities from the Arctic, to analyse light accelerated degradation of dissolved organic matter (DOM) -... | ecosystem: Environmental > Terrestrial > Soil >...
ATGCGATTGCCTGCAGAAAAAGGCCTTTTCCCCTATTGCCTGAGCAGTGGACAATCGCCTAACGTCGAACTGCGAATTCACAAACAAACCAATCCCGCTGTTGCGCAACGCGGCAAGAATTTCAATTCAAGGAGCGACCATGACGGACAAAAAGGGGCAAGCCCTGCTGATGGGCATGCGGGTCAAAGTGTTGGCCATGTCGCCTGATTTGTTGAAGGAGTGGACGCCCGTCGAGCAAGGCGTCATCCAAAAAGCGCACAACGATTCGTGCGTGGCCAACAGCCCTTGGCTGCCGCGCGTCTCAAACGCAGAGGAAAATGACGTGGGCGACATCGAGTTGCAATTGAACGACCATTGCGGATCGCTCCTTTGGATACGCGTGCCCGCAAGCGTCGTGGAGGCTATTGAGTGGGTCGCGAAGTGAGAGCCGCGAAGAAAATCCCCGCTCATTGAAAAAGGGATCGCGGCGGCGACCCCTTTTGCTTTCTTTGCTGTTTGCCCGGAAGGCTTCTATTTGACGTTTGGCGCGCGCAGGATGGCCGCAGCGCGTTGGATACTCTCCTTGGGGCGAGACTCAGTCAAAGTCCTCAGTCAAAATCGCCGTTTTTGGCCCGTTCCCACAACGCCGCCACTTGCGAAAAACTGCCGCCATGCCGCGCGGCCCAACCCGCTTGCCGCGTTTTCTCTTTCCCGTTTGCGGGCGCCGCGCCTTTGTATTTTTTGAGCCATGCGAGCTCAAAGGCGTCGGGCGCGTTTTCATCCGGAATGTCCTTGAAATCCGAATTGGCGAAAGCTCCCGTGGAACTGACGCCCGAAGACAGCGAGTGTCCAGAGCCCGACGAGCCTTCGGAGTCGGAATCGCTGTCCGCAGGCGACAAGGTCGCCGGTTGGGCGGAAGCCGCATTCGCTCGCTTGCGGCCAAAGCTCGATCGCGACCAGCCCGAGTCCATGTCCGGATCCAACATCGCGTCGTCGCTGGATTCTGGCTCAGCCTCGGCAGGCGGATTGGCTTGGAGCCGAACTTCGGCGTTGTTTTTGGCGTCAGCCCACATCTCTTTGATTTGATCCATTGTGGCGCCGCGAATCGACAGCCAGCGAATTTCTTGTTGTTTTTTGTTTTGCTCCAGAGGAGCGTCTTCCCCAAATTTGCGCTCCCGGGCTTGGGCCAATTCGGCCAAGGCCGCTGCGTCCAAAGAGCCGCGCGCGGGATGCTTTTTGCCCGGCTTCTTGCCCTTTTGGCCGGCGCCCGCCACGCTGCCTTCGCCATCGGTGGAGGCGTCGTCTTTTTTGGAGCCGTAGGCTCCGCGGCCGTTGGAGCGCGCTGCCCGCTCTTGGTCCGTTTTTTCCTTGGCCGCCGCCTCTTGCGCCTCCGCTTCCTCCGGGGAATAATCGGCGGAGGCCCACTGATCGAGGAGCCCCTGCCGCGCCATGGCCCAGACGGCCTTGATTTGGTCAAAGCCATAGCCGCGGCTGACAAACCAGCGCGCTTGCTTGTCGCGCGCCGCGCCAAAAGCGGGCTCACGGGGGCCGAAGCGGCGGGCGAGGGCTTGGGCGAGCAGATCCGTGTCGGATTCAACGTGGTGCGATTCGAGCGCTTGCTCGACGGCTTTTGCGATGAGTTCGGGGGGCATGCCTTGATCGGCCAGCTCGCGCTCGATGAATTTTTTGGAGCGGGTGTACATCCGCATGCGCGCGCGGCCAATGGCGTAGCGTTCGTCGGATTGAAGCCCCAGCGCTTGAAGCTGCTCGACCGCTTGCGCGGCGTAGGGCGCCAAGCGCTCATCGCGAGAAATTCGCTTGATCAACTCTTGGGCCGACAAGTCGGTTCGCGACAACAGGTCCACGCCTTTGCGGCGAGCCGCGGCCAGGGCGTCTTTGGGGGCGAGGGGCGGCCGAACGGCGGGCCCTTGGCGCTCAATCTGGCTCGTGCGGACCGTTTCTCCGCTTTCTTCGGCTTCTTTCAGAACCGCCTTGTTGCGTTTGTTGCGCGCGCGCTCTTCCTCGCGGCGCGTTTTGCGGGCGCTGCGGGCGCTCGCTTCAAACTCAGCGTCCGGATCCGTCGGCGCGCCGTCCGCTCCGGGCTCCGCGCCGGACTGGCCTGAGCGCAGCCACTGCGTTTTTTCGCCCAACAAGTCGTCGGCGTGGTCCGAGCGCGGTTGGTGGCGGCCGGTGACTTTTGCGTTTTCATCCGCGCGGGGCGCGGCGGACAAAATGGCGGTGATTTTTTCCTCGGGCGTGAGTTCTTCGGCTTCTTGTTGTTTGCGCAAAAACTCCGCCAACAAATTCTTGCCCGCGTCGAGTTCGGGAGGCGCGGCGGAGCCCGTCTTCTGCGCGACCGCGCTTTTCTGCGGCGTCGGCGCCGCGGCCTCCGACGCATTCGCGGCCGTGGGGCTCAGTGGCGGATTTTGTTTCAAAAATGAGCTGAGAAGATCCTTGGACGCATTGAGCTGCGGCAAGGCCTCCGGGCTGATGGGCGGCTTGGGCGGGGCCTCGCCCGCAAGAAGGGCCTCTTGCTCTTCGCGCGTGAGCTCGGACAAGTCGCGATGGCGATTGTGCCCGTATTGCTCCAGCTCCCGCTCGGAGTAATCCTGGTCATAGGCGTCGTGTTCGCCGTGCGAGCCATAGCCCGGACTGCCGTCTCCGCCGCCAGATCGTCCGGCTCCGCCTTGTCCGCGGGCGCCATAGCCGCCTCGGCCGCCTGAGCCGGATTTTGCCCCATATCCGCCTTTGCCGCCGCCAGCTCGCTCGCCCCCGCGCGAAGGGGGGTTTGCGCCTGAGCGCTGCCCGCGCTCCGACGGCGGTTTGGGGCTAGCCAGGGCAGACGCAGGGAAGAAGCCGTCCAAGCCGGCGGCGCTCGCTTTTTCAGCGCCCGAAAGGCCTTGCGAAAAAGACGGTTGCGGCCGGTTCGGGCGGTCTCCCGCGTCTTCCCGCGCACGTGTTTCGTCTTGCGTTTGGGGCTTGCGGCTCTGCGCGCCGCGGAAGCCCGCGCCTTTGTCTCCTTCCGACGCCTCGCGTTTTGGCTTGGAAATCGCTTTGGGCGGGAAAAACCCCGCGAGCTTGCCTTTGGCCTCGGCTTCGCCACGGGCCGCCGCAAGCGCTTGCCGGGCTTCTTTGGCCGCGTTGCGGGGCTGCAGGGGGCCGCTTTCCTTGCGTTGCTGCGCCGCTTTGCGCATCAAGTCGTCAAGCGCCTTGGCTTTCGAGTCCATAGAGAATCCGCCGAATGAAGAGAACTGGTAAATCGCGAGCGCGAAAATGGGAGCCGCGATGGGCAAGAATGCCACAAAACCCTTGTGGAGGCAAGGATTTTGGCAGTGATTTCACAAAGCCAGCGCGCGCCACAATCCGAATAGCCTGTGTTTTTTCAAAAACAATCCCACAGGCTTCGGGTCGTTCAACATGCCCCCAGGGCCAGAAAAAACGAGAAAAAGACATGCGGAGTCCCATTCTTTACAGCTTTTTTATAGGGAATACCCTATTCTGAAAAAGTGCCAACAGCCATGGAGGGCATGTGCAAGTTCAATCTTTTTTTCATCCTTTGCGCTCGCGCGTCCCCACGCCCGCAACGCGGCGCGAAAAAATGGCGCTGGAAGCCAAAAACAAATTGCTGCTGGAGTTGAAAATGAGCTCCGCGTGCGTAGGTCAATTTCGAAAGGCTTTTTTCTGCGCGTTTGCGGACGATGCCGGTGTTTTTCGAATTGAGCGCGATTTGGCCGATCACCATCAAGTGAAGGTGCTTTTGCGATTGCCTCCGGAAAATGTCGAGCGAGCCGTCTCTTTGGTTCTCTCATCGGTCGAAAGCGCGCAAATTGGGCGGATCAGGCCCTGCGGGGAGTGAAGAGCCCGCGCGCAGTCGCGTCATCCAAGGACCGGCGGGGATTGCGTTTCGGCGAATACGGCGCTATTTTTGTGGCCCAAGGATTTTGAAAGGGCCTTTTGGCCCCAGCCACAAAGGGCCACAGGGCAATGCCGGATTCCACGCAAAACGACGAAAAATCAGCGAAAATAGCCAACGCAGCGCGCGAAAGCCGCGCCGGGGGCTCAGGCTCGTCGGCGGAGCCTGCCGACTTGGAGGCTCGTCGCAAAGAAAAACGCGACCGCGAAGCGGCCCAAGCCGCGCGCGAGGGACGGACTGGCGGTTCGCGCGAGTCTCGCAAAGAAAACATGGCGCCGCAAACGGCGGAGGAGTTGGCGCGCGCGCGCGCCAAAGCCCGCGCTGCGCGCGCGGCGATGGGGGCGCAAAAGGACGAGTTGCCCGCCGCCGCCAACGACACCGGCGAAAACACGCCAACCCCCCCGCTGCGCGGACCAGAGGGCTCCGCCTCCTTGGGCGAAGACGACACGACCAGCGCGCAATCGAGCGGAGAAAGCCTGAATCCTGAAAAAGAGGCGGAGCGGCGCGCCCGGCGAGCTCGCAGAAAGGCGCGAGAAGAGAAAGAGCGCAAACAGCGCGAGCGCGATTTGGCAATTCTCCAACAAGCTGAAGAAAAGAAAAAAGAACCGAGCGCGGTCGCCAATGGGTGGACGGTGATCAAGATGGCTCTCGGATTCGGCGCGGCGGGATGGGCTGTCGCGACGATGATTTTCGCGATTTTAATGGGCATGGAGGGGGGAGCCCTTTTGGCCTTGCGAATTTTGTGTGGCTTGGGGGGAGCGGCCGGCGGAGTTTACATCTATCTCTATAAACGCGACTTGTTCAACCGCGTGATGAACGAGGAGTGAGGCGCGTTTGGGGCATTGCGCACTGTCTGCCACATCAGAGAGTAAATCGCGACCTTTGGGTCGCTTTTTTTTGACGGTCAAAAACAGAAAGCATGTCGCTGACAAGGATTGTTTTCGTTGTTTTTCGTTGCGTCGCACAATAAAAAAGACGGGTGAAAACCTTGTGCCCCTCGCCAACAAAGGAAGGCGCGGATTTTTTGCGAGCAAGGCGTTGAAAAGGGGAGAAAAGAATGGAAAAGGCCGCGCGTCATAAAATATCGACCGAACGTCATTAGGGAAAAGCTAAGCGATTGATAAGTTTCTGAAAATTACGGATTGGACGGCCTGCTGAAAGCGACGACAGGTTGGTTTTGGAATGTAAGAAAAAGCTTAAAAACACTGTTTTCCAAATTCGCCAACAATAGGGGGTTGCGCGTCTAGGGAATACCCTATAAAGTCGCAATCAGTTGAGGAGCAGTATGTTGCTTCGCAGCAAACCCGGGAGCAATTGAATTTCTTGCGTTTTCGAATGTAGAGGCGCGAACCATTCCATTGAGCCATTCGCCTGAACTAATCGCGCATTGAGCGCAACCATGGAGTCAATTATGAAAGCATCCTCGAAGAACCTCGCCCTGGCAGCCCTGACGGCCGCCGCCCTCACCCTGTCCGCCTCCGCGTTCGCCGGCAATGGCCTGGGCCCCTCAGGCTCCGTTGGCACGGGCACCGGCCCCTATAGCTGGGCGCCGGCGAGCGTGACGGCTTACAGCGCGAACAAGCTGCGCTCGGCAAACACGCAAGCCCAATGGGCCCAAGCGCAATCGGTGTCGCAGCCGGTTTATGTCCAAAACCCGGATGGCTCGGCGTCCTTCGCCTCCAAGTGATCGCGCGGCGAGCGCGAGGGGCAGCAGCGCGTTTGCGTTCGCGGCCTGATTATGGCGCTTCGCGCTTCCCGGCCATGCCTGAAACGACCGCTCATCGCGGTCGTTTTTTCTTGGTTGTGTCCTTGGCCGCCGCCGGCTAGACTGATCGGGTGATTTGTGGCGCAGGCTTGCAGGCTGCGTTTAGGTGCCTTGGGGGCGATGAATGGCCGGTGTTTTCAATTCGAGCGTGAATGATGGGGTTGCCCGTTCCTGAGCTTTTGGCTGTTCGCGTGCAAGATGGCTTGCACGGATTGACCGCGGACGCGCAAGGCGCGCGCATTGCCTATCAACGCGACAGCGTGCGCAACACGTTGCATTTTTCCTTGGACGGGATGGTGGGAGACCATGCGTATGGCTCTTTCAACCAAGACGCGCAGGGCAATTTGAAGGGCTCGGTGGTGATTGTGGCGCCGCTTTCGGGCTTGCCGACGCCGGCTGGATTGGGGCAGGTCGACACATGGTTTCGCATGGACACGCGCGCGGCGAAAGAGGGCGAGGCCGTCGTGGAGCGCTCTTTGGGCGTGGGGCGCGCGATCGTCGTCGCGCCAGAAGGCAGCGCCGTGCCCGCGGGAATTCAAGCGATTTATTATAGCGGGGGCGTCGCTGAGCGCGATCAGGCGGTCGACGAGGCGTTTGGGCGATTTGGCGTTGAGCGCAAGGTGATCACCGCCATGCGCGCGTGGCCGGGCCAAAGCGAAACGCAAGCGAGGGAATGGGCTGAGCGAAACGCCGCCGAACTCTATCCGAACGCGAAGCACGCCATCCATTGCGACACGCACGACAGCGGCGCGGACGCCGATTTGGAGCGTTTCGACTCGCGCGGATTGCTAGAGTCGTTGCGGCGCGGCCGATTCACCGAGGACGAAAGCGGCGCTGAAATCACTTTGGCCGATTTGGCCCAAGAGCGAGCCCAAAAGGGACGCGAAGCCATTGAAGCTTTTTTGGGCGGCTTGCCCGCCGATGAGCGCGCGCGCCTTCAGGCGCATTCCGAGTGGCACAAAAATCGATTGGCCCAAGACGCCGCCGCCGCGCGCGCCTTGGACGCCGAGTGGGTCGCCAAGGGCGAAGCGCAATTCAAGGCCGAGGTGACGGAAAAAGCGGAGAGCGGGTTGGCTCGCCTGCCCGGAGAGGGCGACTTTTTCGTGGCGCGAGCGGGATTCACGCAATCGGTGGCGTTTGGCCCGAAGCAAATGGCCGAGGCCCTGGCGAGCGAAGCCATCGCGCCGGATGACCAAATTTGGCGTTCCGGCATGGCCGCTGAATGGAGCCGGGTCTCGGACAGCCCTGTGGGGCGATTGGCCCAGTCCTTGGGCGTGTTGGCTCCAAGCCGCGGCGCGCCCGCGCCGTCCGCGCCTCCCGTCATTGTCGCGCCTCCCCCGCCCTTTGCCAACGAGAGCGTGGACATTGGGCGCTTGGGAGCCGTGAAGCTGTCAGCTTGGCGCGATCAACGAGAATTAGACGCCGAAATTCAACCGTTGGCCCCTGCGGCTCCCGAGCGCGTCCGAACTCCAAGCCTGTGATCCCAAAGGCGGTAAAAAGATTTCGAAGCGCATCCTGCGTCGGTTTTCCGTTCGGGCAGAAAAAGAGCGCTGGCGGTGAGGTTCGATTGCTCAAAAGGCGCGTTTTCGCCGTTCGGAGGCATCTTCGCCAACTCGTCGAAAAAAGCGTGGATTCCGATTGACCCGAACGCCCGATCGTCCTAGTTTGGATGGGCGTTAAGCCAGGGGCGCTGAGCCCTGCGGCGATCGCAAGCCATTTTCCAGAGCCCCGAAGAGGGACCGGAGACCAATCAGCCTGTGTAGGAGGTGCCCCACGCTCCCTGACCACACCCGCGAAGCTTGACCGCTTTGCCCGGCGAATTCGTCTCCGTCCAAAACCTCACGCAAGAGGCTCACGATGCTGCGCTCAAAACAAGAAAATGGGAACCTGGCGGCCTATGCCGCTCAGGACGCCAATGACTATCAAGCCGCGAAGGCGCTGAGGGCCCAAGCCCTCAAAGAGGCCCAATGGGCCGCCGCCGTCTGCGGGGTTTTCGCCCTCTGGCAATTGTTCGAGCAGAGGCCTTGGCTGAGGAGGCTGGCCATCGACCGAGTGGGCTCTCGCTTGCGGGCGTTGTTGAAGCCCGCCGAGGGGTTTCTCGTGGAAGGCTGGGAGAGTTTTGACAAAGAGCAACGGCGCGATTGCCATCATCAAATCGACGCCGCCATCGAGCGCCTCTCCGAAGACTTGGCAGGGTTGCCATGGACCAGCCACGCGCAGCGGTGGACGTTTGAGAGGCCTCGCGAAATCGACCAACTCGCGCACGATTTGTTTTTCAAGAAAAAGCCCGATTTGTGGGCGCGTTGGGAGGTGCGGTGTTTGGCCAAAAGCGCGAGCCGCGCCAATGAGCCCGTTGCTTGCCCGGACTGCGTCGTCGACAAAAACCCGGCCCCCGCCTTGCGACTCGTCGAGGGCGGGCTTTCTTCTTTAGGGGGATTGGCCGACCCCGGCGGGCGCGTTGTTAGCGCAAAAAAAGCCCCCGTTCGCAGCGAGCCCAAGCCGCCGTGGCTAAAACCGGATTTGAGCGACGAGGACGACCCCGAAGGCCGGCGCAAGAGAGAGGGCGGGGCTTCTCGCGCGCGACGGCTTTGAGCGAGAGACCAGGCCGGGGCGGCGCGAGGACGCCCTTGCTTGACTGACAAAAACGCTGGGACGACGAAAAAAAACGCCCCGGTTAAGGGGCGCCAGTGCGCGACAAGGGCGGCGGGGAGGGCGCCATTCCGCTCAGGGCCCTTTGCGCGGGTCGGGCCGATGCGGCCGAACTTGCTTGATGGCGGGAGCCTGCTCTTGCGGATGGGTTTGCATCCATTCCTCAAACGCCCGCCGAATGCCCTTGGTGCCGTCCTGAAAAAACGTTTCGTCAAAGGGCTTGGAGAGAAAAGAGCGAGTCGCTTCGCGAGCCCTTTGCGCGCACAAAGCCATCAACTCGGCCTGCGGATAGCGCATTTGCTCCATGGTCATTTTGCGGCCCTGCGCGTCCGATTGCGCGGCGAGCGCGAAATCCTGTGAATACATTTCGTCGCGCAGCGCCAAACGCAACGGCGAAAGCCCCCAACGCTCGCCCTTCGGCGTCAAAAACAAGTTCTTGGCCAAAGACGCCGAGCCTCGATTGAACTGCCCTTGCCGATCCGTGATCTGGTGAATCGCTTGGTGATACAGCGCGAACTGGGCGACAAAGTCCCACTGGCTTTGAGGCCACGCCAAGCGCGCGAAAAGCTCGCGCGAAAGCTCAATCCCCAAGTGATCATGCCCCGGATGGTGCGGATCCGTCGCGTCAAAAGACAACCAGCGGCCATCGGGTTTGGGCAACGGGCGTTGGCCGCCCGTGACGACTTTGCCCAAGTCGTGGCACAACGCCGCCAAGCGAACGCGCAGCTTGCGCTCGTCCGGCAATTCCGCGCTCAATTCAAACGCGCGCCGCATCACCAAGCGCATGTGGGTCCCCACGTCGCCCTCCGGATGATGCTGGACAGGCTCCGCGACGCGCGGCATCAACGCAAACTCCAAAAAACGCTCGTCGGCGTAGGCGAAGCCCATGAGGGCTTCCGAGCTCTCGCCCATGACGAGGTCGAGCAACCGGAGGCCGCCCTCGGCGTCCACGGGCTGCTCGCGCCAAAGGCAATCGGCCGGCGGCGTGTGGGTCGGCCGAAATGACGCGGTTTTCGAGCTTTTGGGCTCATGGGCCGCGCTGCCCGCGGATTCTCGCGGAGCATCGAGGCGCTCAGTGGGCTGCGGCTGCTTGGTGCTGGACATGGAATGGCCTTGAAATGGAGTTTTGAGCGAAAGTCGGCGCGCGAATAAACAAATAAAATTGAGGAATTCCGCGCCGCTCGGCGGTCCGCTGATCAATGATCCGTTCATTCTCTCCCGTCCTGGCGAAATTGGCAAGAAAAAAACAGCGCGCCCAAGGCCGCGCGATGTAGAATCGAGCGGCAATCCCCTCAATCGATTTTCGCGGCCTTCCATGACGCTCTCTCCTGAATCCCTGCGGTATCTGATGCTCCCCAAGCTGGGCGAGCCCTTGCCGTGGCTGACGGAGTCCGGAGGCGTGCGCGAAGAGTTCAATGACTCGCTGAGAATGGTCGGCGTCGCCTCGCCCGAAGAGACGGCTGTTCTGGCGCGAGAAATCTGGGAGGGGGAGGCCGGCCCCGAGGAAAAACGCCTCGGCTGGCGGCTCAAAGACCGCCCCGACGAGTTCTGCGCGTTTCTGTTCGCGGGCATAAATGGGTCGGGCCTTGCGCCAGAGCTCGCCGAGTGGCGAGCTTCTGTGCGCCAACGCACGCTCGCGGTGTGCTTGGCGCAAGTGTGGATCGAGCGGCGTGAGCAAACGGCTGAGGAAGCCGCCGAAGAGGCCGCCGAGTTCGCGTTGCCTCTGCAATCCTCAGCCATCGCTGGAGCCGCCCAAAAAGGGGCGAAGAAAAAAAAGAAAAAAACAACAACCATAAAATCCATTTGGTGGGCGCCAAGCCCCTTGGGGACGGGAACCCTCGCCCGCTTAGGGAACGCGGCGCTGGCCAATTTGGGCTCTTGCTTCGTCGCGATCAATTTATTCGCGAGCTTTGGAGCCCGAGCGCTCGGATTGCCCCATTTGAGCTCCAACCAAAGCCTTTGCGCCTCCATCGCGCTCGTGGCGTGGCTCGGAATGGAAATGTTTTTCAAATACAAGGTTCTTGGCCGAGTCAACTCCTTGCCCATTTGGCTCTGGGCGCGGGCGCAATTGCCCAGCGGAGGCTGGCTGCACGGGCGCGCGATGGAAAAACAGGCCCAGAGGCATTGGGGGCTGCATGGCATGACGGCTGAGCAAGCGAAGCAAACCGCCTCGGCGCATTTGGGCTCGCCCTGGAGACACCGGAACGCGAAGGAGAACGCGCGAGCCGCTCAATCAGCAGCGCTGTGGGAACAGGCAAAGGTGTTCTTTTCAAACGGGTCAACCTTTGGCGAAATTTGGGCCACGTTGAACCAAGATGAGGAGCCGGGCGGCCAGGAGTCCGGAATGGCCCTTCCGCCGGAGATACAAAAAGCACGCCGTCAACTGGCGCGCTTGGACGCCGAAATCAAGCGCGTGGATGAGTCCGCGGATCTCGCGGTTTTCGCGCAACGCATCGCCGCGCGCGAGAGCGCGGCGCTGGCGCGGGAAATTCAGTCCATCGCCGCGCCTGAGTTCCATTCGGGGGCCACATCCTTTTCGAGCCAAAATCAAGCCGAAATGAGCGGCCGAAAGCCCGCAAAGGGCGCCGAATCCGATGCTCTTTCGCCGCAAAAGGGCTCAGAAAACGCTCGAAAGCCACGGAGGCTCTGACCCAGGCGCGTGTCCACGCTTTGGGGGGGACCAAAAGAACGAAAAGCCGCAACAGGGAGACCTGAACGCGGTTATGGCTCCGCGCGCTGGCGAATGGTTCGCGGAGGATCTTGCAATCGGATTGAAAAAAGGGGAAATTCAAGGGAGTCGTCAGATACAATAATCAGACGATTCAATGCCTCGATTCTCTCTTTTCGGATGCTCCGCTGTGCCTCAAGCTTATTCTTTGGAAGATTTGGCGTTCATGGCGCAAAAAAACGTTGGCGCGCCTTTGCCGTGGCTCGACGAGCGCGGCGTTTTGCGCTCGGAGTTCTCGGACGCCATGGGCCGCACCGCCCGCGCCGCCAAACGCCATCCGGTGAAAGGAGCGGTCCTGGCTCGTGAAATTTGGGAAATGGAGTTGGGAGAAAAAGAGCGCCAACTGGCTCAGTCGCTCTCGAAAGATCCGGACGCTTTGGCGCGATTTATGTTCGCTGGAATCGACAACGCCGGCTTCGTGCCTGAGCTTGCGGATTGGCGAGCGTCGACCCGGCAAAAACAATTGCTGTTTGAATTGAGGCGAGCGAATGCGAAAAAGCGAGCGCAAGCCGAGGGCGAAGCGCGTCCTTCCGCGCCCCGCCAAGACGAGCCAATGGCGAGCTTTTCCCCCCGTCGCCACGCCAAAGGGCCTCTGAACGCCCACCGGGCTCTGGCCTTGGGCGGCGTCGACGGAACGGTGGCCCTTTCACCGCAAATTGCCGCGCAGACGGCGATTGCGGGTTTCGTGAGCGGCGTGATTTTGCTCGCGGCCTCTTTTGCTCGGCTGCCCGCGGCGCGACGCTTTCCCGCGCGGCTTTGGGGCCGAGTCCGGGACGCGATGGGCGTTTTGCGCGCCCAATTCCATTTGAAAGCCGCCTGGCCGCTCGCTTGCGCGAAAAATCAACGGGCGGCTCGCGCGCACTGGAAGAAAAACGGCGCTGAAAAAGCGGCTGGCGCGTTGTCGCGGCTGCCGGTGGGGATGGATTCGCCGTCGCGCCGCCGGACATTGAGCAACGCGATGATGCAATGCCTGGACGCCGAATCCGGCGCGCCCGGTCCAATTTTCGCCCAAGAGGCGACGCGGGTGATGCAATCGGTGAGCCTCGAGGGGTTTGGCGAACGGATGGCGAAAAGGGAAAGAGGCGCGATCGCGCAAGAGTGGGCCGCCGTGGATGACGCTCAAGAGCGAAAAATCGCCTCCAAGGCGCCAAAAGACGCAGCGCCGAAGAATCCCGCGCGGAATATGCCCCCTGCCCCCCGACGGCTCTGAAAAGGCGATGCCGGAGCGGAATTCGAGCCGGCGCTCAGAGGGGCAGGCAAAGAATGCTTGGCGGCGGTTGCTTTGTGAAGCGAATTGCAAGAAAATGAAAGAAGCCACGCCAAGCGCGGCTTCTTTTGCTTCGTTCTCCGCTGTCGCCCACCATCCCGCCTCAAAATGCCCACACAAAATCCCGCGTCGTTGACCGAGCCCACGCCTGCAATCGAGACGCAGGCCGATTTCTTTGAGCCAGAATCCAATGTGGCGTGGAGTTTCTACCACCAAAGCGCCAGAGGCGGGGGAAATGACGAGAGCGCGCCGAAAAGCCAAGAAGAGCCGGCGTGGAAAACGGCGTGGAAGCGCAGGCTGATGCCCATCGCGCGAGATTTTCCTGTCTATGCCGAAAGCGAGTTTGACGTTTTTCTTCAAGCCGCGCAGCAAGCGGCCCAAGCCGGGGACATGGACACGTTCGCGGAGCTTTTGTCCCGCCCCGTGGCCCAACACATGCAGGATGGCGGAAAGCGGCAGGCTGATGGATTCGAGTTCGCGCTGTTGGTGGTGGAAACGGACCCGACGCCGGACGAGTCGATGGTGAAAACGCTGTTGCGATGGAATCCTCGTTTGCCGTTCATGGGGCGACGCCCCGCTGCGGACGAAAAGCTGGACGAGCAAATAGGCTGGGAGGAGACAGAGCCTCTGGCGCAGAAAATCATGCGGACATTCCCCGCCGGGGCCCTCCCGATGTGGGCGCAAAATGAGGGATGGTCCGCGCAAAACTATTCCTCCATGAACGTCGTGCATGAGGCGATGTCCGGAGGGGAGGAAGAGGCCCTCGAAATTCTGCTGAAGAATGGCGGCACCACGCTCTGCAAGGATGCGGATGGATTGACCGCGCTCGAATACGGCGTGCGCTCCCCCACGGAGACGCGCGTTTTGGCGATCGCGTGCGACGAGGTGGGCGATTTTTCGGACGTTTCGCGCAAAAGGCTCGCGGTGGGCGCTTTCGCCGGAGCGATTGAGAAGTGGGACGCTGAATTGGCCCGCTCCATTTTGGATCGCGGAGGCCGAGGATGGGTCAAAAGCCACTCCGAAGAGATTCCTGATTGGGCTGAAAGCCTGACGCAGCGTTTTATGCGCACGCGCATCGCTCAAGATTGGACCGATATCGACAGCTCCCGCGGCGGCCCGCGCTCGCGCGGAAAGGCCGCCTGGCAATTGCTCCTCAGCGAGAGCCTGTTGCCGGGCTTCACGCCAGAGGATTTGTGGGTCAAAGTCGCGCGCAGCGATGACGAGTCCGGGTCCGCGGCTTTGGTCGCATTGGCGGCGCAAGACGCTGGATTCGCGCCCGCGCCGGAAAGCGCGGTGTTCACGACCGCGCTGGCGGAGCGATTGGCGCAATTGCGGGCCGTGTTCGCCGGCTCGGACTTTGAGCCGCATTGGGCTGATTTGTCAGGGCAAGCGCGCAGCGCGATTGAGCGCCAAGCCTTGCGCGCGGCGTTGCGGGAGCATGCCGCCGCGGCGCCTGCCAGGGAGGCCTCCGGTGTCGCGGAGGGCCCGCCCGGCGCGAAAGGCCGCCCCGCCTCGCGGTTGTGAGGCAGCCTGTTGCGCCGAGAGTGCTTTTTTGGGACACTGGAAGCCTCTGAAAAACAACGCCGCGCCGGCGCTTCGCGGTGTCGCTCGGCCCCATCGCTCGCAAAATGACCTCCACGCCCCTTGTCCAGCAAACGCCGCCTCAGCCGCCGGCTCTGGACGCCAACGCCAATCCCTCGTCCATTTTCGCCGCCAACGCATCCGGTCGAGAAGCGGCGCTTGCGATGTTCTCGACGCCGTTTGGCAACTTCCTGCAGACGGAAGACTCCTCGGCGCAAGAAGCGGAATTGTATCGAGTCGTCCGAGGCGTCGCGCAAGACCCCCGGCTCAAAGACGCGATCGCGTGGCTGACGCCGCAAGAGCAAGGAAAAATTTTGGCGTCCGCGGTCCGGCAGTGGGACGAAGAGGTTTTGCGCCAAGCCCTGCAGGCAGGCGTGGACCCCAACGCGCCAATCTCAAAAATGAACTCGACGGCCTTGATGCCCGCCCTGGCCATCAATTTTGAGGCTGCCGTGGATTTGTTGATCGACAAAACGGACGTGAACCGGGTCAACGGCCATGGCGAGAGAGCGCTCGACATCGCGTGCCGCGCGGGCCATCAGAACGAAAATCTGCTGTTGAAGCTGATGCCCGCGGGCGACGGGCCGGTGTCGGGCCCGTGCTTGCCCCTGCTGGTCCGAGCCACGACGTCGGAGAGCGCGTTGCGCGTGCTGTTGCGTCGGTGCGACGTGTTCGCGAACGACCAGGGGGAAACCGCTTTGGGCGCTGCCTTGTCGCGCGAAACGGCCAAGAGCCTTGAGCAAGCGAAGGCGCTTTTGGAAGAAATGGGCAAAAGAGACCTGGAAAAAGCGCGCGCGCGCGCGAAAGCCGCGGCTGAGGCCCTGATGGCGACGCTGAACAACGCCGACATTGGAGTTTTCACCCAGACGCCCATCACGCGGCAACGCATGGCCGATCGGGTCGATTGGTTGGCGAGCGTCGATGTTTTGCCCGTGGACACCGAAGAGTCGTTTTTGAAATTCGCGCTAAAAACCCATTTATCGGCGCCCAAAACGCTGGCCCGGCATGAACAACGCGAATTGAGCGGCTTGATGGCGCGCGGCGGGCCCCCGATCGCAGACGGCGAAAACCAAGAAGCGGCAATCTCCATGGCCGCAAAAAAGGCCGCGTTCCGGCTGTAACTAAAAAGCAGAGCTTTCGATGCCCACATCTCCCCTTGACGCCACAAAATCCACGGACTCAATCAATGCGCCAACGCTCGCCCGCAATGCATTGAACGCCCGAGAATTGGCGCAGAAAATTGAGATATTGGCCGATGACCGCTTGCGTGGCATCGATCCGGAAAGGGCGCAAAAAACACGCGCTTGGCTCACGAGCGTCGCGCGCAAACATTTTTTGAGAGAGGGCGCGGCCGTCGACGTTTCGCCCCATGAGCGCGATTTGCCGGACTGGGCCGCGCCGGCTCTGGCCCAGGGGCAGACGGTGATCCGCGTCTTGTTCACGGAGGAAGAGCAAGAAAGGACGCGCCGCGTGGTCGACTGGCTGCGCGCCGCGCGCGGGCCTTCGCTCAAAAGCGATTGGTCGCGCATGAGCTTCGCGCAAGCCGAGGCCGCGGAGCGCGCTTGGGTCGAATCCAATGCCCGGGCCGCGCAAAAGCGCCTGGCCGAAGAGGCGGACGCCGGAGCCGACGCCGAAGGCACGCGAACGGAATTGGAGCTGGCGGGCGGCTGGCGCTGGGTTTCAGTCTTTGGGGCCAAGGCTCTGGACCGAGAGGGCGCCTTGATGCGCCACTGCGCGGATTCCTACGCTGAAGTCGTGGGCGAGGGCATGGCGCAAATTTACTCTTTGCGCGACCCGAACAACCAACCGCAACTGACAATTGAGGCTTCGGGGGTCCGTTTGGCCCAATTGAAGGCCTTCGCCAATGGCGTGATGAAACCCGAGCACGCGGAGCGCGCCAGCGCTTTCTTGCGCGCCTTTGACGCCAAAATGAAAGCCGAAGGGAAAGGCCCCGCTCGATTCGAGGGCCTGGATTGGGCCGCGGCGCATTTTTTTCGGGCGGGCGGAGAAACCGCGGAAATTCGGCACGCGAGCGAATTGAGCGCGAAAGAAATTCACGGCGTTCTCCTCGCGCTGAAGGGCGACGCAGCCGAACAAGCCGTGTGGGGGCTTGCGCCCTGGACTCCGCAAGCGCGAGCGCAGCGCGAGGCCGACATCATCGCGGCGGAAACTCGTCTTTTGGACCACTCCGAGGCCGCAAGCTCTTTTTCGCAAGATCCGGCCTCTTTTGACATTCCCAAAGACAGTTTGTCGCATGCCGACGCGGGGGCCTTTTTGCGAGCCGTGGCGTTCGCCCTGGGCCGCGATGGAACGCCGGCGAGCGATGACGACGCGAAAAGCGTGGCGGCCGCGCCAGACAACGAGGGCCGCGCTCGCGCGATGCTGGGCGCTTGGCTCCCCGGAGCCGCTCCTGACTTGAACGAGTGGGAGGAGTGGGAGGGCGTTGACGTCGAGCGCGCGCAGTTGGAGGCGGCATGGATCGAAGGCGCTCTCGCGGGAGGCCGCTCGGGCGCGGTCGAAAAAGAAATCAAATCCCTGCCAGAGCGTTGGGCCGAGCGCCCCGCGGTGGCGTTCGCGGCGCTGGGTTTGGCGTTCAAAACCACTCTGGCCACCCACTCCCCGATGGCGCGCGATTTCTACGACGCAAGCCTCTCGGCCATGGCGCGGGTGCCCGATTCGGACCCTTTGCGCAAGAGCCGAGACGCCAGCCGCGTGTGCCCGATCGCCAACGCGATCCAAAAAGGGAAGTCCGATTGGGCCATGCAGTCCGCCCAAGAAGGAATGGCGTATTTTTCGACGCGCGCTTTGTTGGAGGCGATGAACAAGCGCGCTCCGATCGAATTGGCCGAAAAACTGTGCGAAAACGCGATGGCCAAGCCGAACGCGCCGACAGGCTTTCAAATGGGGAGTTGGGAATACACGGAGCTCACCGACATGATCGATGAGAGCCTGACGGCTGAAAACAAGAATTCGGGCGCTCTAAAGTATTTGACGCCCATTTTCCCGATGCTCGGGCGCGCGTTTTGGACGCAAGCGAAAAATCGGCTGCCGCCCCTGATCCAGCGGGCGCGCGAGGAAGATTTGTCCGTGTTGGCGGCGATCGGAAAATACGCGCCTGGCAGCGTCGCGGCCAGCGTCGCCGCGGGCTTGCGCCCGACAGGCCCAGAAACCGTGGCGCGCTGGCGAGCGGCGCGAAGCGACCCGAAAGAATTCGGCGCCGAAAACCCGGTTGCGGCGGACAAAGCGCAAGGCGTTGAGCCGAAAACGCCCGGGGCGCTGTCTTCGTGATGGATCGCCTTGTGTTCAGCCCGCTCGGCGGCGGACGCCGGGGATAGTCTGAGCGTTTGGCCTGGCCGGGCGATTGGGGAGTCATGCGTTCAGAGCCGGTGAGCCCGAGGCTTCGTCCGGGCGCCCAAAGCATCAAAGCGCGCGCGGGGGGCGGGGCTTGGTCGTCGTTGCGTTCTCTGAGAGCCGCCCTGCCGCGGATTCGGAAATCCGCAGCGTCTCTTGGATCGCCTCGCGCTCAAGGCGCGCGGTCCACTCCGGAAAACGCTCTGCCGCGAAACCCTGGGTTTGTTGCTGGACATAAATCACGTCGACCCACTGGCGCGGGGAGAGCGCCGCCAAAAAATCCGCGGTTTGCCAATGCCAGCCTTCGCTCGCTTTTTGAAAGGCGGTCAGCCCGTCCTCGTCCCAGATGGAGGCGTCGCTAAAGGGCGCGAGAATTCGGACAAGCTCCGTTTCGCCGAGGCCGGCGGCGACGATCAAGGCGGTTTCTCTCAGCCCGTTTTGAGCGTTGGCGTCGGAGCGGGGAAGCAACGCGCGGACCGAGTCCAGGCTTCGAGCCCACGCGGCCAAGGTCAAAGCCGTTTCTCCATTCCGCGCGGCGAGCCGCGCGTCGCTGTGGGGCAACAACAAACGCACCGCCTCATGGTTGCCGCTGCCCGCCGCGACCATCAGCGCGGTCTCCTTCGCGCGGCTCACGGCGCCCGGGTCGGACAAAGGCAAAAGAGCCTCCAAAAACGCGCGGCGAGCCGCAGGAAGCTCAGGGCGGGGAGCGCCGGCCGGCGGCGGTTGGAAGGAAAAAGGGCGAGGCATTTCCTCGGCCACTTCAAGCGGCAACCCCACCGCCAACATCAGCGCATTCAAGCCTTTCTCGTTGACGGCTTTGGCGTCGGAATGCGCAAGCAAGAGCGACGCGCATTCGAATTGCCGGTGAAAAGCGGCGATCATGAGCGCGGTGTCGCCTTCGGCGGTCGCGGCTCGGGGGTCTGACAAGGGCAACAGGCGCTTGACGCACGCGACTCGGCCCCGGCGAGCCGCGCACATCAAGGCGTTCACCCCATCGGCGGTTTGGATGTTCGCGGAGTAGTGAGGAAGGAGCATCTCCACCATGCCCAAGTCCCCGTTGGAGGCCGCGAGCATCAACGGAGTGTGCCCGCGCAGCGGCGCCTTGGGCGGATGAGCCAACAAGGCGGCTTGAAGCGCAAGGCTGTTGCCCGCGGCGGCCCAACCGAGAAGATGGCTGCGCCTTGCGGCCATGGCCTCGCGCGGATCCTGCGCCAACAACAAAACGTCGAGCAGGTCGCGCAATCCCTCGCGCGTCGCGTCTTCGATCCACAAGTCAAGTCTGGACATGGCGGCGGCCGAGTGTTGAGATGCTTCATTGTCTCTCGGAGAGAGCCCGCGAGCAAGGTGTTTTTGTGGAACGGCGCTCTAGCGCGGCGGCGAAAGCGCGCGTTCACGCGAAAAGAAAAAATAGGGCGGCGCGCCTTCCATGCGATAGACTGACAAATCTCACGCGAAACCGCAAATCCAGCATTTTTGCGCATTGCCATGCACTGGCGACCATCGAGAACGAAAATGCCCACAGAGCCCCCTGATTCAACCCGCTCGTTGCCCCCCAAAAAGGCCCCCAAGATTTGGGGCTTGGCGATCGCTTTGGGCGAGAGCCGAATGGACGACGCCTTGAAACTGGCCAGGGAAAAGGGTTGGAGCTGGTGCATGGCGCAGGAAATCCACTGGCATGATTGGTTCTTCGAATTGAACGCTTCCGTCGAATTTGGGAAAACGCACGCCCCGGGTTCCCCAACCGGATTGGATGTGTTGGCGGCGCTGAAAAGCAACGCTCAATTCATGTCGGCGTTGGGCGGGCGGGTTTTGGCGTTGAAGAAGCTGCTTCAACCGCCCTTGGCCATCGCTTGGGAATTGGAGCACGCCGCTTTGGCGCATGTCGCGGGCACTAGAGCCACGGATCAAAAAACCACGAAGAGGGCCTTGGCCCGACTCGCGCGAGAGCGATCGGAGATTGAGGGGGAGGCCATGCAGCGCAGTTTGTGTTTTTGGAGCGACCAGGGCGGGGAAGCCATGGCGTTCGCCTTGGAGCGCGCGTTTGGGAAAAACCTGAGGAGCCCCGCCGCGCAAGCCTCTTCCCTGGCTTTGTGGGCGAGAGTGCCTGAGTGCGAGTTCGTTGAAATCCAAGCCGCCCGCCAAGCGATGGAAAACTGCGAAGCGAGGCTCGCGCTCATGGAGCGGCACGGTTTGGCGAGCGTGGGACAATTTCGCCCGTTTTTGGCCGCTGTGGCCAAAGACCAAAATTGGTTGCCCACCTCGCCCGCGCTCGCGGTCATTCACGCGTTGTGCGCGCGCATGGCGGCCAATCGGGTGGCCTATGGCGATTTGTGGCCAGCGGTGGAGAAAAAATGCGTGGAGCTGGCCGCGCGCTCAACGCTGCCGGCTTTGTGGATGGAGTTCGCGGGGATGGGCCGCGCGCGCCATGAACGCCAAGCGCTGGCGCAAGCGTCCGCCAGGGCCGGCTCAGCAATCGCGACCGACTCCACGGGCAAAGGGAGGCGCCTGTGACGCGTGAAACCCAGAAAAAGGCCGTTGCCGAACAAGGCGCGGACGCCGCGTTCAAAGAGTTGGCTCGCCTCGGTGGCCGCTTGCGCAATCGAGAAAACGGGGCGCCCTCTCAGGTGTTGGCTCATATCCAAAATTGGCCGACAAATGCCCTTTTTGACCAAAGCAATCACAATGAATTGACGCCTATGTGGCGTGATTGGATTTGGGCGTTGTCTTTGGCGACAAAACGAACAGGGCCTGTGATCGAGTTAATTCAAGAGGCCATCGCGCAAAGCCCGGCGTTTGTCGCCGCATGGGCGAGCGCGCTGCCGTGGACCGGCTTAGGATTGGCGAACCACAGCGATACCTGGGGGATGGACAAGCTCGCGCTGGCGGCGTTGCCCAAACAAACGCAAGACGCCGTTTTGCGGGAGAGCCTGCGACGAGCCGCTCGCGCTTGGGACACGGACACAAACTGGGAGTGCTTCCCTGAATTCGGAGCGCAGTTGAGCGACGCCGAGCGACGCGAAATGGCGTGGAACTGGGCGTGGCTGGACACGCCAGAGGGCGGCCTGCGGTTGGTCGATGAGCGCGAGAGCGCGCAAGAGGCGCTTGATGTCGCGGAAGATGGCCTGGTGGCGCTCGAGCGACTCGAGCGCTGGCTATTGGTCAATCCGAAGGACTATCCGGATCTTTTAGGCGCCGTTTTGGCGAATGAAGGGGATTGGCGAGAAACATGGGGAAATTCCGCGACCAGCGCGCGAAGCGGCGCTCTTCTGGCTCGAATGGCGGAGCGCGCCGCGCGCGATCCGCGTTGCTTGGAGTGGAAAGCCCTCATGGAAAGGCATGCGAAAAAAGCCCTGCATCCAGAATCTTGGGCCATGCCGCTGAAATTTATTCGGGCGGCCGCCGAGGCGCGAGACATTCAGGGCGCAGTCATGAACGGGCAAAAAAGCATTCCGCGCGATAAGTCCGCGGCCCGCGGCGATGAACGCAAAGAGACTCAAGGCGAAGACAGGGAAATCGCGGGGAGCCCGAATCCCCGCGGCGGCGCTCGCAGGCTTTGAGCAGAGAGCCCGCAAGCGGCGACCGCTGCGCGGATCACAAACGCCGAGTGGGTTTGGCCCGCGCCTTGCTTAGCAAAAGACGAGGTCCAATTTTGGCCGCCCGAGTCAACTCGCGTGCTTCGCGATTCGCAAGCGCCACCGCGGCGTTGCCGGTGTCGCCGGAGAGTCCCAACGCCTTGCGAATGATCTGACGGCCAGAAACAAATCCTTCTTTGGCGGCCCAGCCCACAAAAACAAAAACAACCGCCCACAAGACCGCCAAGCCGATGAAAAAGGCGCCCATCACCGCAAGCGCTTGAAAAGGAAACAAAAAAAGCCGCAAAACCAACAAGGCGGTCCATTTCACAGCTTGAGGAGAAACCCGCCCCAGATTGTCTCGGGAGCGCGAAAGAAAAAACTCTGTGGCGTAGTGGATGCTGAGCGGGTCGGTGATTTTGGCCATGAAATTCGGTGAGGGCGGTTAGGAAGACGCTGATCGATTCTACGACGAGCGTATTTGAATGAAAAAGTTTTTTTTGAGTCTCGCCTCAATGCGACACGATAAGGCGTGAAGCCGCTTGGCCAACCCGTCAAAAGGAAAAAAAGCTGCTTTTGTTTGAAATATCCGCATAATAGAGCGATGAATATCCCGTTAGCCCGCGCAGAAGCAGGCGCGGCCAACCCGAAAATGCAGAGAAAGAGCGCGAGGTCGCGATGAGCGTGGTTTTGGTGATAGGCGGATACGGTGGCTTTGGGGCGCGACTGAGCCGTCGGTTGGCCAACGCCGGGCATGACGTGATCGTGGCGGGGCGTGATTTGCGAAAGGCGCAGCTTTTTTGCGAGTCCCTGCCGGGCGCTCGCGCCGCCCGCATCGATCGAGCGGCCGTGGCCGAAGCCATTGATCAGTTGCGGCCCGATGTGGTTGCGGACGCCTCGGGCCCCTTTCAAAACGCGGATTACTCGGTGGCGAGGGCTTGCGTCGAGGCGCGTATCCACTATGTGGATTTGGCGGACGCTCGCGATTTCGTGGCGGGCATCGGGGCGTTGGATGACGCCGCGCGCGCCGCGGGCGTTTGCGTGATTTCAGGCGCGTCCAGCGTTCCCGCGTTGTCCGGGGCCGTGGCCAGGAAGCTCTCGGAGGGCATGCAAGAGGTCCGTCTCGTCGAAATAGCCATCAGCTCCACCAGCCGGGCCACGTCGGGCGACGCCGTCGTCAAAGCCATTTTGTCGTATGTGGGCAGCCCCGTGCGCTTGTGGCGCGGCGGCCGATGGGTGTCCGTTCTTGGATGGGGCGAGCCGCGCCGCGTCAACTTCGCGGTGCCCGGGCGCAAGCCCCTCAATGGGCGCATGGTGCAAGTCGCCGACGTTCCCGACCTCGAAACGCTCCCCCCGGCGTTGCCAGGGAATCCATCGGTGGTTTTCCGCGCCGGCGGCGAGTTGACCATCGGGAATCAATCCTTGCGCGTTTTGGGTTTGTTGGTCCAGGGCGGATTCATGAGAAGTCTGAGCCCTCTGGCGCCCTTTCTGATTTGGGCGGCCCGCAAGACATCGGGTTGGGGCGTCGACGCCTCCGCCATGTCCATGCGCGTCGTGGGTTTTGAGGCTCAAAAAACGCATGGCGGGGCATTGGCCGCGGTGGAAAAAACGTGGACCTTGGTCGCGGAGGAAGGGCATGGGCCTGAAATTCCCACGATGGCCCTGCCGTTGTGCGTGGAAGCCATCCTGGATGGCCGCGTGGCATCTGGCGCCCGGCACGCCGGCGGTGTCTTGACGCTCGAGGATTTTGAGCCTGGATTCGCGGCGCTATCCATTTCGCATGAAACGAAATCCTCTGTTTTGCCGCCCCCGCTCTATGAGCGCGTCATGGGGCGAGGCTGCTTGGCGCTGCCAGGCTCCGTGCGCGAAATGCATCGCGTCGCAGGAGACTGCGGAGCGCAAGGGGAGGCTGTGGTCGAGGGCCCCGCGACCTTCGCGGCGCGCGCCGTGCGAAAGATGATGAGATTCCCTGAGCCAGGCCAGCACCCCGTCCACGTCTCTTTTGCTGAAATGGAGGGCAAAGAGGTCTGGACGAGAGACTTTGGCGGGAAGGCGTTCCATAGCGAACTGTCTGAGAAAAAGGGGCGATTGATCGAACGGTTCGGCCCCTTGCGCGTGGCGTTTGACTTGCCGGTCGCGGGCATTGGATCCAGCAAGGGAAACGGCTTGGAGATGAAGCTGCGCGGATGGAGCGTTTTTGGCGTGCCTCTCCCTCTGGCGCTGGCTCCCCGGTCGCGAGCCAAAGAGTGGGATGAGCGCGGCGTGTTCCAGTTCGAGGTGCCTATTGAACTGCCGTTGATTGGCCTCGTGATTCGTTACCGCGGATGGTTGAAGCCCGTCAAAGCGTGAAAAAGCATGAAACGCGGGCCGTCGCGCAACATTTTGGAGCAAGTGTCTCGTTTTCTGGCGGCGCTGGCGCCCGGACATCCGGCGCAAATCTCGCAAGGCTGTCGCCCAAAGCCACGAAAAAGCACGAATTGGCTGGCAAATAAAGATTGGCGCCATTTTTCCGCTGGAAAAGGCCTGCGGTCGGCGCGGCGAAAAAAAGGAAAAAATCCAGCCAAAAAGGCAAGCCATTGGAGGCAAGCCGTGAGAGAATAGACATTCCAGCAAGGCCTCTGCTCCATTCCCTTTCCATTTTCCGCTGCCGTTGCCGTTGCCGTTGCTGATTTCCGCGACCAAAAGGACCCTTCGAATGGCTCAAAACTCGTCTCCAAATTTCGAAATGCTTCACGGCGCGAACGCCGAGACGCTTCGCTCGCCCGTTGTTTTGAGTTTGGACGCGCAAGGACAAAAAACATTCACGGGCCGCGAAGAGGGAGAAGCCCTGCGCGCTCGTTGGAATTTGGACGGGATCGACAAGGCGGGCGCCGGCGTGCGCTTGGTGGCCTCAGGCGCGGTGATTGTGTCTTCGTCCTTTCTCATTGGCTTGTTCGCTCCAAGCGTGCGCCGCGAGCAGTCGGCGGCGGCCTTTTGGAAACGGTTTGAATTCGATGCTCCCGACACCGTCAAGCAAACGATGCAATCGGTTTTCCCGCGAATTCTGCTGGCGCAGACAAATTCCGCGGCAACCATTGCTCAAAGCGCGAAAAAGGGCTTTGAGGGCGGCCTTGAGGGCGATTGGGTGTTCGCGGAGCGCCGTCCCGCGCCCGTCCCCAACAGCAACCGCGGCGCATCCAGTCCCGCCCAAAAAACGTTGGATTTTTCGTTTTTGGGAAAGATGGCCTTCACGGGGCGCGAAGGCGGATCAGCGTTGCGCAGAGATTGGGGTTTGGACGAAATGGACCGTATGGGGCTGGGCGCGCGCCTTGAGATGCCGCCGTCGGCCGTGATGTCGAGCTCTTTCGCGATGGGGTTTTTGGAGCCTAGCATGCTGGCCGCGGGCAGCAAAAATGAGTTTTGGGCTCGGTGGTCCGCGGAGGGCAACTCCGCGCTTCACGAGACCATCGCGTCCTGTTTGCACCGCGTTTTTGTGTTGGAGGGATTCGCGCGTGAACAAGAAATCCGCTCAGAAAAAGAAGCTCAATCCCCGGCCTGTTCGCTCAAAAAAGCCGTTTCTGGAATTGGCCGAAAAAACCTGGGCTGAGCGCTCTGAGGCCCTGAGCCTCTGTGATTTATAGGCCTGGTTCCTTTTGGCTGGCCATGGGGCGCGCAAGAGAAAAAAGCCCCCGCGCAACTGAGCCAGGGGACCCGGATGCAGAAAAAAGGCGAGAGCGAGCGGCTCCCGCCTTTTTGTTTTGGAAAAACTCCGTTGGGGCGCAATGGTTCACGCCCAACCTCTCCAGCGCCCGCGCAAGCGTCACGCCTTCACCGACACGATGGGCCGCAGTGATGCGATAGAGGCCAACACGCCAGCGTCGACCTGGCTTTTCATCACGGCCTCGATGTCCTTGTAGGCGCGCGGCGCCTCTTCCTTGACGCGGCGAGGGTCATTCGCGACGGGAGCCGAGGCAAACGGAATGTCTCGCCCTTCGGAGGCGTGCGCGGCCTGCCCGCGAGACAACGCGCGGCCGGCTCCGTGAGCGGCTGAGTCCAAGGCCAAGGACGAGCCCAAGCAGCGGCCCAGGTAGCTTCGGTCGCCCATCGAACCCGGAGTGATCGCCAAGTCGCCCAGACGGGCTTTTTGGGCGCCTTTTCGGTGGACAAAGCAGCCGCCCTCCTCAAAGCACATGTTGTGCGCGCAATCCGCCAACGGACGGATTTGGATTTCACGTCCAAGGCCCTCGCCCAGGGCGCGCGACAAAAGAGCGCCCAAAGCGAGCCGGTTGGCCCATGCGAAACGGGCCGCTGCGCCCAGCCCGTTCAAGGCTTCGCGCGCGGGGGCGCCCATCATCGGAAAGTGGTCGCCTTCGGGCCAGGCCACGCCCGCGGGCCACAATTCACGGGCCCAATCCATCAGGCGCGAGCCCACGTGAAAGCCCACTTCGCGGCTGCCGGTGTGCAGGAGCGCCGTGGCCATTCCGGGCTTCAAGCCCAATGCGCGGGCCTCGCGCGACAAGACCTGGTCCACCGCCCCTAATTCGAGGAAGTGGTTGCCCGAGCCCAAGGTGCCCAAAGACGGATCGCGCACGACCCCGCGCGAAGCGTCCGTGAGCCACGGCGGAGCGAGGCGAGAGCCGCGGCCCACGCCTTGCAAATCCAGGGCATCCTCAAACCGCTCCATGGATTCGGAGACGTGTCGCCAGTCGCCCTCGCCGCCGCTGCGCATGCGGCGGGCAAAAGCCCCCGGAGTTTCTTCAAACAACGCCTTGAAGTCCGCTGGGCGCGCCGGCAAATTGCGCTGGGCGTCGCAAAACGCGCGGCGCAGGGGCTCGCGCAGCGCGGGCAGCCGCTCTTGCAGCTCCGCGGCGTCAACGCCGTCCAGGGCGAACAGGCGCATGCCGCAGTTGATGTCGGTGCCGATGGCGGACGGGAGCCAAAAACCCTTCGCGCGCGCCGTGAGGCCCACGGGCGTGCCTTTGGAGCCCGGGTGCGCGTCGGGCGCCAAGCAAATTTCAGCGGCCGGAGGTTGGTCGCCATTGGCGTCAGGCGCCGGGCGAGCGCGCGCGAAAATCATCGCCTGTTGCAGGGCTTTGATTTCGATGGGGCCGTCCGTGGGGAAAAGCGCGCGAATTTGCGCGCCGTCTTCGGCGTCAAAACGCCAGAAGTCGCCTTCGCGCGAGGCGGTGATGCCTTGGCGCGACAATGCTTTGAAAAAACGATCGGTGTTCATGATGTGGCTGCTCTGGTGGTCTGCGTTTGCAGCAAGTCCGCGAGCTCCAAGGGCCATCAAGGCCAAAAATGAGCAAAAAATCGCGAACAAGCGAAAAAGACGCCAGGAAGGGATTCCTTTTGCGCCCATTTTTTCGATCCCGCAGCAGCCAGCCGAGGAGCGAGGGGCGCGTTTGCGCCCGAAGAGAGGCCATTGTGCCCATCATTGAGCCAAAAAGCAAGTTTTTGCGAAAAAACAACGGATCGCGGAGAAACGCCGATTGAGCATTGCCGGGCCATATCCTGCCCTGCCTGTTCTGGGCTGAAGGATCAAGAAGGGTTGGCAAAAGCCTTCGCCGCGCCATTGCGCCGGCCCGCGGGATTTGAGAAACTGTGCCCAAGCGAGAGGAAATGATGAGCGAATGGAATGATGATTTCGAGAGGCAAGAGCGTTCGGATGGCGAAGACGACCTCTTCGCGGAAAACCTGGACGACATTGAGGACGAGCGCAATCACGATCAGTGGCGCCTGAGCGTCGCCGTGGCGATTCGTGGCTGCCAACCCGAAAAATTGTCTCAGGCGCTTCGAGAGCGCGAGAGGCGATGGCCCAAACATGACTCACTGGGATCATTTTTAGGAAAAATTCCTTTGAACGAGGCCGCCGGGGCATCGCAGCATGCGCGCGAAATGACGGAAGTCCTTTTGGCCGCGGGCGCCGACCTTTATTCCGTGGACCGCAACGGCGACATTCCTTTGACGATCGCGCTCAAAGCGAACAACGAGGCGGTGCCCGCGCTGCTCGCCGCAACCGATTGCAACAAGCTCAGCGTCATGGCGGGCGACGGCACGCCCCTGATGAAGGCGGCGCTGGAGGGGAATCTCGGCTGGGCGCGAACGCTCTTGCCCCGCAGCGATCCGAACCAACGCTCCGGGAGCGCGTTGTATGGCCAGACCGCTTTCGAAATGGCGTGTTTGGCGCGCGAAGACGCGGTGGCCAAAGAGCTCGCGCCCGTGAGCGACATGTGGCGGCGCGACGAACACAACGAAAACCGCTCCAACGCGCATGCCGTGGTCCAGCAGGGCTTGGACGCGAGCGCCCGGGCCGCGGGCGTCCGCCTCATCGAGCAAAACGAAAAAGAGGCGTTCGGTGAAATAGAACGAATCACGCAAGCGGAAACGGGCCGAATATTGACGTGGGCCGCTCAACACAAGGACGAGACAATTCCCTTGTTTCGGTCCGTCAAAGAAAAACTGCAAGATTGCGTGAGCGCGCTGGAGGTTTGGGCCAGCGAAGGATGGATCGGAAAAGACGCCGAGGCGAATTTGCTGGCGGCGGTGATCGCCGCTCATTTGAGCGCTCCCCTGTTGCAAGCTCGCGTCGAAGCGCGTCAGTTGAAGGCGGCCATGTCGGAGAGCGCGCAAGAAAAGCCGCAGCAAAACACAGAAACCGGCGTAAAAAAACAATCCGTTTCCCGTCGGATCTAGGCGTTCTGGGGCAGCCGCC
>Ga0105859_1000168_pt1 | contig 27371 bp, 20 predicted proteins | sample OrgsoiDNA_201063_FD_89684 | JGI IMG/M metagenome (GOLD analysis project Ga0105859, IMG submission 89684) | Permafrost soil microbial communities from the Arctic, to analyse light accelerated degradation of dissolved organic matter (DOM) -... | ecosystem: Environmental > Terrestrial > Soil >...
CCGATGCGCTGAATGCTTTTGCCGACACCTTGGAAAAAACCGTAAAACAGACCGCAAAGCGGCGTTTAGTCAGACTGAGCTGCAACATTAATGATCCAGAGTTTGCCGCTACCGCAGTCCGACTGTTTAAAGATATTGCCCAACATTAAGGGAAACCATCATGGCTAAATTTGAACGTCAGGCGTTGCTGGCGAAATTTCGTGAGATGATCGCCCGCCGTGAGCCGATAATCGGCGGCGGCGCGGGGACTGGCCTCTCTGCCAAGTGTGAGGAAGCCGGTGGGATTGACCTGATCGTTATCTACAACTCTGGCCGTTACCGTATGGCCGGGCGCGGATCGCTGGCCGGTTTACTGGCTTACGGCAACGCCAATGAGATTGTGGTCGATATGGCCAAAGAAGTGATACCGGTGGTGAAATATACCCCGGTGTTGGCAGGGGTTAACGGTACTGACCCGTTCTGCCAGTTCGATAAATTCCTCGATGACCTGAAGGCGCTGGGTTTTGCCGGCGTACAGAACTTCCCGACGGTCGGGCTGATTGACGGCAACTTCCGCGCTAATCTGGAAGAGACCGGCATGGGTTACGGGCTGGAAGTCGATATGATCCGCCTCGCCCATCAAAAAGACATGCTGACCACGCCTTACGTATTCAGCGCCGCCGATGCCATCGCCATGACTGAAGCCGGTGCTGATATCATCGTGCCGCACATGGGCCTGACCACCGGCGGGAATATCGGTGCCGGAACCGCGCTGAAGCTCGAAGACTGTGTGCCACTGATCAACGAATGGGCGAAAGCCGCGAAAGGCGTGCGGGAAGATGTGATTGTGCTGTGTCACGGCGGGCCGATTTCATCGCCGCAGGACGCAGAGTACATCATGAAAAACTGCCCGCTGGTGGATGGTTTCTACGGCGCAAGCTCGATGGAACGTCTGCCGACCGAAGTGGCACTAACGGAAACGACGCGTCAGTTTAAATCGCTCAGCCGCTAACGCTTTTACGCCTATAAAAGCCAGAGTGCCCTTAGCGCACTCTGGCTTTTTTTCACGCTTTAACCTCGCGCGTCCACCGCACCCGGCCACATCCCTTCACAAAGAATTTTCGCGCAGGCTATGCTTTGCTGATGGCGAAAAGCCGCATCTGCCGGTTCTTCACGCATCTGATCCAGCATACCGACAAAGCAGCGGGCCAGCCATTGGGCTGAAATATCCTTTCTGAACAACTCCCCTTCCTGACACGCCGCAAGGTTCTCGGCGATGGCACTCCTCAGCGCGTTTTTCGCCTGCCCGTTAAATGCGGTCTGACTCAGTTCAGGGTCCTGAGCGAGAAAGGTGAGCAGTTTGCGAAAGCTGAGTGCCACGCGATCCAGCACCTGATTGTCCGCCACGTGCGGGTCAATATTCAGCGTCAGGATCAGGGCGGTCAGGCGCTGGTGGAAATCGTCAACGGAGTTTGGGGTTGTCATAGCAGACCTGATGGGAAATAAAGAAGGCCGTATTGTAGCATTATCAACAGAAATTCGGACAAGGCCCGCCTGCGCATTATCCTGATTAAATCCTCGCCCGTTTCAATGCGAAGCGGTGGATCTCCAATCGTCAGGTCACTGATCACCATCCCGGATGCGTGATACCCGAGATCGGATTGCAGGATCTAACCGACTGTCAGTTCGCCGACTTTAGCGGCTATTACCCGCTTGAAGGAACGGGTTCCCCACTGGCATTTCTCCATCCAGTCGCAATACGTCACCGTGCTGTCGAATCCGAACTGTGTGCTGAGTGTTGTGAAGATCATCGTTTCAGCGGATGGCCTCACGTCTCAGGGATTTTTCTTCAATCCGGCACATAAGTTTTGTGCGGCCACACGCTGCAAATGTTTCAACAGGAAATCGACCTGCAGTGGGTCAGTGGGGAATCTGGTGGGTTTTGCTATCGTCGTATTCATCCTTTTGCATCTCTCAACGTACCGACAAACCTCATGCCAGCCCCTGCGCCTATCTCATTTCGCGCAACTGAATAGCAACTATTGTTGTTTTACAACTTTGTAACCTGCCTTTAATAATCGAACCCATAACGTACCGCCGGGAACAAAAGGACAGGAACACTATGGGTTACCGATTAAGTCTGCTGGAAAAAAGCCCCATCGACGAGGGTGAAAACGCAAGCGGCGCGCTGAAACGCACGCTGGAACTGGCGCAAAAGGCCGAACACTGGGGCTATCACCGCTTCTGGCTGGCTGAGCATCACAACACCGACAAGCTGGCGATCTCGTCACCGGAAGTGGTGATCGCCTGGATCCTCGCGCACACCAAACGCATCCGCGTCGGCTCTGGTGGCGTGATGCTGCAACATTACAGCCCTTACAAAGTGGCGGAAAACTTCAACCTGCTGGCGTCGCTGGCGCCGGGACGGGTGGATTTAGGCGTCGGCAAAGCGCCCGGCGGACTGCCGCTTTCCACGCGTGCGCTTCAATACGCGGTCGATCCGGCGCTGAAAGGCGATTTTGCCGCCCAGCTCCAGCAACTCGACGGCTGGCTTTCTGCGCAACCTTCTGACATTCAGGGCGATACGCTGTTCGCCACGCCGCTGCCGGAACAACCTGCAAGCCGTTTTCTGCTCGGTGCCAGCGAACAGAGCGCACGTCTGGCCGCCAGCCTGAACTGGAACTTTGTGTTCGCCGCGCACCTCAACGGTGATCCGGCGGAAATTGGCCGCGCACTGTCAGCCTATACCCATGACAGTCTGGGCCGTCGCGGGTTGCTGGCCGTGTCGGTGATTGTCGCTGAAACCGCCGCGCAGGCCGAAAAACTGGCCGCTGACCGCCAGCAGTTCCGCGTGACCGGCAGCGATGGCCAGAGTGTTACTGTCGGCAGCCATGCGCAGGCCGAAGCCTATATCCGCCAGTCTACCGCGACGTCCCATCAGATTGAAGAACGCACGTCGTCCGTGCTGACCGGCACCGCAGAGCAGGTTCACCACCAACTGGAAACGTTACAGGTGCGCTACGGCGTGGAAGAGTTTGTGATCGATACCCCACTGGCCGAGGCCCAGGCGCGGCTAAAGTCGCTTGAACTGCTGGCGGCCGAAAACCGCGTGCTGGCCTGAGGAGGACCGCATGAGCCAACAGATCCGGCTGGCGCGCGAAGACGAAGCGGCTGAACTGCATGCCCTGCTGCAACAAGCCTACGCCCCGCTGCTCAAACTGAATATTCACTTCACCATTACGCGTGCTTCGGTAGAAGAAGTCCGCGAAGTGATCCGCCGTGAAACCACCTATGTGCTGGAAAGCGAACAGGGGTTGACCGCCACGCTGACCACGCGTTTTCCATGGACACCGTCCAACAAAGAGTTTGCCCCCTGGCCATTTGTTCACTGGTTTGCAGTCAGCGAAAGCGCCAAAGGACAGGGGTTTGGCGCGCAGATCATGAGTTATGTCGAAGACAACTTTCTGCGCGACACCCTGAAAGTCCCGGCGGTCTATCTCGCCACCGCTATCCGGCATCCGTGGCTGACGGCGCTCTATCAGCGTCGCGGCTACGAGCCTTTCCACACCGCGGTCAATCCGCTCGGCGTTGAACTGGTTTATTTACGCAAAATTCTTAACCAACCGTTGTATGAAGCACAGGCGCAGAAAGAGTTCGTGCGTACCGTGCCTGAAGCCAAACTTTACGTCTGATGACGTTTGAATCTGATGGATCTCCGGGGAAATAATGAACCGCATAACCTTTAGCACTGGTCTCGCCAGTCTCTCTCTGTTGGCGCTGGCCGTCAGCCACCACGCTTTCGCCTCCACCGGCCAACCCCGCAGCGGCGGCGCGCTGACCTGGGGCGTCGAAACCGAACCCAACACCTTTAACCCGCAGCTTAACGGCCAGTCGAAAGCGGAACTGATCCTGCGCGTGGCCTATGAATCCCTGCTGGCGCGCAAACCGGACGGCTCTTATATTCCGTGGCTGGCACAGGATTACACCCTGTCCGACGACGGAAAAACCTACACGTTTACCCTGCGTCAGGACGTCACTTTCTCTGACGGCAAAAAGCTCGACGCCAATGCCGTGGCCGAAAACTTCCGCCATGCCCGGGATCCGGCCTACTGCGCAGGCTCCAGCCTATGTGCCATCGCCAGCCGTATCGACCATGTCGGCACGCCGGACGACCACACTGTCACGGTCACGCTTAAACAGGTTTATGCACCGTTCCTCTCCTTCGCCGCAGGCCTGAAGCTGTTGTCGCCCGCGGCATGGAGTTCACCGCAGTTAAAAGCCGGTGGACCGGAACTGGCAGGCACCGGACCTTTCATTCTTAAAAAGTATGAGAAAGGCCAGCAGGCGGAATTTGTCAAAAACCCGAATTACCACTGGGCCTCGGCCAATGCGGCGCATCAGGGACCGGCGTATCTCGATAGCGTGACCTACCGCTTCCTGCCGGAATCGTCGGTGCGCACTGGCGCGCTGCTCTCCGGTCAGGTTGACGTGATTGAAGGAATATCCGGCAACGACGCCGGTGAGTTCAAAGACAATAAAGACTTCACTTACCAGCACGCCCTCAACACCGGCACGCCCTATTCGCTGTTTTTGAACGTCACCTACGGGCCGACCCAGGAGCTCAGGGTACGACAATCGCTGTTACAGGGGCTGGACGTCGGGCCAATTTTGCAGTCCATCTACCGTGGCGAACGCACGCGCGTCTGGGGCATTACGTCGCCGGTTGACCCGCTGTATGACAACAGCCTCGACGGCAAATACGGCAATAACCCGACGCTGGCCAACCAGCTGCTCGACGAAGCGGGCTGGAAAACGCGTGATACAGACGGCTTTCGCAGCAAAGACGGTAAGCGTCTGAGCATTGAGATCATTCAGGCACAGGCCACGGTGCGCGATCAACGCGACGTCCTGCTGCAGGCATTACAGGCGCAGGCCCGTCAGCGTCTCGGTGTGGAACTGAAAATCCGCTATGTCGATTCCGGCACCTACACCGACGTACGCAATACCGGCCTGTTTGGCTCGATTGCTAACTCAAATACCGACACCGACGGCATCGACATCGAAAACCACTACCTGCCGGTCAAAGGCGGCGGTGCGATTAACTACAGCCGCACGGCCGCGCCGGAAATCACCCCGTGGTTACAGGGCGCATCGCAGACGCTGGACACCGAAAAGCGCAAAGGTTTCTACGCCCAGTTGCAGAATTTCGCCATCCTGCAACAGGCGCTGGCTATCCCGCTGTATGAGCCTGAAGACCAGATTGCCGCTGCCGCTTACGTGCACGGTCTGGGATTTCGGCCCTTCAAGCAGATGCCGGAAAATGCGTATGACGTCTGGCTCAGTGATCACTAATTTATCCGACTGAAAAAGGAGCCCTCCGATGACCGTAGAAAGTTCACTCGCCACGCCCCGGCGCTGGCGCAGTCACCTGAACTGGCGTGCGCCGCTGTTGTGGCGCGTGCTGCGCCGCGTCGGCAGCGGGGCGCTGGTGCTGTGGGCGGCGGTCAGTCTGTCGTTTATCAGCGTCTATCTGGCCCCCGGCGATATCGTCAGTTTGCTGGTCGGGGAGCAGGTACGCACGCCGGCCATCGAGGCGGCGATCCGTGCAGAATGGGGGCTGGATCAGCCACTGTGGCTACAATATCTGCACTACTTATGGCGGGTGCTGCACGGTGATTTTGGCCGCTCCTATATGCTCAATACGGATGTCAGTTCGCTGGTGCTGTCGCAGCTGTGGCCGACGCTGAAACTGACCGGCGCAGCGCTGGTCGTCAGCCTGATTTTTGCCGTGGCGATGGCGGTCCTGACCGCCAACCGCCGCACCGGCAGGCGCATCGCCGGTTTCTTCGAGCTGCTGCTGGCGTCAACGCCGTCGTTCTGGCTCGGCATCGTGCTGCTGTTTGTTTTCAGCTTCACTCTGCGCTGGTTTCCGGTGGCCGGTGACCGCAACTTTTCCGCCTTGGTATTGCCTGCGCTTTCCCTCGGTCTGGCTCAGGGCGCGGTGGTGGCGCAGGTGCTGCGGCGCGGGCTGGAAGATGCCCTCAATGAGCCTTTCGCCCTGACGCTGCGCGCCTGGGGGATTGGCAACCTGACCCTCCGTTTACGCCATGCGCTGCGCCACGCTGCGCTGCCCGCCGTGACGCTCACCGGCTGGCTGATTGGCGGACTGCTGAGCGGTGCGGTGATCACCGAACAGGTGTTTGGGCGCCCCGGCTTAGGCAAAATCACCGTCGATGCGGTACTCGGTAAAGATCTGCCGGTAGTGCTGGCGGTGGCGATTTTCTCTGCGCTGGTTTACGTGGTGATGAGCACGCTGGTGGATATTCTCTATCTGCTGATTGACCCGCGCCTGCGCGACCAGCCCGCTTCCCACGGAGGCACATCATGAGCCTGACCATTCCCCTGCTTCGCCGCCGCGCGCTGCCGCCCGCCGGTTTGCTGATCTCCGGTGTTTTTCTGCTGCTGGTGCTGATGGCGGTGCTGTTTCCTGCGCTGCTCAGCCCCTATGACCCACTGATGGCGGATCCGGTGAATGCTCAGCTGCCCCCCTCCGCCGCACACTGGCTGGGAACGGACCAGCTAGGGCGGGACGTACTGACAAGACTGATTTACGGCAGCCGCTATTCGTTGCTGATCAGTATCGCGGCGATGGCGCTGGCGGTCACCGTCGGCAGCCTGCTCGGGCTGCTGGCCGGTCTGGCACGCGGTGCGCTGGATGAAATCATCAGCCGCGCCGTGGACGTGGTGTCCGCGTTTCCCGATCTGCTGCTGGCACTGATGCTGATCGCTTTCACCGGTCCCGGCACCGTCAACCTCATCTTCGCGCTGGGCGTGGCATCGATACCGCGCTTTGCCCGCGTGGTCCGGGCACAAACTTTTCTGGTGATGTCATCGGGCTATGTCGAACAGGCACGCACCTTCGGGCTGACCCGCCGGGTATTAATCTGGCGGCACGTCCTGCCGCACGCGATTGCCCACGTGCCGGTGCTGGCAACGCTGGGCCTCGGTACGGCCATTATCGGCACTGCCGGGCTGAGTTTTCTCGGCATGGGGCCACAGCCGCCGACCGCCGAATGGGGACTGATGCTGGCTGAAGGGCGCAATTACCTGCGCAATGCCTGGTGGATTGGCGTCTGGCCGGGCGTAGCAATCACCCTCACCGTGGTGGCAGTGAATACCATCGGGCACCACTGGCAGGCACGTTTCGAAGGGAAAAAAGCATGAGCCGCGAACTGTTTATTGATATCCGTAATCTCACCGTACGTTTCCCCTCGCCACAGGGACTGAAAACCGTGGTCAGCGGGCTGAATCTGCAACTGCAACGCGGCCAGTCGCTGGCGCTGGTCGGGGAGTCCGGTTCGGGCAAAACCGTCACCGCACGCTCGTTGATTGGCTTACAGGATGAAAATGCCGTGCTGACCGCCGACCGTTTCATGATCGACGGGCGTGACATGTTGCAGGCCACCCAGCGTGACTGGCGTGCCATTCGTGGTAAGCAGATTGGTTACGTCTTGCAGGACGCTCTGGTGTCGCTCGATCCGCTGCGCCGCATCGGCCAGCAGCTCAGTGATGCCCTACGTGCCAACCCGCGTGACAGCAACAAGGATTTACGTCAGCGCAGTTTGCAGCTGCTGGCGTCGGTCGGTATGCCGGAGGCGCAGCGGCGGCTTGCGCTCTACCCGCACCAGCTTTCCGGCGGTCTGCGTCAGCGTACCCTGATCGCTACGGCGCTGGCGGGTAAACCCGAGCTGCTGATCGCCGATGAGCCGACGACGGCACTGGACATGACGGTGCAAAAACAAATTCTTGATCTGCTGCAACGCCGCCGCCGCGACGACGGCCAGGCACTGCTGCTCATCAGCCACGACCTGTCGGTGATCGGCCAGCTGGCCGATGTGGTGATGGTCATGAAAGAGGGCGAAGTGGTGGAACAGGGCCCGGCGCGGCGTCTGTTGCAGGCACCGGAACACCCCTGGACCCGCCAGCTGTTGCAGGCGGTGCCAACACCGCAAACCAAAGGCCTGCGCCTCTCCTCACCGGTGCCTCTGCCCCTTCCGGCCAAACAGATTGACACCGGTGAGCCGCTGTTACAGGCCCTCGGCCTGAACAAACATTACGGTGCACATCAGGTCGTGCGCGACGTGAGTTTCCGGCTGTCCGCCGGGGAAACGCTGGGGATTGTCGGTGAGTCAGGCTCGGGGAAAACCACCGTGGCCCGCATGGTGCTCGGGCTGACCGAGCCCGACAGCGGACGGATTCAGATTGAAGGCCAGCCGTGGAGCCGGGTGGCAGAAAGCCAGCGCCGCCTGCGCCGCAGCCGTATTCAGCTTATCGCGCAGGATCCCCTTAGTTCCTTTGACCCACGCTATACGGTGGAAAAAATCATCGGCGAGAGCCTGGACGCTGCCGGGATTTTCGGTGCGGCGCGGCGCCAGCGCGTACTGCAACTGCTGGACGAAGTGCGCCTCGGGGCAGGATTCCTGCAACGTTACCCACGAGAACTCTCCGGCGGGCAGCGCCAGCGGGTGGCGATTGCCCGCGCCTTCGCACCTAATCCGGCCTTGCTGGTAGCGGATGAACCGGTCAGCGCACTGGACGTTTCGGTACAGGCGCAGGTGCTGGATCTACTGGCCGATATGCAGGCGGAGCACCGCACCGCGCTGCTGTTTATTTCCCACGACCTCGGCGTCATTCATCATCTGGCAGACCGCGTGCTGGTGATGAAAGACGGCGCAGTGGTCGAAAGCGGCGACGTCGGGCGCGTGTTTACCCATCCGCAGCACCGCTGGACACAACAATTACTGGACGCCCTGCCGGTTCTTCCCGGTCAGGCGGCCTGAACATCACATCCTCAAAATAATCAAAAGTGAGCCATCATGAGTAATCAACGACAGATACGGTTAGGGGCCATTATTCAGGGCGCATCAGGCAATATGTCAGCATGGCGCCATCCGGATGCGGTGGCAGACGCCAGTATTAATATCCAGTTCTGCCAGCAGCTGGCGCAAAAAGCTGAACAAGGCAAATTTGATTTTCTCTTCGTAGCTGACGGTTTGTACATCAATGAAAAGTCGATCCCACACTTTCTCAACCGCTTCGAACCCATCACCCTGCTCTCCGCGCTGGCACTCGTCACCCAAAAAATCGGACTGGTGGCGACACTGTCCACGTCTTACAGCGAACCCTTCACCGTGGCGCGGCAGTTTGCCAGCCTCGACCATCTGAGCGGTGGCCGTGCAGGTTGGAACGTGGTGACGTCACCGCTGGAAGGCTCGGCGAAAAACTTCTCCCGGGATAAGCACCCGGAACATGACGAGCGTTACCGTATCGCCAGCGAATACGTCAGCGTAGTAAAAGGTTTGTGGGATTCCTGGGAGGGCGACGCTTTTGTGCGTAATAAGACCAGCGGACAATTTTTTGCACCGGAAAAGCTGCATACCCTGCATCATCAGGGTAAATACTTTTCGGTACAGGGACCGCTGAACGTCGGGCGTTCACCGCAGGGACAACCGGTGGTGTTCCAGGCTGGCGCGTCCGATCAGGGCAAGGCGTTTGCGGCCGAAGCCGCCGACGCCATTTACACCCGACAGGCCACGCCGGAACTGGCCCGCGAGTTTTACCAGGACGTTAAACGTCAGTTAGTGGAAAACGGCCGCGGGGCTGACGACATCCGCATTTTCCAGGGGATCAGCCTGATTGTCGGTGACAGCGTCACCGATGCCGAGCAGAAATATCAGCAAACCGCCCAGTTGGTGACGCTGGATAAAGCGCTGGAATACCTTGGCCGCTATTTCGAGCACTATGATTTCAGCCAGCATGACCCCGACGCGCCCTTTCCGGACATTGGTGAACTCGGTCAGAACAGTTTTCGCAGCACCACCGATGAGATCAAACGTGACGCTCAGACGCGTGGCCTGACGCTGCGCCAGGTGGCGCTGGAAGCCGCCACGCCACGCCCGACCTTCCTCGGTACGGCAACCGATGTGGCCGACGGTCTGGAGCACTGGTTTAGCAGCGGTGCCACCGACGGTTTTATCGTGCGCGGAGGCACACCGACGGCGTTTGACGATTTTGTCGAACAAGTGATCCCGCTGCTGCAACAGCGCGGTTTATACCGCACGGAATACGAAGGTAATACGCTGCGGGAAAATCTCGGTCTGCGTGAACCGCAAAATCAGTTCACAGTTAAAGCGTCAGGTGTAAAACGGGAGCTGGCGGCGGTGAAATAGCCGCACCGAAGGAAGAAAAAGACGCCCCGATGTGGGGCGTCGTCCGTTTATTCTCCAGCCTTCTCAAGCGCAGCAACATCTCCTGAAACAATCAGCGCCATATGGTGGGTGATGCGCTCAACCGGCCAGTCCCACCAGGCAATACTCTGCAGGCGAGTGACAATCTCAGGTACGAAGCGCGATTTAATCAGCTTCGCCGGATTGCCGCCCACCACACTGTAGGCCGCCACGTCGGCGGTCACCACCGATCGCGACGAGATAATGGCGCCATTGCCGATTTTCACCCCCGGCATGATCAGTACGTCGTAGCCAATCCACACGTCGTTACCCACCACGGTGTCGCCTTTGTAGGGCAGCGCTTCCATCGGCGATAACGATTTTTCCCAACCGTTAGCGAAGATCCAGAACGGATAGGTCGAAACGCCGGACATCTTGTGGTTGGCGCCATTCATGATGAATTTCACCCCACGGGCCAGCGCACAGAACTTGCCGATCACCAGCTTGTCGCCGATAAAAGGGAAGTGATAGAGCACGTTGCGTTCAAAGTTTTCTGAGTCTTCGGGATCATCGTAGTAGGTGTAGTCCCCAATAATAATATTCGGATTGTTAACCGTATTTTTGATGAAGCAGACCTGAGGGAACTCTTCCATCGGGTGCGGATTTTCAGGCAAAGGGCCTTGATAAGTAGCATCTTTCATTAAAGCGTCTCCGTCGCGGTTTTTTTGTCACCCTAATCGAAACTGTCGCGAGCGTCCAATGCCGTTATCTATATCGCGCCAGGATTCAGGCATAGAAATGGCGAGTAAATTGGCAGGTAAGTTTATTTTGTGAGCGAAATAATGACGAGAGGAAGAGAACGAATAAATCAGTACAAACCTGAGGATTATACAAATTCGGTTATAAAAGCATCGGAGGATATTTGCTGCTGAGGTTATTTATTGCTACAGAAGTTACACTTGCGCGAGCAGATGTACTTCTGTAGCGTTTTTTTATTATTACTCTGGTACTACCCTGGTGTTGGCAAATTTGGCTACCTGAAGCATAAGTTCAGGTTTTTTTTGCTAATTTGCTGGTGCTTTCATTATTATACGGATGCTGGCGCAGTCCGGTAGTTGTACTAAGGTGCAATCCTGTACTGTACTTTTGGACGAAAAAGGACGCAGCGGTTAGCGTTGGGAGACGGGGAATGTTTTCAGGTTTAAAGAATGATGCTAAAAAAATAGAAACTTTGCGTGACTATATCAACAGAAAGCTTGTTGTCTACGGCAGCCCTAAATATACCTATATGGTGATCAATAAAAAAAATCCTGCGGATATTTTTATCATCTCCAATTACCCGAATGAGTGGATTGATCTCTATATCGGGAATAATTATCAGCATATCGATCCCGTCGTGCTGACGGCTTTCAGACGGTGTTCACCTTTCTCATGGGATGAAAATATCACCGTTTTGTCAGATATCAAATCGTCCAAACTTTTCTCGCTATCCAAAAAACATAACATTGTAAATGGCTTCACCTTTGTGCTGCATGACCCCATGAATAACGTGGCGATGTTATCACTGATGATGGAAAATAATGCGGATAAAGAATTAGAGGCCAATATCGCATGTAACCTCGAAAAAGTGCAGATGATGTTGATTGAAACCCACGAGAAGATGCTGATGCTCACCCAAAATACGTTGAGCACTTCTACCCGCATAGGAAACAGTGCCGCAGGTAAAACCATTTTATCACCACGGGAAAATGAGGTGCTTCATTGGGCCAGTATGGGGAAAACTTATCAGGAAGTGGCGCTGATCACTGGAATCACCACCAGAACGGTGAAGTACCACATGGGTAATGTGGTGAAAAAACTGGGAGTGATTAACGCCAAACAGGCAATCAGGCTTGGCGTTGAACTTGAATTGATTAAACCCGTTCTGCCATAGCAGGCAGCGACATTGGCCAGGCGCACAGATCAACCTCTGAATCTTCCAGGAACTCCTGGATAGGCAGAGCCATTCTGGCCTGATCAGCCGGTTCAGTCGGCAAGCGCAGCAAATAGATACGCTCTTTTTCGTTAACGTAAGCCTCTTTAATCACCTCAACGTGCCATCCGGAACGCTTGATGATGGTCAACATGGCGCGGCTGACAATAGTATATATCCCCGTGTGCGCGTAATGGCGGGAATAATTAATCGTCGACAGAAAGAGCACATAGCTGATCGGATAACGGCTGCCTAACAGCGATTTGGCACGGGCTTTATCCACGAAGAAGCGGCTCGATTCGATATAGCGCCCTTGCGGCAATGTTACATCATCAAACAGTGCGTGGAAGGTATGGGTGATCATATTAGGCAGTTGCAAATCGATAAAACGGACGCTGCAAATCAACTGGTCGTCATAAATACCCAGAAGATAGCGGGTATCCTTATTATCATACTCATCAAATTCCATGTCGTTGCTGCATTTAACCGCCCAATTCAGGCGATCTTTAAAGGTTTTCTTTCTCAGTTTGTAAAGGTCCACAGACCGCATGCCAGTCAACTCACTGTAACTAACATCGAAAATTTCTAACATTTTCGTTCCTGATTTTAATAAGAGTGGGTGATATATAATGAATTAAATGTCGCCATCAAGAAAGCAGACGATCACGTTTGTTAAGGGCATATTCACATTATTCAATGCTTTTACGTCTTGATTTGTCATGATATTGCCACAGTGTCGTGGTTCGGCTCCTACCCTCCACAGATTACCATTGATGCGGAATATTTAACCATGACCATCATAGGGATTTAAAGCCAAAGCTACGCTGTTTTGCCCCCTGCACGCTCAGCTTTACACTTTCGCCCATGCCCCTCCTAAAAACAGTTACTCCCGGTAGCTAACAATTGCACCTACCCCTTTAGGAGGGTAAGACTATTCTTAGCTTCCCGGCAGCATTCAGCGGATCCAGGATCCGTTTGCGTGTGGGAACCCCCTGAAACTCATACAGAGAGGATAAGCAGTATGTCTGATCATGGAAAAGTGGCTTTAGTAACAGGTGCAGGTCAAGGGATCGGCAGAGCGATTGCATTACGTTTGGCGAAGGATGGTTTCGCCGTTGCCGTCGTCGATTTTAACGCAGAAACCGCCAACAGCGTGGCTCAGGAGATCAATCAGTCGGGTGGTCGTGCTATTGCCCAGTTGGCCGACGTATCTGACCGCGACCAGGTATTTGCAGCGGTTGAAGCAGCGAAAACACAGCTTGGTGGATTTGATGTTATCGTCAATAACGCCGGTATCGCACCGACAACCCTGATTGAAGACATTACGCCAGACATCGTGGATCGGGTGTACAACATCAACGTGAAAGGTGTTATCTGGGGGATCCAGGCCGCCATCAAAGCTTTTAAATCCCTTAATCACGGTGGGAAAATCATTAATGCCTGTTCCCAGGCCGGACACGTGGGTAACCCGGAGCTGGCGATTTACAGTTCCAGCAAATTTGCCGTGCGCGGACTGACACAAACGGCCGCGCGCGATCTGGCTCCGCTTGGGATCACCGTCAATGCTTACTGTCCGGGGATCGTAAAAACACCGATGTGGGAAGAAATTGACCGTCAGGTCTCCAAAGCTGCCGGTAAACCAGTGGGCTACGGCACTGCCGAGTTTGCCAAAAACATTACCCTGAAACGTCTGTCTGAGCCGGAAGATGTCGCAGGCTGCGTCTCTTATCTTGCAGGACCTGACTCCGATTACATGACCGGTCAGTCGTTACTGATCGACGGCGGTATGGTCTTTAATTGAGTCACCGGCTTTGTCCTGATAAAAGCCTCCGTATATCGGAGGCTTTTGCGTTTAGGGTAATGTGCTGACCCATTGCAACGACCGCGTCATACCACCGGAATATAGTATTCGCAGGTAATACCCTTGCGCGCTGAGGCCTGTGAGTATTTTTCAAGGTCATGACTGATACGAAACTGCAAGCCTAACGTTGGCAGGAACACCGAATAAACATAAAGAATATAATGGTTCAGCCGCGCCAGTTCGTGCGGATAGTCAATCTTCAGGTAACGACCCGCAGGGATAGTCAGCGCGACCGGCTGGTCATCATTATAACCCGCGATCTTTTCCCGCCCGACGGTGTAGACCATTTCCATGACCGAGGTTTGCTCCTCGCCCGGGCCACAATCTGACAACCCCCAGACTTCCCCCTGTAACGACTCTGGCTCTTGCAGATAACTGTGCAGCGTATCGCGATGGACATGGTTTTTGGGGTTAAACAGCGCTTCGATGGGATAAGTATGACGCGTAGTTTGGCCGACAAATGCCATTTCAGGCAGCTCGACGATGGCATAATCCGGCTGCGGAAATTCATCTATCAAAAGCGGCGCGGTGATGCCCCCCATACTCCATTCACGGTTGCGGCGAAACACGGCCGGCGTCTCCGCGAAGTTCTTTTTAAATGAACGGGTAAATGTCTGCTGCGAGTCGTAAGAGTAATAAAGTGAGATGTCCAGGATCGGCATATTGGTCAGGCGCAGCGCAATGGCCGCCATTGTCAGACGACGATCGCGGATATATTTGCCCAACGCATAACCGGTTTTACTCTTGAATAACCGCTGCAAATACCACGGCGAATAGCCGGTTTTCTTCGATGCACTTTCCATGGTCAGGCGATCGTTCAAATTCACTTCAATCCAGTACAGCAGCTCTTTGATGAGTTCGTCATGGAAATCGGGCTTATCTATGTTGTACAAAATGAACTCCGGACTGTCCTGATGATGAAGCTAAAATCCGCATAACCCATGCGGAAATTTTGATTTTTATTGATTGTTTAATGCGCAATTGATTTTGAAAATACGTTCACGACAATGACACCAGCAATGATGAGACTCAGACCCACAATTGCCGGGAGATCGAGTTTTTGCCCGTAATACACCCAGCCAATCGCTGAGACCAGAACGATACCGACACCGGACCAAATCGCATAGGCGATACCGGTCGGTAAGGTGCGCAGTGTCAGTGAGAGCAGGAAAATCGCCAAGCCATAGCCGGCAACGCACAGGATACTTGGCCAGAGACGTGTGAACCCCTCAGAGCTCTTAAGACTGCTGGTGGCAATCACTTCTGCCACAATGGCGATGCACAGATATAAATAGGTAGTAAACATCAGGCGGTTCCTTGTGCCGAAACGGCGTTTAAAACGGAAATATGGCGCAATTCAATATCAATGGCGCGGTTGAGATTGTGAGCAACACGCTGTTCGGTCAGGCCTAACGATGTCAGGCGCGACATCCCGTCGAGGCTACTGCTCAGGCCAATGAGCCGCCACGCGATATCGTCTGCACATTCACCGGCGGCGAACTCCCCGCTGTGTCTGCCGTCAACAATCACCTGTTTGACCAACCCGTGCCAGTCAGACAACGAACTGGCGAAAGCCGTTCGCATTAATTCATCCTGCTCGGTGAGGAGCATCGCTTCGCGCCACAGACGAATAGCGCGGATGTACTCCTCGTCTTTGGCATCAATAAGGTAAAGCTGAATGCGTTCGAGCGGTGTCAGGCAGGCGCTGCTGGCTGCCAGCGACTGCTGCAAGTTATGCATAACCAGCCAGTAGGCGTCAGCCCGCAGCGCCGCAGCGCTGGGGAAATGGTGATGCACTTGCCCCACGGCGGTATCCGCTTCGCTGGCCACTCGCCGCACGGTGGTTGCCGCCAGACCTTCGTCCAGCGCCACGCGCGCAGCCGCCTGTAAAATGGCGGCTTTACGATCTTCTTTACACAGATAAACCACGAGAGTAACCAGCAGGAAAAGGGAGTAAGTCGTGCATCATGCCAAATCTTGGACGGGCGTTCAAGATTTGAGAACGTTCGTTCGCAAAAGAGTTTTTTGTAACGTATCTGACGCTTGTATCAATCGACGCAGAGAAAAACACTCGGTTGTCTAAGAAAATCTATTGATTAAAACAGGCGGGAAGCAGAGGAACGGGGAGGTGCGATGGCTGTTACGAAATGGGGCCTGCGCCCCACTTCATCAATATTTAAAGACCTTCGGTAACAATTTTAGCGGCGGCCGCTAATACCTCTTTACGTGCTTTGGCATCTTGCTGTGGCTGAGTGAAGTAGGTCACCAGCACCAGGGGCGCGTGGTTTTCAGGCCAAATTACGGCGATGTCATTGGTGGTGCCATAGTCACCGCTGCCGGTTTTATCCCCCACCACCCAATGGGCTGGCAGACCTGCGCGGATACTCTCACCCCCTGTGGTATTGCCTTTCAGCCATTCCACCAGCTGCGTGCGCTGAGGCTCACCAAGCGCTTTACCCAGCGCCAGATTATGCAGACTCTTCGCCATGGCCAGCGGTGAGCTGGTATCACGTTTATCACCTGGGATCGCGGTATTCAGCGTCGGCTCGGTGCGATCCAGACGGAAAGTGCTATCACCGATGGAACGGGCAAATTGAGTGACCCCGGCCGGTCCACCAAGTTCGGCGATCAACTTGTTCATGGCCGTGTTATCACTGTACTGGATGGCTGCCGCGCCCAACTCCCCCAGCGTCATGCCGGTATCGAGGTGTTTCTCCGCAATCGGGTTGTAGTTAACCAAATCGGATTTTTTAATCTCAATCCGCTTATTCAGTAATGTTTTGTTGGTTTCGCTCTGTTTCAATACCGCTGACGCGGCCATCACTTTGCTGGTACTGCACATCGGGAAACGCTCTTCGCCACGATACACAATCTGCGAGTTATCAGCGGTGTTGATCAACGCTACCCCGAGACGTCCTCCGGCGCTTTTCTCTAATTCAGCCAGTTTCTGATGGATGGCGGTAGCATCAGGCGTCGTTTTCGCCCACAGCGGCGCACTGCCGAGAAGTAATGGCATCACGGCGGCGGCCAGCAAGGCCGTTTGACGGAAAGTATGTTTAATCATGTCATCTCTTATCTCTGATGGAAGTTAATCGTCACAGAATATTGGGAATGCCCAGAATTTAATGGGATTCCCTTTCTGATTGGCAGGATAATCTTTCATTGGCGAATTATTGACAAGCGAGAAGAATTTCATCTAGCCTAAAGAAAATCTTATGGGTAAACGTCATGCGATCCAATCTTCCTCTTAATGCCCTGCGCGCTTTCGAAGCCTCTGCCAGACACCTGAGTTTTACCCGGGCGGCGATGGAACTCTACGTCACACAGGCTGCGGTCAGTCAGCAGGTGCGCATTCTCGAAGATCGCCTGGGCATGGTGCTGTTTAAGCGATTGCCGCGAGGTCTGGAAATGACCGATGAATCGCGGGCACTGTTTGCGGTACTGACCGAGGCCTTTGGGCATATTGAGAATGTTTTCAGGCAGTTCGAAGGGGGGCAATATCACGAAGTGCTCACCGTGGCGGCCGTCGGAACCTTTGCCGTCGGCTGGCTATTACCCCGCCTGGAGCAGTTCAGACAAGAGCATCCGATTGTCGAACTGCGGCTGCGCACCAACAATAATGTGGTTAATCTGGCCGCTGAAGGGCTGGATTTTGCTATCCGCTTTGGTGAAGGCGTGTGGCCCTCAACGCATAATGAAAGGCTCTTTGATGCCCCGCTGACCGTGATGTGTACGCCGGTAACGGCAAAACGACTGACCACTCCTGCCGATTTGTTCAAAGAGAATCTATTGCGATCCTACCGTTCCGACGAGTGGGATAACTGGTTTACAGCCGCCGGGGTAACCCCCGTAAGAATCAACGGTGCGATCTTTGACTCTTCACGCCTGATGATCGAAACGGCGATCCACAGCGGTGGCGTGGCACTGGCCCCGGCCAAAATGTTTGCCCGTGAGCTTGATAGCGGCCTGTTAGTCTGTCCGTTTTCCATCGCCATCAATCAGGGAAGCTATTGGTTAACCTATTTGAAATCCAGGCCGATGACGCCATCGATGGCGTTGTTCCATAGCTGGATCCTGAAACAAGCCCAGCCGTAATGCAGATGCCAGAAAGACACACAAAACGCACTTTTCGCATTGAAAAAATAATAATTGACCGATCGTTCCATAATCAATATTATGGCCCCTCAACTCATCGAAAGCCCCCTACCTCTTATGAGTGCTGACAAACCTGCTTATCCCGGTCGCCCAAGACTGTTTGAAAACGAAGATGTCATTGATGCAGCCGTGGCCGTATTTAGCACTAAAGGTTATGCGGGCACCTCTGCGCAAGATCTATGTGATGGCACAGGGCTGGGGAGAGGAAGCTTATACAATGCCTTTGGTAGCAAGCAGGCTCTTTATGAGCAAGCGTTGTTGCGCAGCCATGAGCACACTATGAGCGCGCAACTGTCTATTCTCACACAAACGGGTCCGGTAAAAGAACGTCTCCATACCTTGCTACTTTGGGGTATTGCTGAGGATTTATCCCAGCCGGAACAACACGACGCTATGGTCTTATTTTCTGCTCTGGAACGCGGCAGCAAAGATGCCGCTGTCTCTAACCTGAATCAGGAATACCGACAACGCCTCGAGCAAACGTTGGTCGCAGTATTTACTGAAGGCCAGCAAAACGGAGAGCTGGGTAATAAAGCGTCCGCCATCGAAATGGCCAGAGGCTTTATGGCGGGCTACTACGGTTTGCGCGTGTTGAATAAAAACATCTCCGACAGAAAAATTCTCGAAGACGTCGTCTCCGGCCTCTTAATCAACTTATAAATTAATGTGTTACAACTGCATTAACTCTTATTGCCATCGATTTTGTAACGATCATTCAAATACAGGAATCTATAAAGAAATGCCATTAGTCGTTTATGTTTTAGGGTTAGCTATTTTTTCGCTTGGAACAGCAGAGCTAATGGTGGCGGGGATGATGTCCAGCTTATCCACCGCCTTTGGGATCACCGTGGGTGAGGTAGGCCATCTGATCTCTTATTACGCTTTCGGCGTAATGTTAGGCGGTCCGGTCTTAACCTATTTCTTTCTTAAATTTAAAGCTCCCTACCGCACGACCTTGCTGTGGCTGCTGGTGCTATACGTTGCCGCCCAAGGTTGGGGAGCCTTTGTCACCGATTACTCTCTTTTAGTGGCTATCAGAATCTTCACCGGTATCTTATGCGCCGGGTGTCTGAGCTTATCGTTAGCAACCAGTATGGCCATGGTCCCCATCGAGGACCGTCCACGCGCAGCATCGATAGTTATTGGTGGCTTTATGGTGTCGAACGTCTTTGGTGTCCCGCTGGCGACCATTATCGATCAGCACTACGGATGGCGAATCAGCTTTGGCCTGGTGGCCGTGCTGGTATTTATCTGTTTAGTGGTGCTGTTTCGTCTCTTACCCGCGGTGAAAGGCAGCGGTGCGCTGAATATGGGCATAGAACTCCAGGCATTTAAAAAGAAGGCCTACTGGAAAGCCTGCGCCACCAGCTGTTTAATTCTGGGTGCCAGCTTTGCGGCTTTCAGCTATTTTGTGCCGGTCTTAGTCGACGTCAGTGGTTTTAGTATGCAGACCGTACCCTTTATTTGATGCTGTATGGTTTAGCCAATATTGTCGGCAACATGGTGACCGGCAGGCTGGCCTATCGTCATAGCCTGACAGTCATGGTCGTCGGATTAACCCTCCTGAGCTTCTCGCTGCTGGGGATGGCGCTGTTTGCCGAGTATGCATCGATAGCCATTCTGGCAGTAATACTGATTGGCTTATCCGGGGTACCGATGAACCCGGCCATGATGGCGCGTATTGTGAGCGTGGCGCACCCGGGACCGATGGTCAATGCGGTTCACACTTCTGTCATCAATATTGGTTTAGGCGGCGGCTCTTTCCTGGGTGGAATGGCGCTGTCGGCGGGGTTTGGCCCCCGTTCGACATTATGGATCGGGATGGTATTAGCCGTGTTGGCGCTGTTATCGATATTGCCTTATCTGCGCCGCACGTCGCGGGGTTGGGCTTAACAATATGGGGACAAGATGGCAAAAAAGCGGGGGCTTTCGCCCCCGCTTTAGTGTTACGGATTAACCTCGCTTACGCCGCTAACTAGACCACCGTCAGCTGATGGTTAGCCAGCAGGGTCGCCAGATCCGTATGCACGCCGGTCAGCGTTACGACGGTGGTCGGTGTGTAGCTTGCGCCACTGCCGTCACGGTCGATCTGAATCACGGTGTCGCTGCCGCTGGTAGTGACTTTGACGTAGTCCCCGATATTCCCAGCCGCTGAATCCAGCGTCGCCACACCATTGACGTAGCTGGCTGCACCGGTGCCGGTATAGCCGCTGCCCTGCAACAGTTCACTGATATCAATACGATCGGTATCTGCCGTGCCTTCCCAGGTGCCGACGGTAAAGCCGTTCACCGTGTCAGACCCGTTACCGCCGGTTGCGTCCGTGCTGTTAATCAGCTTGTACAAGAGCGTGTCATGCCCGCCGTTACCGATGTTGAACGTGTCGTTACCGCCACGTCCTTCAAAGATATTGTTGCCGCTGTTGCCGGTGATCACATCATCCTGATTCGACCCCGCAATCCCTTCAATACCGTTGAAGGTCGAGGTGTTAAATCCGGTATTTTGCGCGCCGGTGTTGCTCAGATCGACGGTAATACCCACGGTGGAGTTTCTGAAGTCCACAATATCCTCACCCCCATTGGCACTCCACGTCGCATGGTTGGAGGTGGTTTCCCAGCCGCCGGAGCCCACGTAAGTATAGCTGCCCTCTTCGGCGATAAAAGTATCGTTATACCCTGTCCCCGTAAGGGTGCCGCTATGTCCCCCGGTGGCCGCATCCGCGGTCAGCGAGTAACTCTCCTTACCGTCACCGGCCACCAGATTATCCCACGTGGCATTACCAGAGACGCCGTTGATCGCGCGCACCAGTACCGCAGAGTAGGTTTCGTTAGGGTCCAGGCCGTAGAAGTTCACCAGCGCCGAGGTGTCGTTGGTGCCAAGGCCTGACTGGGCGTTGATCACTTCCGAAGCCACCAGGATCCCGGCTGAGTTATACAGCTGCACGGTGTTGCCGTAAAACACGTTAATGCCTTCACCGTCGAGAATACGCAGGTGGATTGCCGTACCGTCAGCAATCTTAGTGGTATTTTCGATCAACTGAACTTTACCGTTCACCTGCGACACCAGGAGATCCAACGTGCCGTCCCAGTTATAGTCCATCGTCGCAATACCTGTGACGTTAACCAGTCCGGTTTTCAGCGTACTGGCACTCCAACTGGCTCCCTTGCTGTTATTGGTATACAGCGTGGCGGTCTGCGAACCGCCATAGGTGGTCAGTTTGATAATGTCCATCTGACCATCACCATTCCAGTCCACGGCTGCGGAGATATACCCTGCGCTGCCATTGGACGTCTCGACCTGACTCTTCGTGGTAGAGAGCGTACCGTTGCCGTTATTGTAATAAATCACCCCGCCGGTTTGCGCGCCGGTACCACTGGCTATATACAGATCCATGTAGCCGTCACCGTTGAAATCGGCCCAGGTCATGGAGGCCGCCGTCGTGGTATTCGCGGCGTTATTCACAAACACGTTGGCGATGCTTTGTCCAAGCGTCAGTTTGCCAGTACCGTTGTTGTTGATGATGCTTAACGCATTGGTACCGCTGCCGTTGGTGTGCTGAACCAGATCGACAATACCGTCGTTGTTGATATCAATACCGGACAGCTCGCGGTAGGTGACAATCGAGGTCAATCCCGCGGTACCGCCTGAGCCGTCCAGCCCCATGATACCGTTGTTGTTCACCAGATAGGTACGGGAGTCACCGCCGGCATCACCGTAGGCCAGATCCAGATAACCATCACCGGTTTTGTCATAGGCGATCACACCGCCGTACCAGATGGTGGTTCCCATTGCCCAAGAGGTAGCGCTGTAGTTCGTACCATCAAAAATCCATACGGGTTGCTTCGAGTCGCCGTAATAGGTGTCTGTCGCAATAATATCGGCAGTACCGTTGCGGTCGAAGTCGGCCAGCGTGCTACTAACCAGCGTACCGGCATGGGCGTTGGTCAGTTTATTGGTCGAATAGGTATCAACCCCTGAACTGCTGTACGCCACCTGATTGGCAAACAGTGACCACAGCCCATTGCTGTTCACACCAAAGGTCAAGGCGTTGTTATTGCTATTGCCCGCCGTACTTGCCCAACTGGTGTCATGTACCACCTCCGCCGTTACCGCCAGAGAGCCATGCGAAATCGAGGTGTTATTCCCGTTACCGGCCCCGCTTTTCACCTGCGCGGTGACGTCATAGGTTTGCAGTCCCAGCGCCGCAGAATCCGGCACCTGCAGATACCAGGTGTTGGCCGCAGGGTCGACCACCACACGGCCCCCCTCCTCCGAGGAGTAGGTTACGCCGTTAACAGTCACCACGACGTACTGACCGTTGACCAGATCGGCCGAAACCGTACCCGTCAGGATCGGCGTGGTGTCCGCCGTGGTCAGCGCATTCACTGCCGCCGTGGTGGTTGGCACGCTGGTGTCGAGCGTCAGATCGAATTCTGACGAGTTGGTGACGTTACCCGCCAGATCCACCGCTTTAGCAATGTACTGGTAGGTGCCATCTGCACCCAGCGTATCAGCGAAGGTCCACACCGTGCCGTTGACGGTAGCCTGACCAACTTTCACGCCATTACGCCAGATCTCCAGCACTTCGCCACTGGCCAGACCGGTGGACAGAGAGCCGGTCAGTAACGGTGTGCGGTCATCGGTAATGACGTTGGCACCGAAGCTACCCTGACGCTCGCCCTCATCATCGGTATAGGTATTGATGGTTGGCGTAGCGTCCGGGTTTAACGTATCGATGATCACATCACGGGTGCCCGTCGCACTGACGTTCCCGGCGGTGTCGATGACGCGAACCTGATAGCTGTATACGCCGTCAGTCAGGGTACGACCATCCTCGAAGGTCCAGCTTTTACCGCTAACGTTCACAAACTGCCAGGTGTTGCCACCATCGAGGCTAATCTGCCCGCGTTCATCGGCACCCAGTGCAGCACTGAAGCTGCCGCTCAGGGTCAGCGACGTGTCGCTGGTGATGAAGTCGCTGGCTGATGCACCGGTATCAGTACTGATGGCATCCACCGTCATGGTCTGTGTTGGCGCGGTGGTATCGACAATCACCACCTGCGACGCGGTCTGACCCACGTTGCCCGCCTGATCCACCACTCGCATCTGGTAGGTATAGCTCCCGTCAGTCAGGGTACGTCCATCAGTGTATGTCCAGGTCGTGCCAGTAACATTTACCGTCGTCCACGTCGCGCCGTGGTCCGTGCTAATTTGCGCCACTTCGTCGCCTGCCAGCGGAGCCCCCAGCGAACCGTTGAGGGTCAGCGAGGTATCGCTGGTAATGAAGTCACTGTCGCTCAGGCCGGTATCGCGAGTGATGCCATCAATGCTGATGGTTTCACGGGCGTCCGGTGCGACGGTATCGACGGTCACGTTTTGCGTTGCGGTCTGGCCAACGTTACCCGCCTGATCCACGACCCGCACGATGTACTGATGCACGCCGTCGGTCAGGGTACGGCTGTCAACATAAGACCACTGGGTACCAATGACCGTGGTGCTCAGCCAGGTTGCGCCGCCGTCGAGACTGATCTGCACGGTCTCATCAGCCAGCAGGCTGGTCGCCAGCGATCCGTGGATCGTCAGCGTCTGGTCAGATGTAATAAAATCACTGCCGCTCAGACCGGTGTCATCGCTGATGCTATCGATGGTGATGGTTTTGCTGGCATCGGGTGGCGTGGTATCTACGGTGACCACCTGATTGGCCGTCGCGCCAATGTTCCCCGCCTGATCGATGACCCGCAGCTGATAGTTGTGATCCCCATCGGCCAGCGTGCGGCCATCCACATAGGTCCAGTTCAGACCGCTGATATTCACATCAACCCAGGTTTTCCCGCCGTCGATACTGATCTGTGCATGCTCGTCGCTGGACAATGCCGCACCCAGCTTGCCGCTTAGCGTCAGGGTATTATCACTGGTGATGAAGTCGTGAGCATCCAGACCGGTATCACGGGAAACCGCATCAATCGAAATCGATTTGCTGGCATCCGGTGCTACGGTGTCGATCACCACATCCTGCGACGCCGTGGCCCCGACGTTACCTGCTGCATCAATCACCCGCACGGTATAGGTGTAGGTGCCGTCTGCCAGTTGGTTGCCCTGCGCGTAAGTCCACGCAGTGCCGTTCACCGTCAGGTCAATCCAGGTCATACCGCTGTCGAGGCTGATTTGCGCCTTCTCATCGTTGCCAAGCGTGGCGGTCAGGCTGCCTTTCATCGTTACCTGATTATTATCAGTGATGAAGTCAGTACTGCTCAGGCCGCTGTCGCCGTCAATGCTGTTGATGGCAATGCCCATGGACGGTGCCGTGGTGTCTACGCGGATGTCATGGCCGGCAGACGCACTGTTGCCAATGCTATTACTGACAGACGCGTTGATCACATAACTGTTGCCGTCGGCCAGCGCCTGTACGGCATTGGCACTCAGGGTGTATTTCCAGCTGCCGTCGGCCGCAACGGTGGTGGTATAACTCTGGCCGTTCAGCGTAATCGTCACCGTCTGGCCCGCTGCCGCGCCGGAGGTGGTACCACTGATGACGTGGGACGTACCGTGCTCGGCAGCGCTGACCACATCGTCACCCGCGAAGGTGTCGATGCTGATAGTTGGCGCAGCTCCGCTCAGGGTGACGGTTTTGCTGTCAGAAACGCTGTTGCCCGCGACATCGGTAGTGGTGACGTTTACCACATAGCTTCCGTCGGTTGCGCCGAGGAAATCAGACGCCGGAACGTTGATTTTCCAGGTGCCGTCTGCGGCCACGGTCGTTTTGTATTCACGGTGATTGAAAGTGACGATGACCGGCTGCCCGGCTTCGGCATCGGTGGTGCCGCTGAGCGTCTGGCCTGCCAGTTGTTCGGCGCTGTTGATCACATCGTCACCGGCGACGGTATCGAAAGTCAGTACCGGTGCCGTGGTATCGACCATCAGGTCATGCGTTTGGCTGATGTTATTGCCCGCGTTGTCACTTACGGTGGCAGAAACGGTCAGATTGCCGTCAGTCAGGGACGCCAGATCGGCGGCAGGGACCTTCAGCGACCAGGTACCGTCAGCATTCACCGTGGCGGTGTAGTCTTTGCCATTGAGCGTGACGGTCACGGTCTGACCGGCTTCGGCGCTGGTGTTGCCTTTCACCGTCAGGTCCTGTCCGCGCTCGGCGGCATTCAGCATATCGTCACCGGACAGCGTGTCGATGCTGAGCGTCGGGGCAATGCTATCCACGTGAATATCATGACTGGCCGCCGCACTGTTACCGGCGCTGTCATGCGCACTGGCAGTGACAGTTAACGGGCCTTCCGCCAGTTTTGCCACGTCCGCAGCCGGAACGTTGAGCGTCCAGCTACCGTTGAGCAATACCGTGGTGGTGTAGGAAATACCGTTGAGCGTCACGGTCACGACAGTGCCGGATGGCAGCAAGGCGCTGTCACCGCTGATGGTGAGATCCGTGCCCTTCTCTGCGGCATTGATCACATCATCCTGCGCCACGGTGTCGATACTCAGGGACACGCTGGAGGCATTCACCTCAATATCGTGTGATCCTGAGCCGGTATTTCCGGCGGCATCCGTGATGCTGGCCGTCAGGGTGAAGGTGCCGTCCGCCAGACCTTTAACTACGTCGGCCGGAACGCCCACGCTCCAGTTACCGCTGGCATCCACCGTGGTGGTGTAGGTTTTGCCATCGATAGTGACGAGCACGTTGTCACCCGTTGCGGCACCGGTGCTGCTGCCGCTGACAATTTGCGCCTGTCCGTGTTCGGCGGCATTGATGATGTCATCGCCCGCCACGGTGTTGAAGCTGACAGTGGGTGCGGTGGTGTCTACCGCGACATCGCGTGATGCCGCAGACGGGTTGCCAGCCTGATCGCTGACAGAAGCGTCAAAACGGTAGTCGCCGTCGGTCAGCTTCGCCAGATCGGCCTGCGGTACGGTGGTACTCCAGCTGCCGTCGGCCTGCACGGTCGCGGTGTAGGCCACGCCGTTCAGTTTCACGGTCACCGTCTGGCCCGTTTCGGCATTTGAGGTGCCACTAACGGTCAGATCCGCGCCCGTTTCGGCCGCGTTCAGCACGTTGTCAGCAGTGATATTGTTGATGGACAGCGTTGGTGCGCTGGTATCCACGCTCAGTTCGTGCGATGCGTTGGCGCCGTTGCCATTCACATTGCTGACGCTGACAGACACCCGGGTATCGCCGTCTTTCAGTGAGGTCATATCTGCCGCAGGCACGGTGACTTTCCACGAACCGTCAGTGGCAACATCGGCCTGATAGGTATGACCGCTGAAGGTCACCGTGACTGTCTGTCCAGCTTCCACATTTTGCGTAGAACCAGAAAGCGTCAGGTCTGCGCCTTTCTCCGCTGCGTTAATCACGTTATCGGCGGTCACAGAATCGACTGAAACGGCAACGCTGGTCAGATCAACATTGACCGTATGCTGAATTTGCACTGGATTGCCGGAGCCATCCGCTCCGCTGGCCGTCACGTTGATGTTGCCCGCTGGCCATTCCGAAACGTCAGCTGCCGGAACGGCGGCGCTCCAACTGCCATCCGCTTTGATGGTGGCCGGGTAGTCCACGCCGTTGATGGTCACGGAAATGCTGCTGCCAGGAGCCAGATCGCTGCTGGTACCGCTGATGATCAGGTTCTGATTGTGTTCGATGCTGTTGACCACATCATCGCCTGCCACTGTATCTACGCGCAGACCCGGCATTCCGGCATCCACGGTGATATCACGCGCACCGTCGCCGCTGTTGCCGTGGCCGTTGGTCACGGCAGCCGTGATGGTCAGTGCACCGTCGCCAAGTGCCGTCAGATCCTGTGCTGGCACCGTCACTTTCCAGCTCAGATCCGCCTCGACCTTCGCCGTATAGTTTTTACCGCCAATATTTACGGTGACAGTGTCACCCATCGCGGCATTGCTCACCCGTCCGGAAACCGTCTGGTCAACGGCGATTTCCGCCGCATTGAGAATGTTATCTGAGGTGACCGGATTGATGGTCACGGTTGGCGCGGCGGTATCCACCAGCAAATCGACGGTATTGCTGATGCTGTTGCCGATATCGTTGGTGGCACTGACGGTCAGGGTGTAATTCGCTTCACCCAGTTTCGCCACGTCCGTAGCCGGAACGTCAAGCGACCACTGACCGCCGCTGAGGGTGGCGGTGTAATTCTTGCCGTTGAGGTTGACGGTGAC
>Ga0105859_1000177_pt1 | contig 25948 bp, 19 predicted proteins | sample OrgsoiDNA_201063_FD_89684 | JGI IMG/M metagenome (GOLD analysis project Ga0105859, IMG submission 89684) | Permafrost soil microbial communities from the Arctic, to analyse light accelerated degradation of dissolved organic matter (DOM) -... | ecosystem: Environmental > Terrestrial > Soil >...
GGCCGCGCAAAAAGCGGCCCGGCAAGCGGAAGAAGCAAAAAGCACAGCGTCAAGCCTCCTGAATTCCGGGGCCTTCCTTGCAACAGCGACCGATCGGCTTGAGCCGACGACCGGAGAGACTCTCCCGGCGGGCACGATCAGTCCAAAAGAAAAGGCGATCGCAGAGTTCGGAGGGATTCGTGGGGAAGGGGAAAACCGTGGCGTTTACACCACTCCGGACGCGCCGCTGGCTTGGCGCGACCTGCATTCGGACGTGAACGGCGCCTTCAACATCCTGCGCAAGGCCTGCCCGGCTTTCGAGTGGCGCTCCGGGCTGTCCATGGGGTTCAAGATTCACTGGGTGAGTCCGAAGGAGGGGCTCACGGCGATGAATTTAGGGCGCGAGAAACGGGCCTAGGGGCCCGCGCGACCGACCGAATTTAAGCGGGGAGTGGCGTCCCGCGTGTGGGCCTAATACGTTCACAGAGCCTACTCTTTGAGGTCGAAGTTCACCGAAGTGGTGGTGGCGACCGCGCCCATAAAGATCTTCGTGTCGGGCGATTGCGTGCAGGGTTCGTCGATTTCGTTGGCGACCGCCGCGTCGTCAGGAACCGCTCCGAGCATTCCCGCGGGCGAGCAACCCATGTATGCATATTTCAACGCCTGGTTCACGGCGGTCGGAGACACAGCCAGCGCCAACAGCTCCTCGCAGCTCGTGACGGACGCAAACGCGTTCACGGGCTTCAACTATCGAGTGCTGCCGGATCCAGCCAACGCGAGCAACACTTGCTTGATTCCGACGGGCCAGACGACGTGCGTGCAGATGACCAACAAGGGCGCGACATACAGCTCTTCCGTCCCGACAAGCTCCATCCAAACATTCGCCGCCTTGACCGGGGCGAACGCAGGCTCAGTCGTGGTGCCGTGCGTGGGCAGCGGCTCCGGTTGCTCGCCGGCCACAAAATACACGCTGTCCGCGTCTTCGGACAGCTCGGGCGTCATCACTGCGACCGCTCAGACGAGCTCGGGATTGAAGGGAGAGACTTTTGTGCTCAATCCGGCGTTGTCCGGCGGTCGGGTGGATTGGGCCGTTTCGGGCAGCTGCAAAACGCGCGCAGGCGGCGCTTTGTGTTGATTGCCGCCAAATCGGGCGGCATTGGGCTCGTTTTTTTCGCGAAAAAGCGGTTGATGGACGCATGCCATTTCAGCGCGCACCAAGACCCAGAACGCTTTGTGTTTTGTGCTTTGGCTCGTTGTGGATGAGAAAAATGTCAGCCGCGGACGATTTGCGTTCGCGCAAACGGCCCCCTCTTTGGAGCATAAAGCCTTGCCCCCATCAAAATAAGAGTTCTTACGATTGGCTTGCCGACCGGCGGCGATTGCGGGAGATGCTCGGTCGCCCTAAGGTAAAGATTCAAGGGGCTCTTCGAGCGCCAGATTCTTTTTAACGGTTTGCTCGTCCATTTTGGTTCAAAATCATGAAAAACTCTTTGCTGAATCGCCTGGCCAGAGCCTTCACCCTGGTGGAGCTCCTGGTCGTGATTGCCATCATTGCCATTTTGGTCGCCGTCGCCGTGCCCGCTTACAACAACTATTCGACAAAATCGAAATTCACCGAGGTCGTGTTGGCCACGGCGCCCATCAAGACTTTTGTGTCAACCTGCGCGATTGACGGAGATTGCTCTTCCGGAAACACAATCGCTTTGCCCGCGGTCGGCGGCAGCTCGTCGGGCGGGGCCGCCAGCGCCGCGCTTGCGCCTTCAATGTCGGTTTTCGTCAACACAATCTTGGCGGGATGCTCAGGAACGTTCACCCAGACACAAAAAGATTCGTTTATTGCGTCATGGATCGGAAGCTACACGGTCTCGGTCGATCCAAACCACAACAACAATTATTGCATGATCCAGAACGGCGGCTCCACGTGCACGGGGATTTGCGCCGCGAGCGCCAGCTTCGTCGCCAACCCCAACGGCTCGGTGATTGGGCCAAATGTGGCATCGTATTACGCGGCGGGGTTCGGCTCGTCTTACGTGGCGACGCAGGGCGGCGCGGGAATCTCAGTCCCTTGCGTGGGAGCCTCCTCGTCAGGCTGCCAGCCTTCGACCAAATACGTGCAAACCGCCTCGTCCAACCTGTCCGGAGTCATCACCGCGACGGCCGTCACAAGCTCGGGCCTCAATGGGGAAACCGTCGTCTTGACGCCACAGTTGTCGGGCGGCCGCGTGGACTGGTCGGTGTCGGGCAGTTGCAAAACGCGCGCGGGCGGCGCTCTTTGCTAAGTCGCCGCATGGGCGAATGGTGGCGTCGCGGGTCCGATCGAACATGCGATTAATATCGCTCGCCAGTGAAGCGCCACGACGCGGCTCGGGCTGGAAGCCCATTGGCATGTTCCTCGGCCCGTGCGAAATACGTGAAAAAGAAGTCCTTCGGGGCTTCTTTTCTATGCGCAAGCCTCGCCAAAGGGTTTTGAACACGGTTGGGCGCTCGAAAAATCCGTCAAAAGGTTTGCAAAACCCGAGACGTTTTCCGCAGGCATTTGCGGATAAATGCGTCCACGCCCGCCAATGCCAAAACATTGACATAAAAACCCCGTTAAAATCCGGTGGACAAAGATTTTTTCTCGCACAGGCAAAAACGGCGCTATTGTCGACTTGACGACGCCATGGCTTTTCAGGACTATGGGCGGCCGACCTCTCCAACCGGATGCCATTATGCTATTTGACGCCATGCAAAACGCTGACACAAGCCCTGCTTCCGCCTCCGTTCTTGCGCAGAACCTCGACGGAGATGTGATTTTGGGCGCCAAAAATGACCAATCGGTCTCGACGCCTGCCGCGCTCGAAATTCCAGCGCCGATATTCGCTGGCCTTCGCAGCATGATGCTTTGCGATTCGCACAAAGAAAGTCGAGTGCTGAACATGCGGCTGGATCAAAGCGCTGCGATAACCGGCGATAATGGCGTCGGAAAAACCAGTTTGTTGCGTCCTATTCTTTTGTTTTGGGGTGTGCCGCACACTAAAATTTTGCCGCCGCAAAACGGCTCTCAAATGGGCTTTCATAAATATTATTTGCCGCGAACGCACTCGAGCATTGCATTTGAATACAACAATCATGCCGGCGAAGTGCGATCCGTGGTTTTCACGGCGAAAAGCGACGGCACGATTATGGGGCAGTTCTTGCGTTGCGAGTTGCGCGAAGATTTGTTCATTGAAGAAGTCGCGGGCCAAAAGCGATTTTTGTCCGTCGGCGAGCGGCAAAACAAAATTGACCAACTGGGCGGATCTTATAGCCGCCCGCAAAGCACCAGTGTCGTGCGAAAAACGCTTTATGGAGAAGCCCTCACCAAAGAGCAGGCCAATTTGTTCGGCAAGAACGCAGCTCCGCAAGATTTTGCTTTGGTGCGGCGAGGGCATCAGGAGATCAAAAATTTGGCGATTGTCGCCGAGAGCGCTTTATATCGAAAAACGACGTTCGAAGACCTGTTGAAAATGGCGGCCTTATGCTTCAACGAGGGCGAGAATCAAGAGGGCGAAGATGCGCTCTCCCCAAAATGGCAACACATCGTCTTCACGGCAAACCCAGCCAGCCCGTTGATCAACGACACACACGCTTTTTTGGCCGCGCAAGAAAGCGAGAGCAGTTTTCATTCGCTTCGCGACGGAGTCCGCAAGGCGCTGGAAAGTTCCACAAGAATCCGCTCCATTGAACTCGCATTGAATGCGCGAGGAGCTTCGTTGAGGCAGCAGGCCCGCCAAACTCGCGAAAAAGCGACAGAACTCGACCAGGTTCATGAGCAAAAGCTTGATGAGCTGGATGGGCGCATCAGGGAGAGCCGCAGCAAGGCGGCTCGCGCCAGGGCAAACAGAAAAGAAACAACCGAGACGCTGCGAGGAGCGTTGGCGGATCACGAAAAATTAAAAGCCCAAAACGCCCAGCATTGGGAGAGCGAGCTCGGCCGCAAGCCCGATGAGGAAAGCCGGCTGGGCAGGGCTCTCGCTCGCCTGTCGGATCAGCATAAAGAAGCCAACGAATTGGCCCAATCCTTGCGCGATGATCGTTTGCCGGCTTTAAAACAAGCCGCCGAAAACGCAAAAACCGCTTTTGCGCAAGCAGAAAAGAACGCCGAAGAAGTGAAAAACAGCGCGATAGACGCCGCCCGAGACGAAGAAGAACGACAAATTCAGAATGTGAATAGGGCATTGGATAATTCCATCGCCACAGAAACGGAAAACAAACAAAAGCACGAGGGCGACGCGCGCCAACTGCAAGGCAGCAGAGGAATCGTGGACGCCCCCAGTGAAATGGCGCAAGAAATGAGCGAGGCGCAGACCGAGGCTCTGGAAAACAGAAAAAAAGACGAGGCCCTCGTGGGCGAGCGACACGCGGCGGACCTTGCGTTCAACAACGCCAAAGGCGCGGCCCGGAGCGCCGAACGCGACACCGCAGACGAAAAAGCGCGAATGGCGCAAGCCATGAGCGTCCGCATGGCCCAGGAAGCGTGGGACAAGCCCGCGTCAAACTCTCTGTTGGCCTATTTGCGAGAAAATCGCCCCGGGTGGGCCCAGACCATGGGCCGCGTGGTCGACTTCCAAACATTGGCCAAGCAAAATGTCGTGTTGGATGACGCGGGCGCCACGAGCGATTTTTTCGGGTTGACGTTGGATTTTGACGCATTGGCCAATGGGGGATCGGGTGTCGAAGAGCGAGAAATCAATCGCGAGCGTCTGTTGCTGGCTGCCCGCGAGGCGGAGTCCGCGGCAATTGAGACGCTTGCTGAAGTAGAAATCAAAGAAGCGGCGGCAAAGCGTGAGGCGGAGCGATGCCTTGAAAACAAACAAGCTGCGCAAGAGGCGTGGCTCCAACATCAGAAAGCGCATGGGCATTCAAAAAGCCGAATCGATGACATCAATCGAAGAATAAAAGAGCACGCTGATGAGGCGAAAATCCAGTGGCAAATTGAGTTGGCGCAAAAGAACCGACAAGCGAAAGAGTCGGCAGAAAGGCTCGAAGCGTTTACGAATCGAAAAGCCGTCGCTTTGGCCGGCCTAAAAGCAGCCTGCGTGGCGCAGATATCGGACGCGAAAGTTCGGGCCGAAAGAGAAAAAAAGGCCGCAAAGGAGCATCTTGACACCACACTGGCAATCATCCATCAGGAAGAAAAGAATCTCGAAAACGACATTGAAGCCGCGCTGGCGGGGAATGGGCTGTCCTCAGCGTCGATGAAGGAAGCGCAAAAAGTCGTTGATGAGATCAAGGCGTGGATCAAGGCCGTCGATCAGGCTCGCAAACTGGTTTCAGATTGGCGACTATGGAATGATCACGTAAAGCCCAAAATTCCAATGTGGGAAAGCCAGATTGAGAATTTCCACGCCATTGTCTCCGCGCAAGAAGCCGAGGAGGCGACTTTGACGCAGGATTTTGCCCATGAAAAGGCGATGCGAAAAAGCGACAAAGAATCTCTGGAAAAAACAATCCAAGACGCTGAGCGCGCGGCTGATTTTTGCGAGAAAAAGGCTCAGGAGGCTCATGCTGCGGCAGATGCCGAAGAATCGGAGATCGCCAAGCGAATGGTTGCCCAGCCACATCCCTCCACGGACCATCGGTTGCTGGCGTCAGAGCTCATGGACTGGGCCAAAGCGCTCAAGGATGGAAGAAGCCAGGCAGAAAAAGCGGTGCCTCAATGCCAGAAAGCCTTCACGAAATATGCCTCGTCAAATTGCGCGGAATTTTGGAAACCCATCGACGAAGCGCTGGTGTCGGTGCCTCATTGGGAGGATCGCCATTCGTTGTTGGTTGAGCGTTTGGCTGTATGGTATGAAGGCGGAAAAGGAGAACAGAGCAAGCGCGCATTGATGGGCGAATCCGTGATGCTCAGTGATCAAATCCATGATTTTTGGCGGAATTTGACCGATTTCGAGAATGCAGCGCAAGCCTTTTCGAACAAATTGCTCAAAAAGTTGCGAGACATTGTCGTTTTTGACGGGACCCCCGTGTTCCCCGCCATCGAGGCGTTTGAGGCTCATATTCGCCCTCAAGTGAAATCCTTGCCGTTTTGGGCCGCGCTTGAAGCGGCGGTCCACGCTCGTGAAAATTGGCGCAATGAACCAAACACCCTGCCTTCCGCGTCCACCATGAAAGCTTTTCGGGCGCTGTTTGAAGCCTTGTCCGAAACAACTCAAAATGGAGCGGGGCGATTCATTGTCAACAAAGTCCAGCTGCTGTCGCTCAGCGGAGAAGTGCGAGAGCGGGGCGCGTTGAAAAAATTCGCGAAAACGAAGGAGTTTGAAAACATCTCCTCAAACGGCCTGAGTTATTTGCTCCTGTGCGCTTTGCAATTGGCCTTTTTGGATCTTGCGCGGCACGGAGCGCAAAACCTGCGTTTTTGTTGGGCTTTGGATGAAATGGGCGAGTTGGACGAGCGCAACACGCGCGCGTTGCTCGATCTTTTGAATCGGAGAAAAGTGGATCTGGTCGCCGCATGTCCGGACGCGGACCCATCCATTCTCGCCGTTTTCAAGCGGCAATATCAGGGCCAAGGCGACGGAAAACTGGTGGAAATCGACGTTTCCTCCACTGTGGACCCTTGGGACATGGATGACGACGAGCTGGCCAACTCGCCAGAAAGCGAGAACGGCCGGGAAAAGAGGGCCGTTGAAAAAATCGGCGATCATCCGAATCGCCAAGAGGGAGCGAGCGCCGCGCTCATCGTGAGCCATGAGAGCCCCGCAGCCCATAAGGACGGGGCGGCAATGGATGATGGCGGCGCAGCCGAGGCGGACGATGGCGTCAGCCCCGAAAAACCAGAAAGATTCAGCCCCATTGCGCCTGGACATCCGCTTTTCGCGCCGTTCCCGCCCGACAACGGCAGCGCCTGGTGATGGCGAATGAGAAAGCCGGCCGCGGCCGCGCAATGAGTGGCTGGAAAGAAACATGGCCAATTGGCCCGTAAAAATCAAAACAATCGCTTCGAGCGATTTTGTGAAAAACAGAGAATGCAATGGAAAATTCAATTCGTTTGAGGCTGCTGGGAGGCGATTTCATTTGTGAGACGAGCGATCCGGTCGTGTTTAGGAATTTGACCGAGAACGACGCCGCGCGAGAAACCTTGGACAAATGGCTGCGGGCCGTGGATCGCCGCTTGGCTCGCACCAGCGGCGGATCGGCTTTTTACGCGACCTGGTCCGATTCTTCGCAAGCGGATCCGCAAACCGTGCGCGCGCAAATGGAAGCCATCGTCAAGAAAAACCCCGTGATTTGGCGGTTCTTGGAGGTGATTCAAGCCGCGTCGGTGGGCGGCGTTGAAATTGGGCTGAGCGCGGGCGATCGAGTTGAGCTCGCGCCCCTTGCGCATGCGGTGAGCGCCAATGAAAGCCTGCGAATCAGGCTGAGCCGAGCGTCCAGCGCCCTCAACGCGACAGCCGCGGGAACCGATATTGAAATGCTCAGAAGAGCCTGCGAATTCCTGGAGAAAGGCGGATTTTTGGTTTCCCGGGACAAGGGGAGAAGCCTTTGGTTCATCAGCGGGAAAATAGAGTGGCTGCACGACCTCACGGCGTTTATCAAAGAGCACGCTCCTGCTGACGCTTTCCCCCAGGACAAGGACGAAGAGCGTGAAGCGCTGCGCGCAGAAAGTCGCGTGGCCATTCAAAAGATGAAAGGACAAGACCATAAGGGGGCGCCCGATGAATTGACCGTGGAAATAAACCACGAGGAGGCGGAGGATTCAGACCCCTTGCGAGAAATGGAAATCCCCCGCGAAAACGCAGGGCCTGTTGAACCGGACGACCGTGAAATGGGAGCGCAATCCGCCGGCGCGGGCTTTGCCGAGCAAGACGAGAACCTGGAGCATATAAACCATGCGGGGGATGGCTATGAGTCGCGGGCTTAAAGGAGGATCGGTCGCGACCCAACTGCGCTCAATGGTGCACAATGTCGAAGTCATTGAGGCGTTGTTGCAAAATTCGCGCTGGGAGTGTCCGCCTGAATGGGAGGCCAAGGTGAACAGCCTGCGTCAAATGGGCGTGGCGGCCCAGGAGCCCGAAAGCGGGTGGCGCTTCACCACGGTTTCCCGCTCCTTTTTTCGCATGATCACGGGCGGAGGGCCGCGGCTGTTCGAAATGGGAGAAAACCATGTGGGATTCATGGAGAGGTGCGAAGCGCTGTTTGAAAGCTGGGACCGCTCCCTTGCTCGAGGCGCCGCGTCAGAAACCGAAGAGACGCAAATTGCCTTTATCGAGGCTCTCGATCAAATCGCGGATGCCATCGCGGACGCGATCGCCAGGCTGGACAATTATTTGACCGCCGAATATGGAACGAAAGAAACGATCGCCTTGCGTTTGGAGCAAGGCCAGCATGCCCTGGCTCAGGGGGAACGCCTTGCCGGATGGTTGGAGGCGCTTCATGGATGGCATTTGTATGAGCGCTCCCAAGAAACCCAAGCGCGAAAGGAGCTTTGGGCCGCCATGTGGAGCTCGATTTATCGAGCGGGAAAGATTGATCGTTGGCGCGATCAGGTCCGCAACGCGTTGGAAAAGATTCGAAAGCTCGCCAATTCTCAAAGAAAAATCGCCGCTCAGGTGTCCGCTCTCCGTTCGGTCGCGTTCGCTTTGGCCGAAGACTCGAATCTTTGGGACACTTTGGGCGCCTTTTCCGATGCCCAAGCGGTGTCGCTGACTCAGCCTGAGCCCATCAAAACGCAGACTTGGGTGGATGTCTCGGACTCCAACCAACGGCTTCGATGGGCCGATTTGGCCGAAAAAGCGGCCCAAAAGGCCACGGAAGCCGATGCGCCCAAAGAGAAGAAAGCGTCAGGCGCCCCCCTGGATGGGGCGGGAGTCGCGGAAAAAGTGGCCGCGACAAGAAAAGTTCACGAAGTGATTTTCGCGGAATTGATCCGGCAAGCGAAAAAACAGGCGCCAGAACCGCTCTCGGTGGCGAAATGGCTCCGGGCGCGCCCCAATGGCGGATTCGACGATGCGCGGAAATTGGGCGCTTGGGTCGCGTGGAGTTTGCGCCCGCAATCCGCGCGAGCGCCTTTCAAGGTGGTGGGCGTCACCGAGCGAAAACCCGGGCTGTCCGACACCTATCGAATTGTGGACGCGCGCGTGATTTTTTTCGCAAAAACCAGCGTCAAAAACTCAGAGTCCGCCGAACCCTTTTCGCCTAAAAATCAGGCAAGGCCGCCTACGCCCTTGGCCCATGCTTCCGAGCCGTTGGCGCTATCGCCTCATTTCGAAACGCTGGACGCCGGGCCTGCGATGGAGACGCCAGCGCTCGTGAAAAATCACGGCGAACATCTGAATGAGGTGGCGCAATGAGCTTGCAGTGGAGCACCGTTGAGAGCCTGAAGCCTCTATTGGAGCCAGAGATTGCGGTTTGCATCCCCTTGCGCAGCAAGCCGGTGAAAACGTGGCTTCGAGAACTTGGAATTGGATTCGAGAGCCAAAAAGGCTGGCGGCTCACCGATGAGCAAGCGAAGGCGGTTGGCGCCGCGGCGTTGAAAACAGTGGGAGCGCTCTCATGGAGCGCGTTCGGGCAAGACAAGCCGCAAAGTCGGATGCAGAGCCTGGCGATCAGCTCGCAAGAAAAGCGATTCGGCGCAAGCCCTCGCTCGGGTCGCGTGTCCATCAGGGCCGCGCAAGGAAAACCTCTGTTGTTGGATGGGCAAAGATTGTTTTTGGCGCCGGATGTGAGCCACGAAATCAATGCGCGAGTCGACGCGGCGCGGTTTGCAGGCCATGACTCGGCGCTCGTCGTGGAAAATCTGGAATCGTTTTATTCGTTGCCTGATTTTTGGTCCGCAGACTGGGCGGCAGCCCACATGCTTCAAAATCCACTGGTGGTGTGGCGCGGAGGCGGTGATCAAGCAATTGGGGCCTCCCAAGTGTTTTGCGAAATGCTGGGGTTGCCTGTTTTTGCTTTTTTCGACGTCGATCCCGCTGGCCTTGCGTTGGCGCGGGCCTGGACAGGATTCGTCGACTTCGTGGCTCCCTCGACCGCGGTTTTGGAGGCTTTGATGCAAAGCCATGGCCGAGCAGACCTTTATTCACAGCAGAGTGTGAGCGCCGGGCTCTCAAAATTTATAGACGGACCGCCCGAATGGATGCGTGTTCGCGCTCTGGTAGAAAAATGGGGCAAAGGATTGCCTCAGGAGATTTTCAGTTAATATCTCTCCGGGGAGCTGCGACCAAGGCCTGGCGAGCGTCAGTTCGTCCAAGCGACGAACGCCGGCGATCAAGCAGGGAAAAGGCTGGCGAGTCAATTGAGATCGCCATTTGCGCGTTGCATTGGGCCGCCGGCGCTCGATGGCAAGATTAGCAAGCTGGACTCAAACAATGTGTATTTGCTGAACTTCTTTCATATTGTAATAATTTGCCGTTTGTCTTATGTAATGAGTTTTTTTGGCATTCGTCAGGCCGCGCTCCGCGGACGTCGGCTGGGGCTCTTGTCTTTTCTCCGTAACGGGACTATCAACGCATCGCGCGACACACAAGAAGGATGGCCATAGACACCGTGCCAATTGGCCGGCGATAGCGGGAAGGCGGCAACCTGCGTCGATAATGCACCCGCCGCACTTTTGGGGCGTTCGATAAAAATCGAAATGATCCCGACGATTGAACCAACGACCCACAGAGGAGCAGCACACCATGGAAACCACAACCAACATATCCGCTCGTTCTTTGAGTTTTCCCGAAAAGAATGTGTTTTGGGTCAACGCGATTTCCAAAACGCTGAAAAATGGAAGTGCGGATCATTTTGAGCAAGCCGTCGCCGGGAGAACCCAGGAGGCGGTGTGCGATTATCTTGGCCGATCCTTATCGGACAAGAACGACTATTTCATTGGCGCCATAGCCCTTGAAAAACTCCGGTTGGCAAAAAAATATTTCGATCAGCCGCAAAGCTCCATCAAGGAGGTTCCCGGCAGCAAGCTTGGGCTGCTCTTCCGGCGACCGAGCAAATGGCTGATTGCCTACTTTGAGCCGAACGCTGGCGGATGCGAACTCGAAGTGGTTCTGGCGAGAACCGGCGAGGAGGTCGTTCGGTATGTCGAAGGTCAAGGGCGCACGGCGATCTGCTTGCTCGACGAAGAGAGCTACGACGCCATCATTGGCCGACTTGAAGCGGTGCGAGACCGGAAAGGCCCCGAGGCAAACAACTATGCCCTGAATGGTTGGGATGAAATCGAGGAAAGCATCCAAATTGCGGCAACAGAATTCCCCAAAGAAAACTCGGAGGAAGAAAGGGCATATGACGAAATGGTTCTCAAACTCATGTTGGCTGAGGCCGCATGATGACCGAACAGGAAATCAAAGCCCCTGAGCTGATGGAAAAGGCTCGCCTATTTTTGCTGAAAAACACTAATGGCGTTTTTCAACAAACAAAAAAGAACAATCCATCGCTCGCGGCTGCCATGCAGGCGCACTTCGCCATTGCCCTCGAAAAAAGCGAAGATTCGGCGATAGTTTTAAACTCTCTCGATGTGCTCAATGGGTGGGATCCGGTAGAAAAACACCACTATTTCATCGAGGCAAAAACCAACGAAGAGAAATTAAAGTTATTCAAGGACAATAATCGCTCCTTCGTCTCAAAAGTTTTCAAAGAACTGCTTCACCGTGGGCGGGAATTCGGAGACAAGGGGGCCGACCTCGCGATCGAACATGCGGCGGTGAGTGTGGTGTCTCTTGGCGTTACAGCGTGGGCCAGTGTGGGCGTTCCGTGTGTCGCACACGCGCTTTCCTTTGGGTTTCACGTCTCCGAAGGCCTATCCGCGTGGCCTCTGACGGTCGCGAATGCGGCTTGGATCGCTGCCAAGGCCTATGCCACTCTGGCCACTCCGCCAAAAATCCTTAAGAAAATCGAAGGCAATGACAAGAGCATGTTTATGCTGCCGAGCGAGCAAAAGGCCTACGCGGCAGGGCCGGCCACTCCGGCTCTCGAAAAAAAATTGAAAGAGAAATCGTTAAAGAGAATGCAGGATGTGGTTGGGGATTTGGATGGCACGGGTTTGGCCCGAATTCACGATTTCAGCATCGAGAAATTGTCCGCGTTTGTGGAGCAATATGACTCGCAAATCTTACGAGACGCAAAAGGCCTCACCCGAGAAGAAAAAAACAAAAGGATCGGCCTCCTGGTCGACCGCATGGAGAATCGGGATTCTTTCTCCTCTGCTGTTGAAAACGTTCGAGCGAGAAGCGTTGGAGCTGTGGCGAGCGCTGTCGGGTCTGTTGAGGACGCTAAGAAAAAGGCAATGGGAAAAGCCATTCAATCAGCGAAGGGGTTGGCGACCGATGTCGCGCACGAGATCGCAGGCTTGGGCGGTCTTGGCGGGCTGGGCTCTCGGCTCAATATGCGTCGAGCAAGCAACACAAACGCCGCAACGGATGTTCCGGATCCGAGCAAACGGCCGGGGCTTGGCTAATTGCTTGGGGACGTGGGCGCCGGCCCAGCTATGACCGCATTGAATATCCGTTCTGCCAGGCCACATAGAGATCGAGGTGGTCTTGCAAATGGGTGATGCTCTTGGTCGTGGCCCATGTTCGCCGAGCCAGACGGGAAATGTCCGAGCGCAGTTTGGCGCAGACATGGTTGATCCGAAACAGTGGGTCGAAGCCAGGGCCTTCACCGCCGCCACGGGTTGGCAAACCGCCAAGGGGATATTGGCCGCGATTGCCGCAGGGTAAGCCGGATGGCCGTCACACGCAACGGTTCCGCCGGGCTGGATGGCTTTTGCGGCCAGCTGCAAGGCGGAGGCGCGCGTGGCGGTCGCCTGGTCGACGGTCCATGCATAAAGTTGCTGGCCTTTCTTCGCCAAGTGCCCATTGGCTGGAATGCGTCCGACCTTGATCGCCAAGATTTGCCCTGTTTTAACCCTGACCGTCAGGGCGATCGTCAGCGCCTTAGGAGCAGCGCCCACGAAGGTCTCCATCTCATCAAATTGCGCGTAAGTGGTGGCCAGCACGCCGTTTGTCATCGCCTCGGCGTGCCGGTCCCGAGCGAGGTTTGCCAGCATCGGCAAGCGGGCGCACACGGTGCCGCGCGCGACACCCAAAAGAACCGCCGCTCGCCGCTGCGTCACACCCGAGCACAAGAGGCTAAACAAGGGCACGTTGATGTCGGGCCGCTTCTGCCAACGGTCCGGCGCGAAGGTCCGGTTGGAGAACGTCCGTCGACACGCCTTGCACTGGTAGCGCACCAGCGGCAACCCCGTTCGCTTGGGCGTGAATGTCCCTCGCCGCCAAAAGAAGTTGCCGGGCGGGTTGGCATGGTGGACGCAGCCCGGATTCGGGCAGCAGGGCGGAGCGGGAGGTCGCATATGGGGCGAATTGTGGCGTAAACAGCGCCAAAACACGATGCCATTTTGCAGCCCAGGTTAAAAGCGCCGCCAGTCGCTTGCCCGAAGCGTGGCATAGCGATGTTTTGCACACGATTCTGGGCCAGCTTGCAAGATTAGAGCGAACGGATTCTGCGTCCCGAAGGGGCGGCCCGGTCATTGGGCAAGCCGGTCGGGCCAGGAGGCGTGGCCGATTGCGGAAAGGGGTTTTCGCCGCGACGAGCCCCAGTCAAAGCGATGTCAGCCCACATCGAAATGTGATCCAGCTTGGCCAGCAGCGAGCCCGTGGACAGCGCCTCGTGGAGGATTTTGTCCAACCGCGCTTTTTCCTCTTCGCGAATCTCACGAGCGGCCGAGAGGTCCTGATCGCTCACCCCTTCAATGCGAAGGCGCAGCGTCGAGGGATGCTTGTCCAGCCAAGGCTCCAAAAATGGCTCTTTCCCCAAATTCGACCACGCAGTCCCCAAAACGCCGGCAGGCGTCAGCTCAGCCAAGCGACGAACCGCGACGCCCAACAAGGCCAAAGACGGCGAATCAGCCGACACGGCCGCCTGGCGTCCAGAACTGGGCGTGCCTGGAAGGCCCTTTTCTCCGCCCACCAACGGTGTGATCCAGGATGCGGCTTCGTGGGCCAACGCCAGCGACGCCGCCAGCAAAGAGACGGGTTCGACAAAAGGGGCGAGAGGCAGCAAAGAGCCCGCGGCGAATGAGCCGCCTTTAGAATTATCCTTGGAGTCGCCATTGGCGCGCTTCGGTTTTTGCCCGGAAAAGTCCGCCTCTGGGCCATGGGCGTCCAGCGCCAGTGGAGGGGCGGCCTTGAATCGCGCGCGCAAAATCTCGTCGGAAAAGCCAAAGCCCCAGGCGTTGTCGCCAAGCGTTTGAGCTCCGAAAATGGACAAAACGCCATGCAGGGCGGACAAAAGCCAAGGATCCATCCACGGAGAAGCATTCGGGAGGCGTCCTGTGGGCTCGGAGACGCTCGCGCCCCATGCCAAAAGGGCGTGGGCCATCTTAAGCGGGCTTTTCAGCGATTCCGCATGCAGCAGAAGTTGCGCGAGAGCCCCTATTCCGTCCGTGTCTCGGCGCTCGGCGGCGACAATGTCGAGACCTGGAAGAAGGGCCGCCACAAAGGGAGCGTGATGCGGCTCGCGAATCGCCGAGACTTCGGCGAGCGCCAAGGCCGCGGACCGGCGCAACGACGGATGAGATTGCAGCATTTTGTCGAAGGCCGGGGGCGTCGTGGCCCCTTGCGTGGCGTGCCGGGCCCAAGCCAAGGACCATTCGCCCGCGCGGCGCAAGCCAAGCTGTTCCCCGATGGCCATGGCGATGTTGACGCTCGGCAAGAACCGTTCGGCGAACGCGATGGATTGCTGAACGCGGGCGGCTTCGGTGGGCAAAAGGCGGGCGTTCTCATTGGAGCTGCTTTGGAAAGATCCGCGCGGAAGGAGCCCCATGGCCAGAGTCGCCGCGGCGTGCTGGAGCCCCGCGGCTGAGGACGGGCGCGCTTTTTGGCCTTCCGCCAAAATTTCGGCGGCGAAGTCAATGTGGCCTGCGGCCAAAGCCAGGTCCAGCGGGGTGGTGCCCGCCAAGGGCGCCTGCGTCATTTCAGCCGTTGAGTCGCGCGCGGGCAGCCAATCCGCTTCGGTTTCTTCGGGAACAATCACCGTCGCCATGCTCGCGCCCGTCGACGCCACGCTGATGTGGCGCATGTGGGCAACATGAGGGACCGGCGCGGGCGCCATGCGCGGCGAGTCGTCTCGCGGCAATCTCGTCAAGGGATCGGCCCCAAGGCTCAGCAAATACAGGGCCGAATCTCGGTCTCCCGCTCGCATCGCGATCTCAAGCGGCGTGGCTTCGTCGCGATAACGATGCTCAGCGGGAATGCGATTCAGGACGTCGACGCCCCAATCCTTCAAGACGACAAGCAAGTCCGCGCGTTGCGCCAAGGCCGCCAAAACGGGGGCGGACGCCAAAGACACGCCGGCCAGGCGCGCCGCGTCCATCATCACTTGCGCCGCGGGCAACGGCCACCGGCACATCGACTCCAACAACGCGTGCGTGTTGCGCAGCCGCTCGATGCGCGCTTTTTCGGCCAAAACGGTCGGGCTGTTTTCACGAGCTTCGCGCGCCCGGGATTCCCGCAAAATTCGCTGGTGATTGCTTTCGCGAGCCGTTTTGACAGACGCTTGCGCGGCCGTGTCGTTGGGAGGGTTGATGCTCATGAGGGACTCAGAAAAAAGAATGCATGAGGAGAAAGCGCGAAAGCCATATTTTTGCCCCATTTCGGGCAGAAAAGAGCGAGTGGCGGCGCGGCGTTGGGCTGTTGCCATCATTTTATCTGATTGTTGGTTTTTCGTCGAGCGCGATTGCCGCCCAGCCCAAAAGTGTGGCCGGCCCCCGCGCCCCTTTGACAACCCAAATGCGCTCCCTTATTCTTTCATCGCCTTACAAAATGGCAACCTTCGGAGACGCGCCCATGGCGATTCGCAAATCCTTGATTTTCACCATTGCGTTCACCGCTCTTTGCGTGGGCGTGTCCGCTGCGCTGAATTTGTTGGGCGGCCCGTCAACCGACGGTTTCGCGCAACCCGACGCAATCGTGTGGGTGCATCTCGGCGCCGCTTTTTTGGGCGCGCTTTGTCTGGCCCGCTTCCTTGTCGGAAGCCCCGCGGCCATGGCGGCGCCAGCCCCCCAGTCCGTGATGGCGGTCGGCGTTGTGCCGCAACTCGGCGCTTATCGCTATCGCGTTTCCGGCAAAAGCGCATTTTTCTCCGCCAAAAGAAGCGCGCAGATCGTGACGGTGCTTTTTTGTCTGATGGCGCAGTTTGCTTCTGTTGAATCTCCGAACACCTTGATTGATCCGGCCACAAATTCAATCATTCACGCCAAGCCGCACAACGGGCCCCTGCACCGAAAAATACTGACAACCTGATTCAGCGGCTTCCCATCGCCGCTTTTGTCGCTTTCTTGTTGCGATGCGAGGTTGTGGCTTTGGTTGTGGCACTTGTGGCCGTTTCGGCGTTTGCGCTTGTTTGCGCCGGCGCGTGCGCCGATTCACGCATGCGCATTCGCGAGAGAGCAAAAGCTCCAGGCACGGCGGGTCCGTCCGCTCCCCGTTCCTCTCGCTTTCCGCGTCACATGGGGGGGGCGCAAGGCTTCGTTCAAGGATTTTTCGCGTTTTTTCTCTCGGCGCTGAATTGTGTGGCGCCGGAATCCGATCGTGGCCTCCTTTTGGCAGGCGAAAACGACCACTGCGGGCATCGCTTTTGACACAGGAGGCGGATCCTTCTATTTTTTCTTACAAGAATGAATGGAAGAGGTTGTAAATGGAAAACGCAAAATCTTGGCTTTACACAGGCCTCTTCGCTCTCGGCTGCGCCGCGGTGTCGGCGAGCGTGGCGTTGCTGGGCTCCACGCCCTCGGAAGGCGTCGCTCAGTCAGCGGCGATGATCGATTTGCATGTTTTGGCGGCCTTTTTCGGCGGCCTTTTCCTGGCTCGATTCACATTCAGCAGCCCCGAAGCCATGGCGGGGCCTGCGATTGCGCCGGTTGTCGCCATCGAGGGAGCGCCTCAATCCGCGCAGTATGATTTTCGCGAATCAGGCAAAAAACAATTTTCCTCATCGATTCGCGGCGCGCAATTGGTGGGCGTCCTGGCGTGCCTCATGCTTCAATTCGTCGCTGTTTCATCGCCAGAGGCGCTCGCCGCCGGCTATTATTGTCCAATGCCGCACGAAGCGAACACCGCAGGACACGCGGGGAAAGCCCCGCTGACGACCTGATTGGCCCTTTAACCCCATTGCGAACGCTGTGCTTCAACGCGCCGAAAACCGCCGACAACAATCGCTCCCTTCTCTGGAGTTCGGGGTCGAAACGCCCGGCGGTTGACAAAAAGCGCTTTTTGCAGGATGTTCCGGGCCTTCCCACCGGAAGGCTTCAACGAAGAGCTCCGCCCTCTAATACATTTATGGATGACCCATGCAAATTTTCATGTTGAGCGTTTCGCTCCAAGCCCCGAGCAACTCCCCGATCGACTATCAAAACCTGAACAAGGAAATGCTTGCGCGCGGCTTCGCGCAAAGCCTTCAAGACCCGGTCGGCAACATCGTGCCGCTGCCGCAAGGCGAATTCGTGATCGGCGTGCTGGAAACCAAACACAGCCCGGAAGCGATCGCGGGCTTGGCCAAGCAAGCCGCGCAAATCGCGACGAAAACGGAGCATTTCAAAAGTGGTTTCCCGTTCCGCATCGTTTGCGTGCTGGCGGAAGGCATGCCGTTCGTGTTCGCGGCCTAAGCGAAGCGCTTGAGATCAACCGGTCCAGAGAACTGTCAAAAAAGCTCCTGCGGGAGCTTTTTTGATTTCAAGGTGGATTTTGGCTGCGGGAAGCGCAAAGGGTTGCCCAGTGGGTCGCAGGCGGCGTGGATTTTGGAGTTCAAGCCCCCCCCCCCGAGAGAGGCCAATCAACTGAAAGCCTCTTTTTTTGCCCCGGAAGCAGTCCGGAGGCCATGGCGGGGCTTGCGATCACGCCTGAAATGTCGTTTTCGGATCATTTTTGTTCAATGCCGCATGAGGCGAGCGTGCAAGAGCCAGCGAAAAAGAGTCATTGACGACTTGAGGCCTCCTAAAGAATACCGTCAAAAGTAGTTGCCCCACGCAACAAAGCATAAAAATAACCTTCAAAAGGTTGCCACGCCAATTTTCTTGGGGCGCAGGGCTTGTCGAAAACGATTTAATCGGCATCAAAAAAACCGTCATCTTTGTCTTCTCCGGCTCGTTGCCAAAAGCCATTTTTGAAAACGGCCCCGGCAATTGCGCACGTATATGCAAACCATTTGGAGTCCACGGGGCGCTCAATGATTTTTTCAAGCCGATCGCGCAACTCCGCAGGGTTCAACCGTAGGTCAGGTTGAGCAGAAAAAATGGTTTTTAAACCTTCTGCCGGGGAGACTCGTGCGCAAGCCGCCCACGAAGAAAGGTATAGGTATCGTCCCGCGGACATTCGGAATCGAGAATCTTTTTCCGTGAGGCCAACCACAATGCTGGGCTCTTCACAACGCAAGCCAATATCCAAGTCTGTGGCTAAAAAATCAATAATTTCGGAAAAATGAATGCCTTTTCCTCTGTTTGTCAAAATGCGAAAGAGGGAGTCCATAAGCAATGCGCCCTCCGTTTTTCCAAAAGGAAGGTCTCTGTCGATCAAGCCCCATTCGCCGCGAGCGATTTTGATAAGAGGCCCGTTCGGCCGAATGGCGAAAAATTTATTGACAGGGATACCTCGATCTTTTTTCATGCGCTCAAGAATTTCCTCGTGTTTCATGGGAGAGCCATGTGAAAGAAGGATTTCGATGGCCATGGCGGAAACGGTTTTAAACTCAAAAGATTCGTCGCCATTGATCGCCCACATAAGTTTCCCAAGCCTTTTAAGACGGGGCGAGGAGCGAAGGTAGTAATCCGCAAGCCAAGGGCTGATGTCCCCGATGACGTCTGGTTCCTCGAAAGAAATTGCTTCCAAAATCTCCGAAACATGCCAGCTCCTCCGGCGTGAGTCAGCATCTTTGAACAATAAATTTTCAGCGGCCGAAACAATGGCCGCGAGGGTTTGTTCGTCATTTTTAGGAAGGTGGCAGTCCAGGCCAAAAACGCCACGGTCAAAGAGAATAGCAAGGCGAGAAAGTGAAGAATGAATGTTTTTCTTTGATTCGACATTCGGATGAATGGCCCTGATTTTTTCAAAAACATGCGCTGCGCTAAGCGGTGTGGGCGAGTTTGTGAGCGTCGCTTTAAGGAGGCCGTCCAGCGTAATGCGTGAACTTAGAATAAATTGTCCTACTTCATTTTCTGAGAGAATTGCGGTGGAAAGCTCAACGTCCCAAATGGTTTCGCGAATGTCTTTCCCTGGGCCACTAAAAAGACAAAAAAATTCGGATTTTAACGTCTCGACAGGAAGCCTGGATATCGCTCCATCTGCGATAATTTCGCGAGCTCGTCGAGCAACAAAATCAAAATCATCCTTTTTAATTCTGGACAAAAAAAGATGTCCTTTGATCGTGTGAACAGAAACGGTTTGGTCGAAAAAGTGCTCGGCAAAAAATTCAAATAGAGTGGCCTTTTTGTCGACGCCAAAAAACCATGGACAAAATTGATCCAGAGCCGTCAAGAGAACCGGTTGCCCAATTTTTTCTTGATGGCAAAAAAGTCGAGAAAGAAGAATATTTGCCGTGGGCCGCCAAGGTGTGTTTTTTTTGCAATAGTAGATTCCAGAAGCTTCCATTTGCCGAATGCGTTCGCGAGTTAAATTCAGAGTGTCTCCAATTTCCTGAAGGGATTCTGTTTCCGGCAAAAAACCGCTTCGACGAGAAAGGACGAAATGCCATTGTTCATGGTGCGCACGCAAGTCATTAAAAATTAAATCGATGGCCTCATCGAAGTTTTTTGGCACACCCTTCATTGCGAGCAGTTCATCGACGGAAAGATTGTCGAGAGAGACGCTTTTCCGGATAGTGTCGGGGTGCGCAAAAATGATAGGGGGCCCACCGTTGAGCGACGCGCCTTCTTTGTGAGCCAGACTATTTGGCAAAACCGAAGACAACCAATTTTCAAGTTCGTCTGTCAGTTCGCGCTGAGATTTAAGACCCATTTTTTTTGGGAAAGGCGTGGCTCTGTTTTTGTAGTTGTGAAGGTCCGAGACACAGTGAACACCGACTTCTTTCAATGCTTTTGTGCATCGAAAAGGTAAGTTCAGAATCGTCAGTGGAGTGCGCCCCAGAGAGGGAGGCAGGAAGTGAAGAGCATCAAAAACATTAACGCTCGTCAGGTCATTCCCGCAAAAATAGAAAAAACGTTCTGCCGCAAGCGTCTTTTGGTCATCAAAAGACAATCGCATTTCACCCAATAAATAGTCTTCGTCAGTTGAAAAGTTTTCTCGACACAAAATGGAAGCGGCGGGCGAGCCGGCGTCTTGCGTCGCTTTGATCCAACCGGTTGCGGAATTTTGTTTTTGATGGACCAGCGCATCTGGCAAGACACGCGGAGCCGCTGGAGTCAGATCCGCCGAATAACCCCACCCAGAAATTGAACGGCAAAATCTGATGTCTTGTTCCAAGACAAAGGCGTTAGCCTCTCCTCTTTGGTCGGGAGGAAAAGCAAAAAATCCCCCCTCAGTCATAAGAAAAAAGCCTTCTTTGCCTAATAAAACGGCTTTTTCAGATGCTTGTTTTGGGCGCCAAAAACCAACATGGGCGAGCGCACACGCGCGAGGCGTGGCCGACCTAAGAGTCAACCAGCGTTTTTTCATTAAGTCAAATCGACGAAAGTTTTCTGAAACACAAGAGCCGTCAGGCAATAAAATCGTTAGGTAAAGAGAAATGTCGAGCATCATCGAATCCGTTTTTGTTTGACGTCATTCCACAACATCTGAAAATCCAAGCCGCCCATTTCTGCGTTTTTAATAATGATTTTCATGCCATGCTCAGCGAGCCGCTCTAGCCAGCGAGTCTCGTGCAAAGCGTCGAGCTGCGCTTTCGGCATCAACAGACGAACCGCTTCCAAAAGTTCACCATTCGGGTCCGCTTGACCCACAGACAAAATGGCCGTTTTTTCGCCAATGACCTCATCGGGGATGATTTCGTTGGCAAGGGAGAGCGCGACAGCCAACTGGAATTGCCCCATTTTGTTTTTGAAATAGCCGCGAGACATAAAAGAATCAAAAGCATCGCGGGTTTCGTTGGTCAACCTGAGCATGTAAGTCGACTCTCTTTCTGATTTTTCGTTCATATTCAGGCCTTTTGGATCATGGAGTGGCTCGGGGTGATTTCGACGATGTTGTAGCGACCGCCAATTTTTTGTCGAATCGGCGACAAATCTTCTTTTTCGATTTCTCCGCTGTGAACCAACAAAACCAACTGGCTCGCGGTGGAGGGGAGATGGTTCAAAATATTCGAACGGTGGTTCTTGTCTAAGCGGCCAAACGGAGTGTCCATGATCACAGGGCCGGCCGCATGCCCAATTTTAGCAAGGCCTTCGATCAGGGACAGGGCGACAATTTGTTCCGCACCCGCGCTTCGGATCGGCAAAGGATCTCCATTTTCATTCAAAATGGTCAAGCCGTAATTCTTGTTGATGACCAGGCCTTTGTATTTCTTTTGGGTGCTCAGTTTTTGAAACGCCTCCGTGGCGTAGGCTTGCACTTTCTCGCGCAAGCGCTCACGCAGTTTTTCCGCGCTCTCTCGAAAAACAAGCTCAATGTCAGAATAGGTTTCGATGAGGGCCGTGGTCATCCGGCCCTTGCCTTCCGGGCTTCTCGCGATGGTTCTGTTGCTTTGCGCAATTTGGTTGCGCAAATCTCGAATGACCTCCTCAAGAACAGCATGCTCAACAGCCAGTCGGCCTTCTTCTCGGCTCAACATATCGTGTTCTCGGCGCGATCTCGCGTCATTGTCCGCTTCTTCGCTTTCCGCACGCCCTCTCAGGTGCTCCATTTCGGATGACGTCTTTTGAACATCAACGCCCTTTCGGGCAATGATCTGCTCCAAATCAATGATTTGGAGCAGAGTGCCGTTTTTGCGAAGAGCTCCCACTCGATGCATTTCTTCCATGACAGGGAAAAGCTCCATTTCAGAGGACGCTTCCGCGACTTCGTCTTTGTCGTTGTCAATCTCCATTTCGTGGCGTTGCTTGTCCTGGTCCGACATCGCGGTGTGATCCACTTGGCAAGTGGGGCACACTCCATTGTCCAACAAATGCGTGGTGGCCTCTATGCGAGCCTGAAGGCGAGCGGCGCGATCCATGTCGCGCGCAATGCCTTTTTGTCGTTTTGAGAGTTTTTCATGCTTGGCGTTAAGCCGTGGCTGAAGAAAGTCAATCCAAACGCCATCGGCTAATTCTTTTTTTCGTAGCTCATAATCCCGCTCTTCGTCTTGGATTTTTGAGAGATTGACGGAAAGTGCTTCGTATTTGATTTTGGCTTGCCCAACAGCCGCATTTTTTTCAAGAACGTCGGCAATAGTTTCTTTTTGCTCTTTGATCTCTGCGACACGCGCAGCGATTGCGGCGGCGTCTTTTTCTTTGCGCTCAAGCTCTTCTTGATTTTTCTGAAGGCTTTCTCGAAGAAACTCAGAACCGTTGATTTCTTTGATTTCTTCAATTTGTGTCCGCTGCAGTCCCTTGAGGATGGTGGCGATATCTCCACGCGCTTGCGTGATGGCAGGAACACCAAGAACTTGTTCGATGGCTTCCTTGATTTTTTCCCCTTGATCAGATCCGTCGATCAGAAGGTTTTCGTATTCCTGCAGAAGCTCTCCGTCAAACAGAAAAAAACGAGAGATCTGCTCGGGTACGATTCGAGATATTTCCTCTTCAATATCCGGGCCGAGCATCGCGATGCTCCCTTTTTGAAGGGTTGCGGCCATCTCATAATCGTCCGCTTTAAGCCCTAGGGGCGAAGAGATTTTCTTTTTTATTGTCCGCTTCAGGGAATAGTGAGTGTTTTCTGAAAAAAAAGAAACTTCAACAGACATGCTCCAGTCCTGCTCATTTTTCGCTACTGAGTTTATCAATTCAAAAGACGGAATTGGCCGCGAATGGCGGTTATAGGCTTTCCCATAGAACGCCCATTTCATGGCATTCAAAATGCTCGTTTTCCCGCGCATGTTGTCGCCATGAATCACCAAAACGTTCATGTCCGGATCCGAGGGGAAGGCAATTTCATTGACCCCTTTGTAGGGCATGAAATTTGTCAGCGTCATTTTTTCAATTTTCATGATTTTACTCCGGAAACAGCGGCCTGGACAACCGCTCTGATTTCTTGGATCGCTTTAAGCCTGTCGTCAGGCGAAAAACGATGCCCCTGCTCAATGCGAAAAATGGCTTGAAGAAGGTCTTGTGAAAGCCCCGGCGCCTTGTCTTTGCCCACCTCCAAAACGACTGTTTCGGCAATTTTTTGAGCTTCGTCTCGTTCATTCATCATTTTCCCCTTCGTTTTCAATGGTTTTCCACATGTCGGAATCAATATCGATGTTGTGGGCAATGGCAATTTTCCGGAGTCCAGCCTCCGCCGAACGATTTTCTGCGTCTTTTGCAAAAGAAATCGCTCGTAGCAGCTCTCCCACGACAGGAGAGCTCGCTGTTTCCTCTAGTTCTTTTGGGACGATAATGGCGTCATGAATTTCTGCCGATCGTTTCCCAGGACTTGCTCGAAGCGTGCGCCCTCTGCGTTGAATAAATTGGCGAGGGTTTTTTGAGGACGCGAGAATGAGCGCGTGATCCACAAGTGGAATATCCACCCCTTCATCCAAACAACGAATGCAGCAAAGAATGCCGCCTTCGGACTCAAAAAATGACAAAACAGACGTCCTTTGATCAGCCGACAGGGCTGAATGATATTCCAGGGGGTGAAAACCCTTTATTTGCAGAGCTTCAATCACACTGGCCAATTGCTCTGCGTCTTCGCAATAAACGAGCCACCAAGATTTTGTCGAAAAATGCTCGACGATGATTTTCTGGGCCAGGGCGATTTTGTTGACGGCTTTTTTTGCCACCTGCGAGCGTCGAATAAGCAATAATTTCAGTTTTTGATGATCGCAGTTGTCTTTTTTGCCCCATTCAGAAACAACGGCCTTTGTGAGCCTGTTCCACTGTTGAGTTTCTGTTCCTGTAAGCTCAACGGCGTGAGGGTGATAGTAATAAGGGACCAATCGTCCCGAGGCGATGGAGTCTTTGAGCGTGATGACTGGACCGACCGGTCCGCCAAAATAATCAAGGATTTTGGCCGTTCCAACCGGATCTCCATATCGAATTGGCGTTGCGCTAAGCCCCAAGCGGCGAGCAAAGTTTTTGGATAGAATTTTAGAGCGAACATCGCTGCCCAGTTGATGAACTTCGTCAGCGACCAGGAGAATATCGCCATTTTCTTGGCAAAGGTCCAAAAAAAGATCCGAAGATGCTGTCTGCATCATGGCAAGGACGATTCGCTTGCCCGCGGAAGACTCCATCGTCATTTTTTGTAAAAGCCGATTGTTTTTCCACGAACCACGACCGTCGCCCGCAAGCAAAACGGTCGCATCAGGGCATTCTTCATAAATTTCGAGAGCCCATTGTTTAAGCAGCAAAGCGCTGGGGACCAGCACGATGACCGGCATTTCGCTTAAAAGATGCTCTTTTATGATTTGAATTGCCGTGAATGTTTTTCCGCTGCCAGTGGCATGAACAAAAATGCCTCGGCCTCCGGCCGCTTTCCAGGCTGATATAGCTGCGAGTTGGTTTTGATTTGGGTGCCGTTTTGCTGCGTGGATTGAGTCGCTCAAATCGGCCAAATGGCTCACCAGCTCATCATCAAGCAGCGCGCTAGTCGCCCCGGAGGCTTGCAATAATCGCATTTTTGCGGCAGCCGGAAAGTTGATCGTCGTGACGCCAGATGAAACACCACCCCAAAGCTCTTCAAAGTAATCGGCTTGGCGACGTGCTCGCGAGCCATCGCTAGGAGACCACGATCGAAAAACTTCAACAGCCTCTCTGTTTCCCTGTGGATGCCAGCCATTCCATGTCTCGTTGGAGGAGCCAATAAAACCAACTTGATTGTTGTCAACGTCGGAAAAAATGCCTACTTTGGAATGGAAAATTCCGTTTCCGCTCGAGGGGATGGCCAGACGGATTTCGAGATGCCCGCTGCCAACCAAAACCCCAAGAAGCCGTACGCGAGCATTCGCTTCGGGAATTGCAAGAAGAGCATCCAAATCGGCTTCAACAGAACGGGCGAGCACTGCATCTCGTTCTTTTTCTTCATACGATTGCGCAATAATTGCGACGTCTTCCGGAGCCATGGACGGTGAGCAAATCAAGCGAATGCGTCCGCCTTTTTTGCAAAAAGAAATAATGTCATGCCCTATCATTAGATAGACCGACGACCGGAAGTATCCAACGGCTCGGTCATATCGAATGGAGGAGCGGAGGCACGGTCTGATTAATTGCCCAACCACATCAGAAGCACCGGTCCGATACCCATCTGCAAGCAAAAGGGTTGGTAAAGTAGACGCTGCGCGAGAGTATGTCATATCATGATTTTGAGCGAGTTGAGAATCATTTTTAACTGGCGTCGGGCTGTTTGGCTACGGACGGGAAGACCGTTAGTCGGGTAGTATAGCAAAGAAATGCTGCCGTGGGGTAAAAAATTAGAAATAGCTTGGCAGCCGTCGGTTTTCCAAAACGACAAAAAACATCGAAAAAAGAATTCTTTGAGCCGCAAAAAGTCTAAAATTACGATTTTTTCGCCTTCCGGCCTGTCAATATCGAGGGTTTTGAAGTTCGCGGGGCAAGTTTCATTGCAGTTTTTAGGAAAAAACCTTGATCGCCGAAAAACCGACAGGTGTTAAGCGGAAATGGAACGAGAGCGGTGCCTTGGTTTTGTCTAAATAGAGAAATCGCATATTGACTCTGCTTTTTTGTCCAATGTAGGGCTCCTGGGACGCTATGCCGCGTGGAGCGGATAAACCATCCTGACTCTATTAAAAGGATTTCGTGTGAAAATTTTCATGTTGAGGGCTTCGATCCAAGCCCCGAGCAACTCCCCGATCGACTATCAAAATCTGAACAAGGAAATGCTCGGGCGTGGATTCAGGCAAAGCCTGCAAGCCCTCGTCGGCAACA
>Ga0105859_1000194_pt1 | contig 24998 bp, 21 predicted proteins | sample OrgsoiDNA_201063_FD_89684 | JGI IMG/M metagenome (GOLD analysis project Ga0105859, IMG submission 89684) | Permafrost soil microbial communities from the Arctic, to analyse light accelerated degradation of dissolved organic matter (DOM) -... | ecosystem: Environmental > Terrestrial > Soil >...
AACGCGAATCGGACTCCGGAGGTCGAGAGGCTTTTCATCGCCCGATCATGCCATGCCCGGGGCCGTTTCGCAACCCTTCTTGACCCAAAAACCCCGCGCTTTCCGTCCCCGGCCTAAAGGCCGCGGTTTGACGCGCGACCTGATCAAAGCCGTCATTTGATTTTTGTCCTGGGCGTTCGGATCAAATGCCGACAATAGCGCCCTAACGCAATCCGTGTGTCCTCTGGCGGCCGCGCACATCAGCGCATTTTGCTGATTTTCGTCCGCATAGCCTGGCGTGGACAAGGGCAACAGCTCCGCCACGCGATCCAAATCTCCCATCAGAGCCTCGTTCGCCAGCTCTTGCGCATTTTTGTCAGCTGTTAATTTTTTTAATGAATCGAGGACAGCCGTCATTTTTGGCTCTTGGCAAACAGCAGAAATGGATAATCAAAACGGGCGGCGCTATGTCGCCCAATGTTGTTGCTTGCGTCATAACCGCGCCGTTTTTTTGTTGAATTGGCCAGCGCCGCCGCGATTCGTCGTCGCGGAACTCGGAGCAAATTCGGTTTTGTCATTTTGCGGTCTCGCCGCGTTCATTTTTTCGGCTGCCTCGATTTCAATTTCCAGCAGCCGCGCCTCGATCCTGGGCTTCAGCGCTGGCATGGCGCAATACACCACTCGCAACGCGGCCTCGAATGCGTCGTGGGGCGGCATGCTTTCGACCATGGCCTCCAAAGGCCCCCACGACCGCCACTCGTTGACGCAACCCTTGATCGCTTGGTCGACCGCGCGCCAATCGGTGTCCCATCCGCTTGCTGTCTCGCCCTTCTGCTCGGCCCGGTTGCTCCTCAAACCGCTTCTTTGGGCGCGCTCGATGGACGCTTTCATTGCGTCGCTCAGGCTGCAAACCGCAGCGAAGCTCGCCGCCATGGCGTCTTTTGGGGACATTTGAGTCGCCAGCATTTCCAAAGGCCGCCAATCGCCGGTCTTTTTGGCAAGGCTGATCGCCCAGTCGGTTGCGCTCAATCCATCGGTTCCGCAAGTCGAGGCGGCCGAAACGGGCGCCAGGACAAAAAGATTTCGCAGCGCCGTCATGTAGGGGCCCGCCGAAGGCCCGTTGCACGCGGCCAAACCTTTCATGGCGACAAGCAACGCCGTGTCGCCGCCTTTGGTTTTGAGCTCCGGGTCTGCGCCGCCAGCCAGGAGAGCCTTCGCGGCCCCTGATGATCGAGCTCGCATGAGGGCCGTTTCCCCGCGTTCGTTTCGCGCATTCACGTCCGACACAGGCAACAGCGCGGACACGCGTTCAGCGCCCAATTCGCTCTGTTCCGAGCGGGCCGCGCGCATCAACGCCGTCTCTCCGCCGGGGCCGGCCCTCTGGGCGTCTGCGCCGCTGGCGATCAATATCTTCAAAACGGAGCTGTTTTTGCGGCCGCTCGCGGCGATCGCGATCAAGGGCCATGCCGGCGCCCCGCCCTCATTTTCCGGCGCGTCAGGGAGCGTCGCGAGATTCACGCGCTCAGCGCAAGCGGCCAAAAGCCCGGGCGCCTCATGGCGGACGGCGAGAATCGCAAGTTTCTCGATTTTTTCAGCGCTTAAATCGCCGAAGCCACAAACCGTGGCCAGACGCGCCAGCGTTTGGAGTCGCGCGGACAGCGAGCTGTGGCTCAACAAGGGCGTCGGAATGGCGATTTCCAGGGCGGTTTGGCCATCATTGTCTTTTTGGGCCGGATCGCTGACGGGAGCCAGCAATCGCGCGCCGCTTTCTGAGCCATTTTCCGCGGCGATCATCAAGGCGGTTTTCCCGCCGGGCCCCGTGGCTTTTGGATCGGCCCCTTGCCCTAACAACATCACGATGGCCTCGGCCATGGATCGTTGCGCCGCGAGCATCAAGGCGTCAAAGCCCTCCGCGTTGACGGCGCAAGGGTCAGCGCCGGCTTTCAAGGCCTTGGCGACCCGCGAGGGTCGATAGTCTCCTTGGGTGAGCTGCCCGTGCAGCTCGGCGGTTGCCCGTTCGATGGCGTCGGCGCGCGCTTTTTCCTTTCTCGCCAATCCGATTGCTTGGGCCGCGGTGGGCGCGCGATCGCCATCAGTCGCCAAAAGCGCGTCGGACTGCGCGCCTGGGAGCGCGCTTGGTGCCAGCGGGGCTGATTGGGCGGCCATGGATTTGCGGCCTCAGAAGCCGGGCGCGCGCGGCTTGCTCGCGCTCGCAGGACTGGCCTCTTGGCCCGGCAGTTCAGCTTTCAATCTCGGCGTCAGGGGCGCGGACGCCAAAACGCACATCGGATCGTCGAATCCCGCGAGAGACACTTCTTGCATGTCAAATTGTTTGGCGAAGGTGTCAGGGCTTCCCGCGGCGTAGAGCACGCGGCGGCCGGGCGGCAAGCGCAGCACCGTCAAATGGTCTTTGGTTTTCTCCGCAAGCTCCGCGACCTTTTTCTCCGCTTCTTCGCGCGACATCGACTGGGCGACCAAGTCCACCAACACCTGGCGATCGATCATCGTCGCGCGCCACAAATCGGTGCAAACGCCGCCCTTCCTTTCGCGGCCGGCCGCATTGAGGGCTTCGTCTTCATAGCCCTCTTCGGAGAGGCATCCAATCACCACCTGGCCGTTTTCGATGACGACGCTCGGACAGCTGTTGCCCGCGAAGACCGAGACGAATCCAAGCTTGGCGTAGGCGCGCACTTGCTCCAAGTCGCCCTTTTCCGAATTGCCGCTGAGCCCTTGGGCGGCGGCCTTCGTGATTTCAGTGAACGCCGGGATTCGAAACCAATCGTTGATCCAAAGCTCTCCGGTGGGCAAATCGATTTCAAAGGCTTCCATGCCCGGCGCTTGCACCATTTCGGGGCTGACTGGGACGAATCGGCCATCCCGGCGCACTTGCAGTTGCATTTTCCAGCCTTTCAGAACGGCTTTCACGCGCTCGCCTGTCAAGAAGCACTCTTGCGTGTCGCTCATGCGGCTGCCAAAATCTCCCGCCTCGATAATCGACACCCACTCCTTGTGCGCGGCGTCCAAAGTCATTCCCTTTTCGACCTTGTCCTGCAAGCCCATCAGCTCCATCGACAAAGCCATGCTGAATGGCTCCACGGCCAAGTGCCCCCATGGGTAATCGGCGTCGCCCGCGATCACCGCCTTGAGGGCGGACAGCCAATTCATTTGGAACGACTCTTCGTGCTCGGGCAAGGAGAAACGCCCCTCTTTCGACAAAAAAGCCGCATGGCCCGCGATCGCCAAATGCATTTTCTCGGCGAGCGGCGTATAGACCTCTGAGCGCCAACGGCTCATCTCCGGCCCCTCTCCCTTGGGGCAGGTCGCTTCCGCCCGAAAATAGGCGGCGGTGTCGGCGAAGGTCCAGGCCTCTGCAAACGGAATGGCGGGTGTGGGCAAAGCGATCGGCTGGGGCATGAAGGAGCTCGTGGTTTGGGCCTTGCGGAGGCTCTTTGCGGATACTCTCGTTTGCGCGCTTGGGCTAAAAAAACACACGCCGCCGCGACGAGAGAGCCAACGGAAGAACAATCTCGGCCAGAACCTTTATTTTAAAGCTTTGGCCCCCAGCCGTAAAGGACTGATTTTGCCCCCGCGGGCGGAGCGTGTGCGCCGCCGAGCGCGCCCGCCCTCAAAGCCGCGGCGTTTTGCGCGCGGGCCGCTCTTCTGAATTTCGCCTAGCCATAGCGGCCGCGGCCGTTCTCTCAAGTTCAAGCTGTTCGCCGCGCGCCAAGGCGATTGCGCCCTCTTCCTTCAACGATGACACCGTGGCGGCGATTTTGGCTTTGAGCCCGCCGGACGCCGCGTTTTTCGCGACAATCCAGGCGCTGGCGTTCTTGATGGCCCAAAAGGGCGCCACTGCGACCCCCGCCGCGAACCCCAAAAAGCCCCAAATGATCAAACCCGCTATGCAAACGGCGTCGAAGATCGCGATGAGCAAGCCCCTCGCGATGGCCATTGCGGCCCTTGTTGTCCATCCGGTTGCGAAAACGGATCGCAACGCCTCGGCGGTTGAATCGAACGGCGGCCCCAACCCCCCAAATCGCAGAAGCCTTTGCGCCAGCGTTTGACCACGGCCCCGCAGAAACCTCGCAGCCGCCGCGGCCAGGGCGAGTCCGGCCAGCCCCAGAAACAGCGCCAAACCCCAATGAGGACCGACTTTTGACGCCTCGCTCAGAGCTTTCGCATTCGACGGGAGAGACAAAATCAACATCGTCGCCCCAATCGCCACGCCCGCCACGCCCGCCATGGCGCCTGCGCCCCAAATCGCCAAAAACAATAGCGCCGCGCCCCATCCCGTGATCTCTCGCCAGGCGAAAACAATCGCTTTTTGCGTTCGTTCTCTCAACGCGAACAGCACGGCTCGCGCCGCGGGGCTTGGCCTAAAATATTTACACAACGCTGGAAAACCAGATTTCTTTTTTTCGGTCATGGCGACGGACGGAGCAAATGGGCGCGAGCGGATGAATTCTTTTTGAAACCGCGACGGCGAGCGGCTGTTGTCTCTTTTTCAAGCATACCAGGTGGTTTCTCGCAAAAAAAACATTTTCTGCACGAATGAGGACCGAGGTTTTGGCCGAGACGCCATTGCTGTTTGTTTCCACCGCTCCGTTTGGGAGCCAAGCGTGAGCGAAGGGCGGCGCGGACGCCTTTCGTGGCCGCTTGAACCGTCACAGAGAGCGAATTGGCGGCCTTTGCCTTTTTTCGGATAGCGAGCGCCGCTCCGTTGGCAACGAAGCATCCACGCCCGCTCCCTCGACCGTGATTTCCAATTCGCGCGCTTCCATCAGCGGCGCCGTTTTTGGCATGAGCTCCATCGCGGTTTTCAGGCTGGCCGCCACAGCGGCCTGCGGCGAAAGGCAACAAATGAGAGTCTCCAAAATGCGCCAGCGCACAGTTTCCCCTTTCGCCGTCACGGCGACATGAATCGCCAAATCCACTGCGTTTGCGCCGTCTCCGCCAATCACGGACAAATCCGAAATGGGCGCCAAAATTTGCACGACCCTCTCTGCCGCATTGATGATCGCGTCGTGCAGCGCGGTGTTGCCTTCCCGGCTCAGGATGTTCGGATTGGCTTTTTTTGCCACGAGTTCGGCGCATGGAATGTCCCCCATGGCTATCGCGATGAACAAGGGGGTCTCGCCACTTGCGTTTTTGGCGTCGGCGTCAGACAGCGGCAGCAACTTTTCGATGCATCGCCACCGCGCGTGCGCCGCGCCGGAGGTTTTCTGAGGCGCGCGCATCGCGGCAAGCAACGCCGTTTCATTGTTCGCGCCGATTTTTTGAGGATCGCAACCGGCGCCAAGCAACACATCCAGGGCGTCCGCCGCACCCATTGACGCCGCGGTGATCAACAAACGTTGTGGAGGATTTCCGCTCCAGATGCTCGCCATGTCGCAATGCTTCGCGCACCGCGAAAGCAGATCGGCGTCGTTGGCGACGGTCGCCACATGGGCCACGGCCTCCCACTCTTCGCCAGAGCACTGCAACAGCGGGAGCAAAATTTTCAACGCTTTTGTTTTCGTTTGAAAATCATCGTCAAAGCGACTGCGCCACTGGGTTAAATCATCCCGGACCAAAAAATCGAGGACCGATTGGCCGTGGTTTTTGTGCGCAGGGTCGCTGAACGGCGCCAAAAACTCAATTCCGGGCAGCCAAAGCAGCGCCGCCGCGAACATCAACGGCGTGTGGCCCCCAACGGCGTTGCTTGCTCCGCAGTCGGCTCCCGCGCTCACCAGCGCCTTGACGCACTCGAGATTTTGGTTGAGCACGGCTTTCGCCAAAGCGCTTTCCCCCGCGTGCGTTTTTGCGTCTGGGTCCGCGCCGTCCGCCAACGCCCTTTCCACGGCAGAGAGCTCTATCGTCCAGGCGGTCGTGGCTTGAAGCAGCGCTTGCGTGGCTTGTGGATTGTGGGGATTGGCGGTCGTCATGGCGATGCTTCTCTGATTGATTTTCCCAATTCCATCATTGGGCTGGGCGGTGTCACAGACCACGGTGTGTTCGCCGCGATTTTTCAACGCCAGTCCCCGACCGAACAGCCGATGCGCTGCCCTCCGGGCCTCTCATGCCTTCCATGCGATCATTCGCTCGCTCCACTTCCAGCTCCAACTCGCGGGCCTCAATTTTTCTCTTGGCTGACGGCATGATGTGCGCGGCAACCTGCAAGGACGCAGCCATCGCGTCCTTTGGCGTCATTTGGGCGATCATCAGGTCGCAGGCCAAAAACAACCGACCGTCATCCAGGCAGCGCATCGCCACCGCGAAGGCGTCTTCGCCCGCCGCATTTTTTATTTTTAAATCCGATTTCGGCGCCAAAACTTGCAGCACCGAGTAAATGGAAGACCATTCCAATGCGCGCATAAAAGCGGTGTTGCCGCGAGCGTCTTGCGCGTTTAAATCAGATCTGGCCGCAAGAATCTTCACCGCGGCGTCGTTTTTTGTCGCCCTGTCGTCTTCAAACAGGCTGCGCATGAGAGCGGTGTCGCCGTTGCTGTCTTGAATTTCGGTGTCAGCGACTGCGGCGAGAATTCGCAAACATTCCAGCCGTCGCTCCTGCTCGGTCTTTCCTCCGCGCGGAGTCGTCAACGCTCGGCGAGCAGTCGCCAAACGCATCAGCGCCGTTTCTCCGTTGTGGCTTTTTTCATCGGCATCACAACCGGCGTTGAGCAAAATTTCCACGGTCTCGCATGCGCCCTCCTCCACGGCGGCCAACAACAAAGGCTCCGGCTCCTCCGAACACAGCGACGATTTCAATGATTTCAAGTCGCAGTGCGCGGCGCACAGTTGGAGCAGCTTGGCGCCCCCCGTCACTGCGGCCAACACCGCCATTTCATCCCAATCCGTCGTTTGCACATCGCTCAATGGAGCCAAATGCGCAAGCATTTTGGCCTTTTTCTCGTTGTCTTGCCGCGCTTGCGCCGGGTCGACTGTTCCATCGTGTCTTTTGTAGCTCGTTTTTCTCAATGCCATTTGGAATGGCGTGCTCCCCTTGTCCTCGACCGTTTCTCCATTCACGAACTTCAACCCGCGCCCGCTGGCTCGGGTGTCGCTTAACGGGGCCAAAATTTCAACCGCCCCGACATTGTCATACTGAACCGCGCGGCTGAGCGCATTTCGGCCATTCGTTGTGAGCGCAAAAGGGTTTGCGCCCGCGCCCAGAATCATTTTCACGTCATCAGCCGTTCCGTCTCGCATGGCGAGCATCAAGATGTCCAACCCGTTGTTCTCTCTTTTGACATTGACGTCGGCGCCAGCGGCGATCGCCGCCGAAATTCGGGCTGCGTCAAAGCGATAGCTGTTGACCAACATGCGCAAATCGGCGGTGGCCCGCTCTTGCGGTGTTTCGGTCGCTTTTTTGTTTGGCGACGCCGCTTGCTCTTGATTTTCTTCTTTGTCCACGATTTTGGCTCCAACGCCGCATTGCTGTTTTGCGCGATTTGCTTGGCTCTATTCTCCCCCGCTGAGTCGCGATGGTCAAGGCGAACGAACAGCCGCTCGCTCGTTGTCGGATTTCGCCGGCCGGATCTTTTTGACACGGCGGGAATGCCGTCTCGCAGCAGCGTCATTAGCCGAGGGCTAACTCATTTTGTTGGGGGCGCTGCGGCTTTGATGGTCGGCCCCCTCTCTTTTGCGCTTGCGCTTGTTTGACACCGAAAACCAGCGGGGACAGCAAAATGCACAGGCCCAGTCCTGGCGAGCGCCCCCAAAAGACGATTTGCGTTCGAGCCTAGCGGTTTAAATTCGCTTTGCCCCCCGGGCGAAGGCAGGTCTTTGTTCTGGGGATGCGGTGGCAGTATTTGCCGCGGGGACGACACCAGTGTCGAGGAGCGTCTTTTTCGGCGTCGCCACGTCTTTCGCGGTCTTTTTATTTTGGGACTTCAAAACGACCGCGCGCAAGATCGAGGCCTCTGCGTTCGCTTGCGCGACTTCTTTGAGGGCTTTCCACCACTCGGCGGTCATGAGATTTTGCTCAGAGCGCTTTTGCGCTTTTTTCTCAATCAAACGCCATTGGGCGGTGGACATCAATCCTTGCTGCAGCTCCTCGGACATCGACAAAACCGCCATGGGCGCGCTTCTGAATCCAGCGGGGGCAGTCAGGCAATTGAGCATTTCCGCCGGGAAATCCGCGGCCGACACCCATCCTGCGGCCAGCAGGTTTTTCAACACCGCGCCTCTGCGGCTTTTTTCTCCCTGGGCGTCGCGAAACATATCCGGACTGACAACGCCTCTCGGATTTGCCCACGCGCGCAAGCACATTTGCTGAAAGACCGGAATGGACTGCGCGTCCGTGGCGTCAAAACCCGCTTCGGCCATGGCGTCCATCGCGCCGGCCTCAGCCTCTCTCCGAATAACGGCCTTGGCCATTTGGGCCATTATTTTTTCATGGCCGGGCTCTTTCTTGTATGGAATCAAAGCGGTGGCCAACAAACGGACGCCCTCTGCGGAATCCGTCGCGGCTCCGAAACCACCGTCTTCTCGGGAGAGAGCCGAGCGGGCCAGCCAATCGCGAAACGCTGAATTTTTCAGGGCCTCTGAGACAAAATCAGCCGGGGAGAATTGACGCCCATTCCGCGGCTTTTTCCGCAGCTCCTGGCTAATGTCCAACCACTCCATGTCTGACAGGGGGTTTTCGGCTCTCCAATTGAGGCCGCTCAGCAGCGAGCGCGCCACCGCGTCGTCGCCTCGGCTCACCACCGCGCTCAACGCGATCGCCGCAGAAGCCTTCTCGGACACGGCGGCATGGGCCGCCATGAACACGTCAAAATGACTTGAAAGATGCGAACTCATGGAGTTTCCAGTGAAGTGTCGGCGTCAGACGACCATGTGATTGAGCCAGGCTTGCAGATAGCTTGCAAATGGGTGTGGACGACGCCCGGAATTCTTCTTTGGGCAGCGTGAAAGGGTGTTCCGCAGGTCAAAGGCTTTTCGCTTTGGCCCGAACGCGATCCGATTGCGGCTCTTCAAGGCCTTGCGGGCCGGCTATGGCTGATTCTGGCGCGTTGACCGTCTGGATCGCCTCTTTCAAATCCATCGCCTCCAGCGCCGCGGTCAGCCGTGGATGCTCACGAAACGTCCGCGCAAGCTCGCGCGAAGGATTCATGCTCGCGATGATGTCCCACCCTTCATGGTGGTCGGCCGAATCGGCATGATCCAACGCCGTCATTCCGGCTTCGTCAGTCAAACGCAGGTCAGAAATTGGCGCGAGAATTTCCACCGCTTTCGCCACATCCTCCATTTTCGCGCGACGAAGGCCCTCAAAGCAGCCCATCAATGGCGTGAGGCGTTCATCCTTTGTTTGGGCATTGACGTCCGACAAAGGAACCAGCTTGCGCACGCGGGAAGACATCCCCCAGCGCGCCGCATGATGCAACGCGGTCATTCCTTTGTTGTCCGCGTGGCGCGGACTCGACACCGGCAACAACAAATCGAACATCGCTTCGGTCGCGAAATGCCGCCTTGCGGGCTGGACGCTGAACAGAAACGCGGTTTGTCCGTTGTGGAGCGTCGCATTGGGATCCGACACAGGCAGCAAAACCTCGACCATTTCCGTCGAGCCTTCGCGGACGGCCGCCATCAGGGGCGTGAGGCCGCTGAGGCCGCGCAGGTCGACGCCGCGCGCCAATCGTCCGTCCGCCACCCACTTGCGCACGGTGTCTTCGTCGCCATTCCCGATCGCCTCGAAAAGCTCCTCTTGAAATCGCTGGGCATCGTTTGACGGGGTTGATTCGGGCATGGCTTGGGCTCTTTGACGGGGTTTTTCGGCCATTCATTCTATCGCGGCCCGGCCTCTTTTCAAAGAGCAGCCGGTCGGCTTTCATTTGAGCCGCCTTTCGCCATCGAGCGCGCCCTGGTAGAATGGATGCTTGGCGATTGCCCGCGCAATCGCATCGCCATTCCGCGATTGTCCGCGGTCCCCGCTTTCTCCAATCCCCTTGCGAGCCGCCCATGGTCCCTGTCATCATTGCTCTCAACCATCGGGTCGACCGTGATCTGATTTTTCGATCGAACCAGCCCGTGGCGTTCATCCCTCCCTTTCTGGGCGGCCCGGCGATCGAAGACGTGTTTGGCGTTTCCATGCATGTTTCATCCTTCGCCTGGATTTCGCGCCTGCCCTTGAACGCGCGCGCGGATCATCCTCTTTTGCTCAAAAAAGCCGCCGACGCGGCGCATGGCATAGCGGTTGCCGCGCTGAAAGACTTGGACGACGCTGAGATCGCAGGCCATGGTTGGTTCGCCGGCGGCGCCCGCTTGAACGTCGAGGCGCAAGTGATCGACGGCGGCGGCCGCCCCTTTATTTTAATCGACATTGACGACATTCCCGCCACGCCCTTTCGCGCGAACACCGCCGCTCTGGCTGAATGGGCCAAGACAGTCGCCCAACCCGCTCTTTCGCGAGCGTTTTCTTGCGAAGTCTTCCCCCTCACAGGCTTGGAGACGACCGCAGGCGGCGATCAGCGCCACAAAATTTCCCATGGCTGGGGAAATTTCCTTTTCAACGAACGCGATCGCTCGTCTCGCCCTGCCCCCGCTCCGGAGCCAGAGCCTTTTGCTCGCGCGCGAGCCTTTTTTGAAGCCGAAGAAATAGCCACGGCCGTGCGCGATGGCGCCAACGCCAACACGGGCGACGCGGAAGCGTCTTTGGAGGCGCCTGCCGGACTCGCGGATGGAGCAACGAAGCCGCCTGCGCCGCGCAAAGTTCGCTCGTTGTGAGGCGTGGCGGTTGAAAAAAACCGCTTTTTCCCAGCCTTCGATACATCTGAATAGGCCAATCAAGGCTTCCGGGGTTAAATTGCTCCAAAAACCAGCTTTTTAACCAGAAAAAAAGCAATGAAATAGGTGAATTCGTGGCTTAAGAAACTGAAGAGAAAAAAAGGCTCCGTTTTTTCCCCGTTCACGCCCCTCGCCGGGTTCCAAGCTCGCCATGCGCCTCGGCGCCGGGCGCTCCTGTGTTGCGCTCCGGTCGAAACACACTGACGAAAAAATTCACAACCGCCGGCCCAATCCGCCCTTTTTGTCGATGTCCGCACGCGCGGTTGTGCTTTTTGCCTTTGGTGTGTCGTTCTTGTCGACGCCCGAAACCGCCGCGATTTCTTTTTTGATGGCCAGCGCCTCCACGCGCGCGGCCAAACGAGGCATTTTCCCGCTCTTTTGGCCTTTCTTCGCGGCGTTCAAGGCCACAGGCAAAATCACGCATTCGTTGAGCGCGTCTGCTTTTTCCCAACTCTCGTTTTCCACGGCGATGTGAAACGCCGTTTTTTCTCTCCGGGTCGCAGCCTTTAAATCTGACGCGCCAATGAGGGCAAGCACTTTGTCCAGCGAATCGGGGGCGGGGTTCTGGGTCGCGATCATCAGCGCCGTGACGCCGTCCCGAGTCGCCGCCCGCGCGTCGCATGCGGGCAACAGCGCTCTCACGATTTCCACCGTGCCGTGGCGAGCGGCCTGCATCAAAGCGGTCTCATCGAGACCGTCTCGGATTTCCAAATTTGAAAAGGGCAACAACGCCTTGACGCACTGAGCCGCTTTTGCCGCGTCCACGGAACTTTTTCCGATGGCCATCATCAGCGCTGTTCTTTTTTGGGTTTTATCGATCGCGTTCGCGTCGCCCAGGGGGGCCAACATGAAAGCGCAATCGACAGCCAGCGCGTCTGCCGCGTGCATCAGGGCCGTGTTTCCTTTTGCGTCCACAGCGCAAAAATCCGAACCCGGCAGCAGCTTTTTGGCCCATTCGGGACGCCCCGATTTGGCGGCCAGCATCAGGAGCGTCATGCCGTCGTCTGCTTGCCGCGCCGCCAAATCCGTCAATGGCAACAAAATTTTCGCGCAATCGTCTTTTCCTGCCCTGATCGCCTCCCCCAGCGCGGACCACCCGGAGATCATCGTGCGCGCGTTGGCGTCTGAAATTGGAGCCAGGATGCTCACGCATTCCGCATGCCCGTTTTTGGCGGCTAAAATCAGCGGCGTGTGCCCCAAGGAGTCCGTCAACAATGGCGCGCCTTGGCCCAGCAGCTCCAAAATTTCCATCGGCCGCCCGTCGCGGGCCGCCGCGGCCAATTTCGCGCCCAGCGCTTTCAGCTCTTCCGGCGTCTGCGCGAGAAGCTCGGTGTGCTTTTTTGCCGCCCCGTTTGCCGCTTGGGCCACCGCGACGGCCCGCGCCTTCTGGGCTTGCCGTTGGCTGATCTGATCGCGCGCGATTTGCGCCACAGTCGCTTCGCCACGCCCCTTCGCGGGCCTATTCTTTTCCTGCCGGGCCAGGGCGCTCTCCAGTTGTTGCTCCGACGCCATTGGGGCGAGCCGCTCGACGCCGTATCGAAAATCCCCGGCCATTGCGTGCTCAAAAGCTGTCCAGCCCTGATTGTCCATCACCTCATGCTCGGAATGGACATTGAGAAGCTCGGCGACCGACCGCTCGTTTTTATGAATCACGGCCGTCATGAGCGGCGTATGTCCTTTTTTGTCGCACGCTCCGAATTGATTCGCGAAAGTCGCGAGCAGATTTTCTCCGCTCCCCTTTTTGAGCGCCTTTTTCGTGACCTCCATGAATATTCCAGCAATGGCGTCCGCCATTTTTTCCGCGGCCCAGTGGAGCGCCGTGCGTCCGTTTTCATCCCGCAGGTCAAGATTTGAGAGAGGGATGAGAAAAGCGGCCGTCTTTTCTTTTTTCTCCTCAATCGCGCGCATCAAAGCGGTTTTTCCCGTGTCTTTGGATTGCGTGTCCACCGAGGCGCCCGCTTCCTTGATCAGCATCCGGGCGCAAGCGCGTTTGTTGCGGGCCAGAGCCTCCCCCAAAGCCGTCAGGCCTCGATGCTGGCTTTGCGCCTCAAGGTCGCAGGCTTGCGCCAACAAGCGCGCGGCGCCCGTGTTTCCGCGGGCCGCGGCCAACATCAAAGGCGTTTGCCCCAGGCTGTCCGCTCCGCCGCGGGCGCCCTGCGCGATCAACGCCCGAATCGCGTCAGTGTCGTCAGCGATGGCCGCGGCCATCAATTCAGGATGCATGGGCATGTCAGGGTCCAGGACGGCAAGGCAACAGAGGGAAAACAGCCCAGGCGGCGACCGGAAAAACGGGATGGGCCAAATCCGCCAATGGCCTTATTTTACGCGCGTCGGCGTCCTTTCGCAAACCCCGTCGCTCACAACCGCCGGCTCGCCATCTCTTTGGCTTTGCCCATGCCCGAATTTTCGCCGTTTTCTGCCGCCGAATCCTCCGACAAAATTCCGCTCCCGATCTCTTGCGCCTCAAGAGCCGCGAACAGCCAGTCCGCAGGCTCCTTTTGAAGAACGCCGTCCCAATCGGCCAAGGCTTGCCGCACCCTGTTTGGAGCCTCTTTGTTCGTCGGCTCTTTGGGCGTTTCCCCCGGCAATCCGACAAGCAATTTTGGCGGATGGCAGTCGGCCAGCCCCGAACGCTGAGCGCATTCGAGTCGAATTTGAGCCAACGCAAGCGTTTCGTGCGGCCTTTCTCCTTGCGCCGTGATCGCCGCCCAGCTTTCAGGCTCCCCGGCCGCCCGCGCGTGGCCCCAATCAACGATCCAGTCGACTTGGGCGACAGTGTCGCGAATGACCAAAGCCAATCGGCGCTCCCATTGCAATTGCGCGGGCGGCTTCGAAGGATCGCGTCGCCAAGTCATTTTTCCGTCAGCCCCCAGGATTTGAGCGCCCGGAAAGAACCCCGGCGGTCGGCCTTTGTGCGTCTTTTTCGCCAGCAGCGCGAACGGGGCGCCTCGCCCCCATTTTTTCAGCGCGCTCGCCAACTCGGCCCCAACGCGCAAAACGCGGTTTTCCACTCCGCTCGACAGCCCCCGCCCGATCGTGGTCATGGGCTCGCCCATCCAGTCGTCTGGCGCAAAAGAAGCCATGGCCGCGAGCGCTTCGCCAGCGTCCAACAATCGCCACCGCGACATCTGCGCGGGTTGTGGCGCGAGCTGGTCATCGCTTGACGCAAACATTCTCGAGAAATCGTCATCTTCCGGGGCCCAAGCCATCGCGTTCTCCTTTTTTTATTCGTTTTGACGCCTCGAACGCCAATTCTCTGAGCATCCGGTGACGCCGGCCCGTCCGCCGTCCCGACCCGCCCTCCGGTTGCGCCGCTCAAATCCTCCGAGGGGAGCGCGCGGAGGCCTTTTGAGCGCTCGGCTCCACGCTGCCGGCACCCGGCGTTTTGGACAACTCGTCTCGCAACACGCGCGCCTCCGCTTGCGCCAGGGCTTCTCGCGATCCCAACGCCACTGTCGCTTGGCACACGCGCGATGCGGCGATTCGCCCGCGTTTCCACAAAAGGACGCCAAAAAAGAAGCAGAGCCACGCCATCGCCATAATCCAGAGAGGGACAATCAGGATCATGAATCCGCAAAACCACATTTTCTTCCATGAGGGCTCGGACCGCCCCCATCCATCCTCGAAAGAATGCCCAACCAACAGCGCGCGTTCGCCGTTCAAGGCCTTTTTTGCCGCTTCGACCTGCGTGGGCGACAATAGAAATTCCGACGAATCGTTTTTTGCGCTTGCCAGCCGAGCAATCCACTCGCCGCCCGCTTTTTCATCTTTCAGGTATGTTTTCATGGCCGCGGGGCTCACCGACCCCAACCAAGCGTATGCTGTTGTGCGATGGCTGCCCGTTTCTCCCGGAACAATTCGTGGGTTTAGGCAGGAAGCGCGCTCCGCCACTTTTCGGTCAAACCGCGCATCGTCCCATGGCACAGACGTTATCTCCCCGAACGGCGCAAAAAAAGACGCATCCACATAAGGTTGGCGCCCCACAAACAGAGAGGGCTCAACGAGAGGCTCCGCGACTTGTTGGCGAGCGCGTCGCGCCGCGAGCGTCCGCTCCACGGTGTCTTTTCGAATGATTTCTCCGCGCAAAGTGATCAGCGCGAGATCATTTTCGCACTCAACCGCTGGCTGCCACGTCTTCTGGGCGCTTTCAGGCTTGTCTCTCATCCAACGGACGGAGACGCTTTGCTCGCGCAGCCAAGACCGGACAGCCGAGGGCGGCGCCGTGTCGAAAGACCATTCAAACGCCGCCCACCGAACGCCCATCGCCATTCCGATGGGGCCGAGCCAGCACGACATCAGGGCCAAACTGACGAAAACCGGAATCTTGGCGGCCGCCCATGTGGCGCCGGGGTTTCTCCACATCGCTTTCGGCGCGCAAATCGTTTTTGCCCATGCTTTTTTCACGCTCATTTTCAACGCAAAAAAAGCCCCAAGCCAAAACAGGCGGCGAGTGGAGGTGCTTTTTTTAAATTTCATGAAAGGCTCATTAAATTTGGATTGGCGAAGACGATGGTCGCTCTGTTTTGCGGGGTTGGGCGCTTCCAAAAGACTGATCCATTTCCCTGCGCATGCGCGCATGGCCCCAGAATCGCCATTCTACCGTGGCGCGCGCGCCTCCCCTTCGTTTTTTTGTTGGGGCTTCCGGGGACCTCTTCGTCCATAAAGGACGGAAGGAAGTCGATGGCGATCGCGCTGTTTGCGCATTTTTTGCACAACGATCAAATGCACCATCTCGGTGCATTGACCCCAGGCGCATTTTCCATTTCCCATTCCCCAAAGACCGCGGCCCTCTGCCACTTTTTTCGTCAAAGGCGATGGGGATGCCGCGTTCCCGCGAAATTCTCGCCCTCTGGCTGAGCCGCGAATGCGCTGACCGCGGCCGCGCCCATTGCTCGGCGGATATGCAGGCTCTCTAGCTCGGCGGCCGTTTTGGGCAGCTTTTCGCGAACGTCCTCAACCGCAAGCGCGGCTTCCAATTCGTCCTCTTCTGCGAATTGAGAGAGAAACTCCGCGGCGCCAAAATTTTCGTTCCAAACCGCCTCCAAAAAAGCGCTGTGGCCTTTTTGAAGCAATATCGCCCCGGCTTCTGCCTCCTTGCCGTCCTCAACCGCAATGAAAGCGTCTTTCGAACGAGCGCGTGGATTTGACAGCGGCAGCAACATTTTCACCAGCCGCAAAATTCCATCAGGGACCGGCTCGCCTCTAGCCTGACGAGTCAATTCGTCGTCTGACAAAGCGTAATGTTCCACGCCGCTCACCGCGAAGTGCAACGCTGTTTTTCCGTCTTGGTCTTTTGCTTGGGGAGCCGACACGGGCAGCAACACTTTCACCATTTCTGGCGGCCCTTGCTCAGCCGCCCACATGAGGGCTGTTTTTCCCGTGTTGTCCGCCGCGAGCGGATCGCCCCCGTGTTCAATCAATGCTTGCGCGACCTCGGGGGAGCTCATGGCAATCGCGGCCTGAATGAGAGCCGTGCGCCCGCTCGATGTTCTCACGCCCGCGTAAAACGGCGCGAGAAAACGAATCGCGTCCGCCCCGCATTCGTCGCGCATCACGGCTTTGAACAAAGCGGTGTTCATCGCTTCGGTGTTTTCCCGGTCTTTTTCGACGGCTTTTGGCTCCGCGTCGAAAATGGTTTTCAAAAGTTGCGCGGAGGCGCCGCGCGCCGCGGCCCAGACTAAAGCGGGGCGCTCCGGGAAGCTCTTTTCTGACAAGTCGCTGTGCGGAACCAACAACTCCGCGAGCTCCAAAACACGCAGATTTCCGTCCTCAAACAATCGCCGCAATGGTGTTTTCGCCTCAAAGGGCCGGCCGCGCGCCTCTTCACGGCCTTCGGGCGAGCGCAACGCCTCGTCCAAAGCTCGCGGGTCGGACCGCTCAATCGCATTCCACACTGCACCCATCGCCCTGCTCCTTTTTGCTCTCCGCTGGCGTCAAAATTCGCGTCGACGTCTATTTTTTGAATTCTTTTCCACTGCTGATCAGAGCCTGCGGCTCGGCGATGACTTTGCGGCGTCCTCCGCCAGCTTTTGGCTTTCAGCGGCCACGGTCGCCCCCCGTGTGGTCTCCAAGCCAGCAGACGACGCGTCTTTCGCCAGCGCCATGGCGTCTTTCAGCGCAAGCCTTTCCATGCAAGCGCTCAATTGAGGGAACTCCGCGGGCAAGCTCGCGGTGTCTCGCGCGACCAGCCGGGCCCAAACCTCGCGAGACGTCTCTTCCTCCGCCCACGGAGACGCGGCGTCCACGCAAGCGCGCGCCTGCGGCCGCATTGCAGTGAAGACCGCCTGGGCCCAGCTCTCCGCAAGAAAGCGAGGCGACAAGGGGGCCAGCATTTTCGCGGCCTCGACGCGACCGGCCATGATGGCCAAGTCAAGAAGCGTCCGGCCAAATTGGTCGCCCTTTTCTTCTTGTCCTTTGTGGGCCGGCAAAAGCGCGTGAAGGGCAGCCGTCCACTCGCCGGAGGTTTTTTCGGCCGCGCTCCGGATCAGATAATGCAAAGCCGTGTGTTGGATGTCGTCTCCGGCCAGTGGATCTGACGCCGGGAGCAGGGCGCGAATGGCGCCGATATTTGCATTGTCGGCCGCGATCATCAAGGCGGTCTTGCCCAACGAGGTTCGGTTTTCTTCGCTTTCGGTCCCTGGACACTCATCGGCCTCGCTGTCTAAATCGTCGCTTGCGTCCGGCTCTGAACGCGCCTGGACGCGGCGCTTCGCGTTTGACTGCGGCAACAATATTTGCGTCAATTCGGAGCTTTCGTGCGTCGCCGCATACATCAAGGGCGTCCAGCCCTCGCGGTCGGCCAAATCGGCGTCGGCTCCCGCCGCGAGCAAAACCCGGGCGATCGCGACGGCGTTGGGAGCCTCATGCTTGCAAGCGATCAGCAAGGGCGAATCTCCCTCGTCGTCCCTGGCGTTAACGTCGGACAACGGAGCCAACAGTTCCACGCAACGCGCGCGTCCCGCCTCCGCCGCTCGATGCAAGGCGGTGTCGCCCCATTCGTTTTGGTGCAGGGCCGAGGCGCCCGCGGCCAGCAGCTCGCGCGCGTCCTCCACCGGATCGGCCCCTTTGGAGCTGTCGATCATGAGCCCCAGCAGCATTTCGGACATATATCTGGCGCATAAAATCGGGTCGCTCGCCACCTCGGCGGGCACGGATTGAAGCAGGTCGGAAGCTGCGCTCATGGGAGGGGCGGTGGGTTATTGGCTTGCCTTTATTCTATCCTGCGGAGCGCGCGGGCGCCAGCCCATCGGGCTTTTGTGCTCGGATTTCCTTTCTCACGATTGCGGCTCTTTGGCCTTGTTGCTCCCAGGCCGCTCACGGGGCCGACCGAAACGAAACTTCCTTATCCGGCGCTGCGAAAAATCGCCATAGGCGCGGAGGATGTCAATCGCGGGCCGGTGCGACGCCCTTGCGCTCGATTTGACAAGGTTTTTGCTCTTGGCCTCAACCGCCTATCCGATCGGCGGAGGCGGTGTTTATTAAAATCGAAGCAAAAAGTAAGGAATTTGTGATAATCGGCGTTCTTTTTGGGTTGCGGGAGCTGTTTTATCGATACACACTGCGCAAACCCCCTTCGGCTTTTAATAGCCATACATTCACAGGACCCAACACTCATGTTTATCCAATCCGAACGTTTGCAGGCGCAAAACAGCTTCAACGGCTTCACCCTGGTGGAGCTTTTGGTGGTCATCGCGATCATCTCGATTCTCGCCGCCGTGGCGCTGCCGGCCTACACGAACTACTCGCTCAAAGCCCGATTTTCAGAGGTGGTTTTGGCGACAGCCCCCATAAAATCGTATGTCGCCACTTGCGCGACCACCGGCGATTGCGTGTCAGGCAACGCCATTTCCATCGCGGCGGGCGCGGGCTCCCTTCCGGCGGGCACCGTGGTGCTTCCGGCGACCATCACCACCGCGGCCCAGAAAGCGATGTATCTGTTGATGTATCCGGCCTACGCGGCCTCCTCCAACCCCGCCAACATGGCCAAGCTCGCCACGGACGCCGTCACTGCCGCGGCGAGCTATGGCGTTGTGGGCCCCGATCCGCAAAATCCGGGGAATTCCTGCATTCGGCCATTTTCAGGCTCGACTTACTCGGGCGGCATCTACTGCAACCAGCTTCCGCTCTTGAATTCGGCCGGCGCTTACTATTGGCCCTCCTCCACCGTGCCCGCGAGCTCCATCCCCACGGGCATTCCCGCGAGCCAGGCTCCCAGCGGGGGCGTGGCGGGCGTTCCTTGCGTGGGCTCGGCAAGCGGGTGTTCGCCCGCGACCAAGTATGCGCTCTCGGCCTCTTCGGACGGCACGGGCGTCATCACCGCCGTGGCGCAAACGACATCCGGCTTGAATTCGGAGACTTTTGTTTTGATTCCGAGCTATTCCGGCGGCCGGGTGGACTGGTCCATCTCCGGCTCCTGCAAAACGCGCGCGGGCGGGGCTTTGTGCTGATTGAAAGGCCGACGCCCCCATCCACGCCCTTGAGGCCCGGCGAGGGGGAGTTGCGGCGCGGCTTTTTTGCTGGCTCCGCGGCGCTCCCCGCGGCGGGCGCCTAGGCCTCAGAGTCGCCGAGCGCCCAGATGGCTTTGGCGGCCATCGTCGCCGCCGGATTGCCCGAGTTCGACATTCGGGTTGTCCACATTCGTTTTTGACGCCCAATCCCTGGCGGACATGGAGGCTGCCGCCTCCGCCTCCAGCGCGTCTCGTTGCGCCACGCTTTTGAGCCAACCCAGGCACGCCTTCAAGCAAGCATGCACCTCGCCGCCATAGGCGTTTGCGCTGAACATCAGCGCCTTAAGCGAAATCCTCTCATTTTCAGGCTCGTCGCCTGCGTCATCGGCGATCACCGCGTTTGGGGTGTTCGCGCCCTTGGCGGCCGTCGCTTGATGCATGTGTTTGACGCCTTGCGCGTGCCCCCTAAAATGATCTTGGAGAAAAGGCTCAAAAAATGGCCGCATCCATGGAGAGGACATGACCGGCCCGATCGTTTCGCGCCCGTCCATCACCGGCCGTCCCGCCAAATCCGACAGATCGGCGTTGCCCCAACCCATCGGCGCGGTGAAACTCGCGCCGCCGGCGATGGCGTCCACCAATGCCTCGTCCTTCCGCGCCATCTCCAGCAACGCCGCCTTGTTGCCTTGGCGCCAGGCGAGGCTCGCCAAAGCATATCCAAACTCTGTGTTTTCTTGCGCTCGCGCCAAAAGAACGGGGAAGAGCCGCGGCAAAGCCTCCTGCGCCTCGCCCCAAAAACCCAGCCACGTCCAAAGCGGAATGTCCCGCAACGCGCGCTCCAGGGTGGCGCCGCTCGCCCACTCCCCCCTCTTGTTCCACTCCACGCCCAAAAGCAGCCCATGCCGAGCGTCATCGGGGAGAAGGTTTCCAAGAGGCCGCTCCATCGGGCTTTCTGGCGCGGATTGAGCGCCCACCGCGGCCCAGAGCGCTTGCTCCTCGACCCTCCCGCTCTCCTCGCACAGCGCTTCTTGCCGCCAGGCTGTCGCCGCCACCGTCGCCAAAGCGTTCTTTTGCGGCGAGGACCACCACATGGATCCGCTCCAAATCGGGCTCGGCGGCGGCGCCGCCAGAAACGGATATCCGACCGAGCGCAAGCTCCGCATGTCCGCCAAGGACTTGGGCGGCCCCTGCACAGGAATCCATTCCTGCTCGGGAGCATGCCCCCAAAAGGGTTGTTCGGTGGACAGCAAACGCCGCAAAGCAGCCTTCCGGGTCATCCCTGGCGCTGCGCCGGCGCCTTCCAAAGGCTCTTGAGCGGGAGGGTTTTCTGGCAACGCAGGCAGCCGGCTGATCCACGCGACCAACTCCGCGGCCCAAACGCCCCATCCGCGCAAAAAGGAGCCAATCCGGGCGGCGTCGAGCAAATCCCAGGCCGCGTCAGGCGCCTTTTCCATCGCTTCGCGAAACGGCGCGAGCGCTGCCTCTTCGGCCTTTCCCGCCCCGCTCTCCAACGCCCCCATTTCCCCCAAGACCGCCTGGTTGTTCTGCCCCGCCTCATGCGCGGCCCAAGCGTCGCGGGCCGCTTCGATCGCCGTTTGGAACGCCGCGAGCGCCGAGCGCGCGGGCGCTCCGTCGCTTTTTTCGGCATTGTCTTTTTGGAGAGGATCGGGCGATGGGGTCATGAGAAGGGCGGGCGCGAGCCAAAAAAACAGAAAACGGCCAGCGCTCTGAAAATCATTCGATTCGAAGAGTGTACCTCGGGGGCGTGATTTTTCAATGTTTTTTTTCGCGTCTCGCGCCGTTTTTTTTTGAGTAATTTTGACCGCTGCTGTCGTCCCGGCCCAGACGCGGCGGGCAGCGCGGCTCGCCGCAATTTCGCAGTGAGCGCCAGTCTTTCGCAGACCGCCGCTCTGCCGGCCTCTCCGATCGCAAATGCCTTGACGGGGGCGTGCCCGGAGAGGAGAATCATTCATCCCAGCTCCGGATTCCGTGCGGGCCTTTCGCCCTTTGGACGCTCTCCATGCCCATCACCGTTCTCCTTGACGACACGCCCCATCCGAGCGCCCTGCCCTTCGGAGACGCCCTGATTCAAGAACTTGGCCAACGCACCGAGGCCGGGCAATCCACCGCCATCGCCGAAATTCTTGCCGCCGCAAGCCAGCGCGACACCTCCATCCCTGTTGATTTCTTGATGGGCTTCGCCATGGATGCCGCGCGGGCCGGTCATGAAGAGACGTTGCGCGTTTGGCTCGACGCGCTTCCGCAAGACGTCTTGTCTTCGCGCGCGCCAGTGTTTCTTAGGCTTGGCAGCCTCTGCGTCGCGGGTGGCAGTCTCGCGTGCCTCCAGATGCTCGCGGCGCGAATTGGCGACGCCTGGGCCCCCGCGGCCAAAGAGTCTCGCCTGTTGATAAACGCCGCGTTTCACGCGCGCGCGGACATGATTCGCTGGCTTCTCCCCCAAGTCAATCCGCTCGCCCTGGACGGCAACGAAGGAGACGACGCCCAAACGGCTCTTTCCATCGCGCTGGGAGAAATGGCGCATGACGTCCGCGATGACAATCCCTACCCGGAAGCCGTGGCTCTTTTGGCCAACGCTCAAACCGTCAATTTCCAGCATCCTGACGAACGCACGGCTGCGGAAAGACTCGCTTGGTGCCACGGCCCCCACACCCTCGCCGTTTTTGACCTCATTTGGCCGTTCGTGGCCGCAGACCGCCATTTCCATGTCCTTGGCGAATGCGCCACAGAAGGCAATCTTTCTGTTTTCCAAGCGTTGTGGGCGCGAGCAAAACTCACTCAACCGGAAATCGAACGGATCAGCCAAAACGCCCTTCGCGCCCACTCTTTTCCCCAAGCCGATTGGCTCGCCCAGCGCCTGTCCGCCGATCGCTTGCCTGCGTTTCGAGACCAAGCCTTTCTGGCTCTTCTGGCTTGGCAAGAACGCGAGCATGGCATTGCCGCGGAAGAAACCAGCCCGGAAGAATTTTTGGAGCTCAAGCGCTCTCTTTTGCCTTGGTTGACGGCGTGGGACGAGCGACACGCTCTTGTGGACGCCATGGTCGCCAATGCCGGCGCCCCCCAAAAGGGCTGCAACGACGCCTCGCTCGCGTCAAATCGGCGCCCAAAATCGTTGTGAAGATTGCCTCTCCCGGCGGCTCCTCCGGGAGCCATTCGCGCATGCAGTGTGTTGCGCCGTGGCTTTTGTGGCCAAAGCGCCGGCCTGCGGTTTCTGCTCCTGCGCCAAGCGTTGAGCTTTGAGCGCTCGAATCATTCTCGAAAACGCCTTGACGCCATGCGTCAGAAAGGCGGACAATGCGAAAACGCCTCCTTTTTCGCTCAACATGCCCACGTTCGACGCCACCGCTCCTTTTCGCCGCGCTTTCGCGGCGAACGCCGTGAATCCTCCGCGCAGTGTTGAAATGGAATTTCATCGCGCTGTGTCCATGGGCGCTTTTCAACATTTTTCAGCCTTGGTGGGCGTCGTCGACCCTTTTTGGCATGACCCGCGGCACTTTGAGCACACGAGTTTTGAGCTCGCCATCCGCATGAACGACAGCGACTACGGCAAATTTGTCCTTTTGATGCTGGACGCCCCTCGATTTCAAGACGCTGTGCGCGATCCGAGAATGGACCATTTGTTGGCCCTGTGCGCGGTCAGAAACCCTGCGAGCGAATCGTTCCTGCGTCTTTTGCCGTATTTTTCAGGCGAGCGCGCCAATGCCCCTTTTTGCGCGACGGACCTTGGATTCGGCGAGCTTTCAAGAGTGGCGAAAACTCGCCCCAACGCGCTCATGCTGGCCGCGCGCCAGGCCAGCGCGGAGGCCGTTTCCGCGCTTCTTGCGGCAGGGGCGGACCCTGCGCGCATCGACGGAGACAACTGCACGGCTCTGATGTATGCGGCGGCGTCGGGCTTTTCTGACACTCAGGCCATTCGCGATGTCGTTCGTTTGTTGTTGCTCGGATCAAACCCCGGCCTTCGAGACCATTCTGGCTACACGGCGTTTTTGCATGCCGCCGACGCGGGAAATCTCGCGGCGGTTGAGGCGCTGTTGCCTTTTTCTGATCCGCTCGACGAAACCAACGAGGGACACGATGCCTGGGGTCTGGTTTCGCAGCGGGTTTGGGGCATTTTGGATATTCTTTCGGGCTTTGTCCCCCCGGAGCGCGCGGATGCGGCCCTGAATAGGGGTGGCCCAGAACAGATGCCCATTCACGCCGCTCGCGTCGAATCTCGCGCCCTCTTGTCGGCCGTGTCGGAGGCCGCCGCAAGCCTTGACGAGGCGGCGCGCAATGAGCGCCTTCTCGTTCCTGCGCGGCGACGCGCCAAGTCTCTTTGATGGCCCCCATCGTTCAACAACCAAGACTCCAATGAGCAAAAATGCCGTCCAGCAACCGCAGCGTCGCTCCGCGCAAATGGCCGAGGTGTCGTATCTTGATGAAATGGAGATGCTTCGCTTGACGGGCGCGGGCGACTTGCCAGGCCTTTTGGCGGCCCTGCGGCTTTTGGACAAGGAGGGGATTTCTCTTGCCCTTCGCCAAATTGTGGCCGGCGCGAAAAAAAGCGCTCAAATCGGCTGCTTGGCGGTGTTTGACGCCTGGATGGATCGTCTGCCGCCCTCCGAGTTTTATGCCCCCGACCCAGCGGCGTTGCTGGAGATTGCCCAAATGGCCGCCCTGCGCGGCAGCTTCGACTGCCTTCTCTCGCTTGCGCGCCGAGCCGGGGACCATTGGCCCGATTTCGCGCGCAAAAACGCCCTCCTCCTGGGGCACGCCGCGAGCGGAAAAAACGCGGACATGGTTCGCTGGCTCATCCCCCAAACCCGCGCCAACGCGCTTTTCGCGGGCGGCGTTTACACCGCGCTGGGCGCCTCGCTGCTGGAAATGGCGCGAGATTCGTCTCCCGAGCCCTCCGGAGAAATCGTGGCTCTTCTGGCGAACCCAAAAACGGTGTCGTTTCGCAACGTGAAGGGCGAGACGCCCAGCCAGATCATCGCGGGAATCAACGAACATGGGGCGCAACACGCTGGCGTCGCGATAAAACTCGTTTGGCCCTTTGTCGCGCCAGAAGACCAAATGCGCCACTTCACCGAATGCGCGCGCCACGGAACCGTGAAAACGATGACGGCTTTGTGGGGTTTGCGGCTATTGGCGCCTGAGGAAATTTCATCCCTGGCCGAACTTTCCGCGCTCAACGCTCGCTCCCCCGGCATGATCGATTGGCTTGCGTCTCGCACGCCGAAAAACGCCCTGCCCGTCCTTCGGGACCACGCATTTGCCCTTGTCCGAAGAATCCATGCGAGCAATCATTCGCAGGGTTTTTCGGCGCCCACAGAACAGGACATTGATCGCGCTATTCGACAAACGCTCCCTTGGTTGAGCGCATGGAGTGAAAGCGCTGAAATCCTGGCCGAATCTGAATCGACGCAAATCCTCCCTGAAAATGGGAACAAAAATGAAAATGAAAACGCCAACTTGGCGCCGCCTGCGCGTCCGGCAAGAGCCATAAGGCATTTGTGACAGTGGCGCAGACGGCGTTTTGGCCACGCTCCTGCGATCATTTCTTGTCAAGCGCCAGCGCTGAAAACCAACGCTTTTTCCTCTTTTCCGACCCTTCTTTCGGCCTGGGCAACCAACGCTTGATCGGCGACGCTCGCTCGCCTACAATGGCTTTATTCTTTGGAATCGAACCCCGCCATGCCCAACCAGGAGCTTCTCATGCACGCAATCCAATCCGAGGCGACATCGCCAAACGACGCGCGGGTCAATCGCTGGTCTTTTCTTGACGGGCAAGAGGCTTTGGACGCCGTG
>Ga0105859_1000197_pt1 | contig 24667 bp, 21 predicted proteins | sample OrgsoiDNA_201063_FD_89684 | JGI IMG/M metagenome (GOLD analysis project Ga0105859, IMG submission 89684) | Permafrost soil microbial communities from the Arctic, to analyse light accelerated degradation of dissolved organic matter (DOM) -... | ecosystem: Environmental > Terrestrial > Soil >...
AATTCTTGCCGCGTTGCGCAACAGCGGGATTGGTTTGTTTGTGAATTCGCAGTTCGACGTTAGGCGATTGTCCACTGCTCAGGCAATAGGGGAAAAGGCCTTTTTCTGCAGGCAATCGCATGAACGAGCGCCTTTCGGGGCCGAGCGGCAATTCGTCATTCGCTGAACACAGGCTCGCTTCCTGACCGGAAGAGAAACGCCCCCGATGGGGGGCATTCCTTTTTCTTCTTGGAGCTCCGCGGGGCGGAGGAACCGAGTCCATAGCCTCTTCGCCCGCAAGCTTCACGCGCAATCGCGCTCGGCAAAGGCCTCGCCGATTCCCCGGCTATTGGCCTTGCGGCGCATAGCCGCCTTGGCCGCCAGGCATGCCCGGGCGCATGCCGCCCATTCCGCCTCCGCGCATCATTGGGCGGTGCATTTCCGGCAGGCCGTATTTCGCCCGCAAGGCTTGGAAGGACTCAAAATCCGCGCGCATTTGCTCTCGATCGGACTTCAAGCGCATCATCGCGCCGCGCAACTCGCTTTTTTGCGCAGGCGTCAACTTGGCGATCGCGGCACGGTCTTCCTCGCTCATCTCTGGCCCTTCACGGCCGGGCATCCCGTTCATGCCGTGCGCGGCGCCCAATCCCTCCATTCCAGGACGAACGCCTGGTTGGCTTTGGTCCGGCATGCCTGACATCGGAGGCTGTTGAGCCTGTTGCGCGCTCGCCACGCCCGACACCGCCAGCATTGCGGCGCACATCGCGACCGCGCTTAATTTGTTTTTGAACATATTTGTCTCCTTTTGCTTGTGAATGACGCTCCCCATTGGGCCGCCCTTGCTATGCTTATGCCATATACGGGATTGGCGACGCAAGCCCCTTTCCGGAGAACACGCACGAATGTGTGTCTTTCGGTTACGTCGCGCACACCGAAACGCATCGTTGTCAACACTCGGCTTGACCTCCTCCTCGCCCTGAATCGCGAGGTTTTTCGCGACGCAGGAGAAATCTTCTTTTTGTTGAGCAACGCCTGGGCGCCGGCCTCGACGCAATGCAAGGCCAATGCAGACAAGCTTTCCATTTCGGCGTAAAATGGGCATCAGGACTGAGTTTGCGCGCGCGTCTCCTCGCCGCAGACGAAGCCTCGACCCCCACCACACCAAAGCCCATGGCCGCCAAACCACAATCACATGCTGAAGTTCGCGCGCTGTTCGCCGCCATGAAGCGCGGCGACCTTGATTTTGTTCGCGCCGCCGCCACGCCAGCCCTCGCCAAGGAAAAAAACGCCCAGGGCCGCACTCTCATGATGGAGGCTCTTTTCCATCAGCGCATGGCATTCGCAGATTTGTTCAAAGAACACTCTGACGCCAACAAAGTCGACCACCAAGGCTGCAATGCCCTCATGATCACGCTCCTGCGCGTGTCATCGCGACGAAATGAATGGGTGGCGCATTTGGCGCCGAAAACCAGTCTGAGCCGCCCGGCCAACGATGGGCAAACCGCGCTCATGATGGCCGCCGCGGCAGGCGACATCGCTTCGACCCGGCTCCTTATTGAGCTGGGAGCGTCCGCGGACGCCGTTGATCGCCAGGGTTGCGACGCGCTGATGCTCGCGATCGACGCTGAGCAATGGGGGACTGCGTGGTTGTTGATCCCCCTTTCCAACGCCATGCGGGCCGACAAGGGCGGCTCCACCGCCCTGATGCGCGCGGCGGCCGCGGGACACGAAAAAATCGTTGACCTTCTTTTGCCCCTGAGCGACGCGAACGCCGCGAATGATTCGGGCCGCAACGCGCTCATGCTCGCGATCGAGCGCCGCCGTTGGGCTTTGGTTGACAAACTCGCGCCGAAAACCAATTTGCGCCACACGGACGCCAACGCAGACACCGCGCTGCATTGGTTCGCGCGCGCATCGCATCGAAACACCATGAAACAGGACACCGCCCAAAGCGCGAGGTTTTTTCCCGCCGAGCTGGTCGAGCAAAAGAACCAGGGCGGCCAAACAGCCCTGCAGTTTTCGATCGCCATGAAAAACTGGGCGCTGATGGATGTCCTCACGGCCCTTCTGCCTTTGCCTCGCGCGCGGGAGCTCGTGGCCTCGTGCCCCTACGCCGAGCTGCCCCAAACGCATGCGCGCTTGGAAGCCGTTGAGATTGCCCGGGCGGCGGGCATCAAGCCCCCGCCCGACACGGATCCACAGGCCCTCTCTGAGCCGTTGAGCGACGGCCAGGCCGCCACGCCGCGCGCGAAACCGCGCAGCCTTTGAGGTGTCTTGAGCCCGCAATGAGGCAAGGGGGCTATGATTCACAAGCGTCGCCTCTTGTCGGGCCGCTCGTCAAACATCCGTGAACAAACAGTATATGCCCCAAGGCCTGCGCGGCGCGGGCTTGGCCGCGGGCTCAACGCTTTTCGAACCGGCGGGGAAGGCGGTGGCCGAGATCGGCGCGGCCGCGGCGTTTGTCATTCCCGCCGCGGGCTGCGGCCCGGAGTGGCTCCCTCCGTCTTCTGCCAGGCCCAAGCGATCACGCAGCGCCCATAGCGTTTGGTTGTCGTCGCGCACTTTTTGCGCAGAGTCTCGCGCTTTTGAATACGCCGCCCGCAACGCCTCTTTTTGCGAGGGGGTGAGCTTGGCGATCGCTTCGCGCTCAATGCGGTCCGCCTCTGCGCGACGCGCGCCCCAATGCGGCTTCGCTGCCCCTTTTTCCTGCGTGGCGCCATCCTCGGTCGCGCCCAAGGCCGTCCGGCCAGCGACTGGGGGCGCGGCTTTTCGCGTCGTGCCCAGTTGAGCGGCTTTTGCTCGATCCTGCGCTCTTGTCGCCTGCGCCGCGCGAATCGCGGATTCTTGCCATCCGTGCTCGCCGACGAGCAACAGCGTCGCCACCAGGGCCGCGGCGACCCAAATGACCTTGTCGTTGACGTTGTTTTTTCTGTTGTTGGCGACGTGATCCACTTTTTTTCCTTTTTTGCGGATTAACGAACAAAACGAACGGACCACCCACTCCGCCAAACGAACGCCTAAAATCCAGGCTCGCGCGAAGAGGCCTTGATTTTCTGGCCGCCAGATTGCCTTGCCTCTTTGGCTTTCAGGCGCTCCTTTTGTCGCGGCTTCTCATTTCACAGCGAATCCAGCGTCGGCGCAAGCCCCACCGAGCGAGAAAAAGGCGCCAAAAGTCGGCCCGGTCGGACAAGATGCTGGCTGTGGGATTCGCGCGACACCCCGCCGCCTCTTTAAATTTTCGCTAGCGGCCCCATTGTTGCAGGAGTAAAGTGGTTTATGCGTTGAATGTCATCGGATGTTCACGCTTTCGCCACACGGCAAAAAAGGAAGATCATGGCTGACATCCCTTCGGGCTTGACCGCTCTCGTTGCGCCTCCTCCCCCGATTTTCGTGGGCGTCTCCCAAATCGGCACCCACACCAATTGGGTGAACGAATCCCGCCAGCTGTCCTTCGCGGCGGTCCAGGGCGAGCTGCCTCAGGCGCGCTCCATCATCGCTCGCCATAATCCCCAAATCGCCCAATGGGTGCCTGAATGCATCTTTGACGGACTCACGGTCGCGGCCTACAAAGGCGACGCCGAAATGGTCGACTTGCTGGGGCCGCTGGCGGACTTGGAAGACCGCGCCCAAATCAAGCGTGTTCTGTCCGCGGCGGCTCACCCGGTCCCCGGCAAAGGCGAAAAAGCGCTCGACATGGCGTTCAAGCATTTGGTTTGGCCTCGGGTTCGTGGCCTTCAAGGCGATTGAGCCGAACCAATCGGAGCCAAAAACCCGCTCCGCGCCCATAAGCCGAAACCCAAGCCGCGCGCCTGCGAGGCTTTGATTCAGCCGCGACTCGCCGCCGCGGCGCGCAACGCCATGGAGCTCGCGCCCAAACAAAAAGCCGCCCGGAGGCGGCCTGCGCTTGTTTTCTTCACGCGCTCAGATCGCCCGGGCTTGGTCCCGGCCGCCGCGCTTGGCTTCGTAGAGGGCCGTGTCGGCGCGCTCCAAAAGCTCTTTGATGCTGACTTGGCACTCCAGCCGGGGGTCTGGGCGCCAGGCGTAGCCTGCGCTCACTGTGAAGGAAATCGTCACGCCGCTGGGCAATTCGACGGTGTTTTGCCGAACATTCTCAACCAACCGATTGGAGAATTTCTGCGCCTCTTCCGCTCCGCTGTTACGCAGCAACACGCAGAACTCTTCGCCGCCGTAACGCGCCGCGATGTCGGACGGCCCCAAGGTCGCCGCGATGATCTTGGCGGCCCGAATGAGCGCGACGTCCCCGCAAAAGTGCCCGTAGGTGTCGTTGATGCTCTTGAATCGATCGATGTCGACCATGACCACTGAATAAGCCGGGGAGTCCGCGTCGCGAGACTGGTCGAGGACCGCCGCTTGCTCAAAGAACGCCGCGCGGGTGTATAGTCCCGTCAAGCCGTCGCGCAGCGAAGCTTCTTTGATTTCCCGGCGAAGGCGCTCATGCGCCAAGAGAATCAACCCCATGCTGGACGCGATGATGGCCACGCCGCCCGCGATGAAGAACAGCAGCTGCGTGTCGCTGTGGGCAAAAAGATTCGCCGAGGAGCCGTCGCCCGTGATCACTTTGATCGCGCGCTGGACGAGCGCTGCGGCCATGATGCCTGAGGCCGCCATCACAAGCCACGAAGCGCTCACTCGGCGAAGGTTCGAGTGATACACCTTCCACGACAAAACCGCATACATCAAGCCCGCCGGCAGGCTCACGAAAAACACCAACATGATCAACGAAAAAACCCCGAAGTAAGCCAATGCAGCCCCCACCCCGCCAACCGCGCACAAGCCGGCGATCAAGGGAATCGGAGCTTTTTTTTCATCCAAAAACCGGGAAATTCCCAGCAAATTGAACGCGGGGATCGCCAGGGCGAGTTCGTTGGCCAGCAAATAAGTGAAGAACGTCGGCGTGCTCGGAAGCGCGCCTCGCATAAAAAACAAGAAGAACGACAACCCCAACGCCACCATCGCGAAGGACCATTCTTTGATCCCGCGCACATGCGCTGGAAAAGTTTTCGCTGACGAGTATGAAATTCCGGCCATCAGAAAGCCGAACAGACCCATGCAGAACATAAACGTTCCCGGATCAAAAGACATATGTGGCTGCTGCATGTCAAACCCCTGGCCAAAAATGGCGCGTTTCGTCACTGTTGTTCTGAGCTTTGCCGTTCCCGCCGCCCACCCGGCTCAACCTGTTTTTTGTGTGCTCAAAAAGCTTGGCAAACGTTGTCCTTCTGCGTCTGCCGCGCTGTTTAGTTCTCTACGCCGATCATAACCGGATTGGAAGAGCTCAGGGAACTTTTTTTAGCCGATAGGCCAATAAATTACGACAAAAGCGCCGAAATGCCTTTTTAATACGATTTTTCACGCTTTTAGTGCGCCGTCATACTTTTTTATACGTTTTAAATGTTGAAAAAAAGCAACGATCACGCATTGCCCGGCTCCTTCATCCATTGTCGCCACTGGCTTTCCATGGATTTTCGTTGTGGCGCTCCACGCCTCTTTTTATTTTCGAAACGCTTTCGATACGTTTTTCAGCTCTTCTTGCCCTGCTTTTTCTTTTTCTTTTTTCGTCATAAAAATGGCTTTGCGGCTCCGAAAAAAGAGCGCTCATCCATTTCTGGACGCCGACCGCCCTTGAATTGGGCGCGCCTAAACACGCGTTTCCCTCCAACCCCTCTCGCCCGTGGGCCATCCCGCGCCACGCCCTTGATTTGCGGTCTCTTTTTTGAGAGGATGCGGCGCGCTGAGGTTTGACATCGTCGACTCGCCCGCGATCACGCCCCTGATTCCAAAGGGCTCGCCCCACGCGAAGATTCCTTTTTTGCCATCTTCGTTTTCTCACTTGCTGGATTTTTATGCCCTCGAACACGCCTTTCGACCCTGTTTCCCCGCAACCGCAGGGCGAGGCGAACCTTGCCGACGCCATGGCCGCCGCGCTCGACGCGACGCCGAAAACCAGCGAAGCGATCACGGCGGCCGCGCGCGTCCAAGCCAACGAGGCCTCCGCCGCTTTGGAGGCCGCGGCTCGGCGCTCAGGCCTTTCGGAGGCGCAAGCCGCTTTGCGGGATCAAACGCGCGCGCAAAGCGCCTCAGGCCCGCGCGCGCAGCCGGCCCCTGTTTCATCGGTGGCCCAACAAGGCCTTTTCGACACCGTCCTCAACGCGCAACAAGAAGATAATCCCCTGGACGGGCCGCCCAGCCTTTTGATGCACACGACAGACTGGGGCCGCGAAAGCCAAGGTCGCGCGGCTTTTCCGGCGTGGCGGTTGAAAGCGGCTCAGCTTCGCTGGTCCTTGGGTCGCGCGAAGTGGGCGGACAAGCTCTTCTTCAAGCTCGGGCGGCCGCCGGCGCATCCGAAAAACGCCTTCTTTTGGGCGCAATCCGAAGCGCTGGATTTGCTGGACGATCCGCAATCCTTCGCCTACGCCGCCTTCGCGCATGGATTCGCCGATTATTTGCTGCCGATCGACCTGTCGGACCCCGAAAGCTTTGCCTTCGGGCCGGAAGGGTTTTGGCCTGAGCTCGCCGATCGGTTGGGCGGCGCGCAAGCGTTGTGGGCGGATCAGTGGCGCCGCGCCGCGCGCGAAGCCGCGCGAGCGGGGAAAACGCCGGAGTCCATTTTGCCGCCGCCGGACGTTGATTGGGGCGAAGTGGCCGCGCTGGACGCCTTGGGCGCTCCCAATCCGGATCTCGAAGAGCCCAAATTGCGCGAGCGCGCGCGCCAAATCCTTCGCCAACGGCGCGACGCTTTGACCATCTTGGCCTTTTTGGCGGGCGCTGGCTGCTCCTTTGCGGTGCTCAAAGCCCTTTGGGGGACAGAAACCCTGCAAATGGCCCTGCTGGAAGCCTTGGTGGTTGGCCGGCACGAAAAACTAGGAGTGAGCGGCGTGCGCGCTTTGCAGCAAGCGACTCGCTCACGGACGCTGCCGAGCCAATTCGCGATGCCGGCCTTGGCGTTGCGCAAGACTTTTGAGCGTCGGGCGCGGGCTTTGGAGGCCATGATGGCCTACGCTGAACGCAATCACCGCGAAAGCACGCCGCCCTTCACCGATCGCGCGGATTTGTTTGATCCGGCGCTCGCGATGATTGGCCCGTTCTTTGACGAGCTGGCTCCGTCGCCGGCTTCCGGCGCCGTTTCATCCCCTTATTACGACGCCAACAAAAGCGCCGCCGAAAACGCCGCCGCCGCGGCCGCCAAAGGAAAAGCCAACGCGAAAGCCAATTCGGGCTTGGCCATCCAACCGATGTCCGGCCCGCCCGTGGACGATCGCCCAGTCGACATGGCTCGCGCCTGTGATCGGCCGGAGGCTCTGTCCCTTATGGAAGGAGAAGACGATCCGATTCAGCCCTTCGCGCCGCGCACAGGGCCGCCGGCCCCTGATTTGCGCCTTGGCGCGTTTCGCGAGAAAACGCCGTTGGCGAAGGAATCAGGCGCTCTCGCAGCGGATCCAGCGCAAAGCGGCCCCCTCCAATCGAACGGCGACGCTTGACGCGGGTCAATGCCGACGCAGACAAAAAAAAGGACGCCATCGCGTCCTTTTTCTTTTTTTATCGCGGCCCGCAAACAACGCCCCCTTTAAGGCGAGGAGAATGTCAATCGGCTTTCCGTCTTGGCTTTTCCTCCGAAAGCCCATGCCTTCTCACAACCGCTTGGTTTGTGCGCGCACGCCCACTCCTTGATCGCCGCCCTGGCCAATCGCTTCTTTTTGAGCGCTCCGGGCATGCCCGCGCGCGGTGTCGGGGTCGACGCCGACGGCGGCGTCCGAATCGCTCGCCATCGCCCTCTGCATTTCCCAGCGCTCGCCCGCGGCGAGCACCCGCTCCCAACACAGCCCGCGAAGGCCCTCGGGCTCGGCTTTCCCACGCGCTCGGGCAGTGGGCAGCCAGGCCGCCCAATCGGCCCACTCGCTCGCGGGATCCTTCGCGGACGAGAAAAAAACGTCGGCTGCGATCGCGGCGCTCATCAACCCATCGGCCTGGCGAAATTCCAGAGCGATTCTCGCCTCGCTGTCGCGCAGGACGCTTGCGATCATCCCGGCGGCTTGCGCGGGCCTCACGCAATCGCCTTCGCGCAAAGCCACAAGCCCGCGCTCTCCCAGGAGGAACAACGCTGGCCATTCGCAGGGCTCAACATTCCCGATGTCTTGCGGGGGCTCGCTCCAGCGCCGAATCAACGCGTCCCTCTCCTTCTCGTCGATCCAGAGAAAAGCGCCTGCGTCCGCCAACCCAAGAATGCTCGGGACACAATGCCAATTGGAAAACGCGCGGCGCAGGGAATTGACGACAATCCAACGGCAGTCTTCCTGCTCCAAGGAGCCTAGCGCAGCCAATTCGATCCGCAACACAGCCAGCGACTCAATCGAGACCTCGTTCATGCGGATCAGCGTTTTTCGAATGGCCTTCATCCATCGCGGTTGTTTGGCAAATTCGTCGAAAAAGAGCTCGTGGCCCGCTGATTTGGCGGCCACTCCTGATGCGAACGAATTCCTTAAAACTCTCCAGTCCATCAGGGCTTGGGCCGGGTCGGGCGTCCAAGACCTTTCTTTGAGCAACGTTAAGGCTGCTTCCCAAGCGCCATTGCGAACATGCGACTCCAATCTAACGACATCGTTGGCTGACGCCGCGCGCGGGCCGGACTCATGAGGTTTCTTTTTCGCTTGTTTTCCGCCTTTGGCGGCAAACAAAGCCTCGACCTTCGCGGCGGTTTCGTGAGAAACCTTGGGTTTCCATTCTCCGCTCAGCGAGAGTCCTTCGCTGAGCTCGGCCGGCCAATCGGCCTCGGCCTCCGAACAGGCCGAGGCGAGATGATGCGCAGAAATGCTTTGTGGAGGAAATTGGGCCATCGCGATGACAAAAAAGGGCGAATCGGAAAAAGACAATCCCCATTGTCTCACGCCAGAAGCCGCCCGCGCCGCAAATTTATTCGTTTTGAGCCAGCGCCCTGCCGTATGATGTTTTATCGCGACGCCGCAAATGCGCCTCGCGCGCTTTTTTGGATTGATTATTCGCCTCAAAACCACCTTTTATTCTCACGCCCATATGCCCATTGAGCCTGCCTTCTCGCTGGATTTGCACGGCACCCCCATTCCAGTGGTGTTCAGCCTGTCCACAGCGCGCTTTCCGGCGGCGGACGGTGCGCATGAAATGGAAATTCTCTCAGGGCCCGAACGATGGCTCTTCATTTTCCCGCCAGGAGAGGAGGCGGAAAACTCGCGCGGTTTTTTTGAAGTGTCTTTTCGGGCCCTGGACGGTCGCCCGGACCCACAGGCTCCCGCCAGCCCCGAAAACCCAGAGAGAGGTTTTGTCGCCAACGACGGCCGGCGCGGGTTGCAATTGGGCGCCAATCAAATCGGGGAGCTCCACTATTGCGTGCGCTTCTCCCAGTCCACGACGCCCCAGCAAGCTCGCGACGCGGCAGAGCGGCGCAGGCAGGCGGCGATGTTGGCGAGCGGCGTTCGCATGATTTTGGCGCGTGACGGCCAAGCCACGCGCGAGCAATTGATCAATCAAGCCCGCGAATTCGCCAACGCCGTGGACGCCGAAGCGCAAATCAAGGCCGTCATCCTAGAGAGCGAATTTTCAGGCCTCTTTGCCGAAACCCCTTTCCCGACAAGGCTTTGACCGCAATCGGCGGCCCGGCGAATCATTCCTTGGCGCGCGCCCGCGTTTTTTTGCTCCCCAAGCCGGCTCACCGCCCTCTGGCCTTGGTCGCCAAAAGGGCCGCATGCCCTTCGATCAGGGCGGCGAGCCACTGCGCGCACTCCGAGTTGCCCGCCTCCCACGCGTAATCCGCCGCGGTCGCCCCGTTGCTGTCTCGCGCGCACGGATCGCTCCGAGACAACAAGCGCTCCACGATTTTCATCAGAACGCGCTCCGGAGCGCTGCTGGCCACCGCATACATGAGGGCTGTCGCGCCTTGATCGTCTGTCGCCGCGGCGTCGGAGACCGCGATAAGCGCCTCCACGCTCGCTTCGTTTCCAGTGAGCGCCGCCATCATCAAAGCGGTCATGCCCCGGCTGTCGACGGCTTTCGCGTTCGAATGCGGGGCCAGCATTTCCACCGCGTCCGAGTGCCCGAACATCGCGGCGTTCATCAACGCGTCGCGCCGGTCGCCGCCGGGCTTTTGCCCAAACTGGCTTTGGGGGCCTTTGAGCAGCAAAGAGCGAATCACGGCGATCTGGCCCGCGGAGGCCGCGGCGGACAAAATCACTGCGTGTTGGTTGCTCGGGCTGGAATTGGACAAAGAGTTTGGCATGGGAGACGCTTGCAAAGCGAAAATCAGAGGAAAAATAATGGATGCGCCGCGAACGACGCGGGCTCGACCGCGACGTCCGCAGTGTAGCCCACAAAAAAGGAAAGCGAAAACTTTTTTTGCTTTCACCAGCCTCTCTTTCTCTTTCCCTTTGCCGCCTCGCCGCGCTCTTCGGGCTCGCCCTCCTGCGCCATCCCCCCAATCCGACTCAGGCGCCAGCACGGGGGGCTGCCTAAAACAACCGGCGTCAGCGCGGCGAGCGCGCTTTCCCTTGCGAGGCGAAAACCGCTTCTTTTGGCGCGGATTCCTCGCTCGCTTCCGCGCCGAAATCAACGACGCCGCGCAACTCATCCCAATCTTCGATCGCTTCGTCCAAGGCCTCCAAATAGGAGTCCATTTCGCCCTTTTTCACGACCAACTTGATGCCGTCCGACTCGGAGCCGCCAAAAGCGGACCACACGGAGAGCAAACCCAGATGCTCTTTGCCGTCATCCGACATGCCGTCCAGGGAAATGCACACCGATAGTTGATTGGTCGCCAAGAAGTCAATCAAGCTGATTTTTTCGGCATCCGCGCGCGCGCTTGTCTTTTTCCTTTGCCAAAAAATCGTGCCCTGGGCGTGCTCTTTGTCCCAATTGCGGACCGCGGCGTCCAACGCTTTCAAATAGGCCTCTTCTTGGCCCTCGGCCACAGGGAAGTCGAATTCCTCGGATTCCTCTCCGTCCATCGCCGGAATCACCGAGAGAAAACCAAGGCCAGGCAAGGCGGCGCCGTCTGCCGTCTCCGCTGAGGATTCCTCGACCACGAGGTTGATTTGAAATTGATTCTTCGCGATCAAATCCATCAACTCAATTTTGCGGGCGTCTGACATCGCCATTTTGCTGCTCCTGCGCGCGTGCTGGGGGGGGTGGTCCCTTGTCGGAGCCGCGCCCTTCCTGGGGTTCGCGGCGCGCCGATCAATATGAAGGAATGGTGTCGAAAGCCGCGAAGTCCTCTGACGCAAAGGGCGGGCAAGCTTCTGATGCTGAATAAATCGACTATGATCCCACCGCGCCCATCATGTCAATCGCTCAATGAAATATTTCGCAAAAATCTGAAATTCGGCGCGCCGCGCGTCCATTCCCCTGAGGAAAACACGCTGTTTTGTCGCGCGGATTGATTCCTTCTGAGCAAACGGAGTCAACCGCCGAACGCCGACGCAGCCGCGCTTGCGTTTTTCTTTCAGACACGCGAGCCAACGCAGCTTCTCGTCTCTCCCGCCCCCGCCATCACAGCCTGCGCGACGAGGGCGATCGCGACATATCCGGGTTCGCCTGGCTGCTCACGCGTTGTGCGGACGCGCCAGGCGACTCGCGCGAGAGCCCTGCCAACGCCCCGAGCTCAACCGCCTCGGCGACGGCTCGCCCCAAAACGATCGCGCGCCTCCAATTCGTTTCTCGCCGCGCGCCAATCGCCGATTGCGAGCGCTCAGCCAGGCTCTCCATCTGCGCGATCCAGGCCCCCCATCGAGCCAATTCGCCATGCAGCGCGAATGGATCGCGCTCCAACAAGGCCGCCGCGGCCACGCCCAGCATTTCCAGGCGGGCATTGTGATTGTCAGGAATCGCGCTGGCGTTCTCAAAAATTTTGGACATCGCGCCCAGGCTGTCCGCCCGCGCAATCCACCCCGCTCCCTCCAACGCGCTCAGCGCGTTTTTCAACGTCGCCCCTTCGCCCCAGTCTGAGTGGTGCCCTGAACCCTGTTTTGGCGCCCAACTCTCGAACACGGCTCTTTTTTCATCCAGCGTGAGACTCTCTCCCACGCCATGCCTTCGCAGCGCTTTGATCACCGACTCCGGAGCCCAAATCGCCGCCGTCCGTTGAATCAGGCGAATTTCCATGTCGCGATTGGGCCCGGTCCCCCACCGCTCGCCACTGGCGTCCAACGCGCTCAGCTGCGCCTCGATCCATTTCAAATCGCACTCGATGGGGACTTTTCCCGCTCCCCCTTCGGCGCGCTTTATCTCTTGGACGATGGCTTCGACCAACAGGGGCTCCCCCAAAAACGCCGCGACAAACTCCTCCCAGCGATCAGGCGTGGATTCCGGGTCTCCGCTTCGGTGCGAACGCGCGGCCTTCACCACTTGCATGGCGTATCGATCGACCATTTCTTGCGAATGCCGCGGCCCTTCGCCGTTTGCGCCAATGAACGCCCGACAAGCCGCGCCCCAGATCACGACCTGCTCCGCCGCCATTTCCCAGTCTCCATGCGTGATGCACTGCGAGATGAAGTCGGAGGCCGTGGCCATTGGCACGTTCGCCACGGCCCCGCTCGACTCGCCGTCGTTTGATTCGCCGTTCGCGTTTTTCGATTCAGCGATCGTCGAATTGGTTGGATTTCTGTTCATTCCGAGGTCCTTGGGGTGTGCGCGCGCGCAGGCGAATTGCACGTTGTTTTTCGGGAGAGGCTTGACGCTTGGCTATCACAAGCGCAAACGGCGCGCGCCGGCTGTCTCGGCCAGCGATGATTCTTCGCCCGTCCATGGGCGGCCGTTTCTTGCGGCCTCCCGCAGGGCGTTTCGCTCCGAAAGCGCGAGCAACTCCGGCATCCAGGCGGGCCCGGGTTGGCGCCCCCAAACGCGCGCTCGCAACCAATGGGGGAGCCCTTCGGCGGGCGGCAGAACGCCGCCCGCCTCCACGCAGCGAAAAACGGCATTTTTTTTGAATTGGGATATTTGCGTCTCTGTTCCGCCGCCGCCCAAGCCCTTTTTCGCGCCCAACTGCCCGAGCGCGACGCTGTCGCCCTCCCCATCGAGATCGAGACAGGCCAAAGGCGTCGCGGGGTCGCCCGCGGCTTGCGCCAACGCCAAGGCGCCGAGCAGCGCGGGCGACAACCCGTCGACGGGCAATTCGTTGCCCAACGCCCAAACATGATGCGCAAGGCGCGGAAGCGCCCAAGCGCTGCCCCCATCCCAACGCATGGAGCCGCCCACGATGAACCGCGCGATCTCGTTTTGGGCCGCGGCTGTGCCCCCCCACCAAAGGCGTGGGTCCGCGAGCGCCTGAATCAATTCGGCGTTGATGCCCAGGGCGTCTTCTTGCGCCTCGGTTTTGTATTGCTTTTCCCAGCGCACGGCAAACTCGTCATCCGGCTCGGGCTTGAACACGCTGAGCGTCTGCGCGATCAATCCCCGGCCCTGCGGGTCAACCTCAAAGGGCGTCGCCGCAATCAGCGCGCGGAGGTCGTCCGGCTCCAAGTTTCGGCCTTGAGCCATCATGTAGGCCCAAATTGAGCGCCCCTTTTTGTCTTTTTTCTGCAATGCCGCCCGCGCCTTTTTCAAGGGCAAAAACTGATCGCACTCAGAAGGCCGGCCCAGCGCCGCGACCCACATCATGGGAGTTCTCCCCTGCGAGTCCTCCAAATCAAGCCAATCCTCGCGGGTCCGCATGTGAATAGCTGCGCGGCGAGAGACGCGATGCGACGCAGACCCCAGGCCGTGCCAATAGGCGGCCAACTCGTCGCTCTCAAATCGCTCCGCGCGCGCTTGCGGCGAACCGACGCGCGTCGCATGCGAGCCCGGAAACACAGTTTTGGGGTTTTCGGCGATTGACGAGCGAAGAGGGTTTTTGGACATTTTTTCAGTTGAGCCGCGAGGAACGGGCGACACGGCAAGGCAAGCCGGCCTGTCGCTTCTGGGCTTTATTCTATCGCGAGCCGCGACATGAAGCAAACCGGGGCGCCCGTTCGCCCTGGCGTCCTGCCAGAACGCAGGAAATTGGACGCCACGAAATCGAGTGTTGCTCTTTTGCGTCAGTCGACTCAAAAACGCAGCTCTTTTCCACAAGGGCCTTTTTTTCTTTTTTGAGCGCGGTGTATAATGGTTTCATCGACTCGGCGATTGGCCCCGATCTTTTTTGATTTGGAGAATGCGCATGACCACTTACCCGAACGCATCGAACACCGACGCAACCCCCGACGCAACCCCCGACGCAACGCGCTCGGCGAGCGGGCAAACAACGCATCAAGAACGCGTGGTGTCTTTTCTGTTGGGCGGCCGCAGCCCCGAAGAAGTCCTGGCTGATTTTCGGGCGAAACAAGCGGAGTGCCAGCGGATGAAAGAAGCGGGCTTCGTGCTCGCCCAAGACATTCAGCGCCTGCCGTGCGGCGCGATCAGCGGCGGCATGCGTCCAGTGTGGATTCCCAAGGCGCAGCGCGAATGGCAAAATCGTTGGGACGCGATGATAAGCCGGCTGAACGACAAAACGGGCGGCTGAGCGCCGCCGCGACTCCTTTCCCCTGCGCTAGAGGCGCAAAGGGCGTTTCTTCGCGAATCGCCCTTTTGTTTTTCCATCCTTCGCGCCCGCCTCGCCCTCTTCGCTGTCGTCAAAATCGCCGTCGCCGGCCAGGCCTTTCGCTTCCGAGGCTTCGGGCGGCTCGATGATGAAATCGTTGTCCTTGGCGGACGCGTTGGGGTTGGGCGCGCTTTCTATTTCGACCGGAGCGCGCAAATCGAGCTCATCCATCATGGCGGCGCGCTCGCGCCAGGCGATCCACTGAGGGTGGTCAAACGGGATGGGAGAGCGGACCGACTCCTCCGTTGAGCGCCAGATTCGGTGCGCGCGCCCAATCACGCCGCCCGGCACGGGCTCGGCCTTTCGGTCAAACATCAAAAACAAGTTGTGGATCGCTTGGCGCACAGCCCCGCGCGGGCTGTCCAGGTCCATGGCGATCGCCAGGCTCCACAAATCCCGCGCAGCCTCTCCTGCGATCAAGCCCGCGGAGATTGACGTGAACACTTGGCGGGCAAAGGCGTCCCAGAGCAAAAACGGAACCTTTTTCGGATGCCCGCGCTCGGCTAAATAAAGCTCGACGGTGTCGGTGGACTCTAGGCCATCGATAATGGCGTTGAAGGACGCGGGGTCATTGAGCGCGATGAACACCAATAGGCGCCAAGGATTGTCCAGCCCCTGATCGACGGGGAGAAACAACTCCTCCGCGCTGGCGTCGCGATTCAATTGCCGGCGAAGGCTTGCGGCGACGGGGTGAAAGGATATCCCCTCAAAAAAAGCGGAACCTCTTGTGCCCGCCAAATGCTTCGCCCAAACGCCCAATGGAAAACCCTCTCCGTAATTGCCGCCGCAAGCCGCCAAAGCCGCGAGCGCCTCGCAATCGGCGCCAGAAAGCCCCGGGCTTTCGCCTTGGGCGAGAGCCCAGGCGCATTCGTCGATCAGGAAGAACCCTTGACGGATTTTTTTTGACGAAATGCCTTTGGCGAGCGGCAATGGCCTGCGGCCATTCAACGCCGCGCGCAGCGGAGCCCAATTCCCTGCGCGCGCTGCCGCGAAGTCCCATTGCCACAGCAAAGACACGGACGGTTGAGCGGGAGAGCCAGCGCTGGACTCGCCGCTGGACGCCTCGGACAACGGCGTGCCCAGGGAGGCGCGCGCGGCAATCGCGGCGCGCAGGCTGGTCAACCAAGGCAACGGGCGGGGGTGTCTGATGGCCATGCGGATCTCCTTTCGGGATCCGCCCACCGTAGCGCGCCGAAAACGATGGCGCAAGGGGGCATTTCGGACGTCGCTTCGCGGGCTCCTCGGTTTGATCCTGGCAAGCCGCGCCGTCTCTCTCGCCAGCCCATGCTTTTCAGCCCGCTAGCCCGCTCAGCAAAATTTCAGCAAATCGGCTTGGGCGTAGGCGGCCATGAGCTCTTCGATCGCCCGGGGCGATCCGCACATCATTTCTTTGGAGAAAATGGTGTGTTCGGATCCATCCGCGTCGACCACGCGGCCGCCGGCTTCGCGAATCAGAAGAGAGCCTGCCTGAGCGTCCCATGCATTGTTGTTCTTGAAAAGCCCCAGGGCGAAGATGCCCTTAGCGACCCAAGCGAGCGAAACGCTTGCGGCCGACACGTTGGACGCGTTCATTGCGCCCTTGGCGGCCATGGCGACCTTGTCGCTGAAAATGGGGCTGATGCCCTGGCGCAGAGAAAACGGCGAGCCGTGCGTCAAGGCGCCATCCGCCCAGGCTCGATTGGGCATCTGGATGCGTTCGGTCCCCTTCCAGGCGCCCTGGCCCTTGACCGCGTAATAGGCTTCGTTCAGCTGCGGGAGCAACGTGATGCCGATCACGGCCTCGCCGTTTTCAATCAAAGCCAAGTTCATCCCATGAAGCGGGTTGCCAAACGCGAAGTTCAGCGTGCCGTCCAACGGGTCCGCCAACCAGAAAATCGGATCCGTCAGATTGGCGCCTCCGCCCTCTTCGCCCAAAAGCGGAATATTCGGCGTCTTTTTGGCGAAAATGTCGCGCATGATTTGCTCAGACGCCAAATCCACGCCGGTCGCGAAGTCCTTTGCGCCTTTGGCGTGAATTTCGTCGAATAGATTCTGCGGCGGATTGGCCACAATGGCGATCGCGGCGCGCGCGGCCTCCATCGCGATGGGCAGCAGCGGGTGATTGAGGGAGGAGGGGGCCATGATTTTCATTTTTTTATCCTTTTAAGCTTTTTGATTGCGCCGTTGTTTTCGTTTCTTTCCGGCCTGTTTTTCGCCGCGCTCAGTCTTTTGTGAAATCGGCGTCAGTCCACACGATTTTCCCATTGCTCCAAACCGGCGTTGACGATTTTCCGACTTTGTGTCCATTTTTATCGACCCAAGCCAACAATTGGCCGTCCGGCATCGCCGCCAAACGAGGCATTTCGTCCGTCCCGTTCGTGGCCTTGAAGTCGCAAGTGGCGTCCAGGCAGCGAACGGCGGCGGCATTCAGCAGCGTCAGGTCGATTGTGCGTTTTTCGTCGATCCCGCGCCCGGTGATTTTTAGGCAATCGCCTTGGATCGCGCATTTGCTGATTTGGGCTTCAAGGGCTTCGCGCTGCGCGGCCACTGGCGCAAATCGGGCTTTTTCCGCTGCCGCTTCTTTGGAGTTGTTCAGCCAGATGGCGCCCCCTATCGCCATCATCAAAATACATATCGAAAGCAAGATCAACTCGCCCAAGGTCATTCCGCCTTGCGCGGAGCTTTCAGCCCCATTTTCGTCGCTCATCTTCATCTCCAAAAGTAACGTTGTCGCGGAATTCATTGCTTTTTCGATTATATCGCTCGCAGGCGACTCTCTTTTTTTATTTTTTTGTCCATTTTGCACCAAAGCAGTGCTTTCGGCTGACTCGCCGTTCAGCGTTTGCCGCTCCAAGGCCCTTGCCGCGGAGTCCGCGCGCGCTTAAATTGCGGCGATTCGAACGGCGCACTTTATGTCCTTTTCGCGCCGCATTTCTTCTCGCTGTTGCTTTTTGGCGCCCAATATGGATTTTCAGGCAGAATTTTTGAGCTTGGCCGAAGAGCGCGATTTGCGGTATTTGGCGCAGCCAGAAGAAAACCCGGAGCGAGCGATTTCCGCGCTTGAGGCTCTTTTGGCTCAAAAGCTCGCCGCTGAGCAACAAGGCTCGGCCACGCTCTCGGCAAGTTTGGAGTCAAAAATCGCCAGCGCATTGTCAGATGACGACTTTTGCGGCCTTGCGGCCAACGTGCTTCGAATGGAGCTGGCGGCGCGTTTGGCGCCCAATCCTTTGCGCCTCATGCTTTTTGAGGACGCTTTTCGCGAGCGCGCTCAACGGTCCCCCACGCCCTTGTTGCATTTGCTGACACTGCGGGTGGCCGATTGCTTCGTGCCTTTGCCTCCGCATGCGGGGAACCGTCCAGAAATTGACGAAGAGCGCGCCCAGGAAGCCTTGGATGCCTTTGAAACTGCTCTTGTGGTGCTGCCTGAAGACTGCGTGGACTGGCAGGACGAAGCCGGCAACACCGCCTTGCACTGCGCGGTGTGCTATCTGAGCGTGGAGAGCGCGCATGCTTTGCTTGATGCGGGCGCCAATCCAGACATCCGCAATCACTTGGGCTGCGCGGCTTTCGACACCGATTTTTTTGACGATTTTTTGAAAAACGCCCCTGAGCCCCCCGAGCCCGCCCGCGTGCATGAAATGCGCGCGTTGATGGAAAGCCACGCCCTGCGCATTGTGGTCGACGACGCCGACGCGGAATGGGGCGATGAAGCCGGCGGCGACAGCGGCGACAGCGGCGACACCGAACAAGGCGCAGGCTCCGGGCGCATGGTTTCTGGCGGCTCGGCTCGCCGCCTTTGAGGCGTCGCGTTTTCAACGGGCGGCTCCACGAGAGAAGGTTCGGCTGTTTGGCGCAAGCCCTCTTGCGATAGGCGGCGCTGCGCGCTCGCTGGCAATTCGTCTTCGGCTGCCCTAAAATGTATAGGCATCCAGTGGCTTCCCCGCGACGGCGCTTTTTGCTTGCGAGGGAAAACCACTGCCTTTCGCCCTGCCTAAGCCGCGCCGCGCGGCCCCCATGCGCCATGCTCTCTCTTCGCCCCATTCCCACGCCCAAGCCTCCGACGCCCCAGCAAATTCAAGATTTGCTGTTCGCCTCAATCAACAACCGCAACCTCAGCGAGTCTGCGTTGTCGCCGGGCATGGCTTTTCGGGCGGCCGTTCAGCACATGATCGAGTCCGGCCGAGTGGGCGACCGAAGCATTTTGGCGGAAGCCGCGCGCGAGGGCGAAAAGGGGTTTTTCCTTGTTGAAGGCTGGCTGCGAGATGAAAACCACTGGGACGTGAATCGCCCGCAAGACCGCGGCGCCTCTCTGTTTGTGGCCGCCGCGCGACAAAAAATGTGGGCGTTCATGGAAAATTGGCTGCCCGAAGTTCAGTGGACGGGCGAGTTGACGGAAAACTCGGCTTATCGGGCGCTTGTCGCCAATGACGCTCCGCAGGCATTCATGGAATATGCGTTGGCCCGCGTCCCCGATCCCTTCGCGCCGGCCCCCACGGGCGCCGCGAAAAAATTTGGCGCCTGGGCGCTTGCGCCCTCCGACAATGTTCGCGACACTTTGGCGGCTTGGGCGATGGATCGCCAGGCGCAGAATCCCGCCAGCGCCGCCATTCGAACCGCCTGGATCGCGAAGGCCTCTCTTTTGCTGGAAACCGGGGCGGCGATCGAAAAGGACCTTCCCCGCTTTGCTTTCGCTCGCGCTTTGAAAGCCGAGGCGCGCGCGTTGCGCCGCGCCATTGACGCAGGGCGGCTGGCCGTGGCGGAAACCCCCCGTGCCGTTCCGGACGCTGGGGCGCCCGCGCCCAAAAGAGGCTCGTCCCGGCTGTGAAGACCGACGCGCATCGCAAGGCTCGCGGCGCGCCATCAGAGCGTCTGCGCGAAAATCGGCCGCCCACCACGGGCCCAGGGAGCCCTGACCGACGCGAAAACCCAACAAGGGCGCGTCGGTTTTTGTTTTTTTCGCGTCCTTTTTTCTGATCCGCCGCCGCTTGGGATACAATGGTCCAGACCTTAACTATTTTTTGGATTTCACATGATCGACATTGGCTTGAACCTTTCGCATGCGCAATTCGCCCCCGACCTGGACGCCGTGATGGAGCGCGCTCGCGCCGCGGGCGTCGAGGGCTTTTTGCTCACGGGCACCAGCCAGAAGCATTCGGAGGAGGCCTTGGCCCTGGCCAACCGCTTCCCTGACCGGGCGCGCTCGACCGCGGGCGTTCATCCGCATGACGCGCGACACTGGACGCCTTCGGTGGCGCGGCGCATTCGGGAATTGGCGCAAGATCCGATGGTCTCATGCGTGGGCGAGTGCGGCATCGATTACGATCGGAATTTTTCAACGCATGACGAGCAAACGCGCGCCTTCGCCGCGCAGATGGACTTGTCGCTGGAGTTGGGCAAGCCGGCCTTTTTGCATTGGCGCCCGGGCTCCGACGCCCAACCGGCCATTGACGCCTTCGAAGCCATCGCCCGCCCCTTTGCGGCCGCGGGCGGCCGTGGCGTCGTCCACTGCTTCACCGGCACGCGCGCGATGTTGGAGAGCTCGCTTGAAATGGGCTTCTCCATCGGCGTCACCGGCTGGGTCTGCGACGAGCGGCGCGGCGCCGAATTGCAAGCCTTGATTCCCTTCATTCCGGCCGATCGCCTGCTCATTGAGACCGACGCGCCCTACTTGATTCCGCGCACGATGCCGGGCGCCAAAAAACTGCGCCGCAACGAACCCGCGTTTCTGATTCACGTCGCGCAAGAAGTCGCGCGCCTTCGGGGGGTTTCTGTGGAAGAAATAGCCCGCGTTTCCACAGAGAACGCGCGCGCCCTTTTTTCTTGGCCGGCGGCGGATCTTTCCGCCGAGCGCGCCGCGCACAGCGCAGAAAACGTCTCATCGCGCGCTCCCTCGTCCGGCGGCGCGCGATGACTGCGAACTCATTCAACGCCGGCCGCGCCCTTGACTGCTCGAACCCCAAGGACTGGCCTGCGCTTGTCTTTGCCCTCTCGGACAAAAGCCGCGACTGGGTGGACATCCCTTCGCTCCGGGCCAACTCCATGCCCCGCGCGCATCAAGAACGGTTGGACATCGCGGCTTCGACGGACGCTCAAATCGAGGCTTTTTTTGCCGATTTGATTCTAATCCATCCGGAGGTCGCGACCGTCGCTGACGATGAAGGGGGCTGGACGCTGTTGGTTTGTTTGTGCGTCGCGGCGCCGCGGCGCGCGGTTCCGGTCGCGCGCGCTTTGCTGCGCGCCGGCGCGAATCCCAACGCTTGCTCCCCCGACGGGGTTTCTTCGTTGTTGGCCGCAAGCAGCGGGCTTCGAATCGACACTCCGTCCAACGCGTTGCGTGGCTTTTTGCCCCCTCAGGCGCTGTCGCCTTCGCATGACACGCATGCGCTTCTGCCTGATCGGCACACGGTTTGCGAACGGCTGGTTCTTCTTTTGCTGGAATTTGGGGCGGACCCCAATGACGAAAACAGCCATTATTCCTGCCGAGAAGGGTTGACGCCCCTGCACTGGGCGGCCGCCGCCCAAAACGAGGACTGCGCGGCGTTGGATGCCTTGCTGGCCGCAGGAGCCAATCCGCACGCCATCAACCGTGAATCCGAAACGCCTGTTCACTGGACGATTTTGCATGGAGAACACCAGACCCGCTCTGGCGCCGTTTTTCCGGGGTTTGAGCGATTTCTCCAAACGGGGGTGGATTTTTCTTTTCAGCCTGATCACGCCGCAAGCCCTCTCGCCGCGGCGATTGAGAACGGAAGCCCGCTTGTGAGGAATCTTCTTTTGGACGGGCTGGACCCCAACGACCCTAATGACGCGTCTGACGCGGAGGGCGGCGCCTTGTTGCATGTCGCGGCGGGCGGCGCTCAGCGGCCGCTTCGAGTTTCACCGCGCGAAATCTGCGAATGGCTGATCGAATTTGGGGCCAATGTCGAGGCGCTCGACCGCCAGGGGCTGACGCCTTTATGGCGCGCAATCGAGCAGGGAACGCCCGAAGCCGTTCAAGCGCTGCTTGATTCCGGCGCCGTTTTTCAACCCACGGCCATTTCTCTGAAAAACGCGTCGATGCTTGCCGCCATGGCGTCTGACATCGCGAAGCTTCCGACCCAGCCCGTTGACCTGGCCACGGGGCTTCCCGCGAAGGACGCGATCTGGCGCCAAACGCTGATGGATCAACTTTTTTTCATAGCGAACAATTCGGCTTTTGATCCCTCGGTTTCCGCTCATTACTCCGCGGACGCGCGCTTTCACCGGGCCTTTTATTTCCCGCTCGCGACGGGCCCGAAAGCCACGGATGAAGACATCGAGCTGATCGGGCAGGCCAAGGTCGCCCTGGCCAGGCGGTTTGGCGGCGCCGGCCGAGCGCACTTGTTCGCGGCCATGTGTCTTCGCGCGGCGGCGGGCCGACAAGCGCAAATCTCGCCGCAGAAATCCGGATCGACGCGGGCGCCCTTTGACTTCGGGCAAGCCCTGGCGACGATTGAAGCGGCGGAATTAAACCGGACGTTCATTGAAAGCAAAATCCGGGCATCGCGACAATCCGCGCAATCCGCGAGCGATGCCCAATCCTTGTCGCTTGACACACTCCGAGCCAACGCTTTGCCCGACGAGTCTTCGCTTGGGGAAAAAGCGCCGGCGCCGCCTCGCAGGTTGTGACGGTCGAGCCGCCGTCGCGAGCGCTCGCGGAGCATGCTTGTTCGGCTCACTGTGGCATGTTTCATTCTCGCCACAGAAAAGAGGCTTCCAGAAGCAGATTGCCTGGCCAATGAGCAATTTTCGCTTCAAAGGGCTTTTTTCTTTGTGTTCCATGTTACGATTGGGCATTTGGCCGATTGGCCCTCTCTGACTGGAAGACATCCATGCTTTTCGGCCTTCATTTTCGTGAATTTGTGATGTTGGGCGCGTCCCTCATTGTTTGCGTTTTCGCGGTTTGCGGCTACGCCAAAGACGTCCGCTCGAGCGGTCGCCGTCGCTCGCGTTGATTGCGGTGCTGGCCGCTTGAACCGTCTTTTTTGATTCGGCTGGGGAACCCTTGATTTCCAACTTTTTCGATCACTCCAACGCTCAACGCAAGCCCAAACCGTCTGTCATGGGCGCGGGCGAGCGATTGGATTTTGGCGACCAAAGCTGGGGCTCCTGGATGCTGGCGCTGGACGGGCGCACGCGCGACTATGTCGAATTGCCCGCCAATCTCCCCGCGAATGGAGATGAAACGGCCGAGGCGAGCTCCGCTGAGCGCATGATGTTTCTCGACGCGAGCGAAATGGACATCGAAGCCGCGTTTGTCCGTCTTTTGGCGGCCGACTCGACGCTTGCGATCAGGGCTTCTGACGCTTTCGCTGGATGGTCCTTCCTGATGGCTTTATGCGCAGTCGCTCCCCGAAACGCGGTTCCCGCCGCTCGCGCCTTGCTGCGGGCCGGCGCGGACCCCGACCACAGGGCTTTGGACGGCGCGACGGCGTTGCTGGCCGCAAGCTCTGGCCTTCAACCGACCATTCACCAAGGCGCGTTTGAAAAACATCGCTGCGAGCCTCCGTTTTTTGGCTTGCCCCAGCGCGGATTGCGCGACGCCCCGCAAACGCATCGCGTCAGCACCGAGCTCGTGGAGCTTCTTTTGGCCCACGGAGCGAACCCCAATCATGAAAGAAGCCGCCTCTCCTGCATCTCCGGCTGCACGCCTTTGCATTGGGCCGCGAGCGACGCCTCGCGCTCCGCCCGGGCTCTTTTGGCGCTGCTTTCGGCCGGCGCCAACCCAAACGCCGAAAATCGAGAAGGACAGACGCCTGCGCATTGGGCCGCCATGCATGGCGCGGACGCGAACCTTTCCATTCTGATCAACGCCGGCGCCGACCTGGCGCTCCGCTCGCGCACGCCCCTTGGCGCCACGCCGCGAGGAGCGGGCATTTTGATGGGCCGGCTTTGCGAGCAAACGCTCGCCCTGATTGACGCCCGCCTGAAAGTCGGCCGAGAAGAAGGCGCGGACATGCGCGGAGGCGGCCTTCTGCACGCGGCGGCCGGCGTTTCTCGCCCGTTCTTTCATCGAGTCCAGCCCGATGCCATGTGCGCGCGCCTTTTGGCCGCCGGCGCCGACCTTGAGGCTGTGGATGAACAGCTGGCGACGCCTTTGTGGCGCGCAATCGCCACAGGAATGTCCAAAACCCTGCAATTTCTTTTGGATTCTGGCGCCATTTTTTCGGCGAGCACGCCTCCTGCGGATTTTGCTCCTCCCCTGCCGCTTTTGGCCCAACAGCCCGCGCAAACCGAGCAGTCGCGGGCTGAATGCCTCGCGCACGCGATGGACAATCAGCCGCTGGGCGAGAATGCCAAAAAGGCGAGCCTTCTTCTGAACTTGGGCGTTGACATTGACGCTCTGGGGCACGACGGGCGTTCAGCGTTCAATTTTGTTTTGGGCCACATGCCGGTTTGGGAGCGACACACCGACCACGGCCTTGCGTTCTTCCTGTTCACGGCCGGGGCTTCTTTTGGCCTGGCCGGAAAAGCCGCCGTTTCTGGCTCGGAGCCCCGCGACAACAGCGCCGAAAATCTTGGCAAAGAGTTCTTCTCCGCTCACGCCGTTTTTCCAAGCGACACGCGTCCTCTTCAAGCAGAAATTGAGCAGGCGAAGGCGCTTGTTTTGGAAATCGCGCAGCGGCATGGAGACACGGACGACGCTCGGCGTTGGGCCATTCTGTGCGTGAGCTCCATCGCCACGACGCAATGCGTTCGCGTGAACGGCAGATTTGAGCCCTTTGACGCGGCGAAAGCTCGGGCCGTGGTCGACGCGCTGGAATTGCGCCGGGAAGTGGCCGTCCAACGCCGACGCTCGTTTCCTTGAAATCAACCGCTCCCAGCGCCGCTCCCCGCAGGCTTTGATGCCTGCCGGGCCTCGCGATCTCGGCTGGCGTGATCGCGTGTCGAGGGCCTCTCCCCGCCGCGCTCTCCTCTGGCGTCGGGGGCCTCCGTTTGTTAGGCCGTGTGAACATATTCGTTTAAAAACCAGGGCCCAGCCATTCGAGCGCCAAAACCAGCCAAATCCACGACAGGCAGGCCACCGCCAGCTTGTCTGTGCGCAGAATGATCTTGCGCCAATTTTTCAGGCGGCCAAAATATCGCTCCGCCTTGTTG
>Ga0105859_1000200_pt1 | contig 24538 bp, 18 predicted proteins | sample OrgsoiDNA_201063_FD_89684 | JGI IMG/M metagenome (GOLD analysis project Ga0105859, IMG submission 89684) | Permafrost soil microbial communities from the Arctic, to analyse light accelerated degradation of dissolved organic matter (DOM) -... | ecosystem: Environmental > Terrestrial > Soil >...
AACGGGTTGGTGCCGATAGGTGTTTCAATCGGTTCGTAGTGTTCCGGGAATGGGCCGTCAGCCATTTTATCGATGGCGAACAGGCGCCCCATGCCTTCAGGCTGCATGATAAACGGCCCGACGCCGCTGCCCGGTGCGGCGGTACTGTAGTCTGCCACGTCAAAACCGGTCCACTTCGCGCCATCCCAGCGGATAATTTGGCGTTTCGGATCCCACGGCTGGCCCTGCGGGTCTGCCGACGCACGGTTATACAAAATGCGGCGGTTAAGCGGCCATGACCAGGCCCAGCCGGAAGTGCAACCCAGACCCGACGGGTCAGCATTATCACGGCGTGCCATCTGGTTACCGGCTTCGGTCCAGCTGCCGGTGTAAACCCAACAGAAGCTGGCGGTGCTGCCGTCGTTTTTCAGCTGCGCAAAAGAGGAGAGCTGCTGGCCCTTTTTCACCACCACATTGCCCTGCGGATCGGTGATATCGGCCAGTGCTTTGCCGTTGGCTTCGCGGGCGATCTCCTCTGGCAGCGGGTCAAGCGGATCCTGATATTCCCACGCCATATTCAGTACTGGCAACGGATTGGCACCGCCCTCTTTCTGATACAACTCGCGCACCTTCATAAACAGACGCGCGATGATTTTGGCGTCATGCAGCGCTTCACCCGGCGGCTCGGCCGCCTGGAAATGCCATTGCAACCAGCGCCCGGAGTTAACAATCGAACCGTTCTCTTCGGCAAAGCAGGATGAAGGCAGGCGGAATACTTCGGTCTGTACGTCGGCGGTTTGAATATCGTTCATTGCGCCGTGGTTCTGCCAGAAGTTAGAAGACTCGGTCACCAGTGGGTCGATCACCACCATGTATTTGAGTTTTGAGAGCGCACGTGAAGATTTGTTTTTATCCGGGAACGCCGCCAGCGGGTTGAAGCCCTGTACGATATAGCCATTCATTTTGCCTTCGGCCATCAACTCGGCCTGCTGCATTACGTCGTAGCTTTTATCCCACTTCGGCAACCAGTCGTAGCCCCAGTCGTTATCTGCCTGCGCATGATCGCCCCAGAAACTTTTCATCATACTGACGAAGAAATTCGGCGTGTTTTTCCAGAAGTTCACCTGCCCGTCAAGCAGCGCAGATGGTGTGATCTCTTTCAGGTATTGCGTCAGTGACGTCTGTTTTTCAGACGGTAACCCGATGTAGCCCGGCAGATTCAGTGACAGCAAACCCAGATCGGTATAGCCCTGAATATTCGAGTGGCCGCGCAATGCGTTGACGCCACCCCCTGGCATACCTATGTTGCCGAGCAGCAACTGAATCATCGCCGCACAGCGGATCATTTGTGCACCGCCGGTGTGGTGAGTCCAGCCCAGCGCATAGAGAATGGTCGAGGTTTTATCCCGTGCACAGGTGTCGGCCAGAATCGAGCTTATCAGCAGGAAATCGTCTTTCGAGGTACCGCACAGGCGCTCGACCAGTTCTGGCGTGTAGCGGGAGACGTGCTTTTTCAGCAGATTCCATACACAGCGCGGATCCTGCAAGGTTTTGTCTTGCTTAGCGAAACCATTTTCATCCAGCTGGTAGTGCCAGCTCTCTTTATTGTAGGTTTTCTTCGCCGCGTCAAAGCCGCTAAACAGACCGTCGTTGAACTCAAAGTCCTCACGCACCAGCAGGCTGGCGTTGGTATATTCGCGCACATAGTCGTGCTGGATTTTATCGTGAGTGATCAGGTAGTTGATCATGCCGAGCAGGAAAACGGCATCGGAACCGGCGCGTATTGGTGCATAGATATCCGCCACGGCGGCGCTGCGGTTAAAACGCGGATCGACCACAATGACTTTGGCGTTGTTATGGGTTTTGGCTTCGATGACCCATTTGAACCCTACCGGATGCGCTTCGGCGGCGTTGCCACCCATAATCAGAATGACGTTGGCGTTTTTGATGTCCACCCAGTTGTTGGTCATCGCACCGCGGCCAAAGCTTGGCGCCAGCGCCGAAACGGTTGGGCCGTGGCACAGGCGGGCCTGGCAGTCGATGGCCAGCATGCCCATCGCCCGGGTGAATTTCTGATCCAGCAGGCCGGTTTCGTTACTGGCTGCTGACGAACAGAGCATGCCCGTGGTCAGCCAACGGTTGACGGTGACGTTGTTGTCATTCTTCTCAACGAAGTTGGCGTCGCGGTCATCTTTCATCAGGCGTGCGATACGGGAAATCGCGTCGTCCCAACTGATGCGCTGCCACTTATCCGAGCCTGGCGCGCGGTACTCCGGGTGCGTCAAGCGGCCTTTGCTGTGGATGTAATCCAGCACGCCTGCCCCTTTAGGGCACAGCGAGCCTCGACTCACCGGATGGTCCGGGTCACCCTCTATATGGAAGATGTTCTCGGTGACGTTTTTGGCACCGTCGCCCTGGCTGTAGATCAAAATTCCACAGCCGACGGAGCAATAGGTGCAGTTGTTGCGGGTTTCCCGCGAGCGGAGCAACTTATACTGGCGGGTTTCAGCCAGCGCCAACGACGGCGCAAAACCGAGTAATGTCGCTGTCGTTCCTGCCATTCCGCCCGCGCAGATCTTAAATAACTGTCTTCTGCTGACCTGCATGAAAGACTCCTTCCTATCATTTGTTAACACATTGCATGCACATTGACGCTTTCCCCGCCGTGGCGAGAGGCGCTAAAATAGTGACTCAAAACCGGAATATAATTGTGGTCTATTGTAACCGGAATGTTTATAAGGTTATTGCCAATGGATGTCCATCACGTAAACGAATTTGACGAAAAAGATGACCAAAAAGTGACGCAGATCATCGGTGCAACCCGTAAAAAGGTGATGCAGCGTGGCCATCTGGACACGCCACAGGATGACTGGATAGCCGAAGAGGTGCCGGTCGCGCTGGTGTACAACGGCATCTCTCATGTGGTGATGATGGCGTCACCGAAAGAACTTGAAGCTTTTGCTTTGGGGTTTTCGCTGTCAGAAGGGATTATTGAATCGGTTGCGGATATCTACGGCATCGATGTGTCATCCAACTGCAATGGCATGGAAGTTAACATTGAATTATCTACCCGCCGTTTCACCGGACTGAAAGAACGCCGCCGCGCGATGGCTGGCCGCACCGGCTGCGGAGTGTGCGGCATTGAGCAGCTTGGCGATCTCTTCCGCCCGCTGGCCCCGCTGCCGTTCACACAGACGTTTGATTTGTCGAATCTGGACAGCGCGCTGCATCAGCTGAAATCAGTACAAACTATCGGCCAGCTGACCGGTTGCACCCACGCGGGCGCCTGGCTGAGCCCTCAGGGCAAGCTGCTCGGCGGCTGCGAAGACGTCGGCCGCCACGTCGCATTGGATAAAATCCTCGGCGTGCGGGCGAAAAAATCAGACTGGCAGGCGGGTGCCGCGCTGGTTTCCAGCCGCGCCAGCTACGAAATGGTACAGAAGGCGGCCATGTGCGGTGTTGAAATCCTGTTTGCCGTCTCGGCCGCCACCCAACTCGCCGTCGATGTCGCCGAACGCTGTAACCTGACGCTGGTCGGTTTCAGTAAACCCGGCCGGGCAACGGCGTATACGCATGCGCAAAGACTGAAAAACTAAAAATAACGGCAGAATGGTCCGAATCGCCGCTTAGACCATTTGCTGCAAGGCTTAGGTAAACTCGCTCTAAGCCCCGTATAACAGCATCTTACGAATACCCGCACAAAGTGCGGAGCATAGATAATCATTTTCAATATCATTTAATTAACTATAATGATCCGACTGATTACGCGGTGCTCACAATGACGGTGCCGCCCTACACTATGGAGACGATGAACATGAGTTATTCACTGCCATCACTGCCTTACGCATACGACGCACTCGAACCGCATTTCGACAAAGAAACGATGGAAATCCATCACACTAAACACCACCAGGCCTACGTTAATAACGCTAACGCTGCGCTGGAAAGCCTGCCAGAACTGGCAAAACTGTCAGTAGAAGAACTGATCGCTAACCTCGATAAAGTGCCTGCAGACAAGAAAGTGGCGCTGCGTAACAACGCAGGCGGCCATGCTAACCACAGCCTGTTCTGGAAAGGCCTGAAAACCGGTACTACCCTGCAGGGCGACCTGAAAGCGGCTATCGAACGCGATTTCGGCAGCGTTGACGCTTTCAAAGAAACCTTTGAGAAAGCAGCAACCACCCGTTTCGGTTCAGGCTGGGCGTGGCTGGTTCTGAAAGATGGCAAACTTGCGGTGGTTTCTACCGCTAACCAGGACAGCCCATTGATGGGTGAAGCCGTTTCAGGCGCTTCTGGTTACCCGCTGCTGGGTCTGGATGTGTGGGAACACGCTTACTACCTGAAATATCAGAACAAACGCCCTGATTACATCAAAGCGTTCTGGGCTGTCGTGAACTGGGACGAAGCAGCAAAACGTCTGGCAGAAGCGAAGTAATTTCGCGCCTCCCTTAACCGGGTTACCGTTCGCATCCCAGGCGGGGTTCTCCCCGCCTTTTTTGTGCCTGCCATTTACAGCCTATTCATTCGAATATCAGACTTCACTCGCAATTCTTAAATAAACCCTCTCCCACCCCTTAAGTTTGTCTTAAGTCCTTCCGATATGCCTTTAACAAAGGCTTCACACAAAACTCATCATATGAGCAAGGACGTCGGCGGAGAACAGTTATGGGAAAGGGTACAGGTCTGTCACAACGCATTGAAAACCTGAAAGTCGGTACCAAACTCGGTTTGGGATTTGGTTTGGTTTTAATTATCGCGGTGGTGATCGCCGCCGTAGGCATGGTGAAGTTCAAAGACATCAATGATCGCGCTGAGAAAGTGGATTTCAGTAACCAGATGAACACGTTACTGAACGACGCGCGACTCAGCCGTACGCTTTATCAACTCAATTACAATCCCGACTATCTGGTTAAAAACCAGCAAAGCATCGCCGAATTGCAAAAGCTTATCGACAACTCAAGAGGCAAGCTGGTGTGGGATAAACAAAGCCAGGCCAATCTTGATCAGGTTCCGTTGAAAATTAAAGAGTACGTTCACGCACAGACCGCATTTAAACAAGCCGTCGATGAAAAAGACGCCGTGCGCAAAAGCTGGAACCTGTCGGAAACGGAAGAAGTCGTCAAACGCTTGCAGGAACAACTGCGGGTGGAAGATGCCGATCCAACCATTCGCCTGTCGCTGGCTGACGTCGTTCAGAAACTGATCAGCGTGCGCTATTACGTGCGCGGCCTGTTATTGAGCATGGATAAAGAGTCCGAAACTACCCTGCTGAAAGCCATTGATGAAACCCAGGCTAATGCCAAAAAACTCAACGCTCTGCTGCTTCCCAACCAGCAGGAAACGCTGGCCCCTCTGATGAGCGCGTTGGCGACCTACAAATCCCGCGTAGTGGCCTATATGCCCGCGTACGAACGTGAACAGCAGAATTCACAGCTGCTGTCGGTAAAAGCCGCAGAAATGAATTCACTGGTCAGCAAAATCTTCAAAAATGAGCTGGATAATACCCACCGTGATATCACCCGGGCGCTGATGTTGATGGCCATCATCACACTTGCGGCACTGATCATCGGGGCGCTGATAGCCTGGCGTATTACCCGCCAGATCACCCATCCGCTGCGCGCCACGCTGGCAACGGCTGAACTGATTGCCAAAGGCGATCTGACGGCAGCACAGCCCACGCTGCGTCGTGATGAGCTCGGTATGTTGATGAACGCCGTGGCCGGAATGAGCCACAACCTGCGCAATATGATTTATGAAATCCGCATGGGGGTCAGCCAAGTGTCCCATGCTGCCGCCGAGATTGCGGCGGGCAACACGGATTTATCCTCGCGCACCGAACAACAGGCCGCTGCCGTCGAAGAGACGGCGGCCAGCATGGAGCAGCTGAGTTCGACGGTGAAGCAAAACGCGGAGAACGCTCACCACGCCAGCAAACTGGCGTCAGAGGCGTCACAAACTGCCACACGCGGCGGCAAGCAGGTTGGCGATGTTGTGGTAACTATGCAGCAAATTTCAGGCAGTTCGAAACGTATTGCCGAAATTACGTCAGTCATCAATGGGATTGCCTTCCAGACCAACATTCTGGCGTTGAATGCCGCCGTTGAGGCCGCACGCGCCGGTGAACAAGGGCGCGGATTCTCCGTCGTAGCGTCTGAAGTTCGCTCACTGGCGCAACGCAGTGCCCAAGCGGCCAAAGAGATCGAGGGTCTGATTGCAGAGTCGGTCGAACGCGTAAACAACGGCGCGAAATTGGTTGAAAATACCGGTCGCACCATGCAAGACATTGTGCAATCTGTGACTAACGTACGCGATATCATGGGGGAAATCGCGTCTGCATCCGATGAGCAAAGCCGCGGGATAGCGCAAATATCTCAGGCCATTGTCGAGATGGACAGCACCACGCAACAAAATGCGGCGCTGGTTGAGCAATCAGCAGCGGCAGCCGACTCTCTGGAAGATCAATCCCGCGTGCTGACTAATGCGGTGTCGGTGTTCAGGCTGTCAGATAACGATAACGCCCTGGCACCTGAAGGTAAGCAGGGGCCGGCCGTTAAAATGCTACCCACCGCCCCCCGGTCGAAAGCACAACCGGAAAACTGGGAGACCTTTTAAGGCTCCCTGTCATCGGAGAGAAAAATGCGCCCGCGGAGGCGCATTTTTTTTGCGACTTTTTAGCATCCGCATTGCAGGGTATGCTGAAGCACTGGACATCGGCATGACGGAGGCTTTATGCACTACCCGGACGTATACATTGGCGCGATAAAATCCTATGAAAATAATGCACCCAGCGCTATCGGCAAGCGTCAGGTTAACGGTGCCCTGCAACTCACCTCACTGGGCTTGGAGGGGGACGAGCAGGCTGAAAAGTCATATCACGGTGGCCCTGACCGCGCACTGTGCCACTTCCCCAGAGAACATTACGCCTGGCTGCGTCAGCACTTTCCTGAACAGGAAGATCGCTTTCACCCTCCGGCATTTGGCGAGAATCTGTCAACGCTGGGGCTGACTGAAGATAACGTCTATATCGGCGATATTTTCCGCTGGGGCGATGCTTTGATTCAGGTGACGCAACCACGCTCACCCTGCTACAAATTGAATGCGTTTCTGCACTATCCACATATGTCACAAGTCATACAGGATAGCGGACGTTGCGGCTGGCTCTACCGGGTGATCACCACCGGCAGTGTCAGCGGTGACCGGCCCTTTGAGCTGATGACCCGCAACAGCGACGTCTCCGTCGCCGAAGCGATCTCCATCGCCTTCACTATGCCGTTCGACGAAGAGCAGTACCGCCGTTTGATGGCCGCCGCCGGGCTTTCTGCCAGCTGGAATAAAACCATGCAGATGCGTCTGGTAAACCGCAAAATCGAGGATTTTGGACGGAGATTGTTTGGTTCGGTGGGGAAATAAGACAATGCCCTCCCTTTCAGCGGGAGGGCACTTAAATCAGAAGGCTTTTTTGGCGTAACCGGTCACGACTTTCAGGCCCATTTCGCGGCCCAGCGCCGTCATCGGGTGTACTACCACGATGCCGCGCACGGCCTTCTTCAGCGTGCCCATATCGGCCTGCTCTTTCTTGGTAATTTCGCGGCTAAACGGCAGCGTTGCCAGCTTTTGCGCTTCTTTGCTCAGCTTGTTAACGCGAACGTCTTTCAGACGGGCGATCTCTGCCGCCAGTTTCTCTTTTTCTTCTTCATGCTTGGCGATCAGCTCAGAGTTACCCTGCTGAATAACGGTGGCATCTTTGTGGTTCAGTGCATCCAGCATATCGCTGAGGCGCTTAATTTCGGCTTTTTCGACTTCTTTCATAATGTTTTCGACCCGTGCGTGCCACGTCGGGCACGATGTTGCTCAAGATAATAATGTCTAGTGTATCAGGAAGTGCGGGTTTCATCAGCCCGCGCTTCAGCGGTTGTTGTTGCCAGACCCGGCGGCAGACCGCTCATTTCACAGGCACGCTGCCCAAGACGTGCCAGGGCCGCCGTATAACGTGCATTAAACGGGTAACAGCATGATAAACGCAGACCGTTACGGTAGCGCCCGCTTGGTGAATAGAGCGTGCCCGGCGTCATACAAATTTTCTCATCCAGCAGTTGCTGAAACAGCACCACAGTATCAACACCCGCCGGGAAATCGACCCAGAAAACGAAGCCGCCCATCGGCTGCGTAGCGCGGGTCCCCTGCGGGAAGTGGCGGGCGATTAACGCCCGGGCTTCATCTACCTGTGCCGCATAGCGGCGTCGCAGTGCACGCAGATGGTGGTCGTAGCCGCCGGATTCGAGGAACACCGCCAGCGTCTGCGACAGCAATGATGACTCCGACATCGACGACACCGCCTTCAGCTTGCGCAACTTTTCGGCGTAACGGCCACCCGCGATCCAGCCGATACGGAAATCCGGTGCCAGCGTTTTGGTAAAGCTGGTGCAAAACAGCACCCAGCCGTCTCGGTCGAAAGATTTCACCGCCGGAGAAAGCGCATCGCTGAACTGAATTTCGGCATAAAGCCCGTCTTCGATCAGCGGCACCTGATGATCGTTCATCAAGCGCGCCAGCCGTTTCTTCGCCGCCAGCGGCATGGTAAACCCCATCGGGTTCTGCGCCGTCGGCATGGCGATCAGCGCATTCAGTCGCTTCTCATTGAGCATCAGCTCCAGCGCATCCAGCGATAACCCGGCCTGCGGGTCGGTCGGGATCTCCACCGCTTTCAACCCGAGGCTGGCCAGCAACGGCAACAGATAGAAATAGGTTGGCGTCTCGAGGCCGACACTGTCACCCGGTTTTGTCGTCACTCGCAGCGCCAACTGCAGGGCTTCCATGCAGCCGTGCGTCAGGGTGATATCTGCCGTTTCCAGCATCATACCGAGTGCCAGCGACCGGCGGGCGATCTGCTGGCGCAGCGCCACATTACCGGGTGGGAGGGCGTACTGGCCAATAAGATGCGGCTGACGGCGCAGCAAAGAGGCCACGATGCGGCCCAGCTTTGCCCCTGGGTAGAAGTCATTCGCCTGCGGGCAGGCCAGCGAGAGGTTGGTATAAGCCGGATTGATCTGCGCGGCAAACACGGTGTCTATGAGGTCCAGAACGTCTTCGGCAGGCTTGGCGGCAGGTGCGTGGGGCTGATGTTGCATCTCCAGCGCCGGGAGCGCGGTGCGCACGTAGAAACCCGATTGCGGACGGGCTTCAATCAGCCCGCGATCTTCCAGCCGCCGGTAGGCCGCCACCACGGTATTAATACTGACCCCGTGAGTCTGCGCGCTGCTGCGCACCGACGGCAGGCGGCTGCCCGCAGGCAGGGTGCCACGGCGGATCGCTTCGGCCAGATTATCGGCCAGCTGGTTGTAGCGCGTATCGGTAGAAACGTCGGTGAGCGAGGTCAGGATATCGGCCATGGTGTCAGTTCCGCAAAAGTGAATAGGTACAGTTTCTTTCTCATGTAACTGTAACCATTACAATAGCGTATTTTTGGCTCTGTTACCTCACCCTCTGACTGCTTACTCTGTAGGAACAGATTTTAGATGCAGAGGAATACACATGCTGGATACCGCTTTCGTCAGTTATGTCACGGTGATGTCGATCACGCCGGGGCCAAATAATTTGCTGCTGGCCGCCTCGGGGGTGAACTTCGGGCTGCGCCGCAGCGTGCCGATGATGCTCGGGATCACGCTAGGCTGCGTGGTGCAATGCGCGCTGATGACCTCGATGCTGGCGATTTTGCTCAGTTGGATGAACGTCGTGCGCCTGCCGATGGCGGTGATCGGTTGTGCCTATCTTTTCTGGCTGTCATGGAAAATTTACCGTTCCGGCACGCCGAAAGAGGGCGAAAAACAGCAACCGATGAATTTAGTCGGCGGCGCGTTGTTTCAGGCCATCAATCCCAAAGCCTGGCTGATGGCAACCAACGTGGCGATTCTCTTCACGCCGCCTGACGGCAATATGCTGCATCACACGCTGCTGATTTGCCTCGGCTTCGCGCTGGTCAACCTTCCGTGCATTCTGGTGTGGGTGGTGATGGGTGACAGGTTACGTCAGGCATTACGCGTTGAATGGAAACTGAAACTGTTCAATACCATTATGGGCGGGATGATGGCGCTCACCGCGCTGTGGCTGCTGGTCAGTGAAGTGCGTCATGCGCTATTTTTGCACGGGTGACAAACGTGACGGCTGCTGATTGCTGATATGTGCAATCAGGCCGGTGACAGATAACACCATGGTGGAACGGACGATTTGCTGGTAACGCTGGCGCTGCATGGCGATCAGCGATTCGTCAGCTTCACCGGGTTTGAGGAAGGTCGGCGCGGGCGGCAGTTCAGTGACGCAGTGCAGTTCGCCAAAGGGACCGAGAATTTCGTCGTCGGTGAAGCGGTAATCTTCTCCGTCGTAGTTCAGTTCTTCACGCAGGGCCATCAGCAGTTCAGCATCTTCATACTCGTGGCGGCTGATCACGCCAAGCGCATAAATCAGTTTCAGGCGGACGGTTAAATCCCCCAGCGGTCCGTTACCGGTCAGCAAGGGTTCGACGGCATACTTAACGGCGTAATCATCTTTACGGAAAACCTGCACCACCAGAATATCCAGCGCTTCTGCCAGCAATTCCACGGCAGTCATTAAAAAACTGCGCACGGTTTTCCCTGCGTTCAGCTTTTCCAGTACCCGGTTTTCAAACGCCTGTGCTTTTTCCATCGAGTTACTTACGTTAAGAGTCGCGTCATGAATTACGGCTTCAGGTGTGTCCATAACGCCTCTGCTGTCATCCGTGAAATCCCCTTCGGGCCGGAGTTACAGCCGCGAGCGCAACGGTAACTCCGGTCACATCGGGTATTATTTAGTGCATTTTCTCGTAGATGCTGACTGCCTGGGCAACCACTTCACCGTCTTCCGGCAGGCCTGATACCTGAGCCAGTGCCGCTTTCGGCCCGACTTTATTCAGCAATTCAACCCACTCTTTCGCCTGCTGGTCTTCGTCGCTGCGGTAATGCATAGCAGCGGCAATCCCGATCAGCAGATTTTTATGGGGCAGGCCGTACTCGATGGTGCCGAGCAGAGGTTTGATCAAACGGTCACCTGCGCTGAGTTTACGCAGTGGCTGACGGCCAACGCGCTCAACATCATCGTGCAGGTACGGGTTTTCAAAACGGGAGATGATTTTTTCGATGTAGGCGAAGTGTTTTTCCGGATCGAAACCGTAGCGGTTAATCAGCACCTGACCACTCTCTTCCATCGCGCCGCGGACGATCAGGCGGATTTTCTCATCCAGAATCGCGTCACGGATAGTGGCGTGGCCAGCCTGCTGACCGAGGTACGCGGTAATGGCGTGACCGGTATTCAGCGTGAAGAGTTTGCGCTCGACGAAGGCCATCAGATTGTCAGTCAACTCCATGCCAGCAATCTCGGGCAGCGGACCTTTGAACTGCGTTTTATCGACAATCCATTCACTGAAGGTTTCAACGGTCACTTCCAGCGGATCGGTGGTACCGGCAGCGGCCGGCGGCACGATGCGGTCAACTGCAGAATCCACGAAGCCGACGTGAGCCTCGACCCAGGCTTTTTCATCTTCCGGCAGCGCATTGAAGACGTGTTGTTTGAACTGGCTGGTACCCCGCACCATGTTTTCACAGGCAATAATATTCAGCGGAGACGCATTGCCCTGCTGATGACGAAGAACCAAACCCTTGGCAACGTTGGGTGCAATTTTTTCCAGTACGGTCGGGCCGACAGCGGTGGTCACTAAATCTACTTCAGCAATCAGGTTGATCGCATCCTGACCGGCACTGTTCACGGCACTGACGTTGCTGACTGGCTCGACGCTCGCCTTCTCGCCAACGACATGCACATCGTAGCCTTTACGGGCATTTAGCGCTTCAAGCAACACGGGGCTGACATCTGCGAAAACCAGATCGACGTTGGCATCGGCCAGCAATTTGCCGATGAATCCACGGCCAATATTACCTGCGCCAAAATGTAATGCTTTCATAATATTTCCTTCAAATCGGGGGCCATCATTAGGTAAAGCTGGGGAGCCGCCCGGCTCCGAATCAACAAGCGGGTCTCGTAAGACCCGCTGAGTGACGCTCTAATTATCCTGGGGATTAACCGCGAAGAATGCTCAGCACTTCTTCCACGCTGCTGGTGTTAGCCAGGCGGTCAATCACGCCCTCTTCATCCAGTGCGGTGGTCAGTTTAGTGATCACATTGATGTGCTCATTATTACGTGCGGCGATACCAATGACCAGACGTGCTGCATCATCTTCATCATCACCCCAGCGAATACCCGCCGGATACTGGCAGAACACGATACCGGTTTTCAGTACGCGGTCTTTAGCTTCGATGGTGCCGTGCGGCACAGCGATAGATTCGCCAAGGTAAGTAGACGTCAGCTGTTCACGGGCCAGCATAGCTTCAACGTACTCCGGCTGAACATAACCGCCTTTTACCAGTTGCTCACCGGCAAAACGAATCGCCTGCTCCTTACTGGTCGCCTGCAGGCCGAGGAAGATATTGCTTTCACTCATGCGGAACAGATTTTCATTTTCGCGATCCGACACCAGGCTGTCGCCCAGCGTCGTAGTCACTTTCTCTTTGTACTGGCTGGATTTGTTCACTTCCACCAGACGGGCAGTCAGGTCAGTGTACAGGCCGCTGTCGAGGAAGTTGGTCAGCGAAATGTGCTGAGCATGCGGCACCTGACGCATAGCGCGCTCGGTCAAATCACGGTGGGTGATGACCAGGTCAACGTCGTCTGGCAGGCTGTTTATCGCACTGTTGGTTACGCTGATGTTGGTCAGGCCTGCATCCTGCACTTTCTTACGCAGCACACCGGCTCCCATCGCACTTGAACCCATACCGGCGTCACAGGCTACGATAATTTTACGTACGGTAGACAAGTCGCCCGCGACGCCAGCAGTAGCCACTTTGCCACCTTTAGACTCGGCTTTCATGTCCTGCATGCGACGAGTAGCGTCGTCCAGGTCATCGCCTTCTTTCGCTTTGGTGGTTTTCAGCAAGAATGCAGAGACCACGAAGGAGACTGCAAAGGCTGCCACGATAGCCGCGATGTTAGCGAAGTAGGTGCCTTTTGGCGTCATTGCCAGCACGGCAATGATAGAACCAGGGGAAGCCGGAGACACCAGGCCACCGTTGAGCAGAGTCAGGGTGAACACACCTGTCATACCACCCAAAATTACCGCCAGCAGCAGGCGCGGGTTCATCAGCACATAGGGGAAGTAAATTTCGTGGATACCACCGAAGAAGTGGATGATTGCCGCGCCGCCCGCAGACTGTTTGGCACTGCCACGACCGAAGAACATATAGGCCATCAGCACGCCCAGACCCGGACCCGGGTTCGCTTCGATCAGGAAGAAGATAGATTTACCGGTTTCAGTCGCCTGCTGGATGCCCAGTGGAGAGAAGATACCGTGGTTGATGGCATTATTGAGGAACAGGATTTTCGCCGGTTCAACAAAGATAGAGGCCAGTGGCAACAGGTTATGAATAACCATGATGTGCACGCCAGCAGCCAGCAGTTTAGACAGGGCTTCTACCAGCGGGCCGATAGCCAGGAAGGCCAGAACCGCCAACAGCATACCGATGATACCGGCAGAGAAGTTGTTAACCAGCATCTCGAAGCCGCTTTTAATTTTGCCGTCTACCCAACGGTCAAAGCGCTTGATACACCAGCCGCCCAGCGGACCTGCAATCATTGCGCCGAGGAACATTGGCATGTCCGCGCCGACGATAACACCCATCACGGTAATTGCACCGACCACACCACCGCGGTCGCCACCAACCAGACGCCCACCGGTAAAACCGATCAGCAATGGCAGCAGGTAAGTGATCATCGGGCCGACCAGTTTGGCTAACGTTTCGTTCGGCAGCCAACCGGTAGGAATGAACAACGCAGTGATGATACCCCAGGCAATAAATGCCCCGATGTTTGGCATCACCATGTTACTCAGGAAGCGGCCAAAGTTTTGAACTCCGACCTTAACGTTTGGTGAAAACATAAAACGCACCCCTATTGATACGCGCTAACAATAAGAGCGCGTCATATCTGTTAATTATCGGTGACGGTTACTACGGTTTTTTTGCCACTGCTTTAAAAATCCGTCCGTCGAATTGCTGTCTGCGAGGCGGACTCTACCACGTGATTATGGCACCGCGTAGCCAGCGCGCGATGCGTGAGCGAGATCACAGCGGATCCCCCGCCACACCCCACTTTTAGGTGACTACGATCACAAAACAGGCTGGAAAACTAAGCATAACGAATAAAAAATGCGCACCAAGGTGATAAAAACGTGATGAAAATCACTCTTTAGTAGTATGTCTTTGTTATTAAAATGTGACTTTCATCACAAAGTATTTTTCGGCAGACTTTGAAATTCAGCTTAAAAAACATTCAACCGTATTTATCACGTGCGTCAACGGGTTGACGGAGAGGATGTTGAAAGAAATCACAGGGGGAAGATGTCATTCAGAAAGAGAGAAGAATAGGCAAGCAGCAAACATTCACAGGCACCGCTTACGCGATGCCTGTGGCAGACAGGAAAAATTATTTGCCCTGTGCTTTCACAATGGCGGCCTGTAAATCGTCTGCTGAAACAGCACCCGGAAGAACCGTGGTATTTTCTGCAGTGGCGCCTGACGTTGGCATAACGATAAAGCCTGGCGTGCCGCTAAAGCCCAGCGTTCGCGCAAGTTCATCGTTGGAGGCAATGGCCTGGTGGGTGGCTTTCAATTGCGCCGCAGTAGGCGGGGTGGCTTTGGCGGCTTTCACCGCGCCGGCGATATCAGCGTCGGTCAGTTTGCCCTCGTCATGACCCGTGCGGTAAATGCTGTTGTGGTAATCAAAATAAGCCTGCGCCCCTTTCTCTTTCCACACGGCCATACCGGTTTCAGCAGCGGTGATAGACGCTTTCCAACGATCACCGAAGATTGGCCACTCTTTGAAAACAAAGCGTACATTTGGGTTAGCCTTCACGGTCTGCTCAACTATCGGTGCCATACGGCTGCAGTAAAGGCACTGATAATCGAAGAACTCGACGAAGGCGACTTTGGCATCTTTCGGGCCATAGCTTGGCGTTGCCGGATCGTTGACCAGCGCTTTGGCATTCGCCAGCACGGCTTCCTGGGTTTGCTGCTGCTGTTGGTCAGCCTGCTGCGCCTGCAATTTCTGGCTGACCTGCACCAGAATCTCAGGGTGTGCTACGAGGTAATCGGAAGCGATTTTGCCGATAGCTGCCTGCTGGGCCGGAGTGAAATCGGCGGTGGCGCTGTCAGCGGCCATTACTACGGTTGGAGACATCACCAGTGCAGCCAGCAAAGTCATCGTCAGACGTTTCATCAATAATCCTTAATAAACATAAAATAGAAACAGATAAAGTTGTTGAAAAAGTAGAGTAGTTTTTCATCTTTTGCAGGCTAAAAATTGTGATTTTTTATAAATCAGTATTTTGATATCCGTTGTCCGCGGTCATCTTTAGCCGGATATCCGCAGGCTGGCTATGCTGTAACACCCGCATGACATTAGGCCCATCGGTCATGGCATAAAAATCCTCAGCTTGCTGCGAGCTCAGGCCTCCGCGAATTTTTCGCTCAACCAGTCGCTCACGAAGTGTGTTGGGCTCTGCCTCAATAAAAATGCTCATGTCGCACAAGGCGGCGAGCGACGCCCAGCCTGGCTCGTTAAGCAGCAACCAGTTTCCTTCGACGATCAGCACCGGCGCGGTCACACTGATGGCCCCTTCCACCGGCTCGTGCAACGTGCGGCTATACTGGGGCCAGCGGCTGCCAGACTCGCGCAATGCCAACACCGCATCGGTGAGCTTGGCCAGATCAAACGTCTCCGGAGCACCTTTTCGATGGCGTAACCCGTGGGTATCCAGCCAGCCGTTGCGGTGATGAAAACCATCCATGGGTAAGGTCTGAAGCGAGACTAATTCAGGCGTTTCGCAGGCGAGTTTTTGCCAGAATGCTGAAAGCGTGGATTTACCGGTCCCTGGAGGAGCGACCAAAAAAACAATCAGAGGCCGGTTTTGCTGCCGTTGCAGTGATGAAAAACGCTGTAGAAGAGGCAAATGGAGCCGTTCGATATCTTTGATGGGGAAATAAGCCTGCGTGGTCAGCCCATTAATGGTTAACGTCACGTTCATTGATAAGTTCCCTGAGTAAATCCGTCACTGCCAGCGACAGCGCTGTCCTCACCAAATTGCCATAACGTGCATTATTGAATATCTCAAAACCGGCAAATTTCATTTTCTTAATGGACTGGAACATCAGCGAATTACCCGTGACACAGCTTAAATTCTGGATAAATTCATAAACTGTCTCTTCATGAAATTCCACAATTTCTGCGCTCGCTTTCAGGTGCTCGTCCAACTGAGAAAAGAGTAAGATATCTGCATAAACCGATTTTTTGATTTTCCCCAAGGCATAAATGAGCCTCAGGGAAACATCAATATTGTCCAGCGGGCCAGATTTGGCGAGTAAAGGCTTCACAGCAAATTCACGGATATCCTCGTCATTATTAATAAAAAGTTGAGGGAGGAACTGTTTTATACCGCTGAGTAAAATGACATTCGCAGCATCCAGAAAATCATTGAGATTCGTCTGGTCGGCGAGCGTCTCCAGCAGCTGATCTTCAGTGAGTACCGTCATCCTTCCCTTAGCCAATTCAGTAATGAGATGAATCGATCATATTACAGGCCAGTGGAAACACCAAAGTGGCTGAGTAAAGCCTGCTCAGCCTGCTCATTCCATACGCCGTGCGTCGGTGCGACCAGTTCAGCCAACCGGGCAAACAGCGGATCTTTTTTTCCCAGTTCAGCAAAATCGTCAATCGCTGTCAGCGGCAGGGTAATCCCGTTATAGATAAGTTTTTTGCCGCCCGGAATATGGGGCAGGTTGAGCACCGTTTCCGGCACCGCATCCAGCCCGCCGATGTGGGTGATCATGTAAGAAGGCTGAATTCGGCCCGCCGCCGTGAGCGCCAGCGCCTCTTTCATATCACAGGTCGACCCTCCCGATGTGCCGACGATATGCGTCGAAGAGTAGTGAACATGGTAGAAATTGAAAGGAACACGGAAGTTTTTGTCAGTCGGACCGGCAAAGAAGTTCAGGCAGCCATCTTCGGCCAGCAGGGCGTCACCAAGCTCGATAACTTGTGCAACCGCCGCGTAAACAAACACGTCGTCGAATCCATGACCGCCGGTCAGTTCGTGCAGGTGGGCTGCAGGGTCTGACAAGATTTTGCTGTTGACATACACCAGTTCAACGCCCTTTTCCGCCGCCATGGCGACCGGCAATAACTGCTCTGCCCGCGCCAGACGCTGTTGGTCAATATCGACCACCACCACCAGCGCTGGTTTAACATCACCGTTAATCGCGTAATCAATCGCGCCGATGCCCATTGGTCCGGCGCAGGCCAACAACGCCAGATTTCCCCCGGCTTTAATGCCCATCTGATGTTCATACACATACTGGGTAGTGTGATAGCTGGCGTGATACGCGCCAATAATGCAGCACATCGGCTCCGCCAGAGACGCCGCCGCGAAATAGCGGCCCTCATAAGGCAATACGCACCCCAGATCGATTGCCTGTTTTGGAATGATCATATAAGTGGCGTTACCGCCGAAGGTTTCGTAGCTGTAACCGGCGGAATAACCACTCGGCAGCCCCATCGCCGGTTGCAACACGAAACGTTTTCCCGCCTCAAAGCGATCGGTCAGATTTTTACCCACCTGCACAATGACGCCCGCACATTCATGGCCGGTGATTGCCGGATGTTCGGCGATATTTGCCGGTACGCGTTTGTGTTCACTGCCGAGCAGGGCGGCTTTGTAGGTCGAGAGGCAAACGCTGTCTGACACCACATTCACCAGCAGTTCGTCATCGCCAATTTCCGGCAGGTCAAATTCCCGGATCCTGACATCTTTTTTACCATAAATGGCCGAGACTTTGGTTTTCATGCGAGTGCTCCTTGCTGAGGCTGTGAAGTAATATTGATAAGCAGCGCATCGAGCGCCGGATCGCCAAGATAGTTTTTAATCAGGATCAGGGGTTTATCTGTGACCCGCTGCGCACGCCCTTCCAGACTGGCGTGGGTGACAATGATGTCGGCATCGTCCGGGATGTTTTCGATGGAGTAATGCTTCACCTCGATCGTATAGCCCGCCTTTTCCAGCTTCTTGCGAAATGTGGTCGCGCCCATGGCGCTGGAGCCCATTCCGGCATCGCAGACAAAAGCGATCAGGCGTACACGCGCCGCCAAGGGTGACGCGCCAGCCTTGCCTTCGGCCTTACGTTTTTTGTTCGCCGTCTGGGAGTCAGCGAAATTATCTTCCGCCGGTGATTTATCGAGTTTCAAAATCGCGCTGGCCACCACAAAAGAGACCACAGTGCCCGCCAGCACACCGGCGCAAGTACCGATGAAACCGCCGCGCGGTGTCAGGGCCAGATAGGCGAAGATGGAACCCGGGCTTGGGCCTGCCACCAAACCTGCACCGAACAGTTCAAAGACGTAAATACCGGCCATGCCACCGGCAATCATCGCGATGATCATCAGCGGTTTCATCAGGACATAGGGGAAATAGAGCTCATGGATACCACCGAGGAAATGAATGATCATCGCGCCGGGCGCCGACTTTTTGCTCAATCCCTTACCAAAAAGCGAGAAGGCCAGCAGCATACCGAGACCCGGGCCCGGGTTGGAAGCCACCATGAAATAGATAGATTTACCGGCCTGAGCGGTGTCCTGCATACCCAGCGGGTAATAGACCCCCTGATCAATGGCGTTATTGAGAAACAGTACTTTCGCGGGTTCGTTAATCACCGACAGCAGCGGCAAGTAACCGGTCGCCACCAGCGCTTCAATACCTTCTTTCACCACGTTGTTGGCCGCCATCACCGCCGGGCCAATCACCTCATAGGCCAGCAGGCACAACAGCATGCCGAGAATGCCGAGCGAAAAGTTATTGATGACCATTTCAAAACCGGCAGGAATACGCTTCTCCAGTGCCTCATCAACTTTTTTGATCACATAACCGCCGATCGGCCCCATCACCATCGCCCCGATAAACATCGGAATATCGGCGCCGACAATCACGCCCATAGTGCCAATACCGCCCATGACCGCACCGCGTTTCCCGCCTATAAGATGACCACCGGTCGACCCTATCATTAGCGGTAACAGGTAGGTGATCATCGGGCCAACCAGTTGCCCGAAGTGAGGGTTAGGCGTCCAGCCGGTCGGAATAAATAACGCTGTAATAAAACCCCAAGCAATAAAAGCCCCGATATTGGGAATAACCATTGCCGTCAGAAAGCCGCCAAAGGTCTGCACTCTGGCGCGCATTGATTTGTTAGCCATATTTAATTCCTGTTTGAGAGGGAGGGTGAAATTAATAACGCCGGAGAATGTTGGTTAATTCATCAATATTTTCCGCATGAAGTAATTCATTAATCACGTCATCTTCACACAGCATTTCACTTAGTGCCTGAATGGCGGTGATATGAGAATCCGCATCAACAGCCGCCAGGCCGATCAGCAGATTTACCGGCGGGCTGTCGGCATCAAAGCTCACGCCTTCTCGCAACAGTGTCAGGCTGAGCGCCGTCTTCAGCGCCCCACACTCTGGCCGTGCGTGGGGCATGGCGATATGCGGAGCCAGTAAATAATAGGGGCCGATATCAAGCGTGGTTTGTTTGATGGACGCAATATAATTTTCCGTTACCCAATTATTCTCCAATAGATTTTCCATCGATAAATCTATCGCATGCTGCCAACTGTTTGCGCCGGAATAAATACTGATCGCGTCCCTATGAAAGAAACTTATTAACTCTGACATATGATATCCCTTATTCTCGCAACATCCCTCCGGGCCCCCCACATAATAATGATGGGCATTGAATAATCAGGAGCATATTCTCACGCTCCTTTTTAAGCAAACGGGCGGCATCCTGTGATCTCTGTCTAATAAAACAGAGTCAGGGGGAATAAAAGTGAATGGCGTTCACAATATTTTTTCGATTTTTTTAAATAAAAAATAAATCAATAAGCATTTTGATAACAACGTCACAAATAAAGAATTTTATTAAAATACTGTAATTGTGAGAGCCGTCAAACTTGATAGCTTGTTTTAATTTCTTATATTAAAAAAGCCACGTTATTTAACGTGGCTTGAGAGGTCGGTTCGCCATATTTTGCGGGAATTAACCTTAACGACTGTAATCGCCCTGCGCGACTTTTTGCGCACTGAGCAACGTCTGCTGTTTACCCACCAAATTCGACATCATGGTGTTGTATTGCGTTGCCTGCTGCTGCGTCGGGAACTGTACGCCACCGTTAGCAAATGAGACCTGAGTACCCTGCTGCTGCAGGTAATCGCCAACGGCAATGATATCCTGAGTAAAGCTGGTCAGCGCCGGCACCAGCGGGGTCAGCACGTTGGCAGGCTCCGTCACCACGCTGGAATAAACCTGTGCGTAGACGGCTTTGAGATCGTCAGGTTGCTTGAGAGCAGCCATGGCGGTGTCAGCCTTGTTTTTCGAGTCACGAATTTGCGCACTCAGCAGATTCAGTGAACCGACAGACTGTTGCAGCTCAGTACGTTGTGTCATGTAATCCTGCGGGGTGCGGATCTGGCCGATAGCGCTGACAGCAGGCACCAGACTGCCCTCTACGGCCTGTTTCATCTGGCGCGAATACGCCAGGATGATGCCGTAGTCATTGGCGTAATTACCAAACTTCTGTTTCTGATCTTCACTCAGTGATGGCAGGTTCTGCCCACTGCGCATCACGGTATTTTGCAAATAATCGATAAAGGCTTTGCGTTGTTCCGGCTCTTTATCGCCACATGCCGTGAGTTGAAATACGACCAGCAATGCCACAAGCGGCGCCAGCCAGCGCGCAAATGCCCTGCTTCTGATCCCTACAGCCATGAGTCCTGACTCCTGATTTCAATGTTCTTTTTTACCGGCCAGTTCCCTGCCGATCTGTGCCTTCCGTGCGAGTAATAGAATAGAACATCTGGGGGGAGAACGCTTTTTAAAAAAGCGTTGGAAAAGTTTTAAATTCAACTTCAAGGTCGTGGGCTCGCCTCCCACACTGGCCCAAAGGAGGTTTAAACGAACCTCCTTTGCAATCCTGCGTTTTTAAACTGCGCGCTATCGCTGAATCGGGTTGGTCGTGTTTCAGGTACTTCAGTTATAGCCGCAAAATAGCGCCGCTTAGGCGGTGCCTTCGCTGCGGGTTCGAGCTATAGGTCTCGAACCTCTGGCTCAGCGCCATTTTTGAATGCGGCCCACACATTTTTTAAAGACAAAAATAGACCAAGTTTGGAATTTGAATTTGAATTTGAAGAAGCTTCGGCCGCGTTCAAAAAGACGTCGAGGGAGAGGCGGAAAACCGCGTGGGGGTTTACGCGGGTTGAAGCCCGAACTGAGAGCACCGCGCAGCGGCGGAGTTTGCGGCTATCACTGTGGTGACTGAAACACGGCCATGGTGACCAGCGCAGCTGCTGTTTTTAAAAAAGCGCGGGAGTCCAGAGGGTGCGCGCTTACGCACCTTCTGGGCCAGTTTGGGCGGCAGCCCAAGGTCTTAGCGGTGTGGGCCGACGCCCACGACCTTGATTTTAAAAAGTTGCTTACTTACTGAAGTAACGAAATGTCCGCGACTTGCAGGAACAGATCCCGCAACTTAGACAATAACGTCAGTCTATTAACTCGAACCGCTTCGTTCTCATCCATCACCATCACGGTGTCAAAGAAGCTGTCGACAGTTTCACGTAGCGCAGCCAGTTCCACCAGCGCTTCTTTATATTGGCCAGCGGCGAACAGCGGTTCCAGTTTGTCACGCAGTACCACCAGGTGCGTAGCCAGTTTCAGCTCAGCAGGCTCTTTCAGTACAGAAGCATGAACGTGTTCCAGCAGGGTGTCTGACGATTTAGCCAGAATATTAGAAACACGTTTGTTGGCAGCGGCCAGCGTGGCGGCTTCGTCCAGCGTTCGGAAGTAGCTCACCGCTTTCACGCGGGCGTCGAAGTCGGCCGGTTTGGTCGGACGACGTGCCAGCACAGCCTGAATAGTATCAACGGCATGGCCCTCTTCCTGATACCAGGCGCGGAAACGACCGAGCATGAAATCAACCACTTCATCGACCACGTTGACGTTAGTCAGCTTGTCACCGTAGAGGCGAACCGCTTCTTCGGTTAGCGTTTGCAGATCCAGAGACAGGTTTTTCTCGACGATGATACGCAGTACGCCGAGCGCAGCACGGCGCAGCGCGAACGGGTCTTTATCGCCTTTCGGATGTTGCCCGATGCCGAAAATACCGGCCAGGGTGTCCATCTTGTCAGCGATAGCCAGCGCACAGGCAACCTGTGATTCGGGCAGCTGGTCACCGGCAAAGCGCGGCTGATACTGCTCATTCAGCGCCACGGCCACTTCTTCAGCTTCGCCGTCGTGACGCGCGTAGTGCATGCCCATCACGCCTTGGGTATCGGTAAACTCAAACACCATGTTGGTCATCAGATCGCATTTTGACAGCAGACCGGCGCGCTTGGCGTTTTCGACGTTGGCACCAATTTTGTCGGCGATCCAACCCGAAAGCGCTTCGATACGGTCGGTTTTATCACGCAACGTGCCGAGCTGTTTTTGGAACATCACCGTGGCCAGACGCGGCAGGTTATCTTCGAGACGCTTTTTCAGATCAGAGTTGAAGAAGAATTCGGCATCGGCCAGACGCGGACGCACGACTTTCTCGTTACCGGAGATGATCTGCTGCGGATCTTTGGACTCGATGTTAGTCACGAAGATAAAGTTCGGCAGCAGTTTTCCTGCGGCGTCGTACACCGGGAAATACTTCTGGTCGCCCTTCATGGTGTACACCAGCGCTTCGGCAGGCACCTTGAGGAATTTCTCTTCGAATTTGGCGGTCAGTACTACTGGCCATTCCACCAGCGAGGTCACTTCTTCCAGCAGGCTTTCGCTCAGATCGGCGATGCCGCCAATCTGCTTAGCCGCCTGCTCTGCGCCCTGCCGAATAATCGCTTTACGCTGTTCGTAGTCAGCAATCACTTTGCCGCGTTCGATCAGGATCTGCGGATATTGATCGGCATTGTCGATGGTGAATTCTTGTTCACCCATAAAACGGTGGCCGCGGAGAGTCCGCGCAGAATCGATGCCGAGTATTTTACCAGGGATCAGTTCGTCACCGAGCAGCAACGTTACCGTGTGAACCGGACGCACAAAGTGCACGTCTGAGTCGCCCCAGCGCATCAATTTAGGGATGGGTAATTTGGACAGGGACGTAGCCACCATCGGTGCCAGGAGGTGTTGCGCGCTTTCACCTTTCACGTGAGCACGGTAAACCAACCATTCGCCTTTGTCCGTCACCAGACGGTCAGCCTGCTCGACGGTGATACCACAACCGCGCGCCCAGCCTTCTGCGGCTTTGCTCGGTTTCCCTTCGGCGTCAAACGCCTGGGAAACGGCCGGTCCGCGTTTTTCAATTTCGCGGTCAGCCTGCGTGGCGCTCAGGTTGGAGACTTTCACCGCCAGACGGCGCGGAGCGGCGAACCACTTTACGTCGCCGTGGGGTAAATTGGCGGCATGCAGTTCAGCCGTCAGGTTGGCAGCAAAAGATTCAGCAAGGCTACGCAGCGCCTTTGGTGGCAGCTCTTCGGTGCCGATTTCCACCAGAAATGTTTTTTCAGTCATGGACTTGTCTCACTTCTCGTTCTTTTTGCACATCGGGAAGCCCAGCACTTCGCGGGAGGCGTAATAGGCCTCAGCAACCGCTTTAGTCAGGGTACGGATGCGCAGAATGTAGCGCTGGCGTTCAGTCACGGAGATGGCTTTACGCGCGTCCAGCAGGTTGAAGCAATGGGCGGCTTTCAGAATGCGTTCGTAAGCCGGCAACGCCAGCGGCTTTTCAAGAGCCAGCAGGGTTTGCGCTTCTTTTTCGTGCTGTTCAAAACAGGTAAACAGGAAATCGACGTCGGCGTATTCGAAGTTATAGGTGGATTGCTCCACTTCATTCTGATGGAACACGTCGCCGTAGGTGGTTTTACCCAGTGGGCCATCGCTCCATACCAGGTCATATACGCTGTCTACGCCCTGGATGTACATCGCCAGACGCTCAAGACCGTAGGTGATTTCGCCGGTAACGGGTTTACATTCCAGACCGCCAACCTGCTGGAAGTAAGTGAACTGCGTCACTTCCATGCCGTTGAGCCACACTTCCCAGCCGAGACCCCAGGCGCCGAGCGTCGGGTTTTCCCAGTTGTCTTCAACGAAGCGGATGTCATGGACAAGCGGGTCCACGCCCAACTCTTTCAGCGAGCCGAGGTAGAGCTCCTGAATGTTGTCCGGGGAAGGTTTGATCATCACCTGGAACTGATAATAGTGCTGCAGGCGGTTAGGGTTCTCACCGTAGCGACCGTCGGTCGGGCGGCGGGATGGCTGGACGTAAGCCGCCGCAAAAGGCTCAGGGCCGAGTGCGCGCAAGCTGGTCATCGGGTGGGAGGTCCCTGCGCCGACTTCCATATCCAGTGGTTGAACGATGGTG
>Ga0105859_1000211_pt1 | contig 23138 bp, 17 predicted proteins | sample OrgsoiDNA_201063_FD_89684 | JGI IMG/M metagenome (GOLD analysis project Ga0105859, IMG submission 89684) | Permafrost soil microbial communities from the Arctic, to analyse light accelerated degradation of dissolved organic matter (DOM) -... | ecosystem: Environmental > Terrestrial > Soil >...
CAAGGCGGCAGAAAGCGGCCAAGCGGGAGGCCGTCCAAAAGAGGATTCAACACAGGAAGGCCTGCGCGGCGCCACGGTCGTAGCCCAAGGAGGGCCGCCAGAAGCACCGGTCCTTGCGCCAGATAAGAGCGACGTTGGCGGCGACGCGGCCATCAATCCCATGCGGCCGGGCTTCCATCGCGTTTTCACCTCGGTTTGCTTTTCGGCCATCGGGACGATCCTCGGAGGATTCTTCCTTTGGAGCGTTGTTGCTTTTGTCCGGACGGAGCGGGAAAACAAGGCTCGCGACGAGAAAAACAAAAAGGAGCGCGGACTGCGGTTCTGATCCATGGCCCATTGCGGGCCAAGGCGGGTGGCCAATCCGGCGCGCAAACTGAGATTTTGAGGAGGCGCAAACGCAGCGCCGCGCCCCGCGCAGCCGTCGAAAGGCGGTGGCGTCAAAGCGGGTCTCGCGGTAAAATAAGGCGTTCAGGGGAAACTCTGCGCGCCTTTTTGTTTTTTGCGTCAACCGCGCGCCCGAACTCATAGTGGATTCACACAGGCCGTCCCTAATTCGTTTTTCGCTCGACCTCACACAGACATCGTCATGGCCAAAAAACCACAATCCAGATTTTCCAGTTTGTTTTCGAAAAAGTCCTCGGCGTCTTCTCTGGAAGAAAAATTCGCGGCGCGAGAGTCGCGCGACTGGCTGGCGAATGCGTCCACGGGCTCGGCCATCGCCGACAACGCGCGTGAAGCAGGAAGGGCGTTGCGGCGGCAGTTCGCGGAGCGAGAAATGCTCCCAAGCGCGCAGGCCGCGGAAAAGGATTTGGTGGCCGCGGTGAACGAGGTCGCGTTCGGGCCTTGGACGCAATGGCTGGCTGAGCAGGAAATGGACGCGGATCCCCGAAATTGGACCGTGGCTCAAACACTGCGCGCGATGGCCCGGGGCGTGAACGCCGAAGGGGTTGATCGCACAACAGGCCGCTCGCTTGCGGATCGGCTGGGCAGCGTTTTGGAAACCATTGGCTTTGGGGCCGCGGAGAGAGAAGCCCAAAAGATCGAAAAAGAAAAAAATCCGACGGTGTCGGCCGAGAAAAATGAACGCGCGGAAATGGCGCTGGGCGGCCCGCGGCAGAGGTTTGGGCGATTTGATCGCCACGGCATGGACGAAAAAATGCTCGCGAGCGCTTTGCGAGATCTGTTGGCGTACATGACGGAAGTCCGTCTGCACGAGCGCGCGGAGGCCGCGGAAGAGACGCCGCTCGACAGGCTGACGCGCAGCGCCGTGGACGAAACGGTGCCGAACGAGGCATGGGCGACCGAATTGTGGGGCGCTCTCGGCGGCGGGCAAAATCGCGCAGGGGCTTTCATGCACCCAGGCTTTGTCATGGAGCTTTCACGCTTGGGGTTCGACGCTTTGGAGACGGGCGCGCTGGCGAGCGATCCCGATGCGGAGCGGGCCATCATGCAAGCTTTGAGCGGAGGCCCCGCGGCCGGGTTCTTGATGGGGATGGGCATGCCGCCTGTGATGAGAGGCGGCGGCCGGGGTGGCGCCGAAATGTATTTCGCCAATCGAAATCCCCTCGGCGAATTGCCGAACGTGGATATGGACTTGGACTTCGATGTTGAAGCGGAGCCGAGGCGGATGATGGGCGACCGAATCAATCCGCCAAGGGGTCGCGGGGGCTTGCGCGGCTGGGAACACAGGCCCGAGGACGCCTTGAGAAGCATTTTCCCCGCGTTGATTCGCGGACTGGCTCCCTTGGCGCGCGGCGTGTTTCGCGAGGAATTGGCGCGCAAAAACGAAGAGTGGAAAGAAATCAGCTCCACGGCAAAAAAGATCGCGGTGAAGACGAGCGACAAAAAGCTTGCGCAGAACTGGCTGGACGATCAAATCGCCAGCCGGGAGAGAGCCGCGCTCGACAATCGCGACAACTATGGCCGCCGTCGGCGCGCCGCCTTGGTGAGTCCGGTTTTTGCGCGTGAGCTGGACAACGAACGCGCGAGAGAGGCTCTGGCAGGCATCGAAGAACCGAGCGCGCCTGAGATGCCAGCCGGTGAGTGGAGAGCGTTGGACGAGGCTTTGGTCGCTACGCGCCACGGAAAGGATTCGGAGCACCGTGGATACAATTTCCGATCTGCCTCAGAAATGGACGATGCCGACAGGGCGCGCGGGTTGACGGATTGGTTGGGCGTGGACAAACTCGGCGTGGAGTGGACGAATGATGATTTTTCCGCATTCACCCAGCGCGCCGCCAAGCATTGGGCCAACGAGCTGTTCGCGCGGCAGGAGCAGGCCGCGAGCGCCGGATTGCCCAAAGAGGCGGCTTTTTTGAGTTTCACCGGGGGTCAGGAAGATGTGTCCGTTGCGCGAATCGGGATCAATTCTGGCGCGCAAGTGGAGGATATCGCGTTGCGCGCGGCGAAGGTTGAAGCCAGCCGCGGGCCGATCGGATCGCTGCCCGCGCTGGTTATGGAGCGGTTGAAGGCCAAGGGCTGGAAAGGTTTTTCGGAGCTTTTGAGCGTGCGAATGGGGCTTTCGGCGGAAAACGGCGCGAAAGAAATCGTCCGCGCGGCGCAAGGCGCAACGTGGGCGGACACGCTGATAAGCGCGCGCAAAAATCCACAAAACGAAACCGAAACCCAAATTGGCGTCGTGGGCGCATTCAGCCTCACGATCGACAGCGAAGGCCGCTGGACGACGGACGCGCATCGGGCCACATCAACGCGCGACGGCGCGATCGACAAATTTTGGCAAGCGAGCGCGAGCGCGGCCCAAGCGTTCGGGCATGGCTGGTCCGTGGAGGCGGGCGCCACCGCCGGCAATTTTAGGCGGATTCAGTCCATTTTGAAGGGGCTTGGCGACACCGGCCGCCGCGGGCTAGACGACAACGCCTTGCGCGCGCTCAAGAATGATTTGGACATCGCCGGCAAAATTATGCTGGCCTCGTCAACCATGCACGTGGCCTACGCGGCCCAAGGCGGCGGACCAAACAACGCGTGGGAAACCCGTTGGATGGGGGCGGCCATGGCGGAAAGCGCCCTGGCGAGCTTGGAGAAAGAATTGGCCAAGCACGGCATGAAAACCGCAGTGTCGACGGCTCATTTGCTGACCCGGCCAAGCCAAGGGGACGAAAAAACGGTGTCTGCCCAGTTTGTGGAGGCATTGGGCTGGATTGGCCAAAAAGCAGACGTCGCCGAGCGAATCGCCGGCGAAAGCGCCGCGGGGCTCTTCGCGGCCCGCATGGCTCGCTCGCAAGGCTGGCCGTTGGACGAGAGAATGGAGCAAACCGCAAAGTCCGAGCTGGAAAAACACGGATTGACGCCGGCGGGGTGGAAATTGCTGAGGAAAATGGACGCGGTGAAAGGAGACGCGATCAGCTCGATGTTTTTTGGCTTTTCAGCCGCCAATGCGCGACAGCAGGACACCGCGCGTGCTTCGCGCGTCGAATTGGCCGCGATCGCGCGCCTGCTGAGCGCGTGCGCCGAAGCGAATTTGTCGACGGATGAAGCCGCGGCGTTGCTGGCGCGTCCCGCGGACATCACCGCGAGCCCGCTGGAAGGAGGCTATTCCAGCCAAAATAGAACTGCCGGCTGGGCGCGGCTGGGGACGGTGTTGGCGTTGCCGCAACCCGTGTTGTCGATGAATGAGTGGGGCGCCGGTGAAGAGCGAGCGGAAAAGAACAGAAAGAGCCGAGAAAAAGCGGCGGAAAAGAAACTCGCCGAGCTGGAGAAGGGCGGCAAAAAGGCCAATCGCGAGGCCATCGAAGCCGTGCGTCAGAGGCTGATAGAAAACGCGGCGCAGACGGACGCGGAGTTTTGGCCCGAGGCATTGCCGGAGACGCCGGCCGAGCGCGACACGCGATTGGAAATGACCCGAGCGCTGGGCAAGTGGGCCTTGGAGTCCCAAACCCGGGCCAGCGCCAACGCCCGGGATTTGGATCGAAGCGCGATCGCGCGCCGCGACAAAATCAAGGATTTGTCCGATTGGCTCGAAAACGGACCTGGCGGACGGGCGGCGTTGCCGCGTCGATTCGGGGCGCAATCGTTGTTTGACCGCATGCGGCAGTGGCATGACGAGCTCGCCCGCGCGAAGGCCCTTGAAGGCATCGAGGGCCGCATCCGGGAAATCAAGGCGCACGCCGGCCGCGCCGCGCGCGAAGGGCACGCGATCAGCGAGGAAGCGGTGCACGCCATGGCGGAAAAGGGCCGTTGGCCCATGGCCATCGAGCGTGTTTTCGGCGCCGAAATCGAAGAAAAGAGCCTCGCGCAAGAGCGTCTGGCGAAGTTGGAGACGGAGCAAAAAGAAAATCCGGAGAAATTCGAGGGCGTCGACCTCGTGGAAGTGGCGCGAGCTTTGCGCGAAGAGGCTCGCCGCGAGGCGAAAACGGCGCCGTTGTCCGGCTGGGTCGCGGTTGGCCTGGCCAATCCGGTGGACCTTCACGCGGAAGGAACGCAAATGCGCCATTGCGTGGCGAGCTACGCGACGTATTGCGCGCAGGCGGCCTCGCGGATTTTTCGCGTCGAGTCTCCGGACGGGGTGGGCGTTGGCACCTTGGAGTTGAAGGCGCAGCGCTCTGACGAACGCGGGTCTTCACGGAGCAATGTTGGCGGCGACACGGGCGCTGGCGCGGGGAAAGAGAAAGCTCTCGATGTGCGGTGGGAAGTCGCGCAGTTCCGTGGTGTCCACAACGCGACGATTTACGACCGGAGCGCCCTCATGTTCGCGCAAAAAGTCGCCGTCGCGTATGGGGAGGCCGCGCAAGCCAATCGCCTGGCGGCCAAACAAGCGCTGAAAAATCCGGCGGACCAGCCCGAAAAGGACGAAAACGCGCCGGCGACCCTGGCTGAGCGCTTGCAAGCCCAACGGGAAACGGGCCAAGGGGCGCAACAAGGGGCTGCGGGGGCGGTGGCGGGAAGGCGAATGGGCTGAGGCGGAGCGCAAAAAGAAAAAGCCGATGCCGGAATCTGGGAGTCCGGCGGCTTTTCGCCATTGTTTTGTGGCGCGCGCCGGCGTTGGATAGCTTCGCCCGGTTTTCTCTGTTTTGGCGGGGGTCAGAGAGTGCGCGGAGGACGGCGCGCGGAGACGATCGCGCCTGAGACAGGTCCGCGTTGAGCTGGCGAATCCTCGTCAAAGATTGTTGCGGGCGAAGGGCTGGCGAGCGCCACGGCGTCAGCCAGCTCCTGGGCCACGAGCATTGCGCCGCGGCGCGCTTTGATTTGGGGCAATTCAATGCCGATCGCCAGAGCTTGCTCCATTTGCGCAAGGGTAAGAACCGGAGAGAGGGCGTCGAGCGTTTCAGCAAACTGATTGATCGGCAAGGGCAAGGAATGTTTTCTGTCTTTTCGGTAAAAAACAAGGTCAAACGCGCAACGCCCCTGATCGTCGAGCGCATGCGCGTCGCTGCGCGGCAATAAAAAAGAAACGGCGAGCGCTGACTCGACGTAAGAGCGATGGGCCGCCAGCATCAATGGCGTTTGCCCTTCCCTGTCAGCCTGGAAGGGGTTGGAGAATGGAGCCAAAACCTTCAAGATATCGACGCCGCCACGAGCCGCGGCCAGAGAAAATGCGTCTCGGCCCGTCTCGTCAGTCGCGCCGGGTTCGCAAAACCGCGTTAAAGTCAAAGCAAAATCAAGTCGGCCGAGCGACGCCGCGAGCATCAGGGCGTCTTGGCCTGCGTTGTTGCGTTGGCGAGGATCGCAAAACGCGAGCATGCGTCGAAAGATGGCTGGGTGATTGACGACCACCGCGCCTTGCAAAAAGGTGTAGCCGCTTGAGTCCGTCCACCGCGGGTCGCTTAGCGGGGCGAGCGCCTCGACAATGTCCGCATGCTTGTGGCAAAGGGCGTGATGCAGGGCTGGCTTGACCGTGTCGGCGGCGTCTCTCGGCGACGAAAAAGGCAACAAAACGGCCAGCAAACCGCTCAACCCGCGGCGCGCCGCGCAGTTCAGCGCCGGGCCGTCCGGCGTCAGGCTGGCCTCGGATTGCGGAGTCGGAAAAAGGCGAAAAACGCGGCCCAACAGAGGGTTGGCGGCCAGTGCCTCTCCAATGGCGTCCAAATCAGGCTCTTCGTCGTCAACCAAAAGGAAAAAAGGCTCGACGAGGCGCATGAGGCGCTCGTCCGCCAAATCGCCGTCGGCCGAAAGAAAACCTGAAAATTCAAGAGGAAGAGAAAAACGCATGAGACTCCTTGCGGGAAGAGCGCGCCCAAACCCAAAAGAGAAAGCCTTGTGGCCGAAACCGACACCGGATTGTCAGGGGGGCACCGCGACCTGTCAAGGGCTCGTTGGTCTCGTCAATGCCAGAACTCTTTGGATTCAGGGAGCGTCGGGAAATTGTGGCGGAACGTTTGGCGCCGAAAACGGGTTCCGGCGCTGCCTTAAATAGCGTTGGAGGCGTGGCGCCTCCGCTGGTCGGGAAGAAAGGCGCGTGCAAGAAAAACGATCAACCACAACATATAATAAAAAAAAGGAGATTGGCATGAGCATGATTGACTGGGACGACGACGAACCCGATTGGGCCACACTGGCAAAAAGAATGGCCACGATGCCGGCCAAACCGCCCATTGAGGGACCTCGCGAGCTGACTCGGTGGGAGCGGCTGAATCCGCTCCCCAGCGTTCTCAACGCGAAAACGGCCAAGAGCGTTGGCGTTTTTGCGGGTCTGCAAGCTGTATACGATGTCGTGGCAAGCGGTCGCCACATTCCCTGGATGTGGGCAATCCCCTTGAGCTATGGCATTGCGGTCGGCATCCCGTTGGTCGTCTCCACGGCCAAGCAAGCGATCGAGGCAAAAGCGGATTGGAGCAAGGCAGGGGAGTTGGCGAAAGCCAACATCATGGTCCCGGTGACACAAATCAAGCAGGTGGCATCGGTCGCCTTCGCGGCGGCGATGCTGCCCATGTTGTTTGGGGCGGTTGGCCTGTCCAAGGCCACAAAAAGCGCCTGGGCCTCCAATTTGGTCAATCGTCTCGGAGCGCTCGACGTGGTGGGGCGAATCACGAATTCCCATGACGAATTGCAAGAAGCTCGATTGAACGTGGCGGCGGAAGCGGGCGAGCGCGCCGCTTGGGAATTCGCGCATGAGCGCTTGGGAAAGGCTCAAAAATCCAATTTCAATCCGGAATCGGCCGCCATCGTCTTCATCAAAACCCCGTTTGATCCCCGGTGGCCCATTGGCGAGCATTTGCTGCCACTGGACCAAGCGTTGGAGCGGGCGTTGCCGGACATCGAAGATTTGGAGCCCGATGATCGAGAGTTTTTGGTCGAAGTGATCGATTTGTCGCGCGCGCTGCGCGAGGCGATTGAGCTGCAAGTGGTCAAAAATGACGCAAAACAGGCTCGCGAGCAATCGGCTGGCGTTTCAGCGCCGAAAAAGAGCCGCAAAGACGCCGTGGCGCAAACCGCGCCGGCGAGCATGGAATTGGCCCCCAAAAGGAGAGCCGCGCGTCTGTGAGGCAGGGGCCTCTCGGCAACGAGGGGCCATTTTTTTGTCATTTTTCAGGCTGGCCGATGGCCCATTCCATGCGCTGACGATTGGCCTTTTTCAGCGGTTGTTCAAAAATTAACAATGTCCACGCCCACTGAACGCTGGTTTTTTCTGAACGCAGACGCCGCGGATCGCGCGCTGGCGCGTGGCATAGACCTAAGGCAGAGCGTGAGCTCCGCGCAAACCCCGATGGGAGACGCCACTTTTGACGTTCATGTGGCAGCAGAAGAGCTGGGCAAGCAAGGGCCAATGCCCGCGGTGAGCCGAGTGTTTTCGGCAGGGGCCGAGCTGGAGTGCGCAATTTCGGTGCTGGCGGACGCAGAGCGCAAAGTGTTTTTGGCGATCGTGTTTTGGACGTCGGAAAGAACCCGATTCATCGATGGGGCGGCGTTTGGTTTGGGAGGCGTGGAGCGAGTGTCTCCATCGGACAAAAACAACCGGTTTGCGCAAGTCGCCCACTGCGTGGCGGGCTCGCCGATCACGCAGATCGCAATTCAGGAGCTGGCGGACGCGATAGCCAAAAATCCAGATTTGCTCGCGCGCGCCCGAAGCCGCTGGCTGGTCGAGCGAGAGGCGCAAGCCTTGCGGCATGAGGTCGCCAAATCAGAGCTGAATCTGGCGCCAAATCCCCGCAAAAATCCATCGCAAAGGCTGTGAAAAAGGCGCCGGGAGCTAGCAACTTGTGGTGGTGGGCGTTTTGAGGGAAAATGGCGCATCTGCCTATTTCATGTTTTTTCAACCATTGACACACGCTGAGCCTCCATGCCCCCTCTGCTTTCAGAAAAACCCACTTCGGCGTTGACGACGCAATTGCTGTCGAGCCTGCCGGAGGGTCCGCGCGCGGCCAAAGCGGTGAATGGGCGAAATTGGCGCCGTTTTGAGGTCGTGGAGTGGCCACAACAGTGGAAAGAGGCGGCGTTGGCTTTGAAAATGTTCGAGGAGACCGATTTTGGCTCTTTGAGCAGTGAAGCGCATCGGGTCCAATTCGAAGCCGGCGAAAAGAAAGAGGCTTACCGCGGCAATTCGCGATTCAGAAATTTATGGGCCGCGGATCCGCTGCGGCCGCCCTATGGCGATCCGAAAGGCGACGCCATTGAGCGCCAAGCCTGGGCGGCCAGAAATGGGGAGCGAGAGGCCTTTGAGGCGTGGGTCGTGACGGACGCGCAAGATCAAGAGCCGTTGGCGCTGATGCTGTTTGAGCGCTGGGAGAGCAAGACGCGGCCAGCGCCCATTCAGCGCATTGGCGAGCGCAAGCCTTCGGCAGAGTGCCTGATCCGAATTTTCGGGGAGGTCGCGTTTTGGGTGGCGCCCGGTCACCGGGGCCAAGGGTTGGGCTCGCAGCTCGCGGAGGCGTTCGCCCAAGACATCGAGGCGCGCATGCAAATGGCGCGAGCTGCCGCCCCCGCGCCCTTTATGCCGTTCGTGGTCGCGCATGACCGGGGGGAGAAGCTTTTGGCGCGATTGGAGGCCTTTCCGCTGACCAGCCGTCGGGCGGCCAATGCCGGCCAAGCGCAAGACCTGGCGCGCGCCGCCACCGAGCAGGAAGACCGCTGGCCGCAGTGGGCGACACCGCTGGCGAAGCCGACGGCGCCCGCGAGAAAGCCCAAGCGGGCCGTGAAATAAGACCGGTGGGGTGTGGGGCATCCGGCGGCTCGGGTAAAATGAAGAACAAAGAGGAAAAGCGCCCCGTGCGTGGTGTTTCGTCTTGCAACGCATTCTCGGCGAGCCAGCTTGCCAGCCCCTTTGCGGGCAAAACGGTGAAAAAAGAATCGATCGGTGTCGCGCAATGGAGTTCGAAGTGAAAAAACCAAATTGGAGCCAATTGCTCATCCAGAGCATGGACATGGATGACGAAGCGAACGAGGAGCGCGCAGCCGCGCGCGCCTGGTTGACGGATCACGCGGCCTCAAAAGAAGAAAAAAGCCTCCTTGCGTGTTTGGAAAGCCCATCAGTGGATCACGAGCGACTGATTCGCGATTTGCTTGCGTGCGGGGCCGATGCAAAAGCTGTCGACAAGAACGGCCAGACAGCATTGATGCTTGCCGCTCACCATGGAGAATTGGCATGCCTCGAGTTGTTGTTGCCGTGCAGTGACGCGGAGCAGGTGAGAAGCTACGAGAAAACCGCTCTTTTTATGGCCGTGCGGCAAGGAAACACCGATTGCGCCAGAGTGTTGCTGGCGCATGCGCCTCGAACCGCGAATATGAAAGAATTGATCACTCAGATGACCCCATTGATGGTGGCGGCGACGTTAGGAAACGACGAGGTGGCTCGATTGCTCGCTCCCATGAGCGACATTCGCGCAAGAAGCGGCGATGGAAGAAGCGCGCTGGCTTATGCGATCAGAGCCAATCGCTCAGAGTTGATGGATTTTCTGTGGGCCGACAGCGATATTGAGAATGTCGACGGAAAGGGAGGCACGGCGTTGATGCACGCGATAGAGCGCAGCGCCAAGGACTGCATCCCCTTGCTGATGGAGCGAATCGACCCCAAAGCCTTCAACCGGCGAGGAGAGACGGCGTTGATGATCGCTTGTTCGACGAAGGGGATGGAAGGACACGTTCGAATGTTGCTTCCGCATAGCGATTTAGAGGCTGTGAACGCCGAGGGCAAGGATGCTCTGCGCTTGGCGATCATCAAGGAGAATTGGGCTGGGGCCGATGAAATATGCCCTGCGATGCCGATCACCCGAGTGATTTTGGCGAACGCCTCGGCTCCGAAGCGCAGCATGCCCAAAGCGGAGGCCATGATCGAGGCCTGGTCGTTGGGGGAGATGCTTCGTGAACAAAAAGAAAAAGAAATGACACAGGCGCCCGAAGCGGAGACGCCGGCGTCCGCCAAAAAACGCCGATCACTGTGAAACCGCGCCGGGGTGGATGCAAACAAGGGAGCATAAGCGTGGGCGGCCTTCCCCTTCAACGCCGAATGACGGGCAGGGGAAAGCCCGAGACGGTGCCGCGAGAAGCGCTCGCGCGATCAGACATCTTGACAGTGGCGGCGGGCCAGGCTACTTTGTCGCCAAACCGGCCGGGAAGCCGGGCCGCCCGCATTGGCGAAGGCATGCGCCACCCCGTTTGAAGACAATTCCCTTTCTCGATGGCTCTCTTTTCACAGGGCGATCGGCGAAGACCAGCGGGCAGCTTTCGTTCCGACGCCGCGGAGAATCATCATGGATTTGACCACAAACACGGGCGACAAGTCGCCCGACACGCGTTTTTGCGCGCCGGAATCGGTCCTCAAAGGGCAGGTTTCCCGAACGCTCAAAGAATTAAGAAAAATCGATCCTCGCGCAAAGCGCGCAGATGCGGAAGAGGCGCTTGCGCGCATTTGGGGGCGAGAGGGCTGGCACGCTTTGCGAAAGAACGCCTTGGACTTCGAGGCCCGGACGATGGCCGGTGGCGCCAGGGGTGGCGCGAACGAAGGGCGGGGGGCAGATGGCTCTGCGTTTTCGCCAAGAACCGCGTCCCGCGAGGAATGGTTGGATTTGGTCGCTTTGGCCGTGAACAAAGACAGCGAGAATTCAAGCTGGGAGACGCGAGCGGTGAGTCTTGCGCAGGGGCTGGTCGGCGTCTTTTTCGATGAGCGCCCAGAAGGCGATTTGCACGTCGATCAGTTGCGGACGAGCATGGATCTTCGCGCGTTGATGGAAAAGGCCCCAAACCTGCCGCAAACGCCGGCGGGAGACGCCATTCGGCGGTATCTGGAGAATTTGCCCGGGGCGGGTCTTTGGGACGGCCGCGGCGACAACGTGGCGCGGGATTTGCATGGATACGTCACGATGCAATTCACAGACAGTTCCTGGGCAATGATGAGGGCGCTGGAGCGCCACGCGGACGTTGTGATCTCGCGGAGCGAATGGTTGGGAGGCCCCAACGGGTTGGGAAAGTTGACAAAAGCGGCGCGCGAAGAGCTTGAGTTCACGTGGCTGGATCCCGACTCTCCAGCGGGCCAGCATTCCCTGTATGGCTGGGCGTTGCGCCAGCACGCGAAAGGGCGCAAAACACTGAACCTGGGAGACATCGCCCGCATTGGGATGGACGCTTTGGTTCCGCAGCAATCCGAGACAGCGGCGCATTGGTTGCGCCAAGCGGAAAAGGTCGTGGCGAGGGCGCGCGCAATCGACAAGAAATTGAGCAGTTGACGGCGCGCTGCGTTTCAAGGGGTCAATGGGCACGTCAAATATCCTGTGAACAGGCGAGTTCAGATTGTGTCAGAAGCGCGCGGAGGGGCGCGTGTTTTTGCGGTGGGCGTCGCGGACGAAAGCGTGTCGGGCGGCATCCAGCTTGAAAAGCATTGCTTCGCCCCTGTTTTTTGGTAAGGTGGCGTTTTCCTATCCTGAATGCGCTCCGCCATGCCGAACCAAGATCCTCCGGAATATGTGGTCCGATGGCCAGAATTGGCAATTTTGCCGGGTCAATCCGAAGCGACGCACCGGCTTTGCGTGATTTTGCGACGCCATATTCCGCCGCAGGTGTTTTCGATTCCCGTTGTTCGACGAAAAGGCGATGGGCCCGGTGTTTCTCCATTCGATCGGCCCATCAAAGACCCGATGCCGGAACCAAGAGGGTCCGGGATGGGGGAGTCTGAAAAGGATCCTTGGAAAGAGCGCGCGGCGGCGGAGTCCGGATTGTTCGCGGCGTTGGATGCCGGCGCAGACCCAAACGCCTGGGTTTCGGAACCACGCCCATCGAGTGTGCCGCTGCAGTGCGTGCGCGCGCTGAACGCCGCGTTATGGGCTGGATTCAGCGACGCGGCGATTCTGCGGTTGCTTCGCGCTGGCGCCGATCCGAAATTGTCCTCTGTTCTGGAAACGGACGCCTACACGTTGTGCAACGGGTTGGGCCGAATGGCCGCGGCCCGAAGCGTTGCGGTCGCCCGGGCGATCGGGGACGCGGGACTCGATTGGAGCGCGTGCGCGCCAAGCCCGCATGATTTGAAAGGCACGCCTCTGGGCGCCGCCGCGCGGCACGGGCAATTGGAGACTCTGGACTATCTTTTGGCGGTCGGAATGGATCCAAACGCCCGTGCCGCGCCCTTAAAAATTCATCCGCTGTTTGAGGCTCTGCGAGGCGAAGTGTCTCCGCGAGTCTTTGCCTCAATGGCGCGGCTGTTGCAAGCGGGCGCGGATCCCAGACACCCATTCTCCACGGGAAACGAAAGGTCGCCTGCGTTGGACGCTGGACATCGCCTGTGGCCACAAGCTTACGGGCTCTTGGTCAGGAGCGGCGCGCCTGCGATTTCCTCTCACGATCTCGCGAGCTGCGACAACGGCGGCGCCGAGGCGCCGCCGTTGCTGATCCACTGGAGCGCTCAGGCCTCCGGCGCGACGGACGCCGGCTTTGCGCTCATGGAGCGCCAACGCCAAGCGCAGGCCGAGGCCAAAGAGTTGGCGAAAAGGTTTTCCGAGCCGATGGCGGGGCTTGTGGCGGGCTGCGTCGAAGCCTGGCCCACGCGCTCCGCGTTGATGGGTGATTTGGGGTCTTGGCCGGCGCGGTTGGAAAAGAAGGCGTTGCTCGCGGAAATAAACATTGCGCCTTCGATGAAAAAACCGCTTCAAGGAAGCGGCCGGCGGCTCTGAGGGTTGGGCTGAGCCCTGTGGATTCACGCTTGACGGCGGGAGCCCGCATGCCGCTCTGTCCGCCAAGGGCGGTTTGCTGTAGAATGAGGCTCGCCATCGCGCAAAGAGTCGCGCAAAACGCGGAGTCCCCATCCTCCAATCCGAATCCACGCGAATGCCATGTCAACAGAAAACGCTTCCAGCATCACCGAAAAAGACGCCGCGCTCGCGTTGAATTCCTTCCTTCTCGCCGCGATGTCCGCGACCGCTTTGGGCGCGCTGTTGTCCAACGCTTTGAGCCCGAACAACGCGAGCGACGCGGTGTGGGCTGGCCTGATGGCCGCGGTGAAGCCCCGGGAGGAAGAGATCGCGAAGAACGTCGCGGCTTTCAAGTTGGACGAGAATGCTCGCCCATCAGAGGAGATGCTCGCAAGAATCAAGGATTTCGTCAGAGTCGAGAAGCTTCCTGCGCCCGAAAAAATTGTGGCCCTGAAACGATTCGCCCAAAGCTTTGGCTCTGATCGATGGATCGCCTGGCAATCCGAGGAACTGTGGTGGGGCCGGGGGAGCGTGGCCGAATCGCTATACGGCGACATGCAGGAATGGCCGGAGAAAAAGCGTCGCGCGCACAAGGCTGCGCGGTGCATGAGCCAATTTGAGGCCGAGTTGCGCGCGAGGTTGAGTGAAAGCGCACCTCTTGAATTTCGAGCGTTTGATCGCGTCGTCTGGCAATCGCTGATTGAGCGAGAAAAAGCGAAAGAAGAGCTGTTCATCCATGTCGGGGTTGCTTTGGAAGTCGAAGCGCGGCTTGGGTGGCTGCCGGCGACGCTGGATGAGTTTTTCTCGGACGAGCTGCTCGGGCGAATGGCCGAACAGAAAGACACCGCTTTTCGATTGACCCCGAAGTCGCATGCGCTCATCGAGGCCGAAATTTTGCGTCGTGCGGCGCGAGCCGCCAGAGCTCCCAATGAACGTGAGAATTCGTTGCCGGGCCAGCCCGCAAAGCCCGCGATCCGGTTGTGAATATCGAAAGACCGGATTGAGAGGACTGAAACGCCGCCGCAAAGGCTCTCATGCACTGCCCGAGATTTTGACCGTGGGACATTTCCGTTGGCCGAGTTGTGTTCTTGACTTTTATTTGCGGATGGTTCGCGCACAGCAAAGGTGAGGCGACCGGATACTCAGAGTCGAAAGGGCGGTTTTCGCTCGGAGGCGCCAGGCGTGGGCGTCCGCGAGTCTTCGGTTCCGCGCGCGGAATTCCGGCCGCCGCTCGCCGCGCCCAACACTTCGGCCATCAGTGTTTCCGCCTCAACGCTGGCAAACCATGAAGGCAAAAGGAATTGCCGGCTTGCGCCCATCATCAGATACGGCAAGACGGCCTCCTCGACCACGACGCGCGGCGCAAGAAAGGCCAAAAAATCCGCGCAATCGCCATATCCCATAGCAAGCGCATCCTCGAGTGCGTTTCGTTTCGTCGTTGCGCTTCGAAAACCCGCCACATTGGAGAACGGGGCGAGAAGGCGAACGCAATCGAGGGAGACTTCTGGCCGCTCCGACGGTTTGTCCGTTTGAAAAATGTGCATGAGCGCGTTGAGGCCCTGGCTGTCGACGGCGAGCGCGTCAGAGAGGGGCAAAAAGATGCGCAGGCAGTCAATGCTTTTGCAATAGGCGGCGGCCATCAAGGGCGTGCAGCCCTTGGGCGTCGCGATGCGCGCGTCCGCTCCGGCGTCAAGAAGCGCCTGAGCGCAAGGAGCGCTGCCCGCGGAGGCGCAAACCACCAAGGGAGAAACGCCGTTTGACGCGGCGGCAAGGTTCGGATTGGCGTTGTGCCGCAACACGGCGGAAACGAGATCCTCGCGAGCCATCGCGCAGGCGGCGATCAACGCAGTGTTTCCGTGGCCATCCACATGGTCGATGAAGGAGACAGGGAGCAAAAGTTCGGCGCATTGCGCGTGTCCGCCCCAAATGGCTTTCTCCAAGGCCGTTTGCCCAGAATTATCAGCGGCGGCCGCCATGGGCGACGCGAGGCCTTCGGCCAAAAGACGACCGACGAGCGCCGGGTTTCCAGCCTCGGCGGCGTTGAGGAGGGCTTGGTCTTTTTCTGGATTGGGCATGGCGTTGGGCATCGGGTGGGCTGTGTTGCGGCGCGTGGGGCGGCCGGGGCCGGGACGGCATGTGGCTGGGGCCTCGGTCACAGTTTAGGCGTGCGCGGAGATTGTGGCAACAAAAAAAGAAATGCTCGCTATCCGACACCACCCGCGAACGCGGCGGCTCTGAGCCTGCTCGTGGCGTCCAAAAGATTTCGGTCGTCGCGATTTTTCGAGGGCCGGCAATCGGACGAGGCCCGCCGCCAATTGGGCAACCGGAGACGCTGGAGTATCTGCTCGCCGCCGGGTTGTATCCCAATGCCCGGACCGCGCCGTTCAACGTCCACCCAATGATGGAGGGCCTTCGGGGCGACGTCTCGCCTCGCGTTTTCGCGTCGCTTGCCCTCTTGGCGCAAGCGGGCGCGGACCCTGCGCTTCCGCCAAGCGCGATGGGCGAAAGATCGCCCGCGTTGGCCGCGTGCGACGCTCGCGGCGGAGAAGCGCCGCCGTTGCTGGTTCGGCCGGCGGTTCCGGCCTCCGGGATGGCGGACGCGGATTTTGCCCTCTTGGGGCGGCAACGCCAAGCGCAGGCCGAGGCCCAAGAGTTGTCGAAACAATTTTCCGGAACGATGGCGGCGCGAGTGGCCGCCTGCGTCGACACATGGCCGTCGCGCTCCGCGTTGGTCATGGATTTGGCCTCTTGGACGACCCGCGTGGAAAGGAGCGCGTTGCTTGCGGAACTGACTTTTGAGTCCCCGCGGCAAAAAGCAGGCCGAACGAGAGATCGCCGGATTTGACGCAATGGGAGCTGGCCGTTCCGTCGCCATCGAGGTAGAATGAGGCGGCGCAATTGCGCAAAATCGTCAACTCGACCGGACTCCATTCCACCACAATCACAAGCGCCATGCCAACAGAAAACCATCCGGGCATCACAGAAAAAGACGCTGCGGCGGAATTGAGCCAATTCATGTTCGCTGGGACGTCCGCGACGGCTTTGGGCGCTCTTTTGTGCCGGGCGTTGAACCCGAAAAATGCGAGCGACAACGTGTGGGCGGGGCTGCTGGGTGGCATGCGGTCGCGCGAAGAGGAAGTGGCGAAGGACATAGCGGCGTTTGCCCTGGACGAGGACAACACCGATCCCTCCTGGGATATGCGCCAAAGAATCAATGGGCTCGTGGACATAGCGGACCTTGCCGCGGCCGAAAAAACCGTGGCGCTGGCTCGCTTCAAACAAAGTTTTGGCTCCGAGCGATGGCTGGCCTGGCAATCCGAAGAGTTGTGGTGGGGGCCAGGGAGCATCGCAGAATCCAGCCAGCGTGACGCGCATTTGTGGTCGGTGGAAAAGCGGCGCGCGTCATTTGCTCGCGGGGCGTTGGGTCAATTTGGAAAGTTTTTGACCGAATGCCTGGGGAGCAATGCTCCGTTGGAGTTCCGAATGTTTGGTCGCGCCGACTGGAAATCGCTGATTGAGCGAGAAAAAGAGAAAGAGGAATTGGTGATTTTTATCGGGCCAAGGATAGAGATCGAATCGCGGATTGGTTGGTTGCCCACGACACTGAATGAGTTTTTCTCGGACGAGTTGCTCGGGCGAATGGCCGAACAGAAAGACACCGCTTTTCGGCTGACGGCCAAGGCGCATGCGCTCATTGAGGCTGAAATCCTGCGGCGCGCGTCGCGAGCCAGTCAGGAGACGAATGCCGAAACGGCTTCTTCTTTGGACCATCCGGAGAGGCCTGTGATCCGGCTTTGACGGCGTGTCGCGCCGTGCATGGCGTTTTCTCTTCGGCGGCTCCTTGTTCGATTGGGCCGCGTCCGACAAAAACCATGCGCTGGGGAAATTCAGAAGGTCAAAGCCTGCGACGCGGAAGCCGAGGCGAAAGGGTATTTGTTGTCTCCGATGTTGTTTCTGAAAAAATTGTCGTGGCGGGCGCCGCAGAGGGCCCTGTTTTGCTTTTGTGCTTCTCCGATTTGGCCTGTTTGCGGGAAACGCTGGCCAACACCTTTTTCAGAGCCGATTCATCCTTGAGGGCGCGAGCGCGCTGCGCCCATTCGCGCAATTCGGAGCTGTCGCCCTTGCGGGGGAGGAGAAGCCAATTTATCGCGCGGATTCCCCACCCGCCGGCGTCCGCGAGCGTTTGGGCCAGGATGAAATTTTCGGATTTCAGCGCGGCTCGCAAAGGCTCGCCGTCATCCAATGGCCCGCGGGGGTTGCCTCCTTTCGCGATGAAATGAGCGGCCCATCCGTTGATCTCCGCGCACACGTGGTGGCCGAGCCAAGGCCCTTGCCTGAAAGCCAAAAGCGCAGCGGAATAATCCGAGGAGGGCAAGGGCCCCGCGTCCTCCAACAAGGACAGAGCTTCTCTCGGAGAATCTGGCAGCCCAACGAACTCGGCCGCGGCGCGAAAAGCCTGGCCGCGCTCCTCGTCAGACCAAGAGAAGCCGGTGAGCAAGCTGGCCAAGTTGGCGTGCGCCGCGACGCCCTCACGAACGCCATTGCGTGTTTGAGGCGTTTGAGCCGCGCCAATCAACGCCTCGGTAGGCGGCCGAGCAGGGGCGGTCGCGCCCAGGGCGACGACGAGCGAGGGATTTCCCCCAATCGCCAGGTTCCTCCAAGCCTCCGGCGTCAAAACGGCGCCTTTTTCAAGGCACCAAAGAACCATTTCTCCGGTGAATTGGTCCAGTTTTTCGGCGCTGGCGTCGTGATGGGCGCCGAGCGCGCCCAGCCGGGTGGCGCACACGCGCTCCAGAGCATGAGAAACGGAGGCCTCCCCAAGACCAAACGAAAGAACGGCCCAATCGAGCGTGCTCTTCGCCCGCTGCGCGAGCGCTGGCATTTCAGCGCTCGATCTCCAAGCCCACTCGGCCATGATGGCGGCCAAAAGGCCCGATCCAAAAGGAAAGCCGGCGTCGCGCGGTTGAGTGAGGGCTTCCTGCCACCCGAGCCGATTTGCGAGAATCCCCGCTCGGCGAACCAGAGCCATGGCCAACGCCGGCTCGGCGTGCGCCATCCAGGGCTCCTGGCCCAGCGCTTTGGCTTCACGGATGAGGGCCAAAAAAGCCGAATTTTTCCCCTGGTCGATGAATTGGGTGGCCCAAGCGGTCCAGACGCCCGGGCCATCCAACGCGAAGTCGCTCTCGGAGAAGCCTTTTTGGCGTGAAAAAGCGACGGCCAAACGCTCAATCCATTCGACAGGAGTGTGCTGCCAGTCGACGCGGGACAACGAACGCGACTGCAGGGGCTGCAGCGCGCCGGCCTCAGCGGTTAGGCAAGCGACTTTGACCGCGTTGTGGCTAGGGCGGAATTTGCCGCGCTGCTCAGGTTGCGTCAAAAAGGAAGCGGCGTCGTGGCCGCCGGCCGCCAAGGCGTGGGGCGACAGCCCCTGAAAGAAAAGAGTCGCCAGGCGCGCCATGGCTTTCAAAACCTCGTCGTCCTCCATGGGGGCGGCGGCCCTGGTTGAGCCCGGAGCGTCGTTGGCTCGCTGCCAAAGCGTGGCGGCTCTCAAAATCCGCAATCCTTGCTCGCGCTCAACAGGCGTCGCCGCGGGCTCCAAATCGAGCGCGTCCAGCCATCGACGCTCATGCAAAGCGTTCAGCAGGGGACCGGGCTCGGCGGAGGCCGGCGCCAAGGAAGCGGAAGGGTTGTCGGATCGGGCCACGGCGAGAGTCAGCAGAGTCTGCGTTTGGAGTCAGTGTTGGCGGGAGGGGAAGAGCGGCAAGCGCGTCGTCCGCGTGAACAAAGGAGATGATAACGCAATTGGGCGCGGTCGGCGGCAAATTCGTTGGATTTTCCTGTTTGCGTCGGTGCCCCCCCGCAAAGAGCTCCTTTTGTCGGCATGTCCCGCAGTCGAATGGCGCTTTGGCCTAGATTCTTGCCGAGTGGTCGAAAAAGCGAGACACTGAGCGGGTGATTCACATCGTTTGTGCCGATTTATTTTGCGAGAGCCCTATGTCCATTTTTCAATCCGTGGTTGGCGACGCGCAGGCGGCTGAGCAAGCTGCCGCGATCCGCGTTGCCCGCAAAGAAGCCCTTGGAGAGAGGATCGATGACATCAATGCCAAAGGAAATCGTTTGGCCCATGTCGCTTACGCGGTCGGCGCCATGACCTTCTCGGCCGCGGCGATCGCGATCGCCCTGCCCTGCGTCGCGACGGGAGTCGTCGTGGCCGCAGCGGTCGGAGCCTCCGGTGTTGTGGGCGCCAGAATTGGCGCGTTGGCCATGGCGAGAGCCTCGGCCAACCGGCGTTTGGCCTCATTGTCAGAGCGCGTCTCGGCGGACCAGGCGGCAAACGGCGCGGCGCCAACGGTGGAGCCGGTCATGGGACCGCTTTCAGAGTCGCAGGTCAAACGCGAGAAAATCATCCAAAAGATCGCCGGGGTGAATCGGGGCTATTTGAACAATTCAAAAGCGACCTGGGTCGTGGGCGGATTGACCGTGGCGGTCGCGGCATCCGGGGCGCTTGGCCTTCCACTGTTGCCGGTTTTGGCCATGTCGGGCGCGCTCGGAGTCGGAGGCGTCGCGACCATCGTCAACGCGATGTCTTTGCGGGTGGAAGAGCTGTGGAACCACAAACGCCTCGCGAAAGCGGAGCGAAAAATCGACGCTGAAGAAAAACAAGCGGCCTCCGGCGTGTCCGCCCCCAAATCGCTGATGGATCGGTTGTTCAATCGCCGCGCCGAAAAAACGCCCGAGGCTCAAAGCCAGGGGCCGCGCGGTCCGTCTATTTGAGTTTCGGCGGGCGAAGCGATTCGCGCCTGCATATTCGAAAAATTGAAATCCCCTGGTTGTGAGATCAGGGGCTTTTTTTCGCGGGAAGAGTGTCTGGAATGGTGAAACGGCGACGTTTTGGGTCAAACAGAGCCACTGAGAGCGATTGGCGTTGCGCATGGGTCAAAGCCGAATGGAGCGCCCTGTGGCCGCGGAGACGCTGGCTGTGAGGTCGGACGAGCGAACGTGCTCCGCGAGCTCTTCCTTCTCCATCATGGACCTCAGCCGAGGCAAAGCGTCAGCGGGAGCCTCGGAAAGCAATTTTTGTCTTTGCTCCGCGTCAAGGTGGTCAGCCAACAGATCCGCAAGCGTCCAGCGATTCAAACTTTTTTGGGCCAACGCCATGTCAAGCGCGGTCAGCCCGTGCTCGGTTGTCGCGGACAAATCGCTGACGGGGGACAAGACCCGCACAGAAGCTTCGCTTCTGGCGCGAGTTGCCAGCATCAAAGGGGTCAGGCCATCACTGTCGGGATTTTTGGAATCAAAGTCAGAAAGCAGAGCTTGAACGCAACTCGCATGTCCCTGGTTGGCCGCCGCCATCAGCGGACTCCAAGAATCAGCGCCGGCCCATTGTTCGGCAAGGAAGGGCCGAACGAAAGGCAACAACAAACGCACGCATTCGGCGTGCCCGTGAAACGCGGCGGCCATGAGGGCCGTCTGGTTGGTCGGTTTGCCGGCGGCGTCCAGCAGGCTTTGGCCTGCCAAAGACGGCTCCTCGCGCAATATTTGATCCCGCGTTTCGAGGTCGCCGTCTTCTGCGGCTCGCAAAAGAGAAAACAGATTTTTCGAGTTGCTCATGGTGTCTCGGGGAAAAGCAGGGGAAAAGGCCGCAGAAAAAAGGGGGGGAAGGCCCGCGAAAATCGTCAAATTCTGCGAGCGGACGGCTTTATGGCCGGTGCCGGGTAGGCGGCCAGGCCAGAAGGCGCCTGAGCGTTCATTGTTGCGCCGCTGGCAGATTCTCCGTTGTCTGACGCAGGAGCGCAAAGCGTGTCGAGCGAAGCGCCTGCTTGTGTTCGGCTATGCCGCGCGGGCTTCGCCTGCTTTCGAGAAACGCTCGCCAGGGTTTTTTGAAGCGCCGCCTGCTCCTTCACGGCCTGCGCCCGCTGCGCCCATTCGCGGATGCCGGGCTCGTCGTTCTTTCGAGGGGCCAGCAGCCACTTGACGGCGACAGGACCCCAGCCGCCGGCGTCAGCGACAATGTGGGCCAATTGAAAGTTGCCACGCCTCAAAGCGGTTCGCAAAGGCTCTCCGTCGCCAAGGGGGCCGCTCGGCTCGGCGCCCGTCGCGATCAAAAGCCTCGCCAAGCCAAACACGGGAGAATCGCCGTGAAATCCATAAAAGTCTTTCTCGCACAAGGACATCAGGGCATCCGTGCAGTCGGCGGCCGGCAAAGGGCCTTGCTCGGACAAAAGGCTGGCAAGGGCGCTTTGCTCGAAACGCGGATCGTTGGTGAGCGCGGCTGTCCGCAAGGCCTGTCCGCGCTCGTCCGCGGACCATGGGCGCGCGGCCAGGAGCTTGCGAAGATTGGAAAGCGCGGTGGAGCCCGGGGAGGAAAGCGGTTGCGTGTTCCATTCGATTTTCGCCGCGCTGGCCAACGCTTGGACGGGGGCTTGCGGCCCCAATCCCGCGTCCAAAAAACAATTCAGCAGGGGGCAGCCATCAAGGGCGACGCCGGCCCAGGCGTCCAGGGAAGGGGAAACGTCCTTTTTGAGCGCCCAATGGGCCATCGCGATCGCGAAGGCGCTCAGTTTTGCTTTCGCAACGGCGTCGCGCGTTCTCATCGTTCCAAAGGGGCCAAACGGATTGCCGACAAGCCGGTCGAGTGTCCCGGAAATGGACGCCGAATTGATTTGAAGCGCTTCGCAGGCCCAGTCAAAGGCGTTTTCGGCGCGATTAACTGTGTTCGGGCGCTCCGATTCCTCGCATTCGATATACGCGTCGGCCCAACGCGCCATCATGGTCGACAAAAGGCCCGCCCCAAAGGGGAATCCGGCGCCAGCGGCTTGAAGGAGAGGATTCTTCCACCGCTCAACGCCGCCGGTCATGTCGTGCGGAGCCAAGAGGGCGTAAGCCACCGAGGGCTCGGCCTCGAGCATCAAATTTTGCTGGCCCGCGGCGCTTGCAGCGCTCGCCAACCCCAAAAAGGCGCTGGCCTTGCCGCCGCGAATGAATTGAACGGCCCATTCGGCCCAAGCCCCGCTGCCTGACGCCCGTGACTGAAAGCAGTCGGGTGTGAACGCGCTCTGGCGAGAAAAGACGACAACCAAGCGTTCGCACCACTCCTCGGGGACGCGGTCCCATTGAACGCGCCTCATCCAGTCGGAGAGCAGCGGGCCCTGAGCGCCGGCCTCGGCGATCCAGCAGGCGACTTTCGCCGCGACAAAGCTCGGCCGCAGGTGGCCAGCTTCGTCTTGGAGCGTCAAAAATGTTTGCGCGTCACGCGCGAAGCCCGGGCCGGGTTTCGTCGTTTGGTCCTGGATCAAGCGCGCCGCGACGCGCGCCATGGCTTGAAGGGCCTCTTCGTCATCCATCTTGCGCAAGGCGGAGGCCTGCGAATCGGGATTGGGGTCTGAATTTGTCGAACCCGAGACAAGGGCCTCCGGGCGCGCAGAGTCCAAACCAGGCGCAAACCCCACGATGGAATAACGCGAAGAAAGACGAACCAGCCCTCGAATCTTGTTCAACCCCTCCAATCGCTCGGGTTCCGTGGCCTGCGGGGCCAATTCAAGCGCGTCAATCCAGCGACTCTCGCCCAACGCCGCCAGCAAGGGGCTTGCCGCGAGGGCGACGGCCTGGTCCGCTGCGGCGGGCGAGGAGGCGTTGAAGGAGGCGGCGGAAGGAGTGTCCTGCACGGTGAGCCTGCAAGCAAAAGTTTAGGGGCGGTTGGGCGATAGATGCCCAGAGATCGGCGAGGTCAAGCCTTGGGCTTGCGAATTCGCATGAGAGCCTCAAAAAATTCAAGGACCGATTTTGAAGCATTAATTCTAACACGGGGGCGGCAAAAAGAGGAGCTCTGCATCCCCGGCGTGGTTAGGGTCAGCCAAGCGGCGGTTGCCTATGGCGGACGCGAAAAAATCCCCGTCTCAAAATGGGCAATAAATAATAGAAAATGAAATGGTTAAATATCTGGGCATGAAAAAAGACTGCGCCGAGACCCTGAATTATTTGCCACGCGAACAGGGCCGCCAAGCGTAGAATACAAGATGTGAAAAAGATTGAATCGAGAATTCTCTCGGCAAAAAACAAACCGACCATGCC
>Ga0105859_1000216_pt1 | contig 22882 bp, 16 predicted proteins | sample OrgsoiDNA_201063_FD_89684 | JGI IMG/M metagenome (GOLD analysis project Ga0105859, IMG submission 89684) | Permafrost soil microbial communities from the Arctic, to analyse light accelerated degradation of dissolved organic matter (DOM) -... | ecosystem: Environmental > Terrestrial > Soil >...
GACGCAAAAGCCACCGAAGAAGCGGGCGCTCGGCAATCGAATGCTGACAAAAAAGACCGAAATTCCAAAAAATTTGGCGGAGGGCGGCTGTGACCTTGCCAAAACCGCCTTCCGTTCCGGCCTCGGAGCGTCTCTTGGCTCGACGCCGAGAGACGCATAAACAAATCACCCTATCGGATGCGCTGGCGCGCCTGGCCAGCGACAGCCAGGACGAGACGGCCGCGCTGCTTCGGAAAGCGCGCGAATTGATCCAAGCCGGAGCGATCACGCTTCACGCCGACGCGGAAGGGGACACCGCGCTGATGTGCGCGGCGCGCAATGGCCAGGAGGAGCTGGTTGAATTGCTTCTGCCATTGTCCAACCCTGACGCGCAAACCGTAACCGGCGACACCGCCCTCATGATGGCCGCGCGCGCGCCGCACGAAAATGCTCGCGTTTTTCAACGTTTGTTGGAATGCTCGGACGCCAAGCTCCCCAATCAGTCCGGCGTCACGGCGCTGATGATGGCGGCCAAGGCCGGAAATGCAAAATTTGTGGAAATGGCATTGCCCCGCAGTGACGCAAAAGCTCGGGCCGGCGTGAATTTGAGCCAGGCCAATGCGTCAGGCCAAACCGCTTTGATTTTGGCCGCAGAAGCCGGCAGCGCCGACTGCGTGGCGCTGTTGTTGCCCCATTCGGACTTGAGCGCTGTTCGCGGTTATCCAGGCCGCAACGCGTTGGGGGCGATGTTGTCGATGAAGGCGGCGGGCGCCAAGGTTCGCGGCGCCGATTACCCAGCGACGCTGAACATCATGTTGCCGTGGTTCAAGGACCAGATTGAAAAAGCGGATGGCCTGAGCGAGAGCCCGCTGGAGATCGCCGCCGCTCACGGCCACTTCGAGTGCGTCAAAATTCTGGCGCCGTTGTCTCCCAATGTTTGCGCGATCAAAGAGTGGAGAGATTCCCCATGCTTCAAAGCCGCGGCCAATCAGTGCTGGGAGATCGCTGACTGGCTTTCGGACTGGGTTCCGGAATCCGTGGCTTGGCATTTGCAAAACATTGCCGGGCCAGAAAAAATGCCTAAATTGGCCGCTCGAATGGAAAAGATGGCTTTGGTGAAAGAAATCCGTTCGGTCGACGCCGTGGGGAGCGACAAAAATTTCCCTGCAAAAAGAATCGGCGGAGGGCGGTTGTGAAAACAAAAATCAAGGAAATGCCAAAGCATCTTGCTCCTTTTGGCGCGGTGGCGAAAAAGAGCAGCCAAGCGGGAAACCACGGAGCCGCAAACGCGGCGGAGCGCGCTCGGGAGGCCGGGGAGGACATAAAGTTCCTTTTGATGCGACTCGAAACAGAAGATTGTGAGCCGCCCCATGTCGAGGCCCTCCGGGCCTTGTTGGCGCAAGGCGCTGATTTGTGCGCAGACTTGTCCTTTCAAGACAGCCTCGAAGGGCACACCGCGTTGCACATCGCCGCGATGGGGACCAGCATTGAGATCGTGCGATTGCTGTTGCCCCACTCCGATTTGAATGCGATCAACCACAGCGGGGACACGCCCTTAATGAACGCTTTGGTTCGGGCCACTTGCGCGACATCGGAAAAGAAGCGCGAGGAGCATCTCCGAGTCGCCGATTTTTTGGTGAGCCAAGGGTGCGACGCCACAATGGCGGATCGGCAAGGGTTCACGCCCCTCATGGTCGCGGCCACTTTGCCCAATGCCGGTTTTTTTGCAAAAATTCTAAAAAGAAGCGAGCCGAAGGCCATCTACCTTGGGTCGAGCGCGGAGGATATATTCCGCGGAAAAACCGCATTGATGTTCGCGGCTCAATTTGGACGAGCGGAGGCCGTGAAAATGTTGTTGCCGCTGTCCGACGCCTTGGCGGTCACGAAAAGCGAAAAAAGCGCGTTGCATTTTGCGGCCCAAATTGAAGACTGCGGCTCCGAGCCCGAAAAGCGTGAGCGGTTGGCCATTTTCAGAACGTTGCTGCCGGCGTTCAAGGGCTATGAACAAGCATGCGACGACAACGGCCGAGACGCTTTGTGGCATGCGGTGGCCGCTGAGTTTATGGAGGGGGCGAGGCTGTTGGCGCCCCTCAGCCCCATTTCCCTGAAGAGCGACGCCGATCCGAGCGAGCACAGTCTAAATCCTCTGTTGATGGCCATGCGCAAAGAACAATGGGAATTGGTCGACATGCTGTCGGAGTGGGCGCCGAAACCGCTTGCTGAACGCGTGTTCGGAGAGGCCGGCCCCAAGAAAATGCCGCGATTCGCGGCAGCGCTCGCCGCCAAAGAGATTCGCGCGGCGGTGGACAACGCCGAAAAGAAGACAAGCCAAACGGATGGCGACGCCCTGCCTGACGCGGCGCTCGATGAGCATGCCGAGAAAAAATCCCGCGCCCTAAGATTGTGACGGCCGTCGAGTTTTTTGGCGGGTTGGGCGAATTGGCCCAGCGGTTGATTCTCGGACCGGGCTGAGAGATACTGTGCGCACGAGTGGAAAAAAGAGCGGCTCTCAGCCAAAAAAAACCGACACAAATTGTTTGGATGATCCAAGATGCCGCCGTCCGCCGCTGAAAAAACCGAGCAACGCAAGCTGAATTTGGCGTTGATTCGCGCCGCCGAAGCCGGCGACGCCGAGGCGCTGGCGATCTTTTTGGAGAAAGGCGCAAGCCCCGCTTTTCATGAGTCCGCGAAAGGGGGAATGACCGCGTTGCACCAAGCGGTGTTCCACGGGCATTTGGAGTGCGTTCGGCTGTTGGAGCCCGTGAGCCCGGTTGACGCGCGCAATGCCGCGAAGAGGACCCCTTTGCATGTGGCGGCCCAAAGGGCTGCCGAGAGAACGCCGGAAATTTTGCGCGTTTTGCTGAACAGAGCCGATCCCTCAAAAACCGATGAAGACGGAACGACCGCTTTGATGAGCGCGGCGTTGGGGGCCAACCGAGCGGCGGTTGAAATATTGCTGCCGGTGTCCGATCCAAACGCAAGCAGCAACGGGCGCGCGGCGTTGTTCATGGCCTGCCAAAATCCAGAGCCCTCGATTTTAAAAGCCCTTTTCCACGCCTCAGACCTGAGCATGCGGGACTCCCAAGGGAAAACGCCCTTGATGTCCTTGATCAGTGACGGGCAACACCGAATGACCGACATCCAGAAGGCTCTGATTTTGAAGGATTGTTTGGAGTTTTTGGACAACAATCCGAATCACAAGCATCCGCCGTTGGACGCCGTTGACGTTTTTGACATGAGCGTGATGTCTTGGGCCGCCGGAAACCGCATGATTCAGTGTTTGGCGTTGCTGATCGAGCGCGTTCCGAATGAGTTGAATGTCGACAGAGAGCGCCATCCCTTGCGCCTTGCGGTCGACCGCAGAAATTGGGAAACCGCCGATTGGTTGGCGGTGCGCTCGCCGCGCGAACTCGGGGAGTGGGCGTTGAGCCAGGCCCAGGCGGTCGCGGTGCCGCAATCGCTGCCCATGTTCTGCGCGAGCGTCGAGGCTGAAAAAATAAGAGCCGCGATGGCTGACGGTTTGGCGCAGAAAACCGCCAAAGCGCCCGTGAACGGAGCGTTTGATCCGCAAGAAGCGACGGCGAGCCAAGAGGCGGCAAAAAAACCGGCCGCAAGCCGAAGAATTTAGGCTGCGCTCTTCTTTCGCCGTTTGCGCGGCCGCGCGGTCGCGCCTCCTTGCCAATGCGAATTTGGGGGCTGCGGGCGGATCGCCAGTGGTGGCGTCGCGCGAGCGATCGCAAGGCATTCGGGGCATTCTGTGGCGGCGCGCGAAAGTCGAAGGCTATCCGCTCAAAGGCGCTGTGGGCCGCGAATTTGGGGAGGCGGAATCGGCGTTTGCGGCGGTTGAAAATTCCTTTGATCGCCAACGGCCGCGGGCCCGGTCTTCGTCGGGGAGGCCTCGCGCCGGGCGTTCTCCATTTCCTCCAAAATCTCGAGGCGCTCGACTTGGGCAAGCGCGGCGTCCGCGGGCATGCCGCTTCGGGCGGCGCAATGGGCCAAGGCGTCATGGTCGGACAAAAGCGCCAGCGACACCCGGGCGCAAAGCATCGCCATCCGAAGCCTTTCCCCTGGGGACGCCGCCATCACAGTCTCGGCGTCGCGCGGCAGAACAAGGGCGCCTGGAGACATCCAAGCTTTGGCCAATTCAAGGCTCGCCTCAAAGCACAACGCCTGGCTGGATCCGCTCGCATCGTCTGCGTCCACGCCCATTGAAAGCCAAAAACGATCCAGGCTGAACAACAAAACGCCCGCTTCGGCGTATCCGCGCGAAGTCGGTTGTGGGCGTTTGGCTGTTTTTTGCCAAAAAAGGGCGCCGTGTTTTTGCCAACGCCGACGGCCGAGGCCGCCATTTCCGAAGCTTTCGCGAGGTTTTCCGCGCCCAAAGCCACGCCAATGCGGGCGGATGAGCCCAATTGGTCGCTCAGGGCTTCCGCGAGGGCGATCGCGGCGCGCAAAATCGGCAACTGGTGATTCAAAACCAAGCGATCGAGCTTCAACGCCGGCGGCGCGATTGCGTCGGGGTTGCGGGCGATGAAGCTTTCGCGCTCTTGGTCGAAGCGAGCTTGCGCATAAAGGCGATCTCCCGCCAAAGAGGCCGGCGGCCGATGCGCGAAGGCCGCGGAGTCCGACCACCGCGCAGGTTGTTGCTCGTCGGGCCGGGGGGCCGCCACCGCCAAGGGGATGGAGCGCGGCAAGCGATTTTTGTCGGCCCTGGCCGCGACGGCCAGGGCCTCCTCGCGGTCATTTTCCAGGGCGCTGTCCAGCGCGTTGAAAAACAGCGCCAAAGGCAGCCCGAAATCCACCTTGTGCGAACGGTTTCGCGCATTGGCGATCCACACGCCCGCGCCTGCGGGGTCGTTGAAAATGCCCAAGGCGCCGGCTCCCGCCAAATTGCTCGGGAGCGACAACGGATTGGCAGCCAGCGCTTGGGCTTCGGCCCTGGCTGCGCGGCGCAACGCCAAGTGGCCGCGCAAGAGGCCCGCGACGAGAGCGCGCCCAAGCGGCGCGGCCGGCCCGCGAAACGACCAGTGTTTTTTGTCGCGCAGAAAAGAGCCGCCGAGCTCGCGAGACAATGTCATCAACATGGAGTTGAACGGCATTTCGATGGACACTTCGTCTCGCGACGCCAAAAGGCCATCAGGGTGCAAGTGCGCCACACACTGGCCGAAGCGAATGGTTTTGGAGGTTTTCCGAGAGGGCGCGACCACGGCGTTGCCAGAGGCGCTTTCCGGAGAAGGGCTTTGCGTCGCCAAAAAGGCGCCGATTTGATCGGTCAGATCCGCGGCTTTTTGGGAGTTGGCGGCCGGAAACAACCATCCTTGAAGAGGCCCTATCCAACGGCCGTCGCCTCGCGCTTTGCGGGCGTGAAACTCGTCGATGAAGGGCTTGCCGATGTGGCGAACAAAGCAATGCCGCGCCTCGCCTTGCTCCGGATGGGCGTCGGTCGAGAGCGAGAAGCCGCCGGCGGCCAATTTGTCCGGCGTGGCCCAAAAGAGCTCAAACCCCGCGCGCTCTCCGTGGGCGAAGGGCTGGCCAGTGGGTTTGTGCGCAGAGATTGGATTTTTGGCCATTGATTTGGGCGCCGAATAAAACACGATGTTGGGAGGTGAAAAAGGGCATGAAACAGAAAAAGCCCGTCTTTCACAGTCCTTTATTTTGCCTGGAATGCCTCTTCGGCGCAAGGCAAAGCTTCACTCCCGGCGAACCGGCATCGCCAAGGCTTGCGCGACGAGAATCCATTCTGGCCAAGTTTGGCGGTGAGCGACAAAGAGGCCGCGGGAGAGAAACGGAAGGGATATATGCAAAAAACAGAGACCCACGATCGCGCCGAGCGAGATTTCTGATTGTAATAATCAGAAATAAAATCGGCGAAAAAGTCGATAGCCACAGAACGGAGAAACGCCAATTTGCCCGTGAGGGCATGAAAAACGAAGCCTGAATGAGCGTGAAAAGCGTCATGGAGATCGAGAAAATCCGTTTGTTTTGTGCTCCCGGAGTGTGTTTTGATCGGACAAAAGACACGAAATGGCGATTAAATGGGCAAAATTTATAAAATTCGGAAATAATTGCGGGAACCGCCTGGCGGCAGAATATGAAAAACTTGATGTTTTTGGCAAAAATCGGGAAAACAGGTGGGCTGCCGGGCTTGCCCCGCGCGCGTCAGATTGTTAGGGTGATGGCAAGACAATTGTAAGAATAAAGGGCGGCCTCACGCCGCGGATTTGGAGTGGCTTTTCATGAATCCCCATTGTTTCAGACCCATCGGCAGCCGGTCCCTGAAAATGACTCGGGAGGCCGCGGCGCGGCGCGAGCGCGGCTTCACTTTGGTGGAGCTGCTCTCGGTCATCGTCATTCTGAGCGTTTTGGCCGCCGTGGCCATCCCGGCCTACAACAGCTATTCGACCAAGTCCAAATTCACTGAAGTGGTGTTGGCGACGGCGCCCACCAAAAGCGCCATCTCCGCGTGCGCGGTCGCCGGCGACTGCATCACCAACGCCGGGGACTCCGAGCGCATCAATTTGGCGATCGCTCCGGCTGCTGCGGTGACCGTCGCGCCAATGTCCGCTCGCGCGCAAGCGTCCGGTTTTCGCGCGCCCATGATCGCCGGCGCGGCTTTTGGCTCGGAGTCGGCGACGGCTCGGCTCGAAAGCGCTCCGGCTCAATTGGTCGCCCTGCCTTGCGTGGGCAGCGTGTCCGACTCCGTCGCGGAGTGCTCGCCTCCGAGCAAGTTCGTGCAGGCGGTGACTTACAACTCCTTTGGCGTGATCACGGCGACGGCCGTCAGCAACGCCCAGGGGCTCCAAGGCGAGACCTTTGTCCTCACGCCGACCTACTCCGGCGGCCGAGTCGATTGGTCGGTGTCGGGGACATGCCTCACTCGCGCCGGCGGCGCTTTGTGTTGAGCTTTGTGTTGAGCTGGGTGTCGGCGTTCTGTTGAGTTGGGCGTGGAATGGAGCCACGGGGTTGGCGCGAAGAAGACCAAGGGCGTGAAACCGAAAAAAGAGCGCGAGCGCGCAATGAAAAAGCCCCGGCATCGCCAGGGCTTTTGGTTTTCCGAAATGTCGCGGGGGGCGCGATAGACGGCGCTCAGGCTTTGGAGCCGCGAACTTTTTCTGCCGCGATCGATTGTTGCTTGCGCCCTGATTTCGCGTTTGCGGCGACAGCGGAAACGGGCTTGGCCACAAAGGGCGTTTCCGCGCGCAATGTGGATTTCGTGAGATTTGTCGCTTTTTCTGGCGCCGTTTTGGGGCGAGCCATCTCGACGCGAGCCGCGCGCGAAGCATTGGCCGAGGCCGCGGGAACCGGAGCCCACAATGCTTGGCGCAACGAAGCGCGGATGGCCAGGACCTTGCCGGAATACTTGCGCGAGGAGTCCGACACCGAGCCGTTGTAGCATTGCAACGCCAAGGCGTCATTGCCTTTGAATCGTTTTTCGCACGCGGCCAGGATGCGCGCGCCCGCGCGAATGTTGGCCCCGACGTCCAAGAGCTTCTCGCGGCGATTGTCCACGAGCTTCATTTCCTCCGGATGCGCCGAGGGCAAGGTTTGGGTGAGCCCCAAGGCCCCCACGACCGACGCTGAAAATGGATTGAAGCGGGATTCAACCGCCATGACGGACAAAGACAACAACGGATCTATTTTTTCTTGCGCGGCCGCGGCATACGCTTCGTGGGCGATCATGCGGGCGGCTTCGAGCGCGATGGAGTAATGCTGGGCGATGAACAGCGCGACGCGGTCAGCGGATCCAGTTTGGGCGTGTTTGGCGGTCGGAGACCAGTTGAAGGCGCGCGCCGCGGCGTTGGGCGCGGGCGTCAGTGAGTTGGCGCCGGAAACTCCGGCTTGGCTGGCGGCGGTTGGGCTAAGGGCTTCGGCGGCGTTCGCTCCGGCCTGTTGCTGCTCGGCCCGCAAATTGCCTTGAGGGCTGGCCGGAGAGCGCGTGGCGACATCCGTTTGAGCGCGCTCCGTGGCCAGAGCGACAGCCGTTTGCGACAGAGCGGACAAAGGAATCGCCGCTTGTTGAGGCGGCGTGGCTTGCGTGGAGCGATAAACGATGATCGACAGGCTCGCGATCAGGAGGCATAAAACGGCGCCGGCCGCCACCGGCATTCGCAAGCGGGACCACACTGCGGTGAAGCCCAAGGCGGAGCGGCTCATGCTGCGAGCCGTGGCGCGGGAATATCGAACGGTGATGGCCATCATTGAATCCTTTTGAGGTGAAAACAATGATCAGATTATACACCGATCGTCGTTTTCTTTGCAAAAAACAAAAGCGTTTAAAATCAATAGGATGCGCTATATTTTAAAAACATTGATGAGGTTTCCCCCATGGGGATCGCATAGAGAAGGCGTCAGAAGCGTGTTCGCGAGACCACGATAAAAGATGAGGGTGGATGTTCAATTCAAGACAAAGAAAAAATAGCTCACTGTAATTTGCCACTGTGCGCGAGCCTGGCCGAATCGGAAGCAACGCCGTTTCATCGTTGAAAACCGCCAGGAAGTGAAATGGGCCGCAAACTTGTCCGAACTGAGAGCGGGTGTGCTGGCGATCGCAATTTGTTTGAAAAGCGAACACTCGTTGTTGGAAAATCATTCCATGGAAACTAACTTTGTGAAAATGCCGAAAGCAATTGCCATATGCCGTCTATTTGGCTGGGTTTTGCATAACTTGTTGTCAAAAATGCACACAATAAGATTCCCCAATGAAAACATGGCTTTTTCATTCGCAGAAATATCAGTTTGGGTTGGCGTGGACAGAAATTTGACTTTTTTAAAACACCCATCAAACAATGCGGAGAAACAATTGTCTGGATTTTTTGGAAATGCGCGACCCAACTTGATGAGGCGGCACGCAGCCATTCCAGAGATGCGTTCAAGGGCATGAAAGAGCAGCTGAAATCATTAAAGGATATTCTCGCGCCGCAATCGCCACAACGCCCAAAATTTTAGAGCCGGACAACTTCCACGCCATCCCCAACAAGTAGTGGAAATTTGGCGTTGGCGACAAAAGCATCATATGGCAGAAAAACATTGGAAAAAAACCGTCGCTTTTGTGTGACAATCGACAGCGAAAGAGTGGTCGAGCCTTCCGTTCTTTGAATCTCAAAAGAGATGCCCCTCTTCTTTGCGTAAAAATCCGAGGAGCCGAGAGGGAAGGTTAATGCGGATAGTCGATTGCGAGGCTCCATTTTCAGAAATGCCTCCAACACTGCGCAAAGGGAGTTCGGTAAGCCCCCCGTCCAGGACTGGAAAATGACTCCGATCCAAATCAATGGTGTTGACAATTTTGCTGCTCGCGGTCACCCACTGCGGGGGGGTGAGGGACTGCAGCTGGCCCAGCGAGCGAAAGCCGTGTGAAAGCCCAGAGAGCGTCAACGCTTCGAATCCAAATGATTTAGCTGCTGGATCAGGGCACAGAGAAACTCGAAGAATCTCCCCGATTTGATGAATAAAAAGGGTATCTTTTGCCACGCAAAAGAGATTGTCTATGGAGTGAAGTCCAAAGACGCGCAAAATCCAAAGGCGCCCCTCTTTTGTCCATGTGTGGCTTGCCTCCCGCGAAGCCAGGAGCGCCGCCGCATCTGGAGCTCCATTTGGCGACAAATACGAATAAAAGCGAAACATAGAATTTTCCAAAAAGAGTGTTTTGGCTTCATTTTGTGGCATTGGCAAGACGCAGTCAAAGCCGATGAATCTTCTTTTGTCGTCGAGGCTGGGCATCCGATGAGGAAATCAAAGCTTCGTCTCCACGCAGCGCTTGGCCAAGAACTTTCGCCTCATGCAACGCCAACGATTCCTGAGCGCCTTCGGCTGCGAGCCGCACAATTTGCTGTTTGCCTGTTTTGAACAACGAACGCAGAAAGGCGCCGAAGGCCAACAAGAGCAAGAAACCGATCGCCAACAACCCCGCCAATGGCATCGAGGCGCTCCAAACCCGAAGAGGGTCCATGGAGTCTTCGCGCGCCGCGGAAAATTCGGCGAGCGCCGCTGCGCGTTCGACAGCGTCCAGATGGGGCGCGCGGGCCAAAAGCAGCGCTCCCGCTCGCGAAGAAACGATTTCTTCCGGGCGCCAGTCTCCAAGCGCCAACACGCCACGTTGTTCTGGATCGTTTGTGAAGACCGCCAAAAAATTGTTGGGCGGAGAAGCCCAGGTCTGATCATACGGTGTCGCCATCAGAATTAATTGGTCAGAGCCTCGCGCTTTCGCCAGCGGCAGCGTGAACACCGGACTGTGGACAATGGATTGCGTTTGCAACCAGGGCCAAAACGGTTGGCGTTGAGCGCCAATGATCGCCCCGGCGATTAGCGCTTGGCCGCCAAAAAAGAGCGCCATCATCAAAATAATCGCAGGAATGAGCGCCGCCTGTTCCTGCGCCGCTCCCCACTGCGCATAATAAGCTTGTCTGGACGATTGATTGAAAATCAAGCGCCAACAGCCCCACGCAGAGCTCAAAAGAAGAAACGCGATAACAAAAGGCTCAGCGCAATCCTTCATGAAAGAGCGGGTGGCTTCTGCGCGGCGAGCGAGAAACTGGCGAGAGAGCAGGAGCGCTGGCGTCGCGGCGTTCGAAGCCCGCGACGGATTGCGGTAAATTTGGGCGGCGTCCGAGAACAAAGCGCGCGCGTCGCCCAAAACGCGGGATGGGTTTTGGCAACTCTTCGCGCCAATGCGCCCGATGGAGCCGTCGGAGCAAATCCCCGCGCGCATGTCTGGCTTGGCCGCAAGGAAGGATTCGGGAGCCAATCGCTGAACGGCGAAAGAAGAAAACGAGGAAAAGCCCGGCAAGCCCTGTGGGCCTGTGGCGACGAAAAACGCCAAAGACAGCAAGGCGTAGGAGCACCCCATGCCCATGGGAATCCATAAGCCGCGAGCTCCGCGGAAAAAAGACGCCAAACCCAACGCGCAGTGTTTGAAACCTGCAAAAAAGGACAAAAAGCTCGAAAGCGGATGAAGCGCCGGATAAAGCAGCGAAAGGGCGATCTGCGCCAAGCCGCGAACGGCCTTTTTGCCGCGAAAAAACGATTTTCTTTTCACCGCCAAGAAAGCGAGGAAAAGAAGTTGTGTCGGAGAAGGTGTTTTGTCGGACATGAGTCCCTCAAATGAACGTGAAATGGCCGGCCATGGGTCGCCAAAGCCCATGCGTCACGGCGTGAAAATCAATGGTCACAGCCGGCTGGCTCTCTTCGGCGGCCGAGGCGGCGCGCCATCTGTCGAGCGCGAGGCTTCGTCGCCGCGCAATGCCCGGCCTATCGTTTGCGCCTCGTGTTGCGCCAACGACTCCTGAGCGCCTTCGACGGCGAGCCTCACAAGTTGGCTCTTGCCCTTTTGCAGCGTCGATTTGAAAAGCCACCGTCCGCCGAAAACCAGCGCGACGAGAGCGAGCAGGCTCATGATCAGAGCCGCGGCGGGCATCACGCAGCGGTCAAAGATCAGATAAAGGCGGCCCGCTTGATCGCGAGTGGCCGAAAAATAGGCGAGCGCCGCCGCCCGCTGCTCATCGGTCAATCGAGGCGCGCGCGAGCGCAGGAGCTCCGGCGCGCGCGGGGAAACAATCTCCTGGAGGCTCCAAGCGCCAAGAAGCGGCGCCGGATTGCTGTCATTCAAGCGCGCTCGCTCAACCGTCAAGTTGTTGGGCGTGGTTTCCCACGGCTTGGAATACGGGTCGACGCGCAGGGCCAATTCGCGCGATCCGGAAAAATCCATGGGCCCGAAAAAAGCCGGACTGTGGACCGTCGCTTGCGTTTGCAGCCACGGCCACGCCGCTTGCCGCTGAGCGCCAAAAACACTCACGGCGACCAACGCTTGCCCACCCGTCAAGGCGGCGAGAAATAAAGCGCCGACCGTCATGGCGCTCCATTCGTTGCCCAATTTTGTCCGCCAAAAGACCCTCGTGCTTGGATGAAGCAGTCGCCAGCTCCATGAAACGCCCGTCAAAAACAGAAAAAAGCTCAAAAGCGGGCCCAAGCCGCCAAGCATGAAATCCAGCGTGGCGGCGCCGCGGCGCTGGGACAACTGTCTCGCCAATTGACGGGCTCCGGATTGGAACGGATCGATTGTTTTCCCGGGGGCGATGGCGCCTCTCGCGGAGGCGCTCAGCGGCGGCCGCGCGCTCATCGCGCTCATGGATGCGGGTTGACGCGCATAGATTTGAGCGGCCACCGAAAAGAGCGCGCGAGCGTCCCCCAAAACCTCGGACGGCTTTGTGCAGCCCGTCGAGCCAATGCGGCCAATGGATCCGTTTTCGCAAACGCCCGCGCGCATGTCGGCTTTGAGGCCGAAGAAGGATTCCGGCGCCAAACGCTTTGTCGCGAAGGCCGAAAAAGAAGGGAGTCCCGGCAAGCCTTGCGGGCCCGTCGCCACGAAAAAAGCCACGGAGAGCAACGCATGGGCCGTGAGGCAGCCAATCGGTATCCATATCCATCGCGGGCGGCGAAAAAAAGAGGCCACGCCCTGGGCGCAATGCGCTGAAAACGCGGCAAGCGACAACACGCTCGCCACGGGATGGACAATGGGTTGCGCAAGCGTCCGCGCCGCGCCGGCCAAAGCCCGGCCCGTTTTCTTGGATCGAAGAATGGCTTTTTTCCTCAACGCCAAAAACGCCAGGAAAAGAAGCGGGGCGGAGGGCTGCGTTTTTTCTGGCATGAATCGTCCTGAGGCTTTGGCGCGTGATGGCTGAAACGGCGGAGCTCTCGGCTCTCGGCGTCGAAAAAAGAGAGAATGCCAAGATTGTGCCATGCCGCCGATGAAAAAAGACAAAATATTCACTGATTTTCGCGCTAAATTGGGGCGTCCCGCTCAGTAAAAAGAAGAAAATCCATGATTCGCCCCTCCCCTCACCCAAAAACCGTGATTGTCACCGCAGAGCAGCGCCACTGCCTGCGCCAAGCCTTGGGAGGCGCGCGCTCGCGCCATTTTGTGGCGTGGATCGAGGCGGGATTGGACAGTCGAATTCGCCGGGCGCCGCGTGGGGCGGTGGATCCGGACATTCAAGCCAGCGAGCGTTTTTGTCGCCTTGTCCTCGCGGGAGCCCCAGGGCAAACCGCCACCGCGATCGAAATCGCGCAAGAGGCGGCGTTTGAGCCCCGGCAGGAGTGTGTGGATCCGCAGGAAGCGCTGGACACCAATCCATGGGAGGGCGCCGGAGGCTATTCCTTCGCCCACACGCCGATGACAGCCCTGGCCAACGCACTCATAGCCGCCATGCTGAGCGAGGCCGGAGCCCGCGAGCGCAACCTCTCGCGAAAGCGAGAGGCCCGGCGCGCCGGGATCAGCTTGCCCGCCGCGGACCTCGAAGCGGAAACCACGATCAATCGCGCCGCGTGCGCGAAAGTGGCCGACCAGGTGATGCGCCGGGCGGAAGTGTCTCTGGCCCTGGTGAATGCGCGCGAAATAGCGGACTTGCCGCAACGGCTGGCCGTCGAAGAGCCGTGGGCTGAGGATGCATTGTTTGTCGACGCGAATGCGCGCCGGGAGGCGATCGATCGAATTCGATTGCGTTTGGGGGAGAATCGCGCGAGCCAATTGATCGCTCAAACGGACCAGTGGGCGAAACGACGAGAGACAGAAAACCTTGAAGAGAATCAATCCTTTTTCCGATTGTTGGGCGCCCGGGCGTTGTCGAAAATCCCAGACGGCGATCAGGAGGGCTTGATCAAGAAAGCAGAAAAAGCGCTTCGCGAAATGAAAAAAAGAAGCGCGGTCAAAATTGCCGTGAAGGCCGCGATCGCAGGCTCGCCACGCCCGCGCAGGCAAGCGGAGCTTGTGGCGGGCCAAATCTCATTGCCGCGCGCCGAAACATTTGAAGAGGCTGAAACCATTGCCGCCGGCGTCTTGTGGGAAAACACACAGGAAGAGCTGGCAAAAGGATTTGTGGAATTGTGCCACAAATCTCATTTGCCCGGATGGGAAACCGCGGCGCTCAGGATCGCAAGCAGCTCCTCTTTCAACGTGAGGGCCACAGCGATTGCGGCCAGAATATCGCCTTTTGCTCGCCTAAAAAACAGAGAGCGGCATGCCGCTGCGCCTATAGAGGCCTTCGCTGCGGCGGCGGGAAGCGCGCAATGCGCTTCCGAACCCATCGCTCTGGCCCGGTTGTGCGACGCCTTGCTGCGCCAAACGAACCCAACAACCATCGTCGCTCACGGGATTGCCGATCGAGAAAGCAACGAAGCGGACCCGTCTCGCGAAACAGACTATTCTCTGGCCAAAGAGCGGCGCCTCAGCGAGGGCGGGACACCGCTCGAACTATTGTGGGACGACGCTGACGCTTGCTGATTCGGCCTGCGACAAGCAATGCAGTCCCTTCCAGCAGGGTGTGGGTCGTGAGAGCGGGAAGGGAAAACCCGCATGAACCCGGCAAAAGGCATTCCGTCGCCGATTCGCGGCGATCTCGTTTTCTCTTGCGGTGGTATCGTTGGCGAATGGCTCGCAGGGTTGCGCGCCGTGTGATCAGAAGCGTTATGCCTTGGAAATGATCACCAAAAATTACAAGGAAGCAAAAGAAAAGGAGCCGAACATGAGCGTTTTCATCGCCAAAATCACTCTTCAATCGCCTAAAGATTCGCCGGAGCATTACAAAGCGCTGGTGGTCCCCATGGAGCGGCACGGCTTCGTGAAGCTCGATGACGGCGCGCAATTGCATCCCGCCAAGTATCGCTACGCCGAGCGCGAAGATTCCGCAGAATACCAGCATATTCACAAAACAGCGGAGACCGCCATTTCTCACACCTGCGAAAAAGACGACTATGTCCTGGATCTTTACGAAGCGGGTTCGCAAGAGCATGGCTTGCCGTTTTTCAACTGAGGGCTCTCAACAGCCCCCCCGCTGAAATGATCGATGACGGCCATTTGCGGCATGCTGGCGTTGCCAGAGGATAGGCTGACGCTCAACCTGCGGATTCAGACGGCGGGGCTGCGCAGAGGAGCGTTTGTTGGGCGCGGTAAATCGACAAAAAACCCTGCGAGGCTCGATGCCGGGCAAGGTTTTTTGAGCCTGTCGATTCGCGCTGCCGCCAAAATCCTCCGATGATTCAAAGGCCAAGAGGGCGACGCTCAATCCTTCAAAGCTCCAAGCGCGCGCCCAGCTCCACAACCTTGTTGGGCGGAACCTGGAAGTGGCCTGCGGCGTCGCCGGCGTTTTTGGCCATGGCGATGAACGCTTTTTCGCGCCAAACAGCCATCGCCGCGTCCTTGCCAATGGTGAGGCTCTCGCGGTTGAAGAAGTAGCTCAAACGGTCGCCCAACGGGACGCCCGCGGCGGCGCATGCCATTTTCAGAGCATGCGGGACATCCGGCGTCTCGCGGAAGCCAAACAGCAGCTGAACGCTCCAAACGCCCTCGCCATGGTCAACCGCTCGCAACCGCTGCGAAAGCGGCACAAGGGGCTTCTCCGCGGTGTGGACGGAGACGATCAAGCACGTTGAGTGCAGGACTTGGTTGTGGCGCAGGTTGTGCAGCAAAGAAGGCGGCGTGCCTTGGTCGCTAGAATGCATGAAAATGGCCGTGCCGTCCACGCGGTGCGGCATGTTCAGCTTCAAGGAACCGATCAGTTGGTCCGGCGTCAGGCTGTCGCGGCCCATTTTTTCGCGAACCAAATCGCGGCCCTTTTTCCAGGTCGACATCATGAAGAACAAAGCGCAACCCATCGCCAGCGGCAACCAGCCGCCATCGACGAACTTCAAAGCATTGGACGCCAAGAAACACAGGTCAAACGTGGCGAAAATCACGAAAAACACAATGCTCTTGGTCCGGCTCCACCCATAAGCGTAATGGAACACCGCGGCCGCGAGCAAGCTCGTGATGAACATCGTGCCGTTCACGGCCAAGCCGTATGCGGCGGACAGGTTGGTCGACGACTTGAAGATCAAAACAAGGGCGAGAACGGCCAACAGCAGAAGCTTGTTCGCGCCCGGCACGAAGATTTGCCCGATTTCATCGCTGCTGGTGTGCGTGATGGTCATGCGCGGCAGGTAGCCCAGGGCGATCGCCTGCTTGGTCATCGAGAAGACGCCTGAAATGACCGCTTGCGAGGCGATGACGGTGGCGAAGGTCGCCACGATCACCATGGGCCAGAGGGCCCAATGCGGAGCCATCAGATAAAAAGGGTTGCTCGAGGCTTTGGGCGTCGACAAAAGCAGGGCGCCCTGGCCCAGGTAGTTGAGGATCAGGGACGGAATGACCAAGGAGACCGACCCAAACATGATCGGGCGGCGGCCAAAGTGCCCCATGTCGGCGTAGAGCGCCTCCGCCCCCGTCAACGCAAGCACCACAGAGCCCAGAATGGCGAAGCCCGCCAGACCGTGAATTTCGAAGTAGCGAACGCCCCACATGGGGTTGAGGGCTTTCAAAATCACGGGGTTGAGCAACACGTTGTAGACGCCCAGGACCGCCAGCAAGCCGAACCAAATCAGCATGCAGGGGCCAAAGAGCTTGCCCACGGCGCCTGTGCCGTATTTTTGGATGACAAACAGCGCGATGAGAACCACGCAAGAAATGGGCACGACAAACGAGGCAAAAGCCGGAGTCGCCACGCCAATGCCCTCGATCGCGGAAATCACCGAGATGGCCGGCGTGATCGCGCCATCGCCGTAGAAAAGAGCGGCCGCGAAAAGCCCGCAGATGATGAAAAAGGCCCGCATGTTGCGCCGCCGGCCCATATGGTGGTTCAGAAGCGCCATCAACGACATGGTGCCGCCTTCGCCATGATTGTCCGCCTTCAAGACGAACATGCCGTATTTGATGAAAATCACGAAGATGAGGGACCAGAGAATCAAAGAGATGATCCCCAGGACATTGTCTGGCGTCGGCGCCACGCCGTGCGCGAAGGCGTCCTGGAAGGCATACAAGGGGCTGGTGCCGATGTCCCCGTAGACCACCCCCAAAGCCGCGAGGGTGAGCGCCGCCATGCGGCCGTGATGATTCGCGGGCTTGTGAAGCGTGTCTTCTGCGTGTTCTGCGTTGGCCGGTTTGGCCGATTGTTCTGCGCGCGACATGTTGGAGATTCTCCGAGCGACTCGTTGTTGAGCCAGTGTCAGGATTATAGGCTCCTTTGAGTGGCTCTGCCTTGGGAATGTATCAAAAACGCGTCAAACCGTAAAAAAAGAATAAAAAACTTCCCGGCCATTGGGACAGGATGCGCGTTGTGGTTGAAACAACGACGACGGCTTGATTTTTGCGCAAATTCGGCGTTTGATGGATCGCGAAAAGAAAAACGGGAGAAAAAATGAAAAGAATTTGGGGACAAAGGCCAAAAAAGCCCACAAAAACGGAGATTCTCGCGGATGCAATCAGGTCGTGGACCGCGCAAGGCGATGATTTGAAGAGGCCTTTGGAGCTTTGGGTGCCTTTGGCGACGCGGCTGCGTGAGTGGAGCGAGCAAACAGCGCAAGAAAGCCTGAAAAACGCGCTGGCTGCGCGCCCCCCTTTGCCGCCAGAACTCTTCTTCAAAAAATGGTGGAGAAAAGCCGCAAGCGACAAGCTTGGATTCGCCAGCTTGCGTTCAAAAAAAGCGGCCACGGCGAAAAAGCCAGCGCCGGAGGCGGAATGGCGCTGGGCTCCGCTCGAAGAGATTGAAAAAGCATGGGCGCGCGACATTCGCATCGAAAAAAGCGAGCGGCGCGAAATAAAGAATTTTTTGGCCCTCAACGCCCTGACCAGCGCGGTGTCTGTGGGCTGGTCCCGGAAAAATCAACAGCTGAGCCCCGAAACGCTGGCGGCCTGGGCGGTGTGCGTTTACGCGGGACAACATGCCCCCCATGCCAAGGACGCCGGCGAAATGTCAGACCTTCCCGCCTTCGATTGGCTTTTGCCGGTGTTCAAAAGGGATTTGGGGTTGCCGGATGATTTTGAGGCTGGCTCATGGAGAAAAAAGGATATCGCCCTCACTCCCGCCCAAGCCTTTGTGCGGCATGTGGAAAAAACGGGAGCCTTCTTTGTCCATGGTTGCTCCTATGAGCGCGGACCCATTTCCTACGACAACAAAGAAGGCTCTGACATTTTGATGGCGAAAGCGCTGCGCGAGGCCGAACGGTGGGAAATAGGAGAAAGCGCGGGAATCGGATTGCGCGCCGAAGATGCGCGCAAGAGCCCTCGGGCCATTGGCCGACCACCGAAGCGTCTGTAGCTCTGTGGCAAGGGCTTGTTGGGCAGGGAGCGTTCCCAGGGCGCGCAGCCGCTCACAATCGACGACGATTGGCCGGCAGCGGTTGGTCCGCGCGGGCCGCTTCCGATGGGGGCGAGAGCGTTTGGCCGGTTAATGGCACGGGCTGTGCCGCGTCAAAAACGGTGTTCAAAAAGTCGAGGCTTTCAACGCGAGCGCAAAGTCGCTCCCATGACCCGTGGCGATACGGAGCGGTGTCTGACGTGAGTCGTTTTGCCCCATTGGATTGGGTGTGCCAAATCAATGTCTCGTGAATCGAGGCGCCTGCGGAAAGAGCGGCTTTCAATTGATTCAAGGACTTTTGCGAACGACCCACTTGGCTGCCGGGCGCCCATTCGGACGCCATCAAGCGCTCAGCCGTCAAGGCTTCGCCGCGTTCGATCGCCGCGACGACGCAACGGGTGAAATCAACTTGCTCCCGCAACTCAGGAAGAGCGCGAAAAGCCGCTTCAATGGAGAGCGCGCGCCCCTCAGAGGCCCAATTGGAAAGGTTCTCTGTGGCGCAGAGGTTGAGCGATGGGTCGCCCAGTTCGTTCAAGAATCCCGTGGCTCGCAAACGAGGAGCCGTGGCGGCGATGGCTTTGACCAACCTCTCCATCCAGCGAGTGCGGGAAAGGGCCTGATGGCGAAACTCTCGGACTGACTGTTCTGTGGTTCCCAGAGCGTGTGTTTTGTGCTCCAGCGAGGCCTGCCTTAAAACAAAACGCTTGTCCTGAGTGTCCATCGCCTCAAAGAGGTTGTTGACACGCCACCGCCCCGCCAAAATCAACGCATTGCCTTCGAGCCGCATGCCAGCGATCTCTTCTCGGACATGGAAAGCGTGAGGGCGAAGGCATTCTTGCCAAAAAAGACATTGCGCCTGATTTTGAAAGCAGACAAGGGCTTCCTCCCCCATCCAAGCAACCAGCTGGGCATGGACGTCGGGATTGGGCGCGTGAGGCGTTTGATCTGAAGGGGCTCGCTCTGCGAGCCGAAGTGGCGTCGCGCAGAAATCAAGCAACGCCGCGCGGCTGCCGGCAAGCGCCGCAGAATCAATAGCCGCCCCATTCGCCGTCAAATAAATGCTGGGGCTATGCGTGAAAAGGGGTGAAAGCGCCGTCATCAAAAGGTCGGCAGGATTAGCGCGCTGGATTCGCAGCGGGCGACGGAGGGCGTCAATGGCTTCGGTGAAGCGACCGTGAGCCAAGCAAAAAGTCGCCTCGTCCATGCACTCCTGCGGAGTGCTCGCTGTTTGCCACAGGGGGGCGTCTTGCGGCGTTCGCGCTAATTCGTGGACGGCGTCGAGCAGCTGGCAAGAAGCCTTGGCCATTTCATGGCTGGCGGCGATTTTTTCTCCCGCAGAGGACAGCGTTTGTGGCGTGTCCGCGTGACGCGCAAGTTCTTCTTTTTTCGCAAAAAAGCCATCGGCCAGATTTGGCCACGCGCGCAACTGGATCGCCAGCGATTTTGCCTCAGACTCCCGCCAGAAATGCTCCATTCCCTTGAGGGCGGCGCGAGACGCAAAAAGCTGAACGGACTCTTCGGACAAAATTCCCGTCCGCGTCAACCATCGAAGGCATTCTGGCGCCAAAGTCGCAAAATCAAGGCCTTCTCTCAGGAGGCTTTTGATCCATTTTTCGTGAGCGTCGTCGGTCAATGCGGGAGCGCCCGGGGCGGCCGCCGCAAGTGGCGCGCCTCCAAGGCTCAGGGGCTCGGTCGCCCGCGGCAAAAACGCTTGGGGGCGAGCAAGAAAAAGCATGTCCGCGATTTGAATGCGGCAGGGCACGCCACCGGGACGTTTGGTGCGCTGGAAAACCATGTCGAGGGCGTCGCGAAGGTGCGCGGATTGCACGGCCTGTTTTTTTTCGTCAAGCGGCGACGGCAGGTGATCCAGGAGCCATTGCGTGACAGCCGGAAGCCCCAAAGAGGCTGCGGCCACAAGAGCCGATTTTCGACGACTGATAGTGTTGGTATACGGGACGCGCGAGGCCGATCGGTCATAAATGCCGCGCATGAAGGCGCGATGGCTTGCGTCATTCCAGTCTCTGGGGCATTGGGCGGTTTCCGCGCCGTTTTTTAGCGCCTCGATGGCCGTGGCTTCGTCAGCCCGCGAAAGGGCGAGCCAAAACTGATCGGTGGGGAGGGCGGGATCAAACGGGCGACGGTTCATGGGATGCCAAAATGAAGAAAAAAGGAGCGGGTGTTGGGATTGAACCACAAAACTCGTTCAAGCGTGAGTTTCTATGAAAATCGGCCTGGATTTTCCAATGGCCCAAGACGTTTGTCGTGCCTCACCTCTGGCGAAACGCATTGAGGCCGTTGCCCAATTCCGGCGCGATATCGGGTTGTGGCTCAACGTTGGCGCGCGCCTGGAGCAAGCGCTGCGCCACGCCGGCCGCGTCGGCCATCGCCGCGAGCCCTCCCGCTTCGCGATACAAGCGCTCTGTGCCGGGGCCTTGCGGGACAAGCTTCAATTCGTTGGCTTTGCGGACCAGCTTTTCGCCCAGGGCGCGCGCGGCAGGGTCAATTCTGGCGGTGTTGCAATGCCCGTTGTTTTGGCCCAACTCCCATCGCCCAGTGATGGAGGGTTGTGTGGCGTTGTTGTCGACTGCATTATTGTCGACGGCGTTTCCAAGCGCGTCCTCTGCGATCATCTTGTTCTCGGAGGCCGGCGCGGCCGAAGCGTCAGTGGGCCGCGCCTCCGAACGCTCAATTTTGTCCTGTTCAAACGACAGCTCTAGGGTGCTGTGGCGCTCTCCGTTTTTCAGAATCGAGAAAATGCGGGTCTGGCCTTTGACGCATTGGTCGGCATAGCTGGACACGCAGTGATGCATGGCTTTGCCTTCGATGTGCAGTTCGCCGCCATTGACCAACTCAACGGCTTTGTAATCGCCGTCGGATTGTTCGCCCAGCAAAGGCTCCCACTGTTTGGAGGCTTTGTCGGCGGCTTCCTGATTGACCACGAATTCGTGCCATTCATGAGCGCGGCGCGCCATGGCGGCCCACTGCGGCTTCTCGGGCAGCGTGGCCCAAACGCCGACTTCCGCGTTTTCAATCCAGTCGCGAACTTCGCCGATTTCGCGCTCCAGGCGCTCCGCAGGAGTTTCCCGCGCGGCAGCGCCAGGAGGCGCCGCATTGGCCGCCTCGGCTTCAACGCGAACGGGCTGTCCATGGGCGTTGACACGGGGGAAGCCATCGAAAAAATTCGCGGAGGAAGAACCAGCGGCAAAAAAAGAGCCCGTTTTTTCGACGCGTTCCGCCAGCGAGCGAAGAATAAAAGGAACCCTTTTTTGGCGTTCAGCCTTGTCGTCCAAAAGGGCTTGGTTTTGAGCCGCGCGCGCCGCTTCGCGTTCGGCTTTTTCTGCCGCGGTGAGCGGCGCGCCAAAGCCAGCGTTGAGCACGGCGTTGATGCCCCTGTCTGCGACTTCATTCATAAAGGCGTCTTTCTTCAAAAAGAAGCTGTTCGCAAGGAGCTCGATTGATCTATTTTTCGCGCGAGCCCACAAAAGCGGTTGTGCGTCGGAATCAGCGCCCGAAAGCCCGCCATGCATTCGATTCCCAGCGGCCACGCGAGCGTCGCCCAAAGGATCTTGGGAGGAAGAAAAAGCGCTCGGGCTTTGATTTGTTTGTGGCGCCAAAATATCCAGATTCTTCGCATGGTCTGCCGTGGAGGCCAGAGGGGGACTCACGCGCGCCTGGCTTGCGCCATCTGCGGTCAAGGACAACAAAAGGGCGACTTGCGAGGGGGGCATGTGAGCCGCGACGCCCGCTTCGCAAAAATGCAGCAAGAGCTCCGGGAGCGAGTTCCCGCCTGTGCGAGTTGGAATTCCGCCGAAGTTGGCCGCCCAAGAATCGGCCGAAACCGCGCCAGAAAGACGCCGCTCTTCCGGCGTTTGGTCTTGCGGACGGGAGCGTTGGTCGTGCCGCTCCTGCAATTGATAATGATTGAGCAAGGACTCGGGCAATTGTGTCAACAGTCGCCAGCTCGCGGGGGAGCCTCCTTTGGCTGTCCAAGCGTCGCGCGCTTGGGCGCACAACGCGTTTCCGTTGGAAGCCTGAGCCGGGTCCAGTCCCAGCGCATGGGAGAACGCCACAGCCAGCCGACCCGCAGGGCCGCATTCGTCAAGCGCTTGGCGCAGTGTTTGGGGGGCGCGAGCCGCGAAGGCGATTTGGCGCGCGGAAACGCTCTCCTCGCCAAATATTTCCCGAGCCAAAGCGACGCCGTCAGCCGCGCCCGCCTCTTTGAGCCAGGCGTTTTGCCTGCTCGGGATTTGGGATAAAACAGTCGTCGACAATCGTTCAACGGCGGCGCTGAAACTGAAAAAATTGTTTTGAGCCGTGAAGCCTCCGCCCGTGCCTGGCTTTTGGGCTGCAACGCTGTCTCGCAAGGCATCAAGCGCGTCAAAAGCGGTTGTGACCACGCCTTGAAATTCAGAAAGAGCCTCTTTGATGGGGTCGATTCCACCCGAAGTGGGGACTGCGGCCGCGGATTGCTTGATGTGCCCCGTCAGAATGGGAAGTCCTTGCTCAATAGCGAGCAAATCGACCACAATGTTGACCCATTTGACCGCATCGACAGGTTTCGTGTCGGTGAAGGCCGCTGCGCTGATTGTTTTTCGCGCGGCGGTTTCGCCAAGCGCGCTAGAAAAAAGGTTTGCGTCATCGTCTTCGCCAGCAGAGGGCTCGGCAAAAGCAAGACCCAAACTTTTCACGACGGATTGCGCTGCGCGCGCATAAGAAGTTCCCCCCAAACGCTCGCCGCGAATGGA
>Ga0105859_1000219_pt1 | contig 22835 bp, 26 predicted proteins | sample OrgsoiDNA_201063_FD_89684 | JGI IMG/M metagenome (GOLD analysis project Ga0105859, IMG submission 89684) | Permafrost soil microbial communities from the Arctic, to analyse light accelerated degradation of dissolved organic matter (DOM) -... | ecosystem: Environmental > Terrestrial > Soil >...
CTCCATTTTTGCGATCGCCTCATGCAAAGCCTCGATCTCACCAGGGCGGAAGGGGTCCAGGCGCAGCGTGTCCAGCCGTTCGCGAGCCACGCCCAAAGCGGTCTTTCCTGCGAAAGCTCCATTCTCCGCCGGCCGATCAAAAGCAAGCTCCAGATGGGGTTCGAATGCCCATTTCGCGATGCCCGCGGGAGAACTTGACGCCATCACGCAGCACGCGAGCCTCGCTTCCTGCCCGGCAATGGGTATATTGAATGTTTTGAGCGCTTTTATCCCTGCGTCCTCATGCGGCCAATTGATCCCCCGCCAAATCCCCAGCCCCGCTCGATAGCGCGTTTGCAGCATCGCCGTTTCCATCGCCCCGGATTCTTCCCATCGCCACCCTTTTTGAACCAACCGCGCTGCGATCGCAGCGCCCTCGGGCTCGCGGTCAATCGGGCGCTTTAGCGTCGCCAGCAAGCAATCTTCGCCGCCCGCGAGCCAGGCTCGCTTCTCTTCTTCGCTCCACTCTTTGGGGGCGGAAGACAGCGCCAAATTCATGAATATCGAGCACTGCCGGTGGCTTCCTCGCTTGATCAGCCACGCGAACGCCATCGCGCGGCGGCTCGCAGCTCGCGACGGCGCGGGCGGATGTTGCTCCGCCGCGAATTCTTCGGGCAGCGCCTGCGCGGCGGCTTGGCTTTCGGCCTCGTCGAGGGCGCCCGCGACCCATTCGAGCGCTTGGGGGCGCATCGCGTCCTGGGCCACATCCAAAACGGTTCGCCAGGCGGCGGCATTTTCTTGGGGCGGCAACGCCTCGCGAGCGATCCATTCGAGCGCCTTTCGCTGCCCCGCGCGCGCCGCGGCCCAGGCGGCTCGCAACGCGGAGAATCGGGCCCCGCCAGGAAGCAGCCCCGCGCCCCCCGCTTCTCTTCTCGCGAGGATATATTCTTCGAGCACTCCTTCTGCATGGGGGCTGCGCATGTGCCCGTGCTCCGCCCGGCGTTTTTCGTGCGGCCTCTTTTCTGGGTCTCGGCTCCATCGCCATCCGCCGCGCGCGGCGATTCGTCGCTCCTCTTGCCGTCGTGCTTCAGCTCGCGAGGCCATGCTCCCTGCGTTTTTTCTTTCCGCCCCGAGGGTTTCCGTTGCGGCCGGCGGTGGCTGCACAACCGGAGCCAGCGTCGACTCTTCGCTCGCTAGCTCCCTCGCCCAGCCCTTCGCCAGCCATTCCAGACGGCCGGATCTGGCTCCCCCAATCATCAGGGCGTCGGCCGGGCCCTCTTCAATGCGAGCCCCCTGCTGAATCAGCCAGTCAAGGTCGCCCAATGGCCAATATTGCGCGGCTCGATCTTCGGCCGCCCAACCGGTGAGCCAGTCGGCGAATTGTCCATTGCTCCAGAAGCCTTTGGCTTGCCCCTCCTTGGCCGCGTCGATTTGCCGGCGCAGCATCATTTTCCAATGCAGTTGCCCCCAAGTATCCACCGACATGTGCCTGTCGAGCCGCTCCAACCAATCCGCGCGGTCAGCCTCAGACGCAACGCTGCCGCCAGAGACGGCGTTTGGGCCCTCTTCGTTTTTTGGCTTGTTGTGGGTCGGATCGCTCATGCGCGGGCTCTCTTCTGATTCTGTTGGTTTGCGGAGCGTTCTCTGCCACGGCTCCGCGTGGCTCTTCATTTTACCAGAAAACGGCACAAATGATCGCCAGAAAATCCGGCCGCAGAATGGTTTTACGCAAGCGTTTTGACGCCAAGCACCAAAAACGCAAACAAAAAAAGCTCGCCGCAGGGCGAGCTTTTTCTGAAAAACGCGTGTTGCGCGAGAAATTCCAGATTTCTCTGAAATCGCGCGCTCAAAATCACTTCTTGGCTGTCGCGCTCGCCGCCGTCGGCGCCGATGCCGGCGTGAAAGCCGTCGCGGACTTGGTCGACAGGCACGACTTCATGAACGCCTTGCGCTCGTCGCCCTTCTTGCCGGTTGCGTCCTTGTTGCACTGAACCATGCGATTTTGCGAGCTCGACAGTGTTTTTGCCGTCGGAGCAGAAGCGCCCGAAGCCGAGACTGCAGGAACTGCAGCCATTGCCGCGGTGGCGCTGAAAGCAAGGGCTATGGCCAGGAGGGATTTGCGCATGGGTGAAACTCCAAAAAAAGAACAAAGGGAAAGGGGCGGCCTTTTTGGCCCGCTCCCTGTTAAACGCTCGAAGCCCGCAATTGGTTGACGGGAGCCCCATAAATCGAGCTCAATCGCAAAAAACCGAAGCTTCGCCTGCCCACCGCTGATCCTCGCAACTTTTTGTCGTGACGCACGCGGCCAAAGCCCACCTTGTCGCAACCGCCGTCCGCGCCATGCTTTTCACGCACGCCGGATACCCGGCCAAAGCCATTAAAATTATAAAAACGCAATTTCTATAGCAAAAACCTGTCGGCTGACCGGAAAATGCCTAATCATTCAAACAAGCGAGGACGCCGGCCCTCGACGCCAACAGGAGCAGGCGGCAAAACGGTGCAACCTTTCAATAATGTAAAAAATCGACGAGTGGCATTGTCCTCCACGAGCATTGTGAATAAAGTGGGGCATTCAGCGCCAACGATGTGATTTTGCATATTTGCGCTCGGGCACAATTCCTGATTTCAAATGAAAACTCCCGCCCATTTTCGCGGCTTCACGCTTGTGTAGCTGCTCGTCGTCGTCGCCATCATTGGCATTTTGATGGTTGTGGCTCTTCCCGCCTACAACAATTATTCACTGAAATCCAAATTCACCGAAGTGGTTGTGGCCACGGCGCCGGCGAAGACATTCATCTCAACGTGCGCGGTGAGCGGCGATTGCGTGGCGTCCGGGGCCATTTCTTTGGGTGTGGCGACTTCAAGCTCCACGACCTACACTGCCATTCCCTCCCCGATGACGCAGGGCGCTTATTACGATTTTATGTAGAACTCCGCGATTCAAAATGGAGGATCTCCTGCTGAGGCTGCGGCTTTCACGAACGCAAACGCCAGCTATTATTTCGCGCACGGATACACATTCAACCAGGTCTCCGCAAGCGTATATTGCTGGGGGTCCTCTTCTGTTCCCTGCTATAACATGAATTTGGGCGCGCTCCACCCTAGCGTCCCCAGCACCGCCACGTTCGCGTCAATAACGGGAATGCCCAACAATCCCATCACAGGAGCGTCAAACACCAGCACGACCGCAGTGACCACAATCCCCTGCGTGGGAGGGACGGGTTGCTCGCCCGCGACGAAATATGTGGCCAGCGTCTCGTCCGCCGCAAATGGCGTGATCACCGCCACAGCGCAAACCAGCTCGGGGCTAAAGGCGGAAACGTTCATGCTGGTGCCCCAACTCTCTGGCGGCCGCGTCGACTGGGCCTCGTCTGGCTCGTGCAAAACGCGCGCCGGCGGCTCTTTGTGCTGATTGAAAACACGGTGTAGATTGCGGACATGCATCAAGCATCGGACAGCAAACAGAGAAGATCGCTGACGCCAACAGTCTGCGTCGGCCAATAAACTCCTCAGAATATTTTTGACACCCTGATTCAATCAGGGTGTTCTTTTTCTTGACGAGTTTTTTCAATTTCCAATCCACCAGAGCCCCGAGCCAAGCAAAGGAACTCCCAGCCGGGCTGCGACGCTGACGCCCCCGATTCCATATTGATGCAAAACCATATTTTCTGCCCTTTTTTAATGCGCCCAGCTTTTCGCGCAGCCACGGCCTGCGCCTTCTTCTCTTTTTTCGACGGCGCGCGACCATCGATCGCCAGCCACCGTGAGCGGTCGCCTCGATCATCAGCGCTTCACTTGCGCAACCGCCCCCTTTGCGCCCGGTGTTTTTCTTCTTCAAACGGCGCCGCGCAATCTGAAACCGGATTTTTGCGCGCCCAATAAGGAGCGACTTCCGTCAAACAGCTGTGGCTCAATTGCTCTTTTCGAAAACACAGAATTTTCATGCACGTGCCGAACGCCATCCACCCAGGTTCGTCGCGCAAACTCGTTCGCGCAATCTCACAACCGCCGCCTTCCGGCCGCTCCCGCGCGGAAAAATTGCGAATCGACGCCCAATGACAATTCTTGCGCCATTGTTTTTTGAAGCCAACGGCGACGCCGTTAATTGTCCGGCGTCTTCAACCGCTCGTCTTCTTCCTATAACGATTTTCGCAGCACACAGTGCGCTCCGCCAAGCGATATTGTTCAAGCTGGGTCCAACTTATGCGCGCCGCGTCTGATCATCGCCTTGCGGCCCAACAAGGGCGACGGCATTGGCTTCTCCGTCTCGCAAAAAAACGGGAGCCAGCGCAACCAATCATTGCGCATGCGGCGTCAATTCTGCCCCCTCGACGGATGGGCATCATTGAGGAAGGCAAAGGGGCGCCCCGCTTGACACAGATGCATTTGGAGGTGAGAGTGCGCAGGGGCGAGTCGATCAAGACACGCCGAGGTCGTTTTTTTGCGTCTCTTGTTGGCGAACCTGACTCGGCCTTTCCATTTAATTTTTGCAGTGACAATCAACAACACATCGGAGGCAAGGATGGAAAATCATTCAGAGAGCGCGCGGCAGGAGAATCCACTGACAAAATTTTGGACCGCATTGGATTCGGCAGATCGTGGCTTTTTCAAAGGTTTGCTGTTGGGAGCGATGGTGATTGCTGGGCCCGTTTTCACGCTGCAAATTATTGCTGCGATGACAGGGATGTCGCTTCACTTGCAGTGATATCGAGTGGAAGCGCGCCTATCATGGCCGACGCACAGACCACGCTTCGTACGATCCTTGCGAAGCCTTCGCGGCCACGCCATGCCAACCTCGCGCCGCTGCGCTGCGATAGCTTCGGAAAAATTGGGCATTGCGAAGTCAGAAACTTTTTTGCTTTTTTGACTTGATCCTGTCTTCGCCTTCTTCATCGCCCCATTTTTGGCCAACTCGCGCGGCGTGCTTCGGCGTTTGCCGAAATCTCCATGTCGGTTTTGACTTTCCTCACGGCCCAATCCAGAGGCAGCCCGCGCAGAACCCATCGCGCAGCTTTGGCCTTGTGTTCGTCGTCCAATTCACTGGCGAACACGCCAGAGCGCTCAGCGTCGCCCAATTGGCCAAACAACGCCTCTCCTTTGAGTTTTGAGAAACTGTCATTTCCGCTTTTGAGATCGGCAAAATCTTTAAATCGGGCGCGCGGCCCCAAGCCCAACAGCTTTTTGACCTGTTCATTGCGCCGTCTTTCTGCAATCACGACGGGCAATGCCGGCAATTTTTCCGAATCGCCCCAGACCGCATTGGCGCTTTCGACGAATCTCGTTCTCCACTCAGGGTGATGGCAAAAAGCGTCGAACCAGTCGAGCTCCCACTTGGGGCTCCAATGCTCTCGGGGAACGAAGACGCCCCAGTCATTTCCCTTTTCGTCGTTGACGCCTAGCCACATGCCCGAGCCTGGCGTTTTTAGCACGCCGTCCGTGTCGGTGAACGACGAAAAGGTGAGCGTCTTCCCATCTGGTGTTTGCCGAACGAGATCGTCGGTCAAGGAAAATGTGCCCATCGCATCAACCTCCTAACATCCTAAAATGTCACGGGAACCCATCTTTTCTATTTCCCATCCAAGATCATGACCCACCCATCATCACCCTTCGCCATGCGGATGGCGCGTCCGTTTCCTTGAATCTCAATGTCGCAAGCGTAAGCGTGGTCACCATCGCTTTTGCATCCAATCAGCTTGATCGAATCGGCCAGCGACCGCGCCTGGGCGAATTGATCTCCAAACAGCCCCGTTGCGGCCCCGGCGCCGGCCATTTTTTCGGCGTTTGCTTTCGCCTGGTCAATTTGCTTTATATATGCGGCCCGAATGTCATCTTGGTTCGGTCCTGATGAGCAAGCCGCGAGAAGAGACACAAAACCGCAAAGAGCTAAAACTGCAAAACGAGAACGCGCCATGATGTTTTCCTTTTTTGGATGAGCTCGCCCGAAATGGGCATGGGGGAACATAAAACCAAAAAATAAAAAACACAATGGGCATAAAAGCTTTTTTAACCAAACGCATTATATTTTTATATATGAAACAATGGCATACGATTATATACGAACAAAATTCGCCATCCCTCATCGCGGCGCCTATCAGCGATTTATTATTCGTTTCTTAAAACTCTTTTTTAATATTCCCCGCTGCCATCGTTCCGTTGCCAAGGCTCTCGCAAGTCGCTCTCTTCATCGTTCAAATGTTCCGCATTCAGCGCGCTGCGGTGTTCTGCGCGGCCGGTGATTTTTCCTGGCCGGACTTGTCGCGCAATGCACCCAATGCCTCTGCCGCTTGTTTTTTGACGGCGCGCGCCCATCGGCGGCCAGCCGCCCGGATTCACGCGACTCCGTCATCTCAGCTTGACGGACTGTTTCACAATCCTTTGTCTCGATTGACGCCACTCACGCGACTCCAATATTGGCGAATGCGTCGTTCTTTTTTAAGCTTGGCGCCTCCTCCATAGCTAAAAACTCTCGAAAAAACAGACCCCATTGAAATAAATGTCCTGCGCGTGGCATTAGGCGTTCTCGTGTTGACGTATGACGTCATTTTTTGACTTTGGAACAAGCGCACACTGATGCCTGTCACGATCCGCTCCTCTTTTTGCCGGCCACTTTCAGCCCTGCCCCTGCGATTATCGACGTAGTCGATGGCTTTTTTCCGGCACTGTTGAGCTCCACTCTTTCTCTCAAAGCGCACCCTCTCATGACATCTTCTGACCGCACTCCACGTTCATTTCTGGATTCACCAATGCTCTCCGCCGCCATCGATCAAGCGCGCCCCCTTTCGGGGTCGACATCAGACACCGCCCCGCCTGCGGCGTCCGCTCCCAGCTCCTGGGGCCGCAGGCTTCATGCCGTGCGCACCGCCGCGGGCATTTCCCAGCGCGAGCTTGGCGTGCGCGCGGGCCTTGAATCTTCATCAGCCAGCTCGCGCATCAACCGCTACGAATTGGGTGTGCACGAGCCGGATCATCGAATCTCACGCCGCTTGGCGGTCATTCTCGGAGTGCCTGACGCGTATTTTTACGCCGAATCCGATGATTTGGCCGCCCTGATCCTTTTGTGGGGCAGAATTCCCGACCTTGCCCAACAACGACTTCTGAGCGCCGCAATTTTGGCTGAGCAAGAGGCCCGGGCTGATCCGAGCACCATGGAGCGGGCCTCTTTGCTGCGAAATTCGTGATTGACGCGGCGACGATTTGCCGACCATAAAACGGGATATTGTTCCGAGCGCTGCGCGGCCCTCCAGACATTATTCTGGCCAGAGTTTTGCCCCCTCTTTCTCCGTGACATCCACAACTCCAGAGAATGCCAGCGGTTCTCTTTTTCCGATGCCCGCGCTTCCCCACCATCAAGGTTTTTCATGACCGATCGCCCCACTGCCGCAGCCCCCTCGCGAGTCCCCATTTTTTGGCGGATCAAAATGCTTGGCGACGCGATCTTTTATCTTCTTTTGCAGAGACTTTTTTCTGGATCTCCCCTTGCTGCGTCTTTGGTTGAGAATCCAACCCAATGGTTGGTCCACCGCCGGCAGCCGGCCGCGCGAACTCTTTTTTCCGCTCTCTTCTGGCCATTCGTGGCGACGCCCGTCTTTCTTATTTTCGTTTTGGCTCCGCTCGCGGTGCCCATATCCTTTTATTTTCCTGCGGCTCCGTCTTCAATAGCTGCGCGCTTTTTTCGGCACGTGGGCTTTCTTAACGGATCTTCCGCTTTGGTCGCGTGGGTTGGATTCTCCTGGATGTTGAGCGCCATGGCGTTTGGACAAGCGAAAATCGCTTCCGCACAAGCCTTTTTCGATCCCGATCGGCCTCAATCCATTCGCCTCCTCCGCCATTTTCACTCTCGAATCACGGCGTGGCTCAGCTGTTTATTTAAAACGCCATCGGGGCGCTCTGCTTTCGCCATGGGCGCTCTTACTTTTATTTTAGGCTTCGCCGCCTGTTTTTTGATTGACAAACCCTTTTCTCTTTCTCAAAACTGGCGCCAAATGTCGCCTCTGAGCATCTTTTTGGCCATTTCTTTTTTCCTTCCTCTCGCCTGGGGCGTTCTTTTGGCGGTTCGAGATGTTTTTGGCGCTGATCTTCAAAATCAAAAACTCGCGGCGCCGGACATTGATCACCCAAAACTCAAAAACCCTCGTTTATCGGTGCCCAAAACAACGCGCTTATCGACGCCAGCAGAAACTTCTGCGGAATTCTCCTTTTTTTCTCGACTATCAGCCCTTCTTCGGTTTTTTGGCGCGCTGCTCATTGCCACGGCCCCCTGGGTTGGCGCTTTGGCAGTGATTGGGGCGCTCTTTCTGTTCACCTTTTTTCTTGCCAGCCCGCAGACGATTTCGCCGTCCTCGGCGAAAGAAGCGTGGACCTTTTTGTGGACAACACATTTTGTTTTTTCCGCTGTCTTTCTTTGCATGGGGAGCGGTTTCGCTTGGACCGGCGCGCGAGCATTTTTCAACCCAGATGAAAAAAAGACCATTGGCCTGATTTCCACAGAATTGGCCTTTATTCAAGCCGCCGAAGCCCTCAAACAACGCTGGCCGCTCAAAATTTGCGCCAAAATGTTCGTCAGCCGCCTTTGGCCCTTCCGCACGCAGTTCAATCATCGGCAAGAGCGATTGCTGTGGGTTGGCCTGCGTTGCTTCATTGTCGTCGCCAGTTGGTCCTCTCTGGCCGCGCCGTCCCAACGCGCTCTTGATTTTCAAGGTTGCGTCTCTTCTCGCCAACGGTTCGACTCGTGGTGCCACTTGTCGCTTGCGCCCATGAGGGCTCTTGAAGCGCTCGAACTCGCGGGACTCGCATTGTTTGTTCTTGCGTTGATTTTTTTTCTTATGTTCTCGCTTCGCAAATTGGCGCGCTATTCATGGGGGGCTTTTCGGCGACTTCTTGTCCTCTCTGACAAACTTGCCGCCCATCGTTTGACCGCAATCCCCACCGCAGCCGCGGAATCCCCCACTCCCATCCAAAAAAATCGCCATGACCGATAACAAAACTCCGCACACCCTGAAAATCTTGGCAATGGCATTCTTTTTGCAAGTCTTTCTTGATCGCGAATCCATTTCTGCAGACATCCAAGCTCAACCTGCCGCATGGATTTCAGCGCGGAAAACGAAACTCAAAAAAAACTTTTTCCCTTGGTTGTTCTTTCAAATCGCGACTCCCGTGCTGATTTCTATCATTTTCGCCCTCTTCTTGCCTCGCCCAGTGGGCGAATGGTTTGGCCATTTCCGGCCGATCCATAACGTCCATGAGGCAAATTTAGCCGAAAACGCTCACGACCTTGTCGTTATCGGTGGCGTTTTTATTTTTTTTACCGCTCTCCTCTTCATGTTCGATTTTTTCCACACTCCCATCAAGCCGCTTCTCGGCGCTCTTCTTGCGAAGCCTGATGGCGCTGGCGATGAAACTCTTTTTTCGCGGCTCCGGGCCAACTTGGCCCAGCGATGGAAACAGAACGCGTCTTGGGCCAGCCTTCTCCCACTCGCCAAAGTCATTGGTTGGGGCTCAGTCACAGCGCTTGTGGAGGTCATTGGATTCTGGCTTGCTCGCTCACGAATTCATGTGGACGTCTGGGCCATCACTCCCGCTGGCACTCTTTTGTTCATCGGCTTTCCGTGGCTTTTGCTTTGGACCTTTCGCGTTCACCGACGCGAAAAAAACCGCCGTGGAGTCGGCAAAAAAGCTGACCATCTTTTGTAAAGTCCTTTTCCTGTGCCCAAACTTGGCGCTTGCGACGCGACCGTGGATCTTGTTTATCTCGCCCCCGCCGATTACCTCCCAAAATCTCCAACCAAATCGGCGCCAATTTTCCTTCCTCTTTTTCAAACTCAGTCACTGCGAGCCATCTTTTTCGCCCAGGCTCACAATCGCCGCCGCCCGGCCGCTCCCGCGCGGCCAAATTTCAATCGCGAGGCGTTTTCGCCGCCTATTATTGCGGCATTTTTTGCTCTTTTTCTTGGCGGCCTTTTTTATTTCCCTGGCCACGCTCAACAATTCATTCAGACTTTTCGCGGGCGGCTCCCTCTCCAATAAACAGTCCTTGGATTTTCCATCCTTATCCTTTTAACTCAACCATTCTGGCGTCTTTTTCAGGACTCGCTAGATCGCATCCGCAGACCTCTTTTTTGCGAATTCTGACAACCCGGCCATTCCATCTCTGTTATAAAGACCCAACCACAGCCATTCACCTGCAGCCGCGCCGTGATCTATATCCGCCGCTCCTGCGTTTTTTACGTATTTTCGCGCGGCCTAGTGCAGCAAAAAATTCCATGCGGAGACTTGGCGTTCATGTCCGCTCTCGCGGCCAGGCACGCCCCCAAATTCGAAAATGCTCAACCCACCACCGCAAAATGCGCCGCCGCCTCTCTATTGGGCCCGGATGGCGAATAATCTCGTTCGCAGAATTCGGTCGCCATGCCTCGGTCGCGTCCAAAGCGGCTTTGCAGGAAAGCGGTTTTTTTATCGACTTTTTCTCGCAATAAAACTCAGACGCTCCCCTGAGACAAAATCCGTGCAAAACCGACATCCATTTTCAACAATGCCGCGCCACATTCTCAGAATATGCACGGCCGCCTATCACAATCCCCACCAAGCCCCTTTCGCTTTTTTCCTCGCCAGAAAGTTTCACGCCGGCGTCCGCCATATCCAACATCACCGCATCGAGGTTCTGGATCGTAAGCGCCATCCAACGCCTCCACGACATCGGCTGCCATTCAATCCGAGGATTTCATGCCGTGGCGAAACGCCCACCGCATGGCAGATTCCCGAGAAGAGCCCCTGTGGCTTTGTCGATCGGCGCAATCGGCGCCTTGCGCCGAGCTCTTGATCCGCGTCCAGGGCAAAGCGCTTCCGCTCGCCAGCAAGGCACGCATCTCCCGCCCCACTGGTTCGCTGGACGAGCCGCACGCTCTGTTCTCGCCCCTTCTCCTCAATCAGCATAGACTCTTCCGTTTTTTATTCCGTCGGGTCGGCCAGTGGCCAGCAATCCACGAAAAAACAAATGCACCCACCCATAGGGCCGATATCCGCCCTCCGTGGACACCCGAAATTCTTTAGAGCAAGTCACGACGCGCCACTCCGGATTGCCCGCCAATTGCCATACCCATCTCACAGGCTCTGTGAGCGCAATATTCGTGCCCGACCAGTGATTTTCCTCGCTGCTCAGAAACGCTCCATTCTCCATCCAAATCCCCAGCCAACCTTGTCCTTTCTCGAAGCGATCGACCTTCAATCTGTCCATGTAGCTAAGCTGGCTAAATTCAAGCTTTTATCAGTGACGCGCGATTCTAACCCACCCTCCCCAGTCACATCTTCTTGCGCCAGACTCATCACATTAAAAACGCTCTCTTTTGCTCGTAGATCAACGATTTGGCATGGTCATTGATCATTTCAGCTCGCAAAAACCGTCCAGCCTGCATTTTTTCGACTTTTCCCGCCAAAAAACTCTTCTCGCTCCTACAATTCACCTGCCAAAACAGCTCAAAACCCCAATTTTTTTGTTTCTGTTGTTTTTTAGCAATTTTTTGTAATCTATCTATTTTTTTCATCAAATCTTTAACTGCCTTCGTTACTTATGGCATGTTATAACCTAAAAACACTTTTTTGATCATAGTAACGACCCTTCATAGTCATTTTCTATCACAAAAAGAGCTAGCCAAAGAATGCCACCGCCATAAGTCCCGCCAAACAGTCTAATGGCAATCCTTCTTCCTTTCATCGCCCTCCGCTCTCTTTCGGAAACCAAATCCAAACAAAAGCCCCGACTGCTTTTTGCGCGACGCGCTTAACGCCAACCGTTTCCGCAGGCCAAGCGCCGGGAAGTCTTTCCCTGGATTTTTTGGGCTTTGTTTTTCAATCACGCGCCATTCCAGCCCCGCTCTTGGCGGCTTCCAAAATAACGGTTAATATCCCAACAATCAACGCTCGGCCGCCTGACGTCCATTTCTGGCCACCCATCTCCGAAAAAATTTTTTTGAGCGATAGAGGGCCATTTTTCAGTCCCCTCTTTCCGCCACTTCCCACCAAAAATGACATTGGCGAGCTCCCTTTTCTTCCTCTTCGGTTCATTTCTTTCTTGCATTTTCCTCTCCTCCGTTTCATAATCGGCTTCACATTCTCTTTTTTTGTGGTTGCCTTTCATGACCCAACGACTGATCGTCTGCGCAGGAGCCCTGGCCGAGCATTAGGTTTTTCACAACCTAGGAGCTCCGCCATGGGCAAAAAAAGTCGTCCCACTCTACCCGCCGGCCCGTCCGGCGAACCCCTCACGCCTGTTTATTTGATTGGCCGCGACGGCTCTCGCCACCGGCACTGCTCACGCCGATCGCTTCTCCAAGCGGTTGGCTCAAATTTTCTAATCGAACACGTTGGCCTTCAGTTCGAATGGCTGCGTTCCGAATCCGAGCGCTTTTTGGCTGAAAACAGCTCCCGCGTCACGCTTCGCGTTGTTCGCGAAACGCGCGACTGGATTGTTCGCGATGCCCTGGGCACGCCCTTGGACGCCATGGATTTTTGGGAAGATCGCGAAGCGTTGCGCCAAGAATCCCGCCTTCGTGATTTGAGCGGGCGCAGCTGGCGTTGGGCCATGCGCCTGGGATATTCCCATTTGGGATTTTTTGAGCCCTTCCACAACGGGGGGCCGGTGCCTGGCACCGGACGCTGGCGACGCGGCCGCTCTTATCGCCACCCCGGGACCCACTCGCAAAATCGCGACAATTTCCAGATCGACGCGGAGGCGGGCGAGCCGCCCGTGCGCGGAAAGCGTCGCAAGCTCCCCAGCGACTGGGACGACTTTTACATCCGCAGCCAAGCCGACCGCTGCTGGAAACGCCACCGCGCCCAACAGCGCAAAGGCTCCGGCCCCCGCCGCTCCAAGGACGCGCGCGATGGCCGCTGGCTTTCCAGCGCGAATTTTGACGAAACGGGGGGCGATGGGAATCGTGAACGCCACGGGGGCGAGGGATTTTTCGGCGATGATCGAGATGAGTTTTTTTGACGCCTCGGCGCCGGGCCCCTGAGGCCTCGCCCCGTTGATTTTTATTCTTCACGCACAAACGCTCAACCCGGCGGGACGCGCCTTGGCGTGGTGAATTTTTATTCGCCGTTAGCGCTTTCCTGTCGGTGTTTTTTTTTGCGGCGGACTGGGCAAATCTTCGAGCCCCCAATCAATTCGGCTAAAAATCAGCTGCCCCTTGCGTGAACGGCTCTATGCGCAGCTCACAGCCTTCGATTTTTCGACGTGACGGCTTGTTCGTCCCCGCCGAGCGAGGATTCTTGTGAATTCTGCTGGGGGGCGGTGTTGGCGCGCTCGGCCATTCGCACCATGGCGGCCAACTCTTGGCGTTCGATTTCGGCCACCGCCCTTGGCATCGCTCCTGCTGGCGCCTGCTTCACGGCGGCCCTCAACTCCTCCAAGCCCACTCGCGGCGCCAATTTTTCGGCGCAAGCCCAAGCGCATCGATCCACGACCAGGCCAAAAACGTCCAACCCACCATCATCTTTCACGCTCAAATCGCTGACGGGAAGCAGAAAATCCACGCACTCAAAATCCCCAGCGATGCTCGCGGCCCAGCCTGTCGCGACTTGCATCAGCGCGGTGCGGCCATTTACTCCACGCTCGTTCGGGTCGCTATGGGGCAGCAGCAAAGCCAACATCCCCAGGTCTTCGCTTTCAGCGGCGAGCATCAGGAGGGTCAATCCGTCAGGGCCTTTTTCTTTCAGATCGCCGCGATCCATCAACAACCTCGCTATTTTTTTCTTGCCCGTGGCCACCGCGAACATCAACGCCGAACATCCGTCTCTTGTCGCTTTTTCATCGCTCAGCGGCAATAGTGTTCTCGCGCACTCTTCGTTTTCCTCTTTCGCCTGCGCCAACGCCATCAACACGGTTTGCCCTTCCTCATCGGAGGCTGAGGGATCGGCTCCGCAAGACAGCAGGCCTTTGATCCACTGCAATTGAGCATTTCCTTTCAATCCTTTCCTGAGCGCATCCCGGAAGGCGATCTCCTCGTCCGATTTCGCGTTGTCGCGCAGCCAATCGCGAATCGGACGAGTCGCCTCTTTGTTCGCGCTGATTCCTCCTTCTTTCCATGAGGCGCACGATTGAATCAGCCACCCGCTCCAATCAGGCGATTGCGCGACGTTTTCTGTGTTTGTGTCTGCGGATGGAGATATTTTCATGATCTGTCTGTTGCCTGATTTTCAGTTTTTGGATCTCCCCCATGTTCTCACATCGCGGATTGAGCGTCGTTCCCGCTCATCGTTTCCACATGCGTGTGGCGCACGATGTCAATTCGCCAATCAGCCACGGACTTTCCGGTGTCGCACCAAAGCTGATATACTGCGTCCAACCTTGTCGCTTGCCAACTTTGTCGCCCACGAACCTCATGCCAGCCGACACCCAAACCCCTTCATCGCCGACCCTCGCCGTCGTGCGCGACAGCAAAAATCTATCCCGGCTCGGGTCCGCCATTTCGGACGGGTCGACCGCATTCCTTTCCGAAATCCTGCCCTCGGTCCACTGGACCGAAAACAGCCAGAGGACGGATGCTTTTTGGTCCTCGTTCCCGCAGCGCATGCTCGATTTGCTCAAATTAAGCACACAAAGCGAGCCTCGGCATCCTCGCATCTGCGCAGCGCTGGTCGATGACGAAGAATTTTCGCAGGCTTTCCGCTCATTTTTGTTGAATCGAAAAACCCCCCGCTTTTTCCTTGGGCATGGATCTTTGGCCTTGCAGCTGGATGTTTTCCTCGGCGTCGACACCCCGGCCGCCCGCCGTCAAATTTGCGGCGTGGCTTGCGACTGGTCGTGTTCGGGCTATTTCAGCTCGCCGAACATTGCTCTTTTTGACCGCTGGCCTCTTGCGCAATGGCTTTCTCCGGCTCAAAAGCTCGGCGTCGCCCAGGGATGGTTGAAGAGCCTTGAAAACGCCGACGCCGTCGCCAACTGGAAAAAGCAGACACCAATCTGGCTCGCCAAGCAGGCGGCCGCAGAGGCGCTCCTCAACGCGGGATGGACCGACGTCTGGTGTTTCCGGGAGATTGTCGACACTTTGCTTTTGGGCGAACGCCCGAACGGGCCTCGCGCATGGATGCACGCCTTGGCCGCGACCGACGCCTGCATCCTCGCCATGGGCCGCCAGGCCGCCGACTCGCCCTACTGGGATCTGTGGATCGAATCCGTTGAAGACATGTCGAAAACGGCTCCCCTAAATTTAGGCACGGATGTGGAATGGCGCGCTTTTTGGGGGAAGATCAAAGCCCAAAATGAAGCGATGCAGCTGCGAACCACTCTGACGATAGACTCCTTGGCGGACGTCTTTCCGCATGCCGCAAAATCGGGCGCTCCCACCACCAACTCTTTGTCCAATTCGCCTCGGGTTTAGGTTCTGCAAACATATTCCGCAAACTTTTTCGCCGCCATCAGCCAAAGGCCTTGACCGGCGGCTCGAGGCCGGGCAAATTGAGCGAACCGATTTTTCTCGCTTGACTTGACTCTTCGCCCATGAGCCTTCTGCCCTCCATCATTCGCGCGTTCGGCGTCCACGAGTCCGATCCGGCTTTTTGCCGGCCGGTCGACGCGATGGCGCTGCAAGGGGGAAATCTGCGCAACATAGCCTTGCATGTCATTCACTAATTTGGTTTGACCTCTTGGCCGACGGTTCTCCGCGTCCGCCGGCCCCAGAACAAGAAGCCCCCCGCGAAAAAAGGAACGAAGAGCCAAAAATCCAAGGCCGCGCGCGGCGGGTCAAGCTCACAATCGCAATCCCTTGCGCTCTTGCGCAATGCGCGGCTCGGTGTTGAGAGGCGCGGCATTTAGGCCGCCCGCTTCTTCTTGCGGTTTCGCGAACGCTATTTCTTGGGCGAGCTCTTCGCGTTCGATGCGCGCCCTCATGACGGAAAGCCGGCCGTGGGGGAAATCTTTCACCGCTTGTTTCACTCGCTCAAAATCCACCAACTCCGCCAGCAAATCCGCGGTCAAGAACTTTCCGCTCTCGAGAGCCAGGTCCAGGGCGTCCTTTCCCCAGGCGTCCCGGGCCGCCCAATCGCTGAGCGGCAACAGTCGCTTGGCCGCTTCTTCTCGATTGTTGTTTCCCATGGCGTGCATGAACGCGGTTCGCCCGGCATTCGACACCGCTTTGGCGTCGCTTCCCGGCAACAACAGTGGCACGCACAAGCCTTTTTGATCAGATTTTGCCGCATGCATCAACGCGGTCATTCCGTGTCGGTCTTTTGCTTGAATGTCGCTGAACGGAAGCAACAACGTCACGCAATCGGCATCGGCCCGCATCGCGGACTTGATCAGCAGCGTGCTTCCATCTTCCAACACCTCGCGCGCCTCGGCCTCATCGAACAAAAACCGCGCGCAATGCGTGTGTCCTCGCAGCACAGAGACGGCGAACGCGGTGAGGCCGTCTTCATTTTTCGCCTTCGGGTCGCTGGCTGGCAACAACGCTTTCACGCAACTGAGGTTCCCCCTCTCGGCCGCGATCCACAGCGGCGAGCACCCCCGGTCATCCGTGGCGCGCGCGTCATTGAACGGAATCAACAGCTCCGTGATATCGTTCTGCCCTAAGCGCGCCGCTCTCATCAAAACGGTCCAACCGAACTCGTCTTCCGCGGCCGGGTCCGCCCCGCAGGCCACAACGCTTCGCGTGAACGCGAAGCGGCCCACGCCGCCGCTTTCCAACAGAATTTTTAAGGCTTTTTCCGCGTCTGTTTTGGCCTGCGCCTCCAACCATCGGCTGACCTCTTTCATCAGGGCCGCATCAAACGTTCTCAAATTCATGGCCCGGAACAGCCATTTGTTCCAGTCCGCGCTCACAATCGACTCCTGCCCGCAGCGCGCGACGGCGAGGCATTGGCTCCGACGCTCGCTTCATTCGCCCCGGCTTTGCTTTCTTTTTCTTCACGTTCGCTCGGCTCGTTTTCCTGCGACACCGCCGGTTTTTCCTCTGTTTGCCGCGTCCGATCCAGCTCCTCCGCCAGCGCCAAGGCTTCCAACTTGGGGACCGCGCGCGGCAATATTTTTTTCGCGATCTCCATCATCGCCTCGCCCGCTTGCTGCGGGCTCATTCCGGCGAACAACGCGTTGGCCACCGACCAAGCCTTTGCGTCCTGATTTCCGTCGCTGGCCAATGCGGCCGAGACGGCCATGTCCAGGGCCGTTTGCCCGTTTTCGTTTGTCAGGCGCAGGTCCGACGCGGCCGCCAGCGCCTCCACGACGGGCAAAATCTCAGGCGCGGCGTTCCCGTCCTGATCGATGCTCGCTGAAATCGCAGTCATCAGCGCGGTGTCGCCTTCGTCGTCTTTGAGGTTTGGATTGGCTCGCCCGAGCAGGAAAAACAACGCTTTAGCCCCATTTCCATGCCCGGCCGAGATCGCGGCCCATGCCAATGCTGTTTTGCCGCCATTCCCTTGCGCGTCTATTCGCGAGGCTTCCGCCAGCGTCTTCACGCACTCCATGAGGCTCTCCTCATCCGCGTGATACAGCCCGCGCGCGTTGGTGGCCCACATCAAGGGCGTGTTGCCCATCGCGTCGGCGCATTCGTCCGGCGCCTGCCCGCGCCCAATGAGCCACTTCGCCACGCGAGTGGCCGCGGCGGCTGCCGCCACGCACAGCAAAGGCCGCTTCGTGACACGGTCGTAAGTGGTGATGTTCACCGCGAAGGACGCCCGCAAATCGACGCCAGCCGTGGCCGCGCGCTCCAAAAGCTCAACGGAATCGAGCTCCGCCGCGCGCCCGGCGATCTCTTCCCATTCTTGGCTCGTGATATTCGCGGTGTCGGCTATTCGAGCCAGCAACCGCGCGATCGGATCCCGAAGCGCGGGATTTCGCGCGCTGACGCCCAACACAACAGCCACCGCGCCCAATCCGCCTGAAAATCCATCTTTCGCAAGCCCGTTCAACGCGCCAAAATCGATATGCTCGCCCAGCGCCGCCGCGGCTTCCCATCGGTCCAAATATATTGCGGCGTGCAACGCCGTCTCATGCCGCCGCTCACGCTCTCCCGGCATTGGGAAATATCTCCCTGGCAAATGCCAGTCACGCTCAGGCAACTCCGCCAACGCGCGCAGCAACTCGGCGTTTCCGAACTCCGCCACCGCGTTCATGAACGTTTCCCGCGTTTCGGCGTTTTCCCGGAAATCCTGCATTCCCGCCCGAGCGGTCGCTTGCGCGTCCAAAGCCAACGCTCCCGCCAGCCACCGCCTGGCGCCGATGGCGTCTTTTGGCGCGGATTGCGCGAATGCGGCCAACCCGCTTCCGGGCTGTCGCCAGAGTGTGTTCATGGACGCCCCCTGTTGAATTTGGAACGCGCGAGCGGCGGAGAGATCGGCATGAAGCCCTCGGGGAAGAATCGTGTTCCGCCATTTTACGCCGAATTTGGAGAATTTTTAATCAAAGCCGGCGACTTTTTCCCGGCCGCTGGGTTTCTTCGCTTTTTTGCGCCTCATCAAGGACATTGAAAGCCGTTGCCGAGGGCGCCGGCCCTCGCGCTGTCGCGGTCCCTGTCCCCAAGCCGATTTCGGCGCGCAATGCCGCCGCCTCTCGCCGAGCCGAGCACAACGGCATGCGCTCTCGCGCTTGGCCTCGCGCGATTAGATAGGCGCGATCGGCGTCTTTCTCATTCACAAAAGCCGACAGCGCGTCCAAACACGCCCACTGTTGGCCCTCCCCCTCAGGCGAGGCCTCCAAACGGCGCAACGTTTCTTTGAACGCGGCCGCTCGTTTCTCCGGACTTGTCGCGGGGATCAACATTTTCGTCAAATCGAGAACGCCCCCAGCCGCGGCCAGCGCCAGGGCGGTGTAGCCGTCGCGCGTCACGGCATTCGCGTCGCACTTCGGGTTGCGCAGCAGAGCCGCCACGCCAGCGTTGTTGCGCCCTTTCACCGCGGTCATCAAAGCGGTCATTCCCTGGTCGCCGGTTTCATTGACGTCGCACAAATCGACAAGCCACGCCCACGCCGAGCGAGTGTGCAACGCTTGCGTCAACATTCCTTGCCGAAATGCGTCGCGCGCTCTCAAATTGCTCATGGGCAACAGAAAATCAAAACCCTCTTTCCATTCACGCGCCACCGCGATCATCAAGGGCGTTTTTCCTTGCACGCCCGAGGCCCAGAATTCACTGTTCGGCAGCCCAGCCAATCTTTTTTTGAGGGCCATGAGTATCGGAAACATTTTTAGCGGGTCTTCAAACAGCCGATCGCGCATCAGCTCCGGACGCCGCGGCGCCATTCCCCTCAATATTTCCAGACCGGCTGGGCCGCCACTCACCAACGCGTGGATCAGGGTCAAGGCGTCTTCATCGACGGGCTCCTGCAGAAGTCCAGGCACGCCCTTGCCGATTTTCCGCGCCAAAAACCTTTTTTTCGAATCGGAGCCAGCGCTGAAAAAACCAACACTTGCCCGACTTGCGGCTCCTTTTGCGAATTCGGAAAAACGGCTCAACAAAGATTTTTTCACGGTCTGCTGGACTCCATTTGACAACAAGTTTTCTGGCGACGACAGGCAACCAGCGACCAGGGCCTTTCGTTAGAGCCTCCCCCTATAGTCTGCGGATGCGCCACGGCGTTGTCAAGGCGACAAAAAGGAGCGGAGAATCAAAAGCGCGGGCATTGCGCGAGAGATTGAGGCCTTTGACGGGCTCCCGACTCCCGAGGGATTGAGGTTCTCTTTGGCGTCGAACAGTTCGGCCGCAATAGGCCTTGGCGACGCGGAAAAAACGCCGTTTTTGCCCTTTTCATGTCATAATAACTCCATCAAAACGCAGTGGAGCAACCATGGATGACAACTCCGAAATTAACGCACACGCCCTTCTTCGCGCGGCCATGGCTGGCGATTTGGCGACCGTCAAAGGCATTTTAGCCACTCAGCCTGAGTTGGGAAAAGACGCATCGGCCGGCGCCACCGCCTTGCAGGGCGCGAGCCAACAGAATCGTTTTGAATGCTTGCCTGTTTTGCTTTCCCATTCCGATGTGAACCAGCTGGACAACCTGGATCGAACGGCCCTGCACTTCGCCGCCGCGACAGGAGCCGTCGAATGCGTCGAGATTCTGGCTCCCCTCTCGGACGCCACGATCCAGAGCCTTGTGGGCGGCACCGCGCTGATGGCCGCCGCCCAGGCTGGGCACGCAGATTGCGTTCGGGCGCTTCTTCCGTTCAGCGACGCGGACACGCGCAACAAAGAGGGAGACACTCCGCTGACTATCGCCACGCTCTTGGAGGAAATTGAGGTCGTCAAGGCCCTCGCGGGTCGATGCGACGCCACAAAGATCGGGTCGCTTGGGCGTTCCGCGTTGATGGTCGCAGCCGGCTCTTCGACGCACCCGGGACGCGAGGACAATTGCCTCGAATTTTTCCGTGTTTTGATCCCTCACAGTGATTTGCGCGCGCTCTGCGACGGCAAAACAGCGCTTGATTTTGCCGTCGAAACGCAGAAATGGGCCGGCGCCGATTTTCTGGCTTCCTGCATGTCCCCCGAAACGGCTCTGGCTCTTCTGGGCTCGGCCCCTGACGGCGTTCGCCTGGAACGCTGCGAAGCCATTGCTGAGCAAGCCCAATTGAGCCGTGTCGTCTTGATGGCATCCGCCGGCTCTCACGCACAGGATGGCCAAGACGCCCTATCCGCCGAAGCGCAGGCTCGCGCGGCAAAACGAATTTGAAGTGCCAGAGACCGGGGCAAAACCTGAGAAAAACCGAAAATCCGCGCGTCCTCTTTCCGGGGCCTTCACCACCGTGCGCTCATAACCGGGTTCTTCTTGCTGTGGGTGTTTCAACCGATTTTGACGCTTTTTGTGGGTTTATTTCCTTCGCGAGCGCCACCCTCTCTCGTTGCGCGACAAACGATGGGTCCTGAAACGCCGCTCCCAGCGGATCCATGTTCGTTTCGGCGATCGCGTCACGCACGGTGTCGATCGCTTGGCCAGCCGTCGGCATGGGCTCGGAGCCCCCATAACCAATGAGAGAGCGTCCTTCGAAGCGTTTCACCGGAGAGCCAAACGCCATGGACAAGCTTTGCGCGAACCGATCCGGGAGCGCGTGGATACCAGAATTTGGCGCCCATTCGATCGCAGGCAGCCCCAAGAACACAAAAAAATCTTGGGAAAGGAGCCTCGGAGCCCTCAACGCGATCTGCGTTTGCGCGATTCTCTCCGCGCTCCAAACCGGCTGCTGATGCTCGCTCTTATTTTGAGGGCGACTCACAGACGCCGCTGATTCATCGCTCATCGCCTCCATGGCTTGGCGCACGGACTTCGCAACCCGCGCCAATTCTTGTTTTTGAACGCCTTCTTCATGGATATCCGCCGCCCCCAACTCAATTTGCGCGAGAAAAACCTCCGAGATGAATAACGCGCGGTGCTTCGATGCGGACTCCGACGCGCCTCCTGAGTTGTGCACGCTCGCTTTTAGCCTCCCCGCTGGCAACGAATCCTCCGTTCGATCGAACGCGATGACGATGCGCAAAAAACTTGCCTCGCCAACGCTTTGCGCTTTCAAAGCGCGCTCTGGATCTCTGGCCAGGTTTTCATTCACGAGAAACCCCATTTCACAAAGGCTTTTGTGGAATCACAAACGCCGTCCCACTGATTTTTCATTGCCGCCGCAACCTTGGCCTGGCGCGTTGTTGTCCCGGAGACTCTGCGTCGCCGCCGCGGCCATCATTTCGGCCCGAAGCGCAACGCGCTCTCTTTGCGCGACAAAAATCGCGTCCTGAAACGCCGCGCCCAGCGGGTCCTCGTCCGTTCCGCCCGTCTCCGCCTTGACGCTGTGGAGCGCGTCGGAGACGGTCGCCTGGGGTTTGTTGCCCGCGAAATCGTTCAGAACCGCTCCGGTGAAACGCTTCACCGGCGAATCCAGCGCGGTGGACAGCCTTTTTGCAAAAGCCTCCGCGAATGCCGACAATCCGGCGCCAGGCGCCCATTCGATCGCCGGCAACCCGACAAAGGCAAATGGCTCGGGGCGGTAAAAATTGTCCCAGTGCATTGCGCCCTCGGCGTTCGCAATGTCCTTCATGCTCCACACGGCGCCTCCCGCCTCCGCCATGGACTCGCGCACACGCTCGGCGAGCGAGGCGAGAGCTTGTTTTTGGGCTTTTGGCTGATGAATGTCCGACAAATCCATTTCCATTTGCGCGAGAAACACCTCCCCGCGGAACAATGGCAGGCTTTTTTGCAACCAGCGAGGGCTTTGTGGGGCGTGCATCTGCATTAACGCGGTTTTTATATCCGACGCAAACGACTCTTGCATCCTCTCAAACGCGACCACCACCCGCAAACTCGCAGACTGCGTGGTTTTGTCGCGTTCGGCGTTTGTCCGATCATGGCCGGGCTGCTGTTTGACCATCATTTCCCTCCCGATCTCGCACGCTTCATAATCGGCGCCCAGGTGCTTTTTCGTTGGGCTCAGCGCCTCTGTTGGACGCGGGCTCTTCTTTGCCCAACCCTTGGTTTGTGACGGATGCCGCGCCGCCCGCCAAAGGCGCAGCGGCCGACGCCATCGCCTCGCGCAAACAGTGGGCCTCCCAGCCCGCGCGCCACAAGCCTTGCCGCTTTTCTCGCGAAAAACGCTCCATGTGGCGAATGACAGTGACCATCGAATTTACCGGCTTGGCCACGATCGCCGCCTCAATCACCTCTCGCGCGCTCAACCCCGGCCGCATCTCCGGGTTGTGCCGAGTCATGATCATGATGGGGTTCAGGCCTGGCGCCGGCTGAATTGACATAGGGCGCGGACTGCTGCGAGGCGGCTTTGTGTCAAAACCCTCCGGCCCCTCCCATTCCATCAACGGAGTTCCAAAGACGCCTTGCGGCCACAAAACCTGTTGGCCCACGGGGTCAGCCTAAAGCCTCAGCCCATCCGGACTCAC
>Ga0105859_1000253_pt1 | contig 20838 bp, 25 predicted proteins | sample OrgsoiDNA_201063_FD_89684 | JGI IMG/M metagenome (GOLD analysis project Ga0105859, IMG submission 89684) | Permafrost soil microbial communities from the Arctic, to analyse light accelerated degradation of dissolved organic matter (DOM) -... | ecosystem: Environmental > Terrestrial > Soil >...
ACGGTCCATTCGACGACGCCGTTTTGGGGCACAGCGGGGCGCTCGATCAAGGCATGCGGCGCCGCGCCCTGCGTGGTGTCGGCTTCGATGACGCCCAAGGCGTCGACCTTGACCGCAATGGAGCCGTTTGGGCCCGCGTGGCAGGCGGCGCGCAGGCACTCGATGGCGCGCGGGCTTTGCGAAGCGTCGCCCGTCCAGCCCAAATCGATCACGCGGCCCGAATTCGCGCCCAAACTTGGCTTCACGCAGCTTTCGTTGGCGACACAGACCTGAATTTGGGCTTTCAGTCGCTCAATTTGGGGCAACGCCGCTTGGGCCGCTTGCGTTTCGGCCGCGATTCGTTGTCCGGCTTCCCAATTTGTCACCGACACAAAAAGAAATCGGGCGCAAAAAACCGCAAGAATCGCCGCCAGGACATAGCCGCTCCCGGGAGTCTGGTCTTTTTTTCGGACGCTCATTGTCGACAAATCGAAAGTCATTTCTCTCTCCATTGTGGCGGCGATTCCGCCGGGGAAAGCTGCGTTATTCATCGGCCACGCTGTTTTATGGCCTGCGCGCCAAGAGGGCCACGGCCCAGTGGGCGAGCCAACATCGCACGTTACGCCCATTTTCGCCCTTTGACGACGCGGGTTTTCCCTTTTCCCTTTTTGCGGTTCCCCTTTGTTCCCGCTTGCTCGCCGGCGCGGCTTCGCGCCGTTTGCCAAAAGAAAAAAGCCCCCGCGTCAACGAGGGCTTGGATGCTTGGCGGTTGGGGGCAGGGGCGCTTCGGGCCCCAGCGCTTCAACGCCGCGTCGCGTCAAATTCCCGCATGGCGCTCAATTCGCTCCACGGGCTCGCTGGCGAAGGCCGAGCGCAGGTCTTCGGTGACGATTGCCTGGGCTTCCTTGGCCGCCTGCACCACAGTGTCCATGCCGAAAAACTCGTGCGTGGCGCCCGGGTAGTTCTGGTAGCGCACCTCGCCGCCGCTTTCCCGCAGGCGCTCCGCCAGGGCCGCGCCCTCGCTGTTCAGCGGGTCGATGCCGGCCGTGATCACCGTCGTGGGCGGCAAGTCCGCCAGATTGGCGTGCAGCAGGCGCAGGCGTTTGTCTTGCATGTCGGCCTTCTCCTCCAGCATTTGCCCCACGAACCACGTCATCATGGGCTTGTCCAACGGACGCGCGTTGGAGTTCTCGTGATAGGAGTCCGTTCCGGTGTCGGTGTCGGCGACCGGATAAATCAACTCCAGCCGGATGGGCAAAGGCAGGCCCTCGTCGCGCGCCTTGATGGCCACGTTCAGCGCCAAATTGCCCCCCGCGCTTTCGCCCAGCACCGCGATCTTCAAGGGGTCGGCTCCCAAACGCTCCGCGTTGGCCAAGGCCCACTGGTAGGCGGCGAAGGCGTCGTCGTGCGCGGCCGGAAACTTGTGCTCCGGAGCCTGGCGGTAGTGGGCGGAGAGGAAAATGGCGCCCGTTTTGGCCGCCAGGGAGCGCGGCGTGGCGTCGTAGGTGTCGATGTCCGCGATCACGAAGCCGCCGCCGTGGAAATACAACACCAAGGGCAGCCCCTTTCCGGGCGCTCCTGTCGCGCCCTCAACCGGATTCAGCCGCGCAGCCGCCTCAGCCGTGGCCGCTTCATCCAGGAAACGGGGCGAGGCCTCCGCCTCGGCCAGGGTTGGATCGCCCTCGCCCCCTTGCGGGCGATCATTGGCGAAACGCGCGCCAGCAATCGGCTGGAGGGGAGCCGTCGCGCCAGAGGCGGCTTGCCGCGGGGCGGCCAGCGTGTCGGCGGGGGCGAACGGAGCCGCGGAGTCCAGCCCCGTGTCCAACGGATCGATCACCGGAGAGTTGCGCGCGCTGGCCACGCTGCCCCACGTTGAGCTTTGCGTGGAGCCCGCCGCCGCTGAGCCGTCTTCGATCGCCTGCTCGGTGATCTCCGTGGCGCGGCTAATGCTTGGCGTGCCCGAGCGGCTGTCCGCGGCCGAGGACCCCTCCCCCAAATGCGGGGCGCTGGACACGCTGGCGGGGGCGGCTCGATTCAATCCCTGGGCGTTGGCGCCCGGCGTGAAAACCGTGTCGTCTGGGTAGCCCATGGCGCGCGTCGCGGCGGTTCGCGCCGCGTCGTAATCGGCATCCGTCAAGGGTTCTCCCGTCGCGGCGATTCCGGCCCCGAAATCGTGGTTGGCTCGATAGGCCCCCAAGGTGGCCGTCTCGCTCGCTTGGGGCCGGTAGACGCGAGCCGGCAAGGGGCCCGTCGCGCCGTCAATGACAATGTCCTCTGTGCGGACCGCCAGGACCGCGGGCGAAAGCTCCACTCCGTTTTCGGCTTGCACTTTCAGCGCGGCGTCCGAGGCCGAAGGCTGCTGGCGGGCCTCGATGGCGTCCAGATCGTCGATGTGTTTGGGGTTGAGGCTCGCCAATGCGTCCAACACCCTTTTCATGTCAGGGTCCGCGTGCTTGGTCGGGTCCATTCCAACGGCGGTTTTCGCCAAATTGAGCAGTGAGGTCATGGTGAATCTCCTTTGGTGGTGAGGGCGTGAATGTCAATTTTGCGGGGGCCGTGGGCTGCGCTTGAGGCCGCACCCTCGCCAGAAGCTTGAATCTCTCTTTTTTTCTCGCGCCGTTTTCGCTCGCTCCCGGCGCAAGCCCGCTCAGCCAAGAAGCCCGCGGTTGCAAACAGCGATGAGCGTTTGGCCCCATCGCTTCGTTCGAGCGCATCTTGTCCGGGCGGTTTCGGGTTGCTTTCTGGCGTTGGATTCTCCGCAAGCGCGGCGCTTGGCCCATAGCCCACGCTCAGGGACTCAGCTAACCCTTTTCAACGCGCACAAACAAGCCGCGGGCCGCCCTCAATGACCTCAGCGGGGGGTCGTCGCCCCCGAGCGGCCCGCCACCTTGCCTCAACGGGAAGGACGGCCGTTGCGCGGTTTGCGCGGGCCTTTGCGACGACGCCCTGACGTCAGCGCAAACCCTCGAAAATGAGGAGCTCCGACCGTGGGGTTTTGTCTCCGCGGCTTTGTGGGCCAGCCCAAAACCTCTTTTTGAAAAGCCACAGAGGATTTTGCCCCAAACGCGCGACCCCAAATCGAGGGGCGGCGCCAGTCCGGTTCGTCAATCTCGGGGCAAGCCCCTTTGCCCAACAAAAAACCCAAGCCGGAGCTTGGGTCTCGTGCGTTCGCCTGTCCGGCCTTATGCGCCTGGGCGCAAGCGAGGCTTTGGCGAATCCGGCTCAATCGATCGCCTTCCGATTAGAGCCAAGGCGGCAGGGCTCTTCCCCGGGTCGCGCCGCCTTTGCCTGGAAACCGGCGAGCCATCCAGCTCGCGTCGGCCGCCTTTATTGGCGCCTTAATAGTGGCGTTTCACGATCACCGTGCGGTGATGAACCGGCCGGTGCCAATTATGATAGACCGGGCGATGGTAAACCGGGCGATGCGTGACCGTCGTGGTCGTCGTCGTGTAGGTCGCGGCTTGCGCGGGGATTGAAGCCATGGCGCCCAAAAGGCCCCCAGCTGCCAACATCGACAAGAGAATCTTCTTCATGGTCTTGCTCCTTTTGTTTGATAAGCGACAAGCGCCACGGCTCGTCATGGGCTCAACTTAATGGGGAGCTTGGGTAATAGAAAGCCTCAAGCGTGTTAGAAATGTAAGCAATTATGTCTGTCAAACCGTTGGCCGGCCTGGGTGCGCCGCCGAAGTCCTCTGCGCGCAGAACAGCCCACTCCAACTCGTCGAACGGTCGAAAATCGGATATAAATGGCCAACGACCTTCCAACTCAAACGGCCGTGCTTCACCAAGCGCCATCCACCCTTGAGATCACAAACGCCGCGCTTGCCGAACAACGGAGGGCGCTTCTGAAATACCGCAGGCCTCCAATTGCGAGCCGCGGGCTTCGCTGGGCACGGTCCGCGATCCGATTGACAATGCGGCGGCCAGTGCTCGCTCTTCGGCGATCGCGACCGCCGCGGGAAGGCTTTCGACAGGAAATCTCGCTTGCAGCTCGTCCTGGGACCAATGGCCTGCGGCCGGTTTTCTGGCGCGAAGCGCATTCGCTCTCATCTCATTCTCTTGCCGCTTCTTTTTTTCGCGCTGTTCGCGTCGTTTTTCCCGCTTCGCCTTTGTCTCCACGAAATCGATGATGACGCGAGCAAGGACCGATTGCCCATCCTCGAACAAATAAATCCAATCGTTTTGATAAAGTGCACGCTCTCGCATTTCACACGGATGCGGAACCCCTAAGGGATCCGCCTGGCACAGTGGGCTATGAAAGCGCCATTTGCCGGCGTTGTCTCGCTTAAAGCTGATTTTGCCTGCCTCAATCCAACGCCAAAAATCCAGAAGGCCTAAATCCAGCATTTTCAGCGTGATCGAGAAAGCTTCCGCCCGCGATCGATCCGGATGGGACAAAACGACCGAAATCCGCGCTTTAATTCCCGCCTGTTTGCGCTTCGGGGTTGTTTTCGCTCCGTTGTCAACGGCATCTTGGGAGGGAGTGGTGGCTGGAATTGAGACTCGGCACATGGCGACAGACTTCACGACCACGCCCTCTAGCGCCCAGCCTCCGCCCTTGTCCAAACGATCCGACATGATTTTCCACCAGTCAGAGGCTTTTCCGTAGAGTTCTTCATTGAGCTGCGTGTTTGGATTCCACAAGGCCTGATGGCTATTAGCGGCTTTTTGCCGGAAGGCCCGCGTCGAGCACAACGGCAATGGCCCAAATCGGACGGTGTCGGCGAAATCCGCGCGCAAAAGCGCCCATGCGTGCTTGACGCTCCACAGGCGTTCGTGAAATTTCAATTCAAAACTTTTTCTCATGGGTCGCCATTTCAAATGCATTAATGTTTTTTCGTCCTGAACGCGGTGGTTGCTTTTCGCGCCCAATCGCTCTTTCTTCTGCTCCCGCGAGCCTGCCCGTCGTTTGTTTCTCGCCCGGCCGCATCCTTTCCCCCCCTTTTTCGGCGCCATCGCCGCCGGTCGTCCGGACAACCGGGACGCCTTCTTTCGTTGACAACAAGCGCCCGGACCGCCATTTTTAACCGCACGGCTTTTATGGCTGAGGCGGGGAAACGCTCCCGGCTTGGCTTTCAAAGCGATTCTACACGCATCGAAGGCTCATTTTTTATTTTTTGCCATCGCGGCGCTTTTTCACGCTTCTCCAACAAAAAGGTGATTTCATGGCCGACTTTATCGCTCGCGTCGAACTGCATGCCGACGCCATCCCCGCCGACTACGAAACGGTTCACGCCCTTATGAAGACCTGCGGGTTTGAGCGGTGGGTTATCGGCGCGGCAAGCGACGAGCCCTTCCGCCTGCCAGCTGGGACTTATGTGGGCAAGGCAGACCTCAACAGCCAGCAAGCCTTCGACATGGTCAAGGAAGCTTTGAACGTGGCGTTCCCGGGCGTCGCCTTTGGCGTTGTCCTGGCCGAAATCGACGGACTGCTCTTTGAGGGCCTCGCCGCCGCGGTTTGATCGCTCGCGCCGCAAGGCCTGAGGCGGGTTTTTGCCTTTGGCGTCGCTGAGGCGCCGCTTGCTCGCCCCGGGCTTTTTTCATGATTCACCACAACATTGCGGAGGCCGCCATGGCTGATTACGTCGCGCAAATCACGCTGAGCGAAAACCTTGACGCCAGCGACCGAGACACCGTCAACGACATCATGGGCGCTTTGGGGTTCCGCCGCTCAATCCAGTCCGGATTCATCCGCGACGTTTTGCCCGAAGGCACCTACTGCGCGACGTCCGCCATTCCCGCGGAGGAAATGGCGCAAAGAATCATCAACAATTTGAAACGCGATTTTTCGCCCGATTCCTTTGCGCTCATTTTCGTGCAATCGGCGGAGACCTTCCTGTATGGGTTGCCGCGCGCCCAGGACCCGATCGCCCTGGAATTCAGCTCGACCAAGCGAAACACGAGCCAGCAGTCCTATTGGCCACGAGAAGAAACCTCGGAAATGGAATGAGGGACGGGCGCGGCAAGCGCCCGTCCCTCCCCCTCATAGCCGACGAACCTGGCCGAAAATGACGTTTGAGCTATTGCGTTAGGCGCGGTTGCGCAGCGTTTGCCCATGTTGGGGCGCCACGAATGTCTCAGGGCTCACCGAGCGCTCCTTCAAAGCCTGCATCAAATCCTCCACAGGCTCGTCGATCCCCTCGTCGGTCAGCTGAAACGTGCCGAAGTGGGTGGCCACGCTGAACGCTGAGCGCAAATCGATGTGCGCGCGCACGGCGTCGTCCGGATTCATGTGGGCGCCCTGCATGAACCAGCGCGGGGCATAGGCTCCAATGGGGATGATGCTTGCGTCCATTGCGCCGAATCGCTCGAACACTTGTGTGAAATGCCGGTCGTATCCGGTGTCGCCCGCAAAATAGACTTTCACGCCGCCGGCTTCAACCACGAAGCTGCCCCAGAGCGATTTGCGCCGATCAAAGATCCCGCGGCCCGACCAGTGCCGCGAAGGCGCGAAGGTCGCGCGCCCTCCTCCCGGCAACTCCGCGCTCTGCCACCAATCCATCTCGATCACGCGCTCAATCCCCAGCTTGCGAAGGATTTTCTCGTCTCCCAACGGCACCAAAAACAGCGGCTTGTCCTTGGCCCACAGCTTTTTCAAAGAGTCGGCGTCCAAGTGGTCATAATGGTTATGGCTAACCAGCACGACGTCGATTTTTGGCAATTCCGCCAACGGCACGCCCGGGGCGCGCACGCGCTTGGGGCCTGCCCATTGGACAGGGCTCGCGCGCTCGGAGAACACCGGATCCGTCAAAAACGTCAATCCTTGCAGCTGGACCAAATTGGTCGCGTGGCTCACGCACGTTATGAAGGCCTCGCCTGGCTCAACCGACGCCGGCAGTTGGGGCGTCGCGGTGTTGGGGACGAACTCGGGCCACGTCTTTTTGAGCTTCTTGGCTTCGCGCTTCCAGCGCAGCATGTCTTTGAAGCCCCGGTCGGCCAGGGCCATTGGATTTTGGTTGTCAAAGCGCTTGCCGTCGAAGTGGTCTGATTTTGGATAAGGCATGGATGCTCCGCAGAGGGGCCGCGCCGATCAGTCGGGCGGCGCAGGGTCAATGTCGCCCATCATACCCCGTTTTCCTCTTTTCGCCAGTTTTCAAGCTTCTTTTTTCACCCCGCCCTCTGTTCAATATTTCAGGGCATTTCACGCCCAGCGAAAAAAACGACCGAAAACCCAAAACAAGCGTAGACTTCAACGAAGGCAGATCGTGCGTCGCTCGTTAGTTTTTGAAATCACGGCGCATTGGTTTGGCCACGAAAGACAAAACCCGCGCCACTTTTCCCGCCACTCTCTCGCGCAAACCACCATGCTCATTCGACGACTTTCGACGCTCATAGCGGCGCTTGCCCTGCTCGCCTCGGCCCCCGTTCTTTGCGCGGCGGCCACTCCCTCAACGGTCTTGCCCGCCCCCACGCTGACGAGCAAAGAATTGAGCACGGTGATGGACTTGGACTCTCGCGCGCGCAAGGAAGATTCTCCGCGATTGGCGCGCGAAGTCATTGCCCGAGCTCGAAAAATGGCGCATGAAGCCATCAGCGACCGCGCGACGCCCCAGGCCCGGGCGCAAGCTCTCGTGGCCATCGCGATCGCCCTGCAAAACGGAGGCGGCTCGCGGCGCTCCGCGGGTTCCCGCTCGCCCGACCTGGAAATGGACCGAGTGTTGCTGTCGGCCGACCGCGTGTTGATTGTGGGCGTCATGCTGGCCAATCATGAACCCAACGCAGACCTCGGGTTGGCTGAGGCCACGGATTATTCCCGAACGGCCTCCGGGAAGGGCCTTGCGGCGCAGACTTCTCCGAGAGTGGCCCGCGGCGCAGGCGCGGCCCTTCTGGTGCGGCCAGCCAGCCGCGATGAATTTTTGGAACAATCAATGTTTTGATGGCGCCCCCTTGGTGGCGTCCGTGAATTTGTATGTTCAATTTTCCGGCCCCTCCGGCAAGGCCGTGGCTTTGCCCCGATTCTCACTTCAAGCCCGTGGCTCACAGGCAAGAGCCCCATCGCGGCGCAGCGTTGGCGCGCTCGCCAATGTTTAACCAGCCCCTGACGGCCCAAAGCGACGCCGACGAAAGCGGGCGAGGCTCATCCATCCAGGGTCTCGACTTCTTCTGGAATTTTGTTAAAAAGAAAGCTCTCTTCAAGGAGCCCTCATGCTCACCACCGACTCATCGCAGGCGTTGGGCGACGGACCGAATGCATTCGCGCCGAGCGCGCAAGCGGCGGCGCACGCGTTCATTCTCAAAAATTTTGAATTGGAAGGATTGAGCCTTGACGACGCGGCTCAAAAAACAGCGCTCGACATTTTGGCGCATCCGGCCGCCGACGCCAAAACTCGGTTGAAATGGGAAACCGATTGCTTGGCCCGCATTGAATCGCGTTTTGCCCTTCCCTTGGAGGCGCGACGGCCCAAGGGCGCGGAGTCTGATTTTACGACGCCCGCCGGGCCGCTTGCGGATGAGCCACGCGCTCACTCCGTTGGCGAGCCATCGTGGTCGGCGCTCAATTCGCCCTCTGTGGATCGCTACGCTCAGCCCAATGGGGTTTTGAAAAACAAATTCGGCGCCGACTCCCAATTCTTTTTGGATCAAGCCGAGGCCGCGGTCGCGTCAGCCTCTTTGGCTTGCCTTTTGCGCGCGGAAATTGAGGGCGAATTCCAGGGCGCATGGAGCTTTGATTGTTTGCGAGGCATTCATCGAGCCATTTTCGGCCGCGTCTATGATTGGGCCGGCAATCCGCGCACGATCGACATCGAGAAAAACGGGATGGGCTACGCGCGGCACGAACGCATTCAGGAGGCGGCGCGCCGTTTTTTCTCCAAACAAGCCACGGGGACATGGACCGGTCTCTCCCCAGAGAACGCCGCCCATGCGCTGGCCTTCCTTTTGGGCGAAATTTACGCCATCCACCCATTCCGAGAGGGCAACAGCCGCTCTTCCCGAACGCATGTTCGGTTGATCGCCAAGAGGTTGGGCTTTGAGCTTGGCTTCAAGGGGCTGGGGCGAGACGAATGGATGTTGGCGGTTGGGCAGCATTTCAATGGAGATCCGACTCTTTTGCGCGCGGTTTTTTCCCGATGCTTGGAGCCGCTTCCCGCCGAGCGCCCTGGAAAATCTGTGGCCGTCCAAGCCGCTGGCCGTCCAGAAGCTCTGACGGCCTCGAAAAGCAGCGTTGACCCTTTCGCTGGCATCCTGCCCCCGATGAAACGCCGAAAAAGGAAATTCGCTCATTCGACACGAGAAACACCATCAGCCCCCGCTGATTGACCGTCCATCCACGCTCTACTTCATCGCGCCTCAGGTTTTTTTTCTTTGTTTCCTTGCGACTTTTCGTCTCCGCGCCCATCCCTCTCTCTCAGGTTCGATTTGGTGTCCGGGGGGATTTGGGCATTTTCACGTTCTCTCCCTGTTGCTGTTTTCGAACGCCGCGGTTATGTTTTTTTCTTGCGAGCCGACAATCATGTTAAACTCGCCCCAGAGACACGCATTGCGCGCGGGTTTCGCTCTGGCTCCCGATTTTTCGCCGCGGAGCTGGCCGCCCCTCTTGTCAACACCGAATTCATTGATTGTTTAATTGGAGCACCGCCTCATGCCGAACGCCCTAACGCCGCAGCTGCCGCAAGAATTGGCCGCCTTTGACTCCGCCCTTCGCTCGTTTCCGCGACTGGGCGCTCGTCTCGCGGTGGGCGCGGTGTCGGGGGAAAAGCTTCTGCCGGAGTCGTCGCCCTTGCAGCAAGATTTGGAATTGTGGGTTCAGGCGCGTTCCGCGCACATTGAGGGATCGGGCGCCGACACCATCGCGGTTTCAGCCTATGGGCCGGACGGGTCGGACGGGCTGATTCTCCCCATGGCCTCGACAGGCGACGCGATCGACCCGTCCTTGGGCGAAAACGAAGAGCGCGCCGGCGAAGAACATGTTTTCGCGGGCATTGGCTCCTTTGAGAGCCGCATCGTGGGCGGCATGGACACGCGGGACCCAGAAGCCGCGATGGCTGATCCCCTGCGCGCTTTTGGCCCATTCAGCTATCCGACTTATCCGTGGGCCGAGGAGCTCGAGCACGCCGCGCGCGGCGCCGCGAAGCCCTCGCCCTCCCAAACCAAGCAGGCGGCGAGCGCCAACGCGGCCCAAACCAAGCCTCGGGCCGGCCAATCGGCCAACTCGGCGGCGTTGAGCGCGAAAGACGCCCTGGGCTCCATCGCGAGCTCTTCGGCCTCGATCGGAACCGCGATTGACCATTCCAATCTTTTCAACCCGAAAATCGGAACGGCGGCGGACGACGGCCCCAAAGGCATCATCGGCCGCCAAATTGACCCGAACTTCCGCGGCGGCCCTTTCGGACTGCCCTCCGGCACGCCGATTTTTGGCCCCAACGGGAATGGCAACGGCATGCTCCCAGGCCAAAAGGGCCCGATTTTCGGACCGCAGCCGACGATTCAGCCCGGCGGCGGAACGATTGTGGGCGGCCAAATCGGCGGCATTTGGGACCCGAACGCGCCGCTGTGGGACCCGAACGACCCATTCGGCACGGGCTTCCCGAACAGCCTTCCAGGCATCATGCCGGGCGGGGGTTGGCCGATGGCGCCGTTGCCCCCCTTCAACCCGGGCCAGCAGATCGGGCCGTGGGTTGCTCCAAACGCCCCGGGCTTTCCGGGCCAATTTCCGACCATCACTCCCAACCCGGGCGGAATCCCGGGCACGCAAGTGAAGGATTGGGCGCAGATTTTGGAGGAAAATCAAAAAGCCGCGCGCTAAATCGCCGAAAAAGCGGCCCAAGAGATGAAGAACCGCGAAAAGAGCGCCACGGCGGCCGCCATGGAGCGCGCGAAGCTTGAGGCCAAGCTCGCGACAGTCGACGTCTCCGCTCTGTGCGACGCCTTGCTGCAAGCGGTGTGCGAGCGCGACCAGGCCAGCGTGGAGCGCGTGCTCTCCTGGATGCGCCAGCGCGAGTTGATCGAAGCCGCTCGCCCCTTCGTCGAGCCCGCTTGCCACATTGCCGCGATTTCCAGAGGCAGCGCCGAAATCATCGGCCGCCTCTTTGACCATGGCTTTTCGGCGGGGCCGTTCCGTCGTGAGTTTTTCCCGTTCTTGCTGGCGTGCCAGTTGGACCCGGCCACCACTCGCCGCGTGGCCGAAACGCTCTTTGAGCGAAAATGCGGCTTGGACCCGGCCTCCACGGATCTCTTTAAGCGCGTGTCAGCGATTTTGGGCGCTGAAAAAGCCCAAGAAGCCTAGGCGATGTATGAAAAAGACGCCATCGCGGCGAGCATCCCGTCCGCGATCCAAGCCGCCTCGACGCCTCCGGCGCCCCGGCCCAGCCAAAGGCTTTGAGCGCAAAGCCCGCGGACGCCAAACGTCCCCAAACCCATGAGCCAATCTCCTCTCGATTCGCGCCGATTTTCGCCGCTTCCCGGAGGCGGCGCATTGCCCCCCATGCCGCCCTCGATGGGAGGCCTCGCCGTTCGCGCGCGCGCGAGATTTCTGACCCACGAAGAATTGATGGCGTTGTGGAATCGCGCGCAAGCTCACGGAGAGCTCTTCAACGTGAAGCTCGACAAGCCCTTTTTCGCGCGATCGGCGTTCCCCCTGGAAGAAATCATTGTTTGGACGCTGGACTCGGCGGGACAAAAAGTGGTGCAAAACAAAACCGTCGCAGCCGGCCAAAGCTCCTCTTGGCTTGGATTTTGGCGGTTCGCCACGCACGACCATTGCTGGCTGATGTCCCAACGCGAGTCCATGCGGATGCGTCCGGCCACGCAAGGCGAAATGGACGGCTTCGAGGGCACCTCGCTCGCGACGCCGCGCCCGCACGCGGGCTTCGCGAATTCCTATGGCACGCTTCGCAGCGCCGACGCCCTGCTCTCTGATTTTGAGCGCGACCGAAGCGCGATCGACGCCTTTGAGGCCCTGGGCTCGGGGTTTCGTCCTGCCGGCGCCCCCGCTGGCGCGCATGGCGCAAAAGGACGCCCTTTTTTCACAAGCTCGCAGGCGTTTGTGATGCCCGAAATCTGGCGCCAGGCGACACTGCTTCGCGAATCCATTTATTTCAACGGCGCGCGCGGCTCCATCCTGCACGCCTTGCCGGGCGCTGTTTTGATGGCCACGCCGGGCGTGGATGCCGCGAACGGCCTCGATTGGTCCTTTGAGATCGTCAACCCTTTTGAATTCCAAGCCGGATGGGCCAGCGATGACGCGCGATTCGCCGCCGCGGCGGTCAATGAATTCACGCATTCATTTCCGGAACCCGTCATTTTGCCCCCATCCAAGCCGGCGACAGGCAGCGAGCCGCTGGCGGCCCCGAGCATGAATTTGCCATCGCTTTCGGTCGCCCGCGGCGAGGGCATGATTTTTGGAAACCGCGAAGACGCCAACGCCGGAGCTTACGAACACGCCGCGATTGTCGACGAAGCGCTGTTTGACGCGCTGCCTTTTGACGAGGCGATGGCGCTCGACGCGTCTCACCCGAACCAAGCCTCGCCGACCGCTTTTCTGCGCCAGCCTCCAGCCATCAAGACCGCCGCCGCGTTCGATTCAAACCCGCAACCCACGGCCCCCACGATCCCTCAGGCGCCGACGGCTTCTCCACGACCCACTCCTGCGCAATCAATGCCCCGGGCTTCTGCGCCAGCCCCCCGCCAAGCTTCGCAACCGCCGATTTGGAAACGCCAATCAACGAAGCCCCATGGCTTGATGCCCGCCTCCATGCGCCAAGGCCCATCCAAAAGCTTCGCGGAAGCCTATGGACGCAAGGACTCATCGGCCCCCACGGACGTCGCTCACGCGAAGGCTGAGGAGCCACAAGGCTTTTTCGCGAAAACAATGGCGGCCAAGGCTTCGGCTCAACCCGTGGCCGTTTGGCAATCCTCCGCCGCAAATGCGCCGCGCGACACCGAGGCGAAAACGAAGGATGGCAATGACGCCGTGACTGACTCCTTAACGGACGACAAAGCCGCCCATGAATGGCGGCCGATTTGGTCGCGGCCGAACTGACGGGTTGGACTGGCAAAGCCACGCGCGCGTTGAGTTGAGTGGAAATTCTCTGTCGAATGACCGCCGGCTTGGGCGACTCCACGACGAACAGGAGCCAGGAGCCGATTTCTGGCGGACCAATCGTTGCCGATCAAAAGCAAAAAGGGCCCGCGCTTGCGGACCCTTTTCTTTTTCGCCACGGCGGCTCGACATCGGTTCGTTCGGTTACTCCATCTCCTTTGCGCAGGCCGCGATCAAATCTGCGCGAGCCAAATTCTGGCGCTCAAAAGTCCGGCGATCCATCAACTCAAAGGAACCAGACGCCAAAGCTTTCTTGCTCACCACGATCCTTCTGCGGCACGCGATGATCTCCGAATCGGCGAATTTTTTGCCGGCTTGCGCCACTCGGTCATCGAGCAAGACGCTGACGCCTTGCGCTTTGAGGCCTTGATACAGGTCCAAAGCGGCTTTTTGGTGCTCCTCGCGCTCCCAATCGATGACGGAGATCACGGTGTCGAAGGTGTGGAACCCCGCGCTTCCCCAAAAGCCCTTCTCGTCGCGCTGGCGGCTCAGCAAGAGCATCGCCAAGCGCGAGACGCCCACCCCGAAGCAGCCCATTTGGACATGCTGGCCCTGCGCGCCCACCAGATCCAAGGCCTTTGAATACCGATCGCCTAGATCGAAAATGTGAGCGCACTCCAAAGAGCGCATCCCGTCCGTTTCGTCCTCGCCCAACTCGCTGATGACATGGAACTCCTCGGAGCTTTGGCCGCCAATTTCGCCGTTGTCGCTGGACTTCACGATCACATCGAGCTCCAAGCGCTTGAAAATGCGCAAATAAGCCTCGCGGACGGCGCCGTAGGCGGCGCGCGCGCCTTCTTGCGTGGCGTTGAAGGAATAAGCGTCCTTCATCGAGAACTCTTTGGCGCGAGCCAATCCGCCGCGAGTGCGCAACTCGTCGCGATACTTGTTCCCGATTTGGTAGACGCCCAGGCTCATGTCCGTGCGATTGTAGTGCGTTTTGACCATCGTGGTCACCAGCTCTTCGCACGTGGCGCCCAGGCAGAACAGACGCCCTGAGCGATTCTTCATGCGCATGAGCTCGTCGCCATACACATCCAAGCGGCCGCTCTTTTGCCACAAATCGGCGTCTTGCAGCAGGCTCATCCGGGTTTCGCAGAACCCAATGCCATCCATCTCTTCGCGGATGATCGCCTCCACCCGTTTCTGGGCCATGAGCCCCAACGACAGCCACGAATACAACCCCGCGGCGTCTTGGTGGAAAAAGCAGGCCTTGCGGGCCAGGTCGGTCAGCTCCAGCTTCGAGTTGTCTTGCTCAAAGGAACTGTTCGAAAAAAATTGATTGCTGAATTTCATGACACTCTCCGTGATTTAGGTCGGTTTTGAAAAAACAAAAACTGAAATAAAAAAACGCCCGCATGGGGCGTCCGGAGCTGCGTCTGCCAAATCAGGGAGGGCGTTTAGCCCCGGTTGCCTGCGTTTTTGACTCGCGCGTCGACTCCGTCCGCCTTGGCGGGCAGCGGTGGTCGTTGCGGGAGGGTCTTCAAAAAACGCATGACGGATCTCAGTTCGGCCAAAAATTCAGGAAGGGGCAAACATTTGTCGGCGCGCGCTTTGCGCCAACCGACTCGACATGAACAGTGTGCCATGGAATTTGGATTTGACGCAAGCCCTCGCTCGCAAATTTTTGGGAACTTTGGCTTGAATCTGGCGGCGTATGGATTTTTGGTCGAAAAGAGGGCGGGGTGTGGCGTCCGCGCGACACGATCGGGAGAACGGGCGGCGGAGCCGACGCATACACATCGGACGCGTCAGTGGCTCAGCGTTTGCGCGGAATCAGATCGCCATTGCACTGGCGGACCCACGCCGGAATAAGGGCCGCGTCAATCAGCCACCAAATTTGATTGGCGTAAAAGGGCCATTGCAGCCAACCCATGCCCATGCTGGGGACGCTGGCGGCGACCGAGGACAGCGCGTCCGGATTGCTCGGATCCATGCTCATCCCAGCCGCCAGCGCTTGGTCCATGCCCGCGATGAAGTGCGGCAACCAAACCAGAAACGGCAAAAAGAGGATCAGCTGCAGAACTGCAGTCCAAATTGGGCGCCGCAAATAAAAGCGATGCGCGCCAAAAACGCCCAAAATGGCCCAGAAGGCATAAGCGGTTTTGGTGGTTTTCACGTTTTTCACGGCAACTGCTCCTTGGTTGAAATGGATCGATGCGGGAGCGCGCTTTCCCTCGCGTCACTGCTGCATTCCGTTGCGCCCGCTGCGGCCCCACCACTGATGGAACTTGTAGCCAATTCGCCCCCAAAAAGTCGTCGGATAATCCGACGGCGCGTCGTTCAGCGCGGGCAATCGATTGGCTTTCGCATTCGCGGCGGCGACAGCCGCGCGCTCTTGCGCAGCGCGCTCCGCCTGCGATTCGCGTTGTTGCGCCACAGCCTGGATTTTACGCTGGTTCTCTGCCTCGCGCTCGGCTTTCGCGTGCGGGAACGCTTGGTCAAACTGGTCTTGCGCTTGCGGCGACAGATGCGTCATGACAAAAAACGCGATCGCGGCGCAAGCGACAAGGCCCGCGAGGGTCCATCCCAATTCGATGAGGAAGCGTTGCGCGAAGGTTTTTGGCGGGTTGTAGCCGTGCATGAGGAGTATCCGAAAAAGAAGCTAACGCTGACAAATGTGCGGCCGCACAATAACCTCTTTTTGTCCCAAAAGCAAACGTCCAGAAGATTCTTTTGCGCGTTCGTTTTCGCCTGAAGCGGCTTTTTCTGCCTGAATGGCATCCAATTCGTTCAAAATGATGTCCATTTCCTTTGCGGACTCAATCCGCCAGGGTTCCTGGGCTTGCGCTTCGCGTTGCCTTGCTGTGGTTTTCGCTTTTGCGTGGCGCGTGGCGAGCATGTCCTAGTCGAATTAAGCGTATTTGTCGATCTTGGGCTTTGTCGCGACAGCCGCGGCGTCGATCACCCGTTGTTCTTCCTGGTTGCGCTTTGCGCGTTAATAGGCGTCCAACACGTCATCATGGCAAAAAGCGCTTAAATCAGGCACTCCGCTTCCACGGGTTGTCACCTCTCGCCAACGCCGAGCGGGCGCCGACAAAACATGGGCCACGCCTTTTCCCGCCTTATAGTAGCCCCGCCCATAACACCACCAACCACGGCGCCCGCAATCAACCCTAAAACACCTCGGCTCATCGCCTTCTCCTATGAAAACGAAGAAAACTTATCGACGGAATCGGCATCATTGTCAACTTTTTTCAAGCGAACCATCGCCACTTTTCCTGGTCCCTTTTTTGATTTCGGATGAATTCAGCCAGTCTCCGCGGCCCTTGCAGCCCCCAATCCAGAGGCTTGCTTCTTCAACCTTCGTCGTTCTTCTCTAATTTTCATTTGCAAGGTCGCCACCAGTATCCCTGCGGCGCTGGCGATTGGTTCACACACTGAGGCACTGGTCGGCAGCTCATGCAACAACACCCCGTTTTTTTTGAAAATTGCTCTCAACCGCCTTGCGGAAGCGACGTTTTTCCCTGCATGGCTTTCGGTCTGTGTGTGACAAGTGGGGCATAGCATTTGCAAATTACTCAATCGGTGATCCCAGCTAATGCCATTAATATGGTGCAACTCAAGTGGAATAGACTCATTCATCCACTCCGTATTCAAGCATCTTTCGCATCGGTGAATTTTTATTCCATACTCCAACAGCCCCTTTTTTATATGCCCCGTTTGCGGCGCCTGTTTCTTCGACGGAAACAATATTAAATTGTTTTTTCTCCATTTTGCTGCGGTTTCTTTTCGCCCTCCTCGGGCATGAGATACCCCCAGAAAATGAGAGAAATCCATATTCAATTCTTGCACCCTTTTTTTGATGTTGTAATAAGATGATCCACTAATGGACCCGCCCATTTCTTTAATAACGCCAGCCCATCCGTCGCACAGTTTCACTGCGGCTCGAAGCTTTTTATCAGCAATCTCATTCCAAACAACCAAAGATCGGGTTCCATTTATATTTTCCGCCAGCGCGTGGAACCCAAGCTCGGACGCCCGCTTTTGAAGTCGCTTGTTCAATGTCCCGGCGCTAGGCCCTTCCCAGCCCATGGCGCGCACCACGGCTCGCCATGACTTTTTTGTTTGCAAAGCGGCGATTAGTTTGGCGTCATCCTGCGAAGTGAAACCCCGCCATTTCTGTGAGAAATCCTCTTCCGTTCCGAGCCCCATTGTCACGACCGCCACCCTTATGCGTCGTAGATTTGGCGATGCGGTGCTGATCCCCCATTTTTTGCACACCGCGGAGCAACTATCTCCTTTTTTATATGTCTTAGCCAAATCCTCAGGCGTGAAATCAAGAGGCAAATCAATTGCCTTTTCTTTGTGCTTGTCCATTTTTTTTCGCCTTTCCACGCGTCGCCCCCTATCTCTGCAATCAGGCTTTCGGCCGGCCCTTGAACGACGCCTCAATGACGCTTATATGCGCCAGAGGGCTTTGCAAGGCCTCTTTCAACGCTCGGCTGGCTCCGCCGCTCTGTCCGCGGCGTTGCAACGACATTTTCGCTCTTTTTTGAAAAAGCGCCCGCCGATGAGAAAATACAGCCTTTTTTGAGATCATGGACACTTTCATGGGATATATAGAATGTGGGTTGTTTTTAGGAATTTCGTTTTTCAAAATACGTTTTAAAAGCACCAAAAGCAATCTCTTTCGCGCCTTTTGTGATTCAAATTCGCGCGCCTTCTCCACCTTGGTTTTTCCTCCAAGCATGGTAACGCTCCTGAACCATAAAAAACTCGGCGTCGGTGAAGGAGCGCCCTTGGGCGAGTATTTTGGCGCGGAATTCGATGCCGCCGGGCAAATCCAACAGCATTTCCAGCATTTGCCCCTGCAGCCGACGATCCAGGTCGCCCCATGCGCCGTGCTGGCGAACGGCCCTTTTCTTCTTCGCGGAATAAAGCATGTGAGCTCCGATGCCTGCGATGCCCAGGCCCCAGCAACAGGCCACTCCCAACAGGGGGCCTGACGCGGCTGACCAACCGTTGACGATCGCCAAGCCTGAGCTCAATGCCATGGCCAGGCCCAAGGCAAAGGTGCTGCCCACGCCCAGGCAGTGGCGGAAAGGCGCGGCCCACGCTCTCAGCTTGCGCTTTCGGTCGATTTGCTCAACAGTCATGGGGTCCGGAAGATCCATGGGCATGGAAACGGCGCTATTTTTTCTGATTTTCATTTTCTTTCGCAGAGAGGGTCGGGCGAGAGGCCGGGACACCGCGCATGCGCGACGACATGCCAGAACAGTCATCGCGCTTGAATCGCGGCCGTGCGCCCATCATTTTTTGCATTTTACTCTCCGCGACGCCAGTGGCGTGTTTTTTTCTTGCTCAATCGCCTCTTTTTGCGGGTCGGAGGGAGAACGCCTGAGGCAGATCGACGTTTCGAAGCCACTGGCTAGCGCGGGCCGGAGATGCCGGCCCCTCCGCTCGCGCTGGGCAAGCTTCTGCGACCAAAACGTCGCACGAATTGGCGGTGTCCAACGCGTAAAGAATCGCGTCCTGCGGCATGGCCGAGAGATTAGGAAAGATGGCGTGAGCGCGGCAAATGCGCTCCATGCGCAATCCGGCCTTTTCCAACACTCGGCGAGAGGCGGCGTTGTCTGGATGGCAATGGGCTTCGACACGCCAGACATTCGGGGCCGCCGACAGTTCCTTCATCATCGCCTGGAGAATTTCGGTCATGGCGCCTTGCCCCCAGTAAGGGCGAGCGAGCACATAGCCCACGGTCGCGACGAATTTCTTGCGTCGCACCTCGGCCAATCCCGCGATTTGGCCGCTTGCTTTGTCGACAATTGAATAGGGCCGAGCTTCCTCAAACAACCAGTGGGCGCGGCCGTTTTCGATGAACCGGACGCTTTCGGCGATTTCTTGATGGCGCCGCCAGACCAAATATTTGACGACTTCCGGGTCATTCGCGAATTCAAACACCGATGGGGCGTCTTTCAGGTCCGGCAAGCGCAGCGAAAAACGTGGAGTTTCAATCACTTTGGGCCCGCTCTTCGCTCTGCGCTCTTTTTTTGTTTGCTTCCCGCCATGCCGCCACATGGGCGACGGCCCAAGCATGCTCTTCGCCGGTGAAGTCGCGCCCCAAGGCGCTCACTTTTGCGCTGAATTGGGCCCCGCCCGGCGTGTGCGCCAACATTTCCCGTGTGGCCTTCCGCACTTCTTTGGGCGCGGGCGAAAGAGCGTGGAACATCGCCAAGGACCGCATTTGGGCGCGCACTCCCACCCGGCATCCGACGACGATCAAAACGAAGCCAGGGAAAGCCCATGCCGCCCTTTTTTCGATCAAATCGATGTCGTGTTGATTGACGCTCGAACAGTTGACCAAGCACAAGACGCCCAGCGCGGCGACCAACAGGCCCGCGGCCGTTATGATCCGCTCTCGGATTTGGCGCCGGCGCAGCTTCGTGTTGATGGCCGAAGCCGCCATGGGCTCGGGCAGCGCAACCCCAGGAACAAAGGTTTTTGGAAAAGCGACTTCGGCTGTTGGCTTCATAAGCGCGGCAAAAACAAAGGGCATCAAAGGCAGTGGGAGGAAGGAAACTCGCGTCTGTTTCGCGGCATATGACGCGCGTCGAGTGGGAGCGGGGAATCCTCGAATGACAAACCCAAAACAGGCCTGTTCGCGCTGTTGCCCTGACGGCGTGCACCTTGGCGTGGCGAAGCGAAATGGATGGCCCAGTTTTTAACGCAATGCCAGAAAAACGCAAGAGGGCGCTTTTGCGGGTGGAATATGCTTTTCCGTTTGATGATCGCGGCTTTTTCTTGGGGCGAGCGCTCGCGCCCAAGGGGTTCACTGCAAGAGAAAGGCCGCGCTGCGCCCGAAACGCCTAGACGCGAGCTTTTTTGCTCGTTCTTTCTGACGCGGCGCCTACTGGGGAATGGGGGCGTTGGGGGCCAAATAAGGCATCAACTCTCTCCAAGGGATGAGCACCGTCGCGCCGCCATTGGCATAAGCCATCACCGAATACGGGTCAAACGAGATTCGCAGTCCCGCGGGCGCCACCGTCCAGGAATCCGGGTCTTCGGCCAGTTGCGCCACGGCGTCATTGTCCAACGGCGTGTCGTCGCCTTCGCGCGCGCCGATTTTCTTGGCCAACAGCGCGGTCGCTTTGGAGACGATCGCCATGCGCCATCCGCTGTCTGCGCGGAACAAAGCGTCCGGCCGCATTCTATGCAACGCGGGTTTCATCAAATAGTTGAAATTTTGGGTTTCTTCCTCGTCATGCGGAGCGTCTCGGCACAGCTCCCAGTGGCGCGAGGCCACGCTGATCAACTCGGCGGAGGCGCCGACAACCTCAAAGTCCGTTATTTCATTGCCGCGAAACTCGGGGCTCTTGAAGCACCAATTGGCTTCATCCGCCTTCACCGCTTTTTCAATCTTCGCGTTCCATTGGATCGCGGCGCCCGTTGAGGGATTGTCGATCCGGGGGATCGCCACATGCGTCTCATAAGGGTGTTTGGGGGCCGTGTCGTTGGGCGATGCCGAGTAATAGTGAATTACCCCCCTGCCTTAAAGGCCAGGGGCTTCCGGGATGGGGCGCGAGGACAGCCGCGAGGCCTCCATCGAGCGCGATTGCGCGTTGAGCTTGCGGGCGAAGATGTCGTGGACTCGATTCGTCCACCCCGCAGGGGCTCTCTGCTGTCCTGGATTCGACGGAATCGGGCAAGAGCCCGGCCCCGCCTTCGGATGGGTTCCCCATCCGAGGCGCTGCTGTGGATCCGGCGCGTTGGCGGCCAGAAGCATGTTGTGTGACGCGTGAAGGTCGCGGTGGTTCTGATACCCACATTCCGGACATCCATAGGCCCGTTTCGCGAGGGGCATGGGGTTCAATTGTCCG
>Ga0105859_1000254_pt1 | contig 20756 bp, 19 predicted proteins | sample OrgsoiDNA_201063_FD_89684 | JGI IMG/M metagenome (GOLD analysis project Ga0105859, IMG submission 89684) | Permafrost soil microbial communities from the Arctic, to analyse light accelerated degradation of dissolved organic matter (DOM) -... | ecosystem: Environmental > Terrestrial > Soil >...
ACCTCTTTGCCGCAACAGCTGCGCGCGGCGATTTTGGGCGAGCTAGACGCGCATGTCCAGCACCACGAGCTTTCCCAGGAAATCGCGAAAACTGCCGCAAGCCAACCCGCCAGCGAAAACGATTCCGCCCTGCAGCCCGCCGCTCGGGCTCGCCGCGTTTGACGCGGCCAAGGCGGGTTGCGCCGCCTCTCCTTTTCCCTCCTTTTCGCGCTTTCCCCCCCCTCAAAGGAAATAGGCGACGCGCTTAAAGCCTTCGAGGCCGGGGTAGCGCCGAATTGTTATTTTCGGGCAGCGCGCCGACGTTTTCGCCCGTTTTTTGGCCTGCTCCGTCGCGCGCGGCTGCGCTCGCGGCCATTTCTTGCCGCAAGGCCAAGGCCTCTCGAGCGCGCCCTTCCATTTCGATCAACAGCGCCCACGCCTCCTTATCTCTCGGCTCAAACAGCCGCACCTCGCCGAGCGCGTCCTTCATTTTCGAGGGCTCTCCGCGCAAGAAACCGCGCCACCGGAGCCATCTGACAAACTGCGCGTCACGCGCCGATTGAATGGCCAACCCGGCTTGGCAACACACAAAAAACACCGAGGCCTCCATGCCGATCATCCATCCGTCTGCGACGCCAGCCTGACTGAAATGAGTCAAACGCGCGCAGGCCCCGAACACAAAAAGGCCAGCGAGCAGCCCTAGGGCGTCTAGGGCGCGCCGCCGCGGGCCCCCTGCCATCGCAAGCCCGTTGCCGCACACCTTGTCTTTCAACGCGCTCTGGCCTTCAATGACGGCCCATAGCCGATCCTCATGGCGCCAAGAGTTCGTTCGCGCCATCGCCGCGGACCGCTCACTCGAAAACACGCGATGCTCCGCCCATGCCGAAGCCATAAACATCCATGCAGACGGAGTTCTTTTTTCATCCCGGCGCTCGCAGGCCGCGAGGGCTTTTTGGGCATAGCGATCCATTGTCCCGCCCATGGCTGGCTTGATTTTAAAAAACTTTCGCTTGGATTTCATGCCCTTTTCTCGCTCCTGATTGCGTCTTGTTTGCGGAAAACCTCTCGCGCAGCGCGCCCTTCCTCCCTGTCGGTCGCGAAAAACGCCAAAATATCCTCGCGCTCGCGAAGCCTTTCCTCGTTTTCGATCGGCGGTCGCCTGACCCCATGAATCATCATGGCCTGCCCAGGCGATCGAGCGCCTCATCTTTTTGCTGCGCCGTCTGCGCCGCGGTTTTCCACTGAACGCCGTTGGCCGTCATGAATGGCGTCCACTTTTGGAAGGCGAGCGCCTCCGCCGACGGATTGAACAGCAGCGTGTCGATTTCTCCGTCGGAGCCGACCCACGCCTTGGCGCGCCAGTATCCTTGTTGCCGATTTTCGCAGGCGTCGGCAGAGCACAGCACTTCGCCCGGGCCCAACAAGCTCAGATTGATTTTGACGCCGCCATGAACGGTGTCAGAGGCCACGCAATCGCCGCTGTTGACGCAAGCGGTGATTTGGCTTTGCATCGCGCGCTTTGTTTCCGCGAGATACTCCGCTTGGCGCTGCCGATCATGCAGATCGGCGTCGACATCGACGTTGAGCGCGGGCCCGATTTTCGCGGACAATTGAGCCAATTCGGTCGCGCCGTAACCCGCTCCGACAAGGGCCGCCATGGCCACAACTCCAAATGCCCCGGCATAAACCATGCGAGACAATCGCCCCGGCCTTTTGGTCGATGGCGAACAGGCAGCGAACGGCTTTTGATTCGTCAACAAAGGCATGGTTTTCCTTTTGGGGTCGGGGACGCGTTGATTTCATTATCCCCCGTTTCTTTTTGTTTTGAACTATTTGGCTCTTTTTTTCTGCTCTTTGTGCCCAAAATAGCCAGCGGTGTCGCGCAAATGGAACATTTTCCAAACAGCGTCTGGAAAATTAACGCCCCAAAGCCCCGCGCGAGCCATTCCGGGCTTATACTGGATTCACAGGGCCGCAAAGCGCTTCGCGCGCGGCCTGCGACAATTCAACGCTTCCCCACTGAGACCGGCCATGGCCCTCTTCCACGAGCAGTTCGAAATCGGCGCCAAAAACGCCGCCCGCCACGCCACTCTCAACGCGGACGCTTTTTCTTGGCTGCCGCCCATGACGCCCGTGGCAGCCATGGCGCGAGCGCGCCGCCTGAACAAAGTGGCCGCGCGCGCGGCCCTCCTTGACATTCCCGCGACGCCCAGCGAAGCCTTTTTGTGTGGCTGGATGAGCGCCATGGCGACGCAAAACGCCGACCTTCTGTGGGCCGCCGTCGAGCGAGGCCTTCCCAAGCGTTGGGCTGCGCGCGTTGAGCGCTCGACTCCACGCACCGATGAGCGCGCCCGGATGCAGGACGCCTTGGACTCGATTTTGGTCGCCGCGGTCGACGATCTGGCGGAGGCCGACGCCGTTCAGGCTATTTTGCTCTTTGGCGCAGACCCCTTCGCCACGCATGACCCGGAAGACGGCGAGCGCCCGACCTGGGCGCAGGCGATTCTGCATTCGCGCTTGACCGAAGACACCGCGGTGTCGAAAGTGATGGCTCAATTCGCCTTTGGCATCACGCAAGAGACGGCGCTCACGCTGATTGACGAAGTCATTGGCGAGACCCTGGCGGTCATCGCGGACCTTGACGCCGAAGAAAACAACTTTTGGGACATGCACCCGCATCTGGCGGAGCTGCCGGACGAGCTGGACCAAGCGCTCTCCTCCGCGCAGTGGGAAGCTTTTGTGGACTTGGACGCCATGTTGCAAGCGTTGGCGGACTCTCAGGAAACAATGCTCCAAATTTTCCCGCAAAAAGCCATTGTGGCGCCGGATATGGGCGCCGCGGGCGCCAAAGCCCCCACGGATGAACCTGGGGCGTCGCATAAAAAAACCGACGCGCTGGCGCCCTCTCTGGCGAAAAAACCACGGCGTTGACTTGAACTGTTTTCTCATCGGCAGCCCTTTTTCACGCACTCTCAGACCTTGAATCCATGGCCCAACGCGTCTCCCCCTCCGCAAGCGTGAACACCGCGACCTTGGCGCTCAAGGCGCCCGACGCCCTGGACGCGGAAGGCTTGGAGGCGCGCGATTGGACGGCGGAGGCCCTGCGGGCGTGTCTGGAGCGTAATTTGGAGTTGCTTTGGGAGTGCTGGGAGCATGTGGCGCTTGAAGAAATTCTGGCGCCCGATGGCGGCAACTTGCTGTCGGTGGCCGCCGCGCACGGCAGCGACGAGATTCTGGATTGGCTTTTGGCCACTCCGCAGCCGCCGTCCTTGTCGCATCGCGATCAGGCGGGCCTCACGCCGCTTTTGATCGCGGCGAAAAACGGGCAAACGGACTGCATCGACGCTTTTATGCCATTCCTTGCCCCCGAAGACCATGCCGCGCGGGACGCCGACGGGCTGTGCGCCCTGGAAATTCTCCTGATGAAAGCGAGTTTCGAGCGCAGCATGCATTCGGCGGCCGACTTTATGTTTTTTCGCCAAGCCATTTTTCTCTTGGAGCCCCGCCAGGGCGCCATGGTGTCCGCCCAATCTTGGGAGCGCCATGCGTTCACCTGTTTGGAGTGGGACGACCCGGGCTTGCTGGGCCTCAAATTGGCGATCGCCCATTGTCCGCAAGGCGTTCACACTCGAAAAATGAGACAGATCACCTTGCTTTGCGAAGCGATTCGGCATGCGCCCCCGGAAACTGTTTTGTGGCTTTTGTCGCAAGGCGCGGATCCTGAGGCCAAGGGACTTTTCGGAGCGCCTCCTTTGGCGGCAGCGTTGAGCCTTCCCCTGCGGCCCCAAAAATTGGAAACAATGCGCGAGTCCATCAAGGTCTTTTTGCCCCATTGCGATCCGCGCGCGAGAACCGCCGAGGGAAAAACGGCGCTGATGAACGCGGTCAAATCCGACAACCTTGAATTTGTTCGCCTGCTTTTGCCGCACAGCGACGCCAACGCGCGGAGCCTCGCGGGCGAATGGGCGCTCTCGATCGCCGTGGACTTGCACCTGCTCGATGCGGCGCGAATTCTTGCCCCGGCCACAGACCTTGCGCTGCGCGACGCCGATGGCGCCACCGTGATGGACCGGGCATTCACGGCGGAGCGGTGGGACATGGTCGACGCCCTGGCTTCTGGTTTGCCAAGCGATCAACAAGAGACGATCCTGATTCGCCTGGCTCAGCGCTTTTTGCCGCAAACAGCCATGCAGGCGGAAGCCGCCTTGCTGGCGCGCGCCGCGACGAACGCCTTGGCCGAAAAAAAACAGCCCTCCCCCGCCAAGCGTTTGTGAGCGCGCTCCTTCGGAATTTCCCGCCCTTCTGGATTCAGGCAACTTTATCGCCGCGCTGGCGTATAATCAACCATACCCGGTGATTTCCCCGATTTTTTTTATGTGGAAAAGAAAACGCCATGTCTCAATTTCCGCCACTTGACGCCATTGACTACGCGCTTTTCGCGCTCGCTGAAACGAATGACGTTGAGGGGCTTCGGCGGCTGGTCTCGCAAGGGGCCAATCCCAACGCTCGATGGTCCGACGGGTCCATGCAAACATTCGGTGTCGTTGAAGGGCGCACGCCTTTGCATCACGCCGTCGAGAAAAACCATGTCGATTGCGTGGAGTTCTTCTTGCCCTTGACGGATGTGTCTTTGGCCGACGAATTTCTTTCCCTGCCCCTGCAATTGGCCGCCGTCAAAAATCACGCCGAATGCGTCCGCGTTTTGTTGCGCGCATGCCACCCGGACGAGACGGACGAGGAGCGAGGCATGACGCCGCTCGCGTGGGCCGCAACCGCAGGGCAAACCGCGGCGATGGCCGTCTTGTTGGCCGATCCGCGGTGCAACCCGAATAGCGCGCTTTTGAGCAAGCGAATCGGAGCCGCTCAAACCTTCCCGCAATCGCAGCGCGCGTGGAGGCTCTGGAATTGCGTAATGCCTTGCGGGACGCGATCGACGCGCCCGCAAACGGCGCGCAACGTGATGGATGCTTCGTGGAAAAAGAAGGTGGGCGGCCCAATCCTCGAAGAATTCCGCGCGCGCTGTGAGCGAGGCTTTTCCTTTCTGGCGCGCCCGCGTATACTGGATGCGGCTGCCACAGGCGGAAGGAATCCGCGAAACACAATCGTGCCAGCCCGTGATTTTCGCGACGCCAAGCCGCCCTGCCTCCTTTTTTTCACGGATTTTCGCGCGACTGGCCTTTTTTTTGGGTTTTGTCTTTTCTGACGCGCCGTTTTTCTGCGCGCGGTCCTTTGCCTGCCGCCATGAACGCCTCTTTTTCCCACGATTTTTTCGAAGCCATTGAGAAGGGCGATGTCGCGACGGTCAAGCGCCTGGTTTCGACGGGCGCTGCCAACCCAAAAACGCCGTGGCCCTCGGAGGCGTGGGTCGCGAATTTCTTGCCGCGGGATCAATGGCACTCTTGCCTGACCGAAGGTTCGTCGGCTGTGACCTTCGCCACGCGGGTCGAAGACGAATTTACGCGCCATGAAATCCTTGAATTTTTGTTGCCCCTGAGCGACTTGGACCAAGTGGACAAAAACCACCACACCGCATTGACTTTGAGCGCCTTGCAGGGCAACGCGAAAACGGTTGAGCTGTTGCTGAGCTGGATGCATCCGAACGCGACGCACGACCCGCAGGGACGAACCGCGCTGATGTGGGCGGCCAGCCATGGGCATGCAGAGTGCGTTCGCGTCCTTTTGGGCCACCCGGAGTGCAATCCAGCCCAGGAAAGCGCCCGCCCTGGGCTGACCGCCTGGGATCGCTCTGTTTTGGCCCGCGAATGGGAGTGCGCAGCCATTTTGGCTCGCCACACGCCTCGCGAGGCCATTCTGGCCTCGATGGAGACCATCCTTCAAAAACGCAATTGGTCAGGGCTCGACGCTTTGGCGGATTACGCCACTCTTGACCTTTGCCAACGGACGCTTGACGCAGCGGGGCCGCATTTGCTGGCTGTCCTGGCGCGGAAAAACCACTTGGAAGCGGAGCGGGCCGCGCGCGACGAGCGAGACAGTTTGCGCGCCATCGTGGACAATGCGAGCCATAATTCATCAGGCGGCGATGTTTCTGCCCCCATCCGCCCTCCGCGCGCCCTGTGAGCGAGCTCAACACCTTAACGCCGATTCCCCCCACCATGACTTTGACGCCCCTCTCCCCCGCTGATGCATCCACGGACGCTCTCGCTCCAACGGCCATGGCCATGGACTATATCCGCAAGGCGTATCCCGCGCAGGCGCAGGCTCTCGCCGCCCAAAGCCCCGCTTGGGCGCTTTTGCCCCCATCGGATTCTTTGTCCGCCATGGATGATTATTTGCACATCGCCGCGGCCCTGGGCGACACGGCGCGCGTCGACAAATTTCTGGATGCAAACCGGGATCGGATTGACGTCCTTGACGCGCACGGAAAAACGGCGTTGTGCGTGGCGATCGAAACCGAGGCCGTCGAGCCCGTCCGTCTATTGCTGGCACGCGGAGCTGAACCCTTCATGCCCATCAAAAAAGACGCTGGCCATCCGATGACGCCCGTCCTGATCGCGTGCGCACGCTCTGGCTCCCCCGCGGGAATGGAGATTTTTGACGCCGTGATCGACGCCGCGGATCCGGAAGAGCTTCGGAAAAGCCAGGGCTATGGCCACGACGCTTTGCGGGCCGTCGCGGCAAGCGGCTGCTCTCAGGCTTTGCGACGCCTGATTGACATTTACTCAACCACGGCGGATTGGCGATTCGCGTTGAGAGAGGAGGCAGGAGGCGCCATGGTGAGCGCCGCGAGCCGCAAGGACCCTGAGGGCGCCGAATGCCTTCGCGCGCTCATTCCGCTGACTCCGCCCAAATACGTCATTCAGCCAGACAGCGTCAACCTTTTGATGACCTGCGCGAGCGAAGGGTCCCCCGAGAGCATGGCGCTTCTTCTGCCGCACATTGACCCGAAAGAGGGCGGGCGGAACGATTACACGCCTTTGATGCGCGCGGCGATCCGGCGCGATGCCCTGGCGGTGGAGATCGTGAAGGTTTTGCTTCCTGTGTCGGATTCGAACGCGCAATCCAAATCAGGCATCACCGCTCTCATGAACTGCGCGAGAGTCCGCAACTGGGGCGGCGGAGGCGGCAAGCCGGCGCCGGGCGCGCCAATCGCGGCCGCAATCGCGGAAGCCTTGATGCCCAGCTCCAATTTGGCGTTGGTCGACGAAGACGGCAACAACGCCTTGGAGCTCGCGCTTCGCCAAAACAAGCCCGAGTCGCGGACGCTGGTGTTGCAAACGCTCTTGCGCCACTGGCCGCAAAGCGACTTGCTTGATCCCAAGCATGGCGGCCGGGACATTCTTGAACACGCCGCGGACAATGGCGAATGGGCCAATGTCGAAGAGCTGGCCCCGTTTTGGCCCATTGAAAAAGTCCGGGACGTGGTGGCGCTGGCCCGAGAAACCGACGCTTTGGACGAAATCCCCCGTTCGTTGGCGCTTGCCGAATCGCATGAATTGGCGCAAACCGTTTCGAGCGCCCAGAACCCCTCGGGCGTGGACGACGGCGATGCGGAAGGCGCAACGCCCAATCGGCGCCCGCGCGCCCTATGACTCCGATGAGCGCGAGCATGGCGAACCCGCCCCCGCCGCATCGCTTGGCGCTTTTTCAGGCCGCCGCGCGCGCGAATGACCTGCTTGCGATCCAGGCGTTTCTGGCGGATTTTCCCGGGCATGTTGACGCGGTTGTCGAAAACAGCATGGATTTGCACAGGCCCACCGCGCTTCTTCTGGCTTTGGAGGCTCGCGCTTTTGACGCCGCCCGCGCCCTTTTGGAGGCGGGCGCCAATGTTTTCGCGCGCATCGCGGAAAACGCCCAAATCGACACGCCGGCCATTGTGGCTGCGGAGCGGCGCGAGGGCGCGGAAGGCGCGGCTTTTTTTCATGCGCTGCTGGACCGAACGCTCCCAGAAGAAATCATTCGCCGCGAGCGCGAGGGCAATCATCCGTTTTTCATCAACGTGGCGATTCACGGCGACGCGGAATCCCTGCGGCGCGTCATTGCCGCGTTTCTTTCCGAAGGGCCGCCGGATAGCTTTCTGTCGGCCCTTTTCGTGTCCGGACTGACCCAGGCCGCCGGGCGCTCCGACCAGCAAGCCGTCGAATGCGTCAAGGCTCTCCTTCCCGTGGCGCTGGCGGAGTTGGCGGGAGCCTCTCGCGCCCAGGCGCTCAACGCCATGGGCATTCTTTGCGCCAAATACGGAGCCGGCGGGAGTTTTGTGGCGTTGGTTGCCGCCGCCCCGGATTCTCCGGCCTGGCGCGCCGCCAACGCCGATGGCGACACCGCTTTGACCTGCGCGGCCATTCGCTGGGACGCAGACGCCGTGGATCGTGTTCGGCTTTTGTTGCCATTGTCAGACGCCAATGCGCAGGACGGAATTGGCCGCACGGCGCTCATGGCCGTGGCCAACATGTCCACGATCACAGGCCGCGGCACCCGGGAAGAGGCGATTGGGCGCCAAATCGCGCGCATGCTGATCCCGGCCACCGACCTTTCGCTTCGCGACATCGATGGCAAAGATGCGCTGGATTTGGCTTTTTCAATGACTCCCTGCTCCGTTGTCGATGAGCTGGTGGCCGTCGCCCCTGAGCGCCGATTGCTTAAGCGGTTAGCCCTGTCAGGCAGCGGGGACCTTTTGGCCAATGCCCTGACCCTTCGCTGGTGGGAGGCGGCCGACATTCTTGCGTCTCGATACTCGATCGAACGCGCGCAAAGCGCTTTGGAGAGGGCCGTGGCCACCGGGGCAGACCTTCCGCGCGCGCGATCCGCTTTGGAGGCGCAAGCATTGGCGGCCACGGTGGCCCAAACGCAGACCCCTGAAGAGCCCCGCCCTGAGGCTTCTGCCACGAGTGACGCTTCTGGCTTGGCGAGCGCCCGCGCTCCGGCGCGACGCGTTTGACGCGCTTGAGGCGTTTCAAGCTTGCGATGCCTTGAATCAGGGGCGGCGCGCGCGCGGGCCCGCGGCTGCTCTCTATTTTCTTGCTCATCGAGTTTTTTCAGCCACCGCGCCCATGGTTTCGGCCGTCAATCCATTTGTGCCCGCAACGGGCTTGTCGGATGCTTCTGAACGCTTCTATGTTGTCGGCTCCACCCAGGACTCATATTCCCATGGCTGACCTTTACATCATTGGCGTTCGCAAACGACCCGAAGAGGCCCTTCTTCAAAAGGCTCAGGTTTTCAACGGAGCACATTTTGAACAACATATCGAGCCAGGCATCCAAACGGTGACGCGGGAGAGGAATGGCATTGAAATTTCCCGGATGGATTTGCTTCACTATTTGCAATCGATTGATCCTGCGATTTCTTTTCGAATCGCCACCCAGGACGGCGACGGCAAATGGATCGCCGGCGACTGGGTGTTCCTGGACACCGTGGATGGCGCGTATTATGTGAAAACGGCCAAAAACGGCATCGCGGCTGACGATCTGAGCATGCTTCCCCTATTCTGATCGATCAATGCGTCTCTCCTAACGCCATGCGCGAACGCGCCTCGGCCGAAACGTCTCTTTTTCGCAACAATCCAAGCCAGATTCCCAATTTTTTCAAAAAAAATTGACAAATCGCTCCGGCTTGATCATAATCATTAAATCAGGCTATGCGGGACGCTTCCTTCTACCCACTCTTATGCGAACTAGCTCTCGCGCTTTCCTGATCTGTATCACCTAGCGGCTCACGTCGCTTGGCTCGCCAAAGCCCCGCAAGGGGCTTTTGTTGTTTCTGGCGACTCTTTTCTTGCGCAAACGACCATGCCCATCCCTCGCGCCCGATGCGCCGACCGAGCGAATCCTCGCTTGCGTGCGCGTGCGCTTGCTCGTGCCCGTGAGCGATGCGCAAGCGACCAACGGCCGCGGCTGGACCGCTTTTGACTTGCTGGCCGACAACGAAGAATGGCCGGTGGCGGATTTTCTCGCGCCGCATTCGTTCCGCCCAGCCGTCGAAGAGGCCTTTTCCAGGGCTGGTCCCGGGCGCATGCCGCGCTGGGCCGCCCAGATCGAATCTGAAGCGTTGGCTCGGGCGCTCGCCCCCAACGGCGCCCCATCCAATCCCGCGCGGAGCCTCTTTCGATACTCCGAGACCGTCCTCGCGGACTCATCGGCCGAGTCGCGGCCTGTTCGGCGCTTTTGATCCAGCCGCCAGAGCCTGGCCATTTTTGCGGCCTTGCGCAAAGCGGGGTCGCGTCATTTCGCTCTCGCGCCTGCGCCAATCCGCCGCAAAATCAGTTGCGCCCCGCTCGCCGCGTGCTAGACTTGCCTTTTCGCGCTCTTTTCAGGGGAATCGCATGCCCAAACGCATCGCAACCGACACCGGCGTCGTCATTGGAACTCCCGCGGCGGAGGCTTGGGCGCCTTTGTCCGCGGAGCGTTTGGCCGAGTGGGACGCGGCGAGAGACGAGCTCGCCGCCCGATTCGGGTGGGCGCCCGGCCCGCGCGTGAAGCAGTTTCTCACTGTCCGAGGAGCCGAACTGGAGCAGTGGCTGTTGCCAGAAAAACGCAAACCTGGCGAAGGCGTTTACCAAGGCATCGTTTTTGGCCCGGAGCGATTGGCCGACACGCACCCGGACACCCAAGAAGCCACCATCGCCCTTTGGCGCGAATTGGACGCCCTGGCGGAGGAAGAAAGCGCGCGAGCGGGCGCCTCGATCGCGGCCTCCCGCGCGCAGGGCGAGAAAGACTTCGCCGCCGAAGTCGCCAAACGAGGCGAGGCCTGGGCCGTGGATCAATTGCGCGGAACGAGAAAAACGCGAGACATGTTGGAGGGACTCGGCTTTTTGGCGCCGAATCCGGAAGAGAGCGCCGTTAAGGCCGAGGCCGCCCTTGCGCGCGCGAGCGCGGCCGGCGTGCCCGCCGCGCACATTTTCCGATTGTGCGCGACCAGCCTTTGCCAGACCGCGGAATGGGCTTTTTGGCGTTCCGGAATGCGCGTGAAAAGCGGCGGCGACGCCTTTTACCCAATCCACAACTTGTTTTACGACAAAAACCCTGATGCCTTGTGGGCCACGGTTTTCGCCTGTTGGGACGCGCGCGCTTTGGGATACGCGCCGGGCGGCCCCGAGCTTTATGAGTTTGAGAAAACCAGCGTCGTGAGTTCTTTTCTGGGCGGCATCGCCCCTCCTTGGACCAACGTCTACGGGGACGCCCGACAAGGGACGCCCGAGGAACGACGCGCGAAAATGGACGGCATCTGGGATTCTCGATGGATGAAAATGGCCATCGAGGCAAGTTTGGCGGGAGAGCCCCCGCTGCGCCTTTTCGCCGTGAGCGCTTGGAAAACCATGGTCTACCGAATTTATAATCGCGACTTTAAATCTTGGCAATACGCGGTGGACCATGGCTTGCCGCCCGGCTTGCTGGACGACGAAGGCCAAAACGCCATGCACTGGATTTTCGAGCCCACGGCGGAGACCGGCTCTGAGGGCGAATACACCCTGGCGAGCCCAGAAGCCGTGAATGAATTGATGCGCCTGGGGCCTGACGTCTACTGGCTTGCGCCCGACCGCAAGGGCCATGGCCCCTTTTACGCTGGCGATCGACGATTGCAGGCTCCCGACCGCAGGGCTGAGCACGACCAAGCCAAAGCCGTGGCGCTCCTATGGGGCGAGAAACGCGTCCTGGACAAAATCGTCCACGAGGGGGCCGCGACCGACAACCACAAACCGGCGGCTCGGCTGTGAGCGAGTGTTGCCCGTGACGCTGGCGCCAGGCGCTTGAAATCACGCAACAGCCTCTCTTTCGCCGCTGTTCGCCTGTTCGCTTCATCGTTTTTTTTGGATCTCCCATGGACATCTCCGCAGACCTCGCCGCCCTGTTTGGCGAAGACGCCATTCCGACTGACTCCGCAACCATGCTGGCCTTTGAGCTAGAGGCCGCGGTCCGCGCGGACGACCGGCCAGAAGCCTCTCGTCTTCTGGCCGAAGGGGCTGATCCGGCGTGGCCTTCGAAAGCCGATCGCTTCCCGCCCTACTTTCTCGCGGCGCAACACTCGCTGGATTGCCTGCGCCTCTTTGCGCAGAGCGGCGCGCTAGACCTGGGCCGGCCTGTCAGCACCCGAACGCCCCTTCAACACGCGCTTTTGGGCGGCAACGAAGCGTGCGCGCGGTTCCTGCTGCCGGCCTCGGACCCCAACCACCTGGATTCCGAAGGATGGGACGCTCTCATGTGCGCCACAGTCGCACGTCTGCCGGCCATGGTTGAAACGCTGCTGTCCGTTTGCGACCCGCGCCTCAAGGACGAGGGGGGCGAAACGGCGCTGATGCTTTTGATGCCCGCTGGCGACGATGGCGTCGCGCCGCGCGTTCAGCGAATCATCGATCTGCTTTTGCCGTCGGCCGACCTGATGGGCGCCGATAAATACGGCAACAACCTTCTGCACAAATGCTTCATTCGCTCTGACAGCGCGGATATCTTGTCGGCGGACTTCATCGCCTTGCGCCATATCGCGCCCTTGATGCCGACCGAGGCATTTTTCGCGGCCAATGACGCGAATGTTCGCCCGATTGATTTTCCGCCGCTTCGGGCGTTGTTTGAGAAGCTAGAACTGGATCGGCAGGTTGCGGCCTCCAACCACCCCGCGCAAATGGCGGGGGGCGAATCCCTGGCTCCTAAAAAAGCCGCCTCGCGCCTTTGACGCAGCGCCCCATGCTCCGGGAGATTGCTTTGCGCTCAGATCGGTTCAAGCTTTCGCACGCTCATGGCGAAGCGCTTTCCCAGGCGCCGCTCGCCAAGGCGCTCGTCATGCTCGCTCAATTGACACGGGAGATCGCGAAGCTTGCGCCGGGCGATCGCGCGGTCGCCGAGGACGACATCAAATCCTGGCTTTGGCGGCGAGAGTCGGGGGCTGAGGCCGTTGAGCTTGCCGTTGACGCCCATTTGCCCCTGGCCAACGCGGACGCCTTCATGGCCGTGCTCGTCATGCCGGGATTTAGCCATGCGGGGACGGAGCGCGAAGCGCGTCTTTTGGAGAGGTTGGGGGCCATGGAAAAAATGGGGCTTTCCATGCATTGGCGCGATGACGATGGCGACACGCTGGCGCATTTGTTCGCTCGCCCATTCCACCTCTCCCTTGTTCGTTTTGTCGAGGAGCGAGGATTGAGCATGCTGTCCCCCAACCACAAAGGCGAATCCCCCTTCCAGTTGGCTTTTCAGCTGGCCGAAGTTCGAATGAGAGCCCAACTGCAAGCGCGAGAGGCGTTGTCTCAACACGAAAACGCCACCGAAGGCATGCCTGGATTTATGCCGAAGGATCGTTTGCGCGCCATTCGCGGGGTTTTGAGCGAGGAGGAAACTCAGCGCTCGAACTCGCAAATCCAATGGCTCGCGCATTGCGTGGCCGACTGGGATGCCCCGCTGCCGGACGCGCCACTGGATCGGGCGCCGGATTCAGCGTTTTCAACTTTGCGCCAGCGCCTGCTTGCCGCCAAGGAACAGTCCATGCTTGGGGGGATTGTGCGGGAAGCATCCGGCGTCGACGACGGCGCGCTCCTCATCGACGCCAAGAAGGCTCGGCGAATTTAGGCGCGCCGGCTTCGGGCCGCCAACCGGCCGCCAAATGGGCGCCAGCGTCAGCAATGACGGGAGGGCGGCATCACTGCCTCCGCCCAAACCACGGCAAGGCTCATGCCGGTATCTTTGCGCTGACGCCCGCCTCCAACCGATCGCGTCGATTGGGCCGCCTCAGGACCGACAAGAAGCGCGCGGCGCGCTTTGCGGTCCTTTGTTTTTTTGCTTTTTTGCTTTTCCTCTCAAAGCCTTTTGGCCGAGGATCGGGCGGGTTTTTTGTGGCTTGAAATTTGGGCTTCTGAACTCAAAATTAACTTCTCTCTTTTGGCGAGGGCTTCGCCTTGGCCCTCTTCGATGGCCAAGGCCACCAGTTTTTTGGTTTTCGCGCGCGTCGCGCCCCCAACCCACCAAAAAACCAAACCCAGAGGAAAGGCGACAATCGCCAGGCCTGCGAAAAAAAGCACGCCCATCACCATATTCAGGGCGCCGGCCACCGCCGCGCTAATCCACTCGGCCCGCGTTCGCGGGCTCAATGTGCGCCGCGCGCCGAACAACGCATCGTCCAAGGCGCGCTCGACCGACGCTTCGCTCTCGTTTGAAGCGATTTTCGCCGACCGCGCCCACGTTTGGGTGAGCGAGGAGTCTTTCAGCAGGGCCGTCCATTCAGCGTTTGAGCGAAAGCCGAAATCTGCGATGAAATCTGGCGATTCGCGCACGAACCCGCTTTCTTTGTTGTCGATGAATCCCAACGCCAGCTTTTCGCAAACCTCGGTTGCCGAATGTTTGCCTCGCAGGCAAAAGAGAGCGAATTGGCCGCCCTGGCTCCCCGCGCGCGACGCTTTGCTCACGTCGTCAACGACTCGGTCGAGCGAGTCGCCAAACACCAAAGGAACCAACGAGAGCGCTGTGTCCGTGGCCAACAGCCGGGACTGGGCGAAAAGCCCAACGCCCACTTGCGTCGCCGCGCACAGCGCAACGAGGACGCAAAGGCTCGCCGCCACGCAGCAAGCCTTTTTGGCGCGGGTTTTAACCCATTTGCCCATCTCCTCGGCCATGGAGCGGCAACCTTTTCTCGCTAACTTTTTCGCCCCCAAAATGAAGGCTGCTGTTTGTTGGTTCGCCATTTCTTCATCCTTTGCGCAGGGTTCTCTTGTCGTTTTCGCTTGTCGTCGGGCGCCTTGGCGGCCATTCATCGGCCGCCGCGAGAGCCGCCCACGCTCCTTTTGCCAATCGTAACACTGCCGGCGGCGCTTTTTTGAAAAAACGTCGCCTCAGGCCGGCGACAAACCCTTGGCGACCACAAAATGGACGCCGCGCGACACCGGCTCGAAATCCGCTCCCGCCAACTCGGCGATCACTCGCCATCCGTCCTCGGCGAACGACGCGAGCCATCGCGCAGACACCATGAGAACCGCGTCCGGCGTTTTCGCCTCATCCAGCGCGGCCTTGATTTGCGGCAACAACGAGTAGGGAGGGAAAGACACCACCGCGCGATTGGCTAGATCAGAAGCCTGGATCAGCCCGATGTCGCGAATTCTCCATCGCACGCGCGCGTCATCCACCGCGGGCAAGCCCGGATCGATCTCCCAGGCCTCAATTTCGCTCGCGCCATGGGCCAAAAGCCCGCGCGTCAAGTTCCCGGTTCCCGCCCCCAACTCCAACACCGAGCGCCCCGCCAAAGGCAATTGGGACAAAATGGCGTCCAAGGCCGCAGGATTCACCCAGTGCTGCTCCCATTCGGGCGCAACCTGACGCGCGGCCGGGCCTTGCGCGGGAAGCTTGGTTTTTTTGTCGCCATTGCCTTTGGTTGAATTGGTTGCGTTTTCGCCTCCGGTGTCACTCGCTCCTGGAGCGTCTTCCGTCGCGAACAACTCCGGCCACATGGGGCTCAGCGTTGCGCGAATCAAGCGCAATGCGCGCCGAAATTCCTTCTCTTTTCCCTCATCGGACTCGGCGGCCAGCAATTTTTGAAGATTGCGCAGCGTGCCCGTCATGACGAACATCGTGGCCTTAGCCGCAGGAAACAGAGCGTTTATGGCTTCATTGGAATCTTTTTTGGACAGCCCCGTTTCTTGGCCCTCCGCCGCGCGCACCAACGCCGTGATGGCGTCGAGCGCTTGCTTGTAAACAGAGAACAGCTGGGGCTCCAACACCACCAAAGGAGGTGATTTTTGAGCGTCTGTCCGAGCCTCCGTCACGCGCGCCAGGTGAACTAAGTCTCTTTGGGAATTGAACTCGTTTTCGACGGCGCATGTGACGCCCGCGACCACCAGTGAAACCTGGACCAAATGGGCGACCGAAGCGTGCCCATGCTCGACCACCACTTTTTGGTAAACGCCCTCGGCCGTCCCGCCCGGCATGGCCAGATACGACATGCTTCCGGCCGCGCCCATGGTCGAGGCCGTCAGACGCGCGACTTCCGCAAGGCTCATTCCGCGGGCCTGCAATTCATGCGCGGGCAGCCCGCCCACGCACCACAGGCGGACAGCGGGCTGGATGACAAATCGATCGTCTTGGGGATGCGTCCCGCATCCCGCCGCTTTGAGAAGCGAGAGAAGGCGTTGCGGAGCCGGCTTCGTTTGCGCGTCGACCAGGCTGCGCGCCCAATCGATCACGACCGCGCCAGAAATTTCGCCACCGCTTTTCGAGACTGATCTTTCATTTTCGCCATGATCGGTCGAAAGATTCGTGAGGCTGGGCATCATTGGGGTCCGTTTATCGGCCAAAATTCGGTTTTCACAACCAACATATCGAATTTTTTCAGCTCATGGGGTTGCGCCACAAGGACTGGCGTGGCTTTTGGGCATAATTCGAGCCACGCTTTTGTTTCCAAACCAGGCCATTTTACATCGCCCTATGGAAGGCCGCTTGCTTTTTGTTGAGAGAGCCGTATCTTTGGCGAAAATGAAACGTCTCGGTGCCCAAAGCGGCATGCCCGCGAGAGCTTTTTGTCTATAAACCGCCCCATTTTTTGACCCATCATGCGAGCTTTTTTCCATTCAGCGCTTTCCTTTTCTGGCCTGCTCCTTTTCGCCAGCGCCGCCAGCGCCTCGGTGTTAGGCCCGGTATGCCCACTTATTGTAAAGCCAGTGTTCCGGCATGTTATGGATCCGGCCTCTTTTGGTTTCTGGACTTGTGTCTTTTGGGCTTTGGTTCTCCTGTTGGCCACCTGTTTTATTTTTATCGGAGGCCGACTCTTTCGGAGCCTTCGGTCTTCATTCCGTAAAAACGGCGAGCTCGTTCTCCAAACCGCGTCTCTTTCCGCCGTGGCCCCTTTGACAAACAAATGGCGCTGGAGCGATGTTGACACGTTTTATTTTTTTGTCTTCGGCATCTTTTCTGCGCTTGGCGCTTTTCTCTTGCTTGTGGGCACGGTTGTGGTTTCGGATGGTGTGTGCGCTCCTGGGTGGCATCCAACGCCTCGGCCGCCAGCGTGGACGCCTGCGAACATTGTTGGGCCTGTCAACCTGTCTGTTTTGTCTCCCGACTCCATTTATGTGTGGGGGATATTTTTTTATGCGACGTGCTGTCTTTTTCGCGTGATTTGGCTCATCGCGTGTCTTGCGAAACCCATGGCGCTCCCCCCGACTCAGTTTGACGCGCGCCGCCGGACAAGAGCCGTCGTCGAAGCATGGGTTGTTTTTCTCCTTGGGCTTTTTCTTTTTTTCGGCGGCTACGGGATGTGGACTGACACTTCGCCCCACTGCACGGATTCGAACGCGCACGAGTGCGTTGTGCGGCATCGCCACTGAAACTTCAACTCGACATCCTTTTCAACCTTTTTGCTTGGTTTGGATCGGGGCGACACTCGCCAACGCCATCTTTCAGCCGACGGCTGACAAGCCCTTCTTGCGAAAGGGCGCAGTCATTGAATTCTGCGATGTTTTCATGGAGGGATTCTTTTGTTTTTGTTAGGCTATGCCAGCTGGATGATGCCGTTTGCATGGGGGTCGTAAATTCACAGCCTTCTTGCGACGCGCAACACCGGCGCGCCAGCCCTCACGCCAGCCATTTGTTCTTTATTTTTTGGCTCCGCGCTTTCCGCTTTTTTGATTGGCGCGGCCCAAGAGCTCTCGGTCTCGGGCTCATACACCGTCTCGATCCCCGCGGTTTGCGCCATGATTTCGTTCAGCGCGTCGCGCTCATCGGCCGCCAAGGCGCGGCTCGCCAAAAGGCTTTCCATCAAAGGCCAACGCCACAGGCGCGAGCCTTTGTAGCCTTCGTGGTTGAGCTTTTTCAACTCCCATTGCGCTTTTTTGACCAGGGGGCGCGCGTCAATTTCGTTCATAATCTGCGCCATTCCATCCGGCAATTCTCGGGCGTCGGTGAAGGAATAGAGGTGCTGCTTCACGCAGAACCAGGCGATTTCCGGGCCGGCCTTGGCTCCCAAGGCCATCACCGTCGCGACGGCCTGTGGGCGCCAGCGATTGGAGAATCCCCAGTCGGTCCGGTCGCGCACGGAGTCTTGCAGCATCCATTGCAACAGCGTTTGCCGCCATTCGATGCGCGCCTCTCGCGACAATCCCTCCACGGGAGGCGTCTTCGCGGCCCAGTCAAACCAGGTTTGGATGCCCGCGCGGCCTTGTTTTTGAATGTCTTGGGCGGCCACGCGCGCGGCGATCATGCTCCATTTGCGGGCGGTGGGCGCCCCGGCTTGGCCCAGAACCTCGCGAAGGGCTTGCGCGCATTGGGCGACTTGTTCAAAACGCGGGTCTTGCGGGCCGGGGAGTTGGTCAGCGCTGCGGAACATCGCGGCGTAGGCCAGGCCCACTTCTCGTGCGTCCAAATCATCCGGCGCCAGCGCGGCTTGGAGGGCTTCAAAATCGCCTTTGCGCGCGGCGTCTTGCATGTCCTGTCCCGCGCGGCCTGCGCGGGCGTCCAGGCCAAAAACCTCCATGGCGTCGAACTGCTCCGGGCTCCATTGCGCGCCAAAAGCGGCGTCGCTGGCGTCTTCTGGCCACTCTGCGGCTTTTGGCTTGCTCTCCGCCAGCCACAGCCCTTCAGCGAAGCTTCCCGCCAGCAGCTCTTGGACCGCGGAGCTCCAAGCGACGGCTTTTTCGTCCTCTTGGGGCCACTTTGCGAATTGAGAGACAAAATCTGTTTCCGCGGCGGACTTCGCACGATTTCCCGCCAAAGCCTCCTCGTCGCTCCGGGCGCTCCAACGCTTGGCGGCGGCCGACAGCGCAGCGCCGCCTCGGGCCGCGGGGCTGGCCCCTTCGGCGAGCAATCTCCGGATTTGATCGTCATGCCCTTCGGCAAGAGCCGCCTCCAATTCGCTGTCGAGCCGGTTTTGGCGCTCATTCGACGATGAGCGCTCCGGGCGGCGCTGAATGGCTCGCAGGCGGCCCTCCTCTCGCCCCGCCTCATAAAGCGCCCGATCTCGCTCGGGCCATGCGAACCGCGCGACCGCAAGCTCCACGTCCCAATCGAGCGGCCACTCCCCCGCGATGTCCTTTCCGTTCACCAAGCACGCGCGCACCGCGCCCACCAGATTTTCGTCCGGGACGCGAAGCTCCTCGTCAAACGCCTCTTTTCGATACTGGGCGCTCGCCCGCGCGCCGGCAAGCCAGTCCTGGCGGTTTCTCCACGCAACGCGCGCCGCCTGAACCGCTTTTTTGCTCCACGGAGCCTTCTCGGGCTCTTGCATGCCTTCTTTTTCCAAACTTGTGTCGATGCTCAGCCCCAAGCCTGCCCACCAGCCTTCAACGCCCAGCCATTGCCGCAAAAAACGCTCGCGCGCCCGACGGCGCAACGTGTCCAAAAACAACGGAGTGGCGATTTTCATGGATTTGCTCATGGATGCTATGTTGGCCAACCGCTCACGCGTGAGCGGTTAACCGGGTTTATGGAGCTTGCGTGAGCGCTCAGTGGATTGCGAGCCATTGCGCGCCACTGTGCGCGACAAGATTGAGCCACCGGCGGAAGCGCTTCGAGATTGATCCCGCGCGACTTTTCTGTCAACGCCGAACAACCGAAAAACGGTCCGCGCGGCTGGCTTTTCCCACCGTTGGCGGCCAATTTCTATTTTGAGCTCGGAAAACCGCGGCGAGGCCCCACCGCATGCGACAAAGCAAGCCAGCGAGCCACAAAGGAGCGCTCCGTCGCGGCAGTCGCGGGCCGCCCGCCGCTTTTGCTTCTCTCTTTTTATGCGCACAAAAACGACAACTCTTTCCCTTTTCACCCCTTATCGCCCTTTTGCGCTCTTTTGCGATTTGCCCCCGCGCGGTTTTGGGCTACAATTCTCCTATTCACCTCCACGACGCTTTTCAGCGCCGAATTTCACCCTTTCGGAGTTCCTTTCGATGAAAGTCGTCCATGTCGCCACCGACAACGCCATCAAATTCGCGGAAATCGCCGAAATGCTGGCGCTGTATGGCTGCAATGCGGTCCAGACGCCATCGGACGGCACCAATCGCAAGGAAATGCTGGCTCAGGAACCGCCGGCCCCGCCGGACGCTGTCGTGCGCGAGCAAACGAGCCTTCGCCAGCTCTCGGACGGTCGCGTCGAGCACCAAAGCCTGTTGACGGTGTGCTATCCGGATCGAATCAGCCCCCTGAGCGGCGCAGCCGAAGGGCCCCGCCACACCTGGATCGAGCGCGTGCGCGGTCGCCTGCGCGAAAATGCCCCCACGCGAGACGGCGCCTACGACTGGGACTCCAAATTCGTGCCTTCGGGCTCGCATCTGACCCTTGACGGCCTGAAACGCCGTGGGTTGAAGGTCTCCGCCCGCCAGCTGGCCGTGGGCGCGTGGCTGCAAGAATGGCTGCATTATCCGGAGCCGACCACCTGGAAACACATGCGCCCCACGGACCGCGTCGATGAGTGGCTCGCGGGCCAAGCCATTTTGCAGACGCCAAAGGCCGCGCCCACGCGCGCCATCATCGAACGAGTCCACCAAAGCGGGGCGTGGTTCAAGGCTTCGGAAAACCGCCGCGTGAAGCATTACTGGTGGCCAGGGCTCAACGCCGGCGTGCCCATGACGCCAAAAAAAGACTATGTGCACGAATTGACCTTTTTGGTGCACGATTTGATCCATTGGGCGATGCCCGACACCGTCCCCGCGGCCGACACCGAAATGGACCACCGGCTTTATGTCGCGACGCGCATGATGAGCGAAGCGATCACTCTGGTCATGGCCGACATGGCGTTCATCGACCAAGCGATCGCGGATGGCCTTGAATACGACACGGAAAAGCGCAAAATTCACCCGCTTTACAATCCTGAGCACAGCCTCGCCGACTGGTGCCGCGCGATGTCGCATTACGCGATTCGCGGCGACGAC
>Ga0105859_1000256_pt1 | contig 20735 bp, 20 predicted proteins | sample OrgsoiDNA_201063_FD_89684 | JGI IMG/M metagenome (GOLD analysis project Ga0105859, IMG submission 89684) | Permafrost soil microbial communities from the Arctic, to analyse light accelerated degradation of dissolved organic matter (DOM) -... | ecosystem: Environmental > Terrestrial > Soil >...
ACGCGAGCGCGTGGCGCTCACGCCAGCGAAAACTGACGAGTTGCTTCGCGAGGCGGTCATGGCGCGCGATGCCCAATCCGTCCGGGCCTTGCTGCAAGAAGGCCCCGAGTGGGCTGCCTGGCAGGACACAGCCCGCAAGAGGCGGCATCCGGCGGGGGCGGCGATCATCAACCGGGACCTCGAATGCGTCAAAGCCTTTGTGGAGCTGACAGACGCGGCCCAGTGGTCCATGGACAGCGATTCGACCATGCTCTCTTTGGCGGTCGAAGCTGACTTCTCGGATGCCTTTCCGGTCCTTTTGGCGGGAGGAGCCCATCCCGCTCGCGGCGGCTTGCTCAACATGTCTGCGTTGTGGCTGGCCGCGCAGGCGGACCAAAACGCGTGGAGGATATCGGATCGGGCCGGGCGGGTGAAGATTGAAGCGGAGGGCTTGTTCGCTCATTTGGCGCGGGCCATTGAAAAGGAGTTGGAGCGGCGCGGATTGCCCGCTGAAGATCGCGCGGGCCGGGCGGCGTGGTGGGCCGAGAACCACGAACCGCCCTCAATGCCGGTTCGAGGCGCGTTCGCCACCCTGGCCAGCGCGGCTGGAGAACAGTGCGGCCGGAAAGTCGACGCGGACATCTCGCAAAACCCCAAATTGATGAAAATGGCGCATGTTATGCGAGGCGACGCGACAGGAGCCGACTGGCTCACGCTTTGCGCGCGCAAATTGGTCGCGCTGGGGGCCGACGTCAACGCGCCATCAGGCAGTTTGGCGCTGATTTTTTCTGCTTACGGATCGAGCCAATCCGAACCCACGCAACCACATGGGATTTCAGTTCCGGTCGAGGCGCCGCATGCGTTGACGCGGCTGCTTGGCGAATGGATCGAAATGGGCGCCCGATGGGAGGCGCTGGGGGAGCCGCCTTCTCCTTCCGGTGAATCCCTGGTCGGCTGCAACGAGGGGAATCGATTCAACAACAAACGGCTGCCGCGGCGCGTGGCCACCTCCGCCGCCGCCGAGAGCTTGAACGCGACGGCCATGGCGGCGATTGAGGCGGTGGGCCACAAGTGGAGCAAGCGCGAGCGCGTGCGCGCGGCGGCCGTCGCCTGGTGCAGCGTGGCGCAGGCCATGTCGGAGCATGGGCCAGATTCCGCGGGATTGAGAGGGGCAAGGGTGGGAGAAATGGTCCGTGTCGCTCAAAAAATAGCGGAAAAATCAAATTTCTGGCCGAATTGGGCGCCAAAAGGGCTCGTGGAGGATTGGTGGCTGTCCGAGCCAAAAGAATGGGACGCCGATCGATGCCGCGCCATGCGCGAGAACGTGGCGTTGATGGAGAGCATGGCGCTCGACCAGCTGCGCCCAGGCGGCGCAGCGGCCGAAGCGGAAAAACGCGCAAAGACAGTGGACAAGAAGCCGGAGGGAGCCGGAGCGCCGGCGGCTTCGAAGAGGTCGCGTCGTTTGTAGCCCTCGGGCGCAGGGCGTGATTCAAAAGGGAGCGGCAAAGGCCCAAAGGAAAAAAACTTCGTTTGCTTTCGACCGCTCCAATCCAAGAATGCTCTTCGTCAGAAAAAAAGAAAAAAAAAGAGAAAAAAGGCAGCGAACAAAAACCGAAAAAAAGCGTAAAATTCAAACACACACCTCTGCCCGCAAACAGCGCCATAAAAAAGGTCCCCTCGCATGAGCATTCTGCCGCAGCCCCACCAAGATTTGCGCGACTGGCGCTCGCGCCGGCCCGCCGACGGCGGCCCCGCTTTGCGCCCATGGGAGGCGGATCGCTTTCTGCGCGACGCGGTCATGCACGGCGACGCCCAGGCGGTCAGGGGGCTTTTGCAAGATTGTCCGGAGTGGGCCGCTTGGCAGGCCACCGCGAGCAGAAAGGAGCATCCGGCCGAAGACGCGGTGTTTCGCGCGGACCTCGAATGCGTCAAGGCCTTCTCTGAGCTGACGGACGCCGCGACATGGACTTTCCAACACGACGCGACGCTGTTGTCGATCGCGGTGGAAAGCAAGTTCACAGAGGCTTTCCCCCCTCTTTTGAGCGGAGGCGCCCATCCGGCGCGGCACGGGCGCTATGAGTTGTGCCCGGTGTGGCTCGCCGCTCACGCGGAAGAGCCCGCGTGGCGCGAAGCGAGCGCCGAAAACCGGCGAAAGATCGAAACCGAAGGCGTTTTTGCGAAGCTGGCGCAAGCCATTGAAGCCGAGTTGATTCGCTTCGGATTGCCGCCCGAGGACAAAGCCGGGCGCGCGGCGTGGTGGAACGCCGACCATGAGCCTGAGGAGGGGCCCGTCCGAGGGCCCTTCGCGCTCCTCGCGGCCGCGTCAGGCGAACAGTGCGGCTGGAAGGTGAACGCGGACGTTGTCGCCAATCCAACCTACCCCGCGGCGAAGGCAATGCGAAACGATGAGACCGGAGCCGATTGGCTTTTGTTTTGCGCGCGCAAACTTGTCGAATTGGGCGCGGAAATCAACGAGCCCGCAGGCAGCCTGTCGCTTGCGATGACCGGATACGCGTGGGCGCAAACGGTGCGTTTGGCGTCGTGGAGGCTGGGCGACTCGGCGGCGACGCCGCCCCCTTTGGCGAAGCTGCTTCGAGGATGGGTGGCATTGGGCGCTCGATGGGACGCTCTGGGCGCGCCGCGGCCTCGTTCGGGCAAAGCGCTCACGGCGTGCGACGAAGGCACGACGCCCCCGTTCGACATTCGTGTCCGATCAAGAAAAACAGCGGCCGTCGCGGCTGCCCAAGGGTTGTCGGCCACGGCGTTGGCCGCGGTTGAAGCCTTGGGCGAATCTCTGGGCCACCGTTGGACTCAGGAAGAGCGCGTGCGCGCCGCGGCCGCGGCGTGGTGCTCGTTGGCGGATTGGATGGTGAATTTGCCCGCCTCGCCCCACCGTCAGCCCGAGCATTTGACGCCCTATTTGGCGATCGCGCAAGGGTTGTCCGAAAAAGCTGATTTTTGGCCCAATTGGGCCCCGAAGGGCGGACTGGATGAGGCGACAAAATGGGAGGCTGGGCATCCACAACAGTGGAGCGCGGAGCAGGCGAGCGCAATCCGCGAAAGCGTGGCGCTCATGGAGAGCCTGGCGTTGGATAGGTTGAGCGCGACTGCGTGTATAGTTCCTGCGATTGCGGGAGGAAATCCTCTTGTGAGCGAAGCTCATGAAGACAACGAAACCTTGATGAAAACGCAAGATGGCTCTTTCAAACCCCGACGCGTTTAGGACGTGAGGCGTGACGAAATGACGGGCGCATCTTACGCCCGCAGAGCCTTCACCGCTCTCTTGCTTGCAGAGTTGGCAGATGAGCGTCGGCTTGGGCAATCAAGCATTGAACTCTTGGCCGTTCACGAATCGCGGGAGGATTCGACCATCCGCTCGGATGGCCTCACGCGAGGCTGCATAATCAAACGTTCGCGCGAGGAATGACAAATTTCAAGAACAGAGATGTGTTCTTGCAAAAAACAACCCAACTCGCCGTCGAGCTTGCTTGTTTTGATTCAAGCCTCGGAAGAAACATCGGTGTTCGAGGGGAGTGGGGGATTTATAGATGCAGTGCGCTGTCGTTGTTTGGTGCTAGCAATGGCGTTCTTATATTTTTGATCGGCTTCTTGCATCCACTCAGGAGACGCGCTCCCACGATAAGCATTACGCCCTATTCCATTGCGGCCAAATCGATTGGAAGACCATTCGAAATAAGTAAATTGATCAAAAACAAATTTGGTGTCTTTCGCCAAATTCATACCTGGATGATCAGTTTTTTTTGCAACCAAATCGTTCGGATAAATTCTATCAAGTTTTTTGCTGGTTCCATAGATGGCAATAACATACGTTTTGGCTTTTTCTCCCGGGATAATTTGCATGATCAACACCGGCCGCAAACAATCATTGCCTTTGCCATCGTCCCAATCGCAATTGCATATCCAGCCAATTTCAGGGACTGGTGGGAGAGAATGTTTGATGGTCATCAAGCATCCTTGTCCGAACCGAATACTGCGGCAAAAACGCAGTCAGGAGCCGCCGCCCAACGCGCATCAAGCTCTTCGTCAGAAAAAAAGCAGTCAGATTCCTCGCTCTCGTCATGCGCAGCCGGCACGTCTGGCGTTTTTTCTTTCCGGAGAGAAACAGGCCCCACCTTCAAATAGCCTTGGTGGAGAAGTAGATTTGGTTTAAGCTGAGAAAAGCAAGCCATAACATGCTCCGGTTGAATATTGTTATCTAATTATCACGGCTGATTTAAAGATCACAAGGCCACCCAACGTGCTATCCGCTAGCCGGCAGGGATAATGCCCCAAAGACAAGAAACGCCCTACGAACGGCATTTGGAATTAAATAAGATATTACTGCCCCAGCGCCTTCATCACGCCCTTCATGTCATTCCCATTGAGTTGGCTCGCGGCGTTGCCAAAGCTCCCGCCTCCGCCCATGCCGCCCAAGGCGCCCATCAGCGACTGCGAGATCATGCAGGAGCCCACGTTGACCACCAGGAGAATCAGCGCGATGGAGACATTTTTGAAGAGAAACGAATTCCAGCCCGGAGCGCTCGTCAACAGTTTGCGCTCGGTGTCGGACGAGGACCACAGGGCCACGCCCGCGCGGCCGAGGGACGAAAAGCACCGGCGCGCGGGGCGGAAAAAACAGATGCCCGAAAGCACCGACATGATGACGCCGCCAAAAGGCGCGCCCGACAAAAGAAACAGCGCGAAAGGCACCCAATCGGCGAGCCGGTTCGGATTGATCAACTCTTCCTTGCGGTCGGCCCACGCCAGGACGCCGAATCCAAGCCCTTTCCAAGCTTGCGGATCCTGCGCGATGGACTGCGCGCGCTCAACCTCCTCGCGTTCGCCCAATTGATCCAAGCCCGCTTGCGCGGCCGCGGCCCAAGCGGCTTGCGGGTCGCCCCAGAAACTTTGCGCGCCAAACGGCGAGCTCGCGGGCGGCGAAAGAGCGCCAGAAAGCGCGCTGGCGCGAGCCGTGGCTTGCGCGTTCGCAGCGAACGCCGTCGATCGGTCGCCCAAGGGCTTGTCCAGCCGCTGCAGCGGCTCGCGGATCAAGGAGCCTTCGGGCGCGCGATAGCCCGTGGGCTCCGCGGCGTTGGCTGATTCGGGCTGGATGCTGCCCGGAGTCGATTCCCCGTCTGTTTCGCGCAAGCGCCCCGCTTCTTCCGAGCCGAGCGGGGGGGATTCTGCCTGTTGCGCGAGAGGTCCTTCCGGTTGGGGCGCCTGGTGGCCCTCCGCATGACGGGACTCGTTATCCAAGGATTGCCGCTCTTCGCGCGCGGCGGGCCCTGGCGGAATGAAATCCAACAACTCAAGCTCCGGCGTCGGAGCGGGGCTTGCGGCGTCCAAAGAGAGCTCGGCGGACTTCGAGGCGGCCGGGGCGGCAGGGGCGGCAGGGCCCAAAGGCCGCGACCCAATCGCCAAAGGCTGCACGACAAAAGCGTCCGCCGCCGAGGGCGCGGCGCTGGCGGTTGGCGCGGCGCTAGGGCTCTTGGGGGCCCGAAGCGCGTCGCTGGCCCGCGGATAGGCTTCGCGCAGTGTCGACACCGCCAAAGACGCCATTTCTTCTTGCGCGGCCAATTGGCTCAGCAACAAAGCCCCGCTGGGCCCGGTTTCGCGCTCGTGCGGGTCTTGGCTCAAAAAGGCGCGGGCCGCTTTGGCGGCGATTTGCGCGCTGATTGCCCCAAATTGAGAGAATGCCCAAGCCAAGGGCGGCGAGCGGTCCGAGATGGCCCCAAGCAGCGCCAGGTTGCCCATGAGTTGGCGAAAGGGCGCGCCGACGGGCAACAACTCTCGGTCCAGGTCCGCGGCCAACGAGAGGCCGGCCTGCGCCAACAGTTTCCAGTCCGGCTCGATCAAGCCGCTTTCGCCCGAAGGCCCTGATGGGCCAGGCTGTCCGCCAGGCCCCGCGAGCTCCTGCAACTGGCGCGTGGCCAGGGAATCGAGCAGATGCGCCGCGGCGAGACGCTGGCCAAGCTTTGCGGGCGCGGCTTTCAGCGGCGGGACGGCTTGCGCGCCTTGCCGACTTTGCTGCTCGGGCGAGCCGGCAGGCTGCGAATCCGCGCGCGGGGCCAAAATGGCGTTCACGGGCATGAGCGCCACGCCAGACACGGCTTCGTTGCGGGCCAGCCAGTCGCGCAAGGCGGCGACCGCCGCCTCGTCTCGCTCGGCCAAAATCGATTGCTCGGATTGCGCGCGCGAACGGGCCGCGAAAGCCGCGGGGCTCGCGGATTGGCCCAAAAGAACGGCCGGATCGATCGCGTGCGAAAGGCCCGCCAATCGAGCGCCCAAAGCCGGAAGCGCGACCAACGCCAATTGCCGATGCGCGCGCGTTTCAAAAAAAGAAGGGAGCGTGTCGTCCGCGAAGGCGCAGGCGTGCGCCACTTGGGCCCACAAAGTCGCGCGAGCCGCATGCGCCGGATCTCGGCCAGGCGCCGCGGACAGCGCCGGCAGAAGGCGGCGGGCCACCGCGCGAAGGGCGGGCGACGAAAGCGGCGTTTGAGGCGTTTGCGGCATGGGAAAGGGCAATTGGTTTTCGGGGCTCGCCGAAAATCCACGAGCGAGAAAGGCCCCGGAGAATAAGTCGCCGAATGCGTTTGCGCAAGTCGTCGAAAGCGGCCGATTTGGCCTTTGGGCATTTGCCAGGGCGCGACGCGGCTCGGAATGTCAAAAAAAGAAAGGGAAAAGAAAAAAGCCGACAAAAAATTGTCGGCTCTTTTCGGCGGAAAAATCGAGGCGAAGAGGGCGTGATCGAATCAGCAGAGGGCGCCGCCAGCGCGCGTTTTGCACGAGCCAGAAGAAGACCAATCGACTCGATTGCCCGAGAGAGCCGGAATCAAGACGAAGGTTTCGCCCTTCAGGCCCGAGGTGGTTTGGGCGGTCGCGGTGATGATGCCTGTGGAGTCGTAAGAGACGCTTTGCGCGTATTTGGTCGAGGGCGAGCAACCGGTGGATGACGCGCCCACGCACGGAAGCGACTGTTGGGAGCTTGCCGCCGCGATAATCGCCGCGTTGGGGGCATAGAACTGGTTGAACGCGGAGACCGGCGTGTCGCCAACCGGATCCGCGTAGCAAGAGCCGCCAACGATGACGCACAGTTTGGTCGAGTCCCCGGGAACAAGAATCACATAAAAGCCTGCATTCACGTTATTTTGAGCGGTGGCGACCAACTGCGCGTCAGTGTAGCTCAAATGATAATAGGAGTTGTATGCCCGCTCAAGCGCCGTCATGGCAGCCAGTTCTGTGGGGCGGTCCGACGCGGTGGCCAAGCTCGGCACAAACAACCCTGTGGGGGTCCCGCCGCCCGTGGAGAGCGAAATGGCGCTGCCCGACACGCAGTCCCCCGTGGAGGCGCACGTGGAAATGGCGGTTTTCGTGGGGGCCGTGGCGACCACGACCTCCGCGAATTTGGACTTCGTCGAGTAGTTGTTGTATGCGGGCAAAGCCACGATCATCAAAATCCCGATGATGGCGACGACCACCATCACCTCGACCAGCGTGAAGGCGTTTGGCTTTTTGGCGGCCGACGGGAAAGCGCGGACAAAATGGGCGCGACGCATGGGTGGGTCTCGGGCAGGGGTGAATGGTGTTTGTAAGCAGGCTGATCTTTAACTATGTCGCAAGCGAGCGGCTGCGCGCAATGCCATCGGTCGAAAAAATACGAAAAACGGACATTTTTTGGCCTGCGATTTATCCCCTCTTGCCGCTGAGCGAAAATCGCGTGGCGCCATGAAACAAAAACCTCCGTCCGCCAATGCAATCCGCCCGCTCGCCTCCGACGCCGCTCGTGTCCTTGCGTGGGCATCAAAAGTGATTTAGCGTCAGGGAGCGCCATAGGATTTGGATACGATCGCGCGCCAAAAATACTGGCCGTTCGAGCCGAGAGCCGCCAACGCTCGCTTTGCGCGGGCAAGGAGAACTTCCATGCACCACTCTCGCGCAATTCCCGAAGCCGACGAATTTGAAGCGCATGCTCGCGGCGCGATGGCCGCGAGCCCCGCCGCGGACCACCAAAAGCTCAACAAGCTGCTCGAACGCCGACGCCAATTTCTGCGTGAAAATTCGGACATGAGCGTCCAAAACGAAGAGGCCGGCGACATGGACAGAATGTCCGGGGATGAGATGAACGCGCGGATGAACCGGTTCCTGCAAGAGGCAGCGTCTCTTTTGGGCGCTGAGAATTTCGAAAAAGTCTTCGGGATTCCGCCCGCGGTCGAAATGAATGTCGCGGATCCCAGCATCGTCGACGCGCAAAACAAGCAAATTCGGGACGAAAACAACACACATGGCTTTGGCATTTGAGCGATGGGAGAAACGGCCAGAAAGGCGCCGTTCTCAGCAGGCCATGGCCAATGGCCGGCTCACCGATCAGGCAATGTTGATTTTGGCGCGTTTCGCAGCGCAATGCCCGCGCTGAGAACCCAGCGCGATCCAGCCTCTATTGTGGACACTGAATGCGGGCACAAGTCCGAGCGAAAGATGAAAAGCCTCTGCCCCCACTGGCGAGCGTCTTTGGGGCTGGGCGGCTCGCAATGAAAAAGGCCCCCTGATTTTGCCGCCCACAGAACGAGATTGAGCCGCCAGTGGCGACGGCCAGGCGTTGGGTCCGAGTGCGGGCGGATCGCGCTGCCCGTCGGATAGCGCAGAATCCACAAGTCCGCATGCAGAAGCTTCGAAAGCCACTGCGGGCACAAGGACAATTTCAAGTATCCGCCTTTTTGGCGGCCTTCGGACCATCTGAGAAACATTCCGAGCTCCTGAGCGTGAACGGCGCGTGCGTTTTCGCCTGGCGCAATGATGCTCCCAGTCCGGAGGAAAATCAAGGAAAACGTGTTCGAGCCAGGCGAATGCCTCCATGGCCTCAGTCGTTGGAGCGAATCCGGAGCTTTTGCTCCAGTTCGTCGATTTGCAGCTGTTGCCGGGCGACTTGTTTGGCCAGGGCGGCAAGCGCAGGGGCGTCGTCGGGCGCGCCAGGGTGGGTTGCTCCATTGGCTTCTTCATTGAGGGGCAGGCCATACGCGCTGAACTCTCTGGCGTCCGCTGGCTCGGAGAAGATCGGGACAGCGGCAGAGGCGTTGGAGGGAGCGGGTTCATCCGGTGTTTGCGGGCTGGCGGGAGGCGTGTCTTCCGCCGGGTCCAAAAACCCCGTCGCGATCGCGCCAAAAGGCAGGGCGCCAGCATTCGGCGCATCCAAGGGCGTTTCTTTGCGCAGAATGAGCCGCGCGGGGTTGCCCACGACCGTGGCGCCGGCGGGCACCGCTTTGACGACCACGGCGTTGGAGCCGATTTTAGCGTTCCGGCCCACGGTGAAGCCGCCGAGAAGCTTGGCGCCCGAACCCACGATCACGCCATTTTCCAGAGTCGGATGGCGCTTTGAACCGGGGACAAGAGAAGTGCCGCCCAAAGTGGCGCCGTGATAAAGCGTGCAATCGTCGCCCACAACGGCGGTCTCGCCAATCACCACGCCCATTCCGTGGTCGATGAAGACGCGCCGGCCGATGATCGCCGCCGGGTGAATTTCGATGCCCGTGAACATTCGATTGAAATTCGCCATGTATCGAGCGAGCCAAAATTGTTTCTTGCGCCACATGGCGTGCGCCATCCGGTGCATCATGATGGCTTGGAGCCCTGGGTAGCAGGTCGCCACTTCCCAAGCGCTGCGAGCGGCCGGGTCTCGGGCGCGGATGGCTGCGATGTCATCGAGAAAATCGCGAAAAAAGGCGAGCATGGGGCACCGGGAAGAAAGGGTCAAAAAAAGGAGCAATAGAAGAACGCCCCTTTTTGCCGCAAAACGAAGCGAACCGCAAGGAGCGGTGAATTTGCGCAATTTCAGAAACATCCGCAAAGCGGCGGCAACCGCTATTTTGCGAAGAAGCCTTGCGCGCGAAAAAACAAGGGCGACGCGTTTCGAGCGAAAAGAGAGGGCCTCCGCGTCAAAGCGCCTGCCGATACATGTATTCGCGCGACCAGGGAAGCGTCTGCGCGCTGCGGCCCGCTTTGCGGCAGACGATTTGATAAATTGAAATTTCATCGTTTTCGAACGCATAGGCGCAGCCGGCGAGATACACGCGCCATATTCTGAATTTCTCGTCATCGACCATCTGTTTCGCCTGTTCCGCGCGAGCCTCGAAATTTTCAGCCCAAATGTCGAGCGTGCGCGCGTAATGGCGGCGCAAGCTCTCCACGTCAACCGCCTCGAGGCCTCCTTGCTGCAACGCCTGCAGCGCGAATCCAATGTGCGGCAGCTCCCCGTCAGGGAACACGTATCGGTCTATGAATTCGCCGCCGCCGGAGAGCGCGTTTCCATTGTCGAAGTCTGTGGAGGTGATGCCGTGATTCATGGCGATGCCATCATCGGCCAGCAATTCCCGCACTTTTCCAAAATACGCAGGCAGGTTCTTGCGGCCCACATGCTCGAACATTCCAACGCTGGTGATTCGGTCGAATTGGCCTTGGACGTCTCGATAGTCTTGCAAGCGAATCTCGATTCGATCCTCCAATCCCGCTTCTTTGACGCGTTGGGTGGCCAAATCGCGCTGGTTTTGCGAAAGCGTCACGCCCACGCATTGAGCGCCGAATTTTTGGGCCGCGCGAATCACCAAGGCGCCCCACCCGCAACCAATGTCGAGCAGCCGTTGGTTCGGCTGCAACTGAATTTTGGTGAGAATGTGATCTATTTTTTTGAGTTGCGCCGTCGCGAGGTCTTCGTCTCCGTTTTCGAAGTAGGCGCAGGAATAAACCATATTTTCGTCAAGCCACAGCCGGTAGAAGTCGTTGGAGACGTCATAATGGTATTGAATGGCTTTTTTGTCCGTTGCTTTCGTGTGGTTGAAATAGCGGCGCGCGCGGGCCATCGCGCCCGCTTTCGAGACCGTGTTTTTCGCGAGGCCGTAGCCGATGCGGACAACGTCCGTCAGTTTGCCCTCAATGTCGATTTTCCCTTTGACGTAGGCCTCGCCAAGGTTGTCGAGGCTGGGCTCAAACAGGTAGGGCAACGCGGACGCGCTTTTGGCGATCAGCGTCACCGATGGCGTCGAAAACTGCCCGAAATCGTGTTGCTGGCCGTCCCACAGGACAAGGCGCGCCGGCAAATTGGCTTGATCGCGGACCGCCTTGGCCCACTGCGTGAGTTTTTTCTCCCAAAACATGGTCGCCTCCTGTTGAGTTTAATAGATAAACAAACCAGCGGGCGCGCTCCTGGTCAGGGGCAGGCCGAAGGACAACCTACCTCGGCGCGGGAGCAACGACGCGGCAGGCCCGTCAAACGGGCGCGGGGGCCCGACAAACGAAGCGCCCTGCGAGCCACAAGGAAAAAAGCGGGCTACGTCAGCCCACCCTCATGGCATTTCGTTTTTTTTAATTCATGGCGCGACCAATCTCGTCTTGAAAGACGAGGCTGGAGCCCGGTGATTATGAATAACGAGCAAGCGTCGATCCTCGAAAGGCGAAAAGGAAAAAATGCGTCGGTTAGACCTCTTCGGCGTCCCAGCCGCCGTGCTCGCGCACATGCACCATTTTGGACAATTGCTTGTTCACCCAGCCGATTGGGTCCTTCACCATGTCGTCGCGCGCGCTGATGCCCGGAATGACCAAGTCGGTCGGGCGAGCTTGCAGGCTGTCCGCCATGACGCGAGCGCGCTCGGTGGCGTCGGCGCAGTAATCGCCAAAGCCCCACATGCCGCCAAAGCCCATGGTCTTTTCCGCGTAGCCGTAAAGCAAGCAGCGCACGAAGCCCGGATTGCACAGCATGTAGCACGCCTCCGACACCATCAACGGCGTGGTTTCGACGCGAACCATCACGTTCGCGTGATCCTTCCCGTGCGCGTCCAGGTCCGTGAACACCCACAATTCGACCGGGCGAATGGCGGTGAGCGCCATGACAAGGGCCAACACGGCCGACCCGCGCGCTTGCAGGTCTTTGGCGTCAATGACGGCCGAGCTCGTCGGGTCGTAAAACACGCGAACCGGCGTTGACTCCTCTTCCGGGGTCGAAAGCATGCGCATGCACTCGATTTCGCCGGCGAGGGCCTCAGGCACGATCGGGAACGCTCCATACACTTGCGGCTGCCACTGCGGGCGCGGGATTTCGATTTCCGCGTTGATTTTTTCCAGCATCGCCTCGGCCGCCGCCACAAAGCGGTCGTCGCCCGTGTTGCACATTTTAAGCAACGCCGAGCGCGAGTCCCCGCCCCACCAGCTCGGGTCTGCGCCGTGGCCGGCTTTGAGCGACGTGCAGGCGTCGGCGAACGCCGAGCACGAGTCGAACTTGGCCGTCAGCACCTTGCGGCCGCGGATGTTGTTCTTGGTGGTTTCGATTTTGCCTTGCATTGCGCGCTCCTTGTGTGGGTGGCTGGGCGGCGTCTTCGTTTGCGGCCCGTGTTTCGCCTGGAATGATTCAATTATACCCCGTTGCGATTCAGGGAGGGGCAAGCCTTCTCGACAAGGCGCCTTTTTCGCGCCGTTTTGAGCGCAAAAACAACAGCGTCTTTGTTGATTTTCGTGGTACGATTTGATCGCGGGGAAATGGTGGCCAAACTAGCCGGCAGGCCTTCAAAATCCATGAATTCGTCCGTCCCGCAGCACTGGCGACGAAAGATGGCCCCAATTTGCGTGTTTTTGGGCTCGCGCCGCTTCTCAAAAGCGTCGTTGGCTCTGAAAACAACCCCATTTCACCGTGTTTTGCCGCGGCCGGGAATTTTGGCGAAAAACGCCGTTTCCCTCCCCCACTCAAGGAGTCTCAAAATGAACAACGCTGTCGCCCTGATCAAACGCCATCCGGTTCCGTCCACCATCGTGGGCGTGGTCGGCGTCCTGTTCGTCTTCACCCATATGTTCACGCTGCTGGTTTTGGGCGCGGTCGGCGTCGGCGCCTATGCCTTGGTAAAAAAGATGCGAATTCGCTTCTGATGCAAGATTTCGGTGGACTGGGCCACCGTTCTGGGCCGCACTCGATCCGCATTGGGGTTTTTGAGGCTTGGCTTCGGGCGTCCTCTTGGCCAAGAAGTGTCCATTTTGGGCTCGATTTTTGTTTTTGGACGAACTCCATCCAGGCGCCACAATGCGGCCCGTGGCGCTCGTGGATTTGACAAACCCTCACGCCCAAATTTTTTGGGCAAAAATGGGCAAACCCCAGGATTGTCCGCCTTAATTTCAATGACATCATACGACTCGAAAAAAGACAAAAAGAGCTCCTCGCCCAGCGCGCTGCGCGAGCGGGATTTGTCGCGGGCGTTGGAAACCATAGAAAAAAAAGAAGCGGACGCAAAAAGGGAAAACGCGCGACTAGAAGCTCGTCGCAAGAAAAACGCCAAAACCAACGAGCGCGAGGCGAAAAAGCTCGCCAAACTGAAAGCTCGGGAAGCCGCCGATCGCGCGAACGCTGTTTTTGCCCAAGAGCGGCAGGATGCTTCGGCTCAGGACGGCGCGAACCAACAAAAAGGGGCCGCAAAAAAAGTTCAATCCAAACTGGCCCTGCCATTCTCCCGCTTGGCGCAAGGGGCGCGCGTTGTTGAGCGACTGTTGGGCGCCGGATTCGTCTTTTTCGTCTTGGGCCTCGCGGCGGTGCCGGGCTTGGTCGAGCGCGCATTGGACAAAGCCTTGGGCTGGGCCTGGATTCACTGGCGAGCGACTATTTTCGCATGCTGCTTCACCTTGGCGGTGGGGGTTTTTGGCGGAACGTTTGGCAAAGTCGCCTCTCAGGATTGGATCGCGGTGGACACGCAACGGCTGACCGCGCAATTCGCGCCGGAAAAACATCCGCTGCCAGGCGATGTTTCAGGTGAAAGCTTCGCAAGCGGGCTGTCCGGGAGGCCTGTTTCCTCCCGCGATATCTGGTATCGGATGAGCGTCAGGCGAAATGCAGCCCTGGGCAAGCCCATTTTCTTTGTTCGCCAAACGAGCGTCGCCCAGGGGGACTTCGACGAGTTCAATGAGAAAAATTCGGAGGAGATCGAGCGATGCGTCAAAGAAAACGCCTGCGCTCGCGTTTCCATGTCGGTCATGCCGCAGTGGCGCTGGCTGTTCGCTCAGAAGGGCCCGGAGATGCCTGTCGCTTGGGGCGCGCAAGCTCAACAAACCGTCGACCAAATGCGCGGGTTTGGCGACGATAGTCCCCTGCTCATTTTTTGGATCGCGCAGGCCGTGGCTTTCATAAGCAGCTTGTTTTTGGGCAGCCGTTTCTTCGTTTTCAGGGGGCAAGCGCCAATCGCCGCGGTGGCTAGAAAAAAAGCATTGAGGCCGTTGGTGGGCGTGAGCGCAAGCTTGGCGTTTCTCTTTGGCGCGGCGGGTTTTGGCGTCATTATCGCGACTTCGGCGACCAATCGCGCGGGGGACAGTCTCTATTTGTCGCCTCCCTTGGCTCAAACACGGTTGATTGAGCAGGGGAAAATGAGCGAGAAAAACGCTTTGTGGCAGGTGGCGGATACGGGCATTGAATTTTATGGCGCGGAAAAAAGCGGCGCCGAAACATTGAAGGCTTGCGAGGAGAAAAATCTTTGCGTTCGATGGGTTGGGTCCACATGGGGCGAACGCCTGTGGCATGCGGTGGGCGGCCCGGGCCGTGAAATCAGCGCCGAAAAGCGCATGGGCGTGAAATGGGCGCGAGAAACCGTGATCGCGGAAAAAAGACAAGAACGTTATGTTTTCAGCGCGCTTTGCTCAGCGTTTTTGATTTTTCTGGTCAGTGGTTTGACTTTGAGCGTGATGGCGATCGGCGCGGCCGATCGTTTTGTCGCCGCGTGGGAGAAGAAAATCGCGGCAGCCGCGGATTTGGCTTTGGCGCAGCGCGAAGAGGGCGAGCTCGCCGCTTTGAGCGAAGAGCTGGCCGCCCACGGCGGCAAGCGGCCCGCGAAAAGGCTATGACGCAGCCGAGTCAAAAAGGTCAAAAATGGCGCTTCTAAACGCTCGATGAGGCTGCCGCAGGTTCCCAGAAAAAAGGAAATCGCGGGAGCGGCCGCAAGCAAACCCGCAAACAACCACCGCGACGATCAGCACAAAGCGCCGCCCGCGCGCGTCTTGCAGGTCCCCGACGCCAGCCAATCGACTCGGCCGCCTGAGTAGGAAGGAACCAACACAAAGGTCTCGGATTTGAGCCCCGAAGTCGCTTGCGCGGTCGCGGTGATGACGCCGCTCGCGTCGTTGCTGACGCTGGCGACATATTTGGTCGCGGGCGAGCAGCCGGAGCCTGTGCCCACACACGGGGGCACGATCGTGGGCGCGGCCGTCCCCGAGACATACGGGTCGTTATTGGCGTAAGCGTTGGTCACGGCGTTGGTGGCCACAGCGCCCACATAATCGCTGCCCGGATGCGCAGGATCCTTCATGCACACTTTTCCGGCAAACCCTGAGCACGCGCCCACCCAATCGCCAATCGCGAGAAAGCTCGCCATGTTGGCCTGCGCGTTCGCGGCGCCCGTCGCGGGATCTTGGCCCGCGGTGGTGTAGGCCGCATAAAGGAATCCATAAATCGCCGCTGTTGATGAGTTGTCGGCGCCTTTTGTGGTCGCCAAGACATTCGCGGGAGTCGGAGAGCCTGCAGACGAAGGCCCTGTGGTGAAAACAATTCCGCTGGAGCCCACGCAGTCGCCGGAGATCGCGCACGTCGAAATGAACGTCTTCACGGGCGCTGTGGCCAACACCGCTTCCGAGAATTTGGATTTGAGCGAGTAGTTGTTGTAGGCCGGAAGAGCGACCACGGCTAAAACGCCAATGATGGCGACCACGACCATGAGCTCAACCAGGGTGAAACCACGCGAAAAGCGGCGATGAAGGATGTTGGAAAAATGCATGACAAATCGTATATAAAATGAGGCGCGCAGCCTTAACTTGATCAGATCGCGCGTCAAACCTCGGCATTTAGGGCGGAGAGAAGTTCACCGAGAGGGAAAAATGCCAGGAAAAGGCGAAGCCTCCGAATACCACTGACACGGATTTTTGCAGGCTATAGAGCTTTCAATTTACTGTCTACGCCGCTCGGCGGGCGTTTAAACGCGGAGGAGAGCGAAAAAACATAAAAAACCGTTCATGGCCCGAACGGTGGGGGGCAGAAAATCCGAGACAACCTTCGCGGAAGGAACAAAAAAGACGAACGGCAGCCCATATTTGGCGCATTTTGGCGCTCTGTTCCGCTCCAAAACAAAAGAGCCCCACGAGAGGCTCTTTTGCGTTTTTCAGGCGTTTGTCTTTGGGCGCGGCGAGCCGCGGTCAACAAAGAGCGCCGCCTGCGCGCGTTTTGCAGGTTCCCGATGTCGCCCAGTCGACGCGGCCGCCGGAAAGAGATGGGATCAGTTGGTAGGTTTCGCCTTGCAGGCCCGAGCTTGTTTGGGCCGCGGCGGTGATGACGCCAGAAGAATCCGCTGAAGCCCAAGAGACATACTTGGTCGAGGGCGAGCAGCCGGCGGCGGTCCCCACGCAAGGAGCGCCGGCTGGCGTCGTCCCGCTGGGAGCCATAGCCAACGAAATGGCGTTGCCCGACACGCAATCGCCATCAACCGCGCAAGTCGAGACGAAAGTCTTCAAGGGCGCGGTGGACAAAACGACTTCCGAGAACTTGGACTTCAAGGTGTAGTTGTTGTAGGTCGGCAAGGCGATCGCGGCCAGAATCCAAACGATGGCGATCACGACCAGCATTTCAACAAGGGTGAAGCCCGCCACGCGGCCGCGCGCGAGGGAAAGGGGCCGCGCGGTCAGAACGACCCGTGGGGCGAGGGCGGCGAAGCCCGACGACACGGGCGGTGAAACGACTGCGGGGTGGAGCGAAGAAGCGCGGGGCAAAACAGGGGCAAAGGAAAAAGCGGGGGAATGCATCGAGCGGGTCCTCAAATTCAGGAGACGGGCAAAAAGAAAAGGGCCTCGGAGGGGCCACAAATCGAGCGCGTCGCGAAAAGGGGCCGCGTCGCTCTCGACTCATATTCCCGCAAAAACGATTGGCTTTCCACGTCCGCCGACACCGGCGCGCCGAGAGGAAGATTTCAGGGAATGAGCGGAGTCGATTTTGCTTGGGCGCAAGACGCGCGAAAGCAAATCGGAAAAAACGAATAAAAAACGGCCCCAAACGCTTACGCGCCAATGGCGCCGCGAGGCGGCGAGAGAGGCCTGCGCTCAGTTCAAAGCCGGGAGCGAGAGGGGCGCGTGGCTGGCGTGAGGGGGGCGGTCACCACCGCCGGCCAATCTGCGTTTGCGCGCAGATTTTGCGACTCCACCGCTTCGCGAAGGGCGCAAGACTCGGCGAGCGCGTCGCGTCGGCCGGAAAGTCGGGGGATGAGGGCGGGAGGAATGCTGCCCGATGACGCGGTTTTGGTGATGTCGAGAATCAAGGTTGTGAGTTGATCGGCGTTGGCCAACGGAGCCACGGCCTCAATTTCACGCCACCGGGTTTGTTTCGCCAAAGCGCGCAGGGCGGTGTTTTGTTGCCCGGGCTTGGCCATGCCCCAAGTCCGCTCAAAAAGAGCGGCCCAGCGTTGAGCGCGCCCATGGTCTGTCGGATGCAGGGCCAGGGCGGCGAAAGCGAGCAAAGACAAAGCGGTTTGCCCTTTGTGATTGACCACGCCCAGAGGGGAAATGGGCAGCAAGAGGGCGAAACTCTCAGGGCATGCGCCCACGCTTTTCATCAAGGGCGTGTTGCCGTCTGCGTCGAGAATTTTAGCGCGCGATTTGCTCGCGATCAGGGCCACGCAATCGACGCTTTGGGGTTGATGGGCGCGGGCGGCCAAATGGAGAGCGGAGCCTGAGAAATGGACGGATCGGTCGGGGTTGGCGAAAGGCAAAAGAAACCGCGCGCATTCAGGGTTGGCTTCGCGCATCGCCAAATCAAAGGCGTTCAGCGTGTTGCGCAACAAGTCGTTTTTCGCGCCTTGCGCCAAAAGTTCCTGAACAACGCTCGCGCCGCCGTTGCTGGCCGCAAACATCAGCGCGCTGAATCCGATGGTGTCGACGGCGTTCAAATCGGCGCCGTTTTTCAGCGCGGAAATGGTTTTTTCCAGATTTCCGATCCGCGCCGCGGAGAACAAATCGTCGGTGGCGCGCGTGAATTGGGGGTTGGCTGGCATGGAGGGCGTAAAAAACAACGGATTGGAGCGCGGAGGCTGGACGGAAATGAGGGCCGCGAGAAAAAAAGAGCGGGTCGAAATGAGAGAGGCGACGCCGGGAGCCTCCCTTTCAGTCTACCCGCGCGGCAGCCCAAACACAATGCAAACGCAACGGGGCGGAATGGGCGGCCGTAGCCCTCAGCCTTTTCGAAGTTCGGCCGGTGAAAAACGCGCCCAAAGAAGCCTCAATCAGCAGAGGGCGCCGCCCGCGCGCGTCTTGCAGGTGCCGGAGGCGGACCAATCGACGCGGCCCGAGGAATAGGAGGGGATCAACACATAGGTCTCCGCCTTCAAGCCAGAAGTGGTCTGCGCCGTGGCGGTGATGACGCCGGACGGGTCATAGGAGACGCTCGCGGCGTATTTGGTGGGCGGCGAGCAGCCGGCGCCTCCCACGCAAGGAAGGTTGGCCGGCGTGTAGACCGTGGCGGTCGTCGTGCTTTGCCCATAAAGGGCGGTGTAATAGGGGTTGGCCGCCGAATTCATGTAGGAGTTGACCGTGGTCCACGGGATGGCCGCGAAGCTGCCCGAACAGTTCGAGGGCTGGTTGATGAACGCAAGGCACGCCGAACCGCCATGGTCGCCCACAAAATTCACGCCTGTCACATCGCCGGGCAGATTTGCCGCGCTTGCATACGCGTTGGCCGCCGTCTGGCCCTGAGCCAAATACGCGGCGTAGGCATAAGCGAAAATAGCAGCGGTGTTGATGTTGTTTGAATTGGCGTAGCTTGCGGGAGTGATCGTTGCGGTCGAACCAGGGACCGTCGTGGTCGCCGTGCCGCCCAAAGCGATCACCCCTCCGGAAATGCAGTCGCCCGTGCCGGCGCACGTGGCGATGGCGGTTTTCGTGGGGGCCGTGGCAAGCACGACCTCCGAAAATTTGGATTTCGTCGAATAGTTGTTATAGGCGGGCATCGCCACAATCATCAGAATGCCAATGATGGCGACCACCACCATCAACTCGACCAAAGTGAAGGCGCGGAACCGGCGCCGAGGGGGGTGGAAACGGGCAAACAAGATGGACACTCCGTTCGGGAAAACAGGCAAAGAGCAGGCTCGCAGAAGAACACAAAACCAATGGGCCCGCAAACCCGATGGTCGGAGATTTCAAAACGTATGAAACGTATCGCCGGAATCGGGACCGAGGCGCCTCCGAGCGTCAAAAAGAAACCCTGCGCGAGGCGGGGCAGGCGAATTCGCCAGGGCCGGGCGGGCCGAAAAGCCAGGAATGGCAAAGGCCTCTCTCGATGGCGTCATCACCCGCTCAACACAAAGAGCCGCCCGCGCGCGCCTTGCAAGTGCCTGAAACAGACCAGGTCAAAACACCGCCGGAGAACGTCGGGGTCAGCACATAGGTTTCGCCTTCCAAGCCGCCGCTGGTTTGGGCGACCGCGGTGATGACTCCGGAGGAGTCCGCCGAGGCCGAGAAGACTCGATCGGTCGGAGGCGAGCATTCAGGGCGTGAAGCGCCCACGCAAGGAGCGCGGGCCAAAGGGCGCGAAGCGTCGGAATCCGCGTCCCCCCGGGGGCGAAACCGGGCGACAAGGCCCACGGGGGCGCTGACCGCCGCCCACTCGCCGCTTTCGGTGAGAATTCGCGCGCATTCTCCGTTGGTCATCAAGACGCACAAGCGCCCAGGCGAGTTCGGATCGGGCCCTGGCGCCCACTGTTTGTCGCGGGCCGTCCAATCCAACGCGGCGCTGGCCGCGGCGGCGTCCAAAAAAGGAGCGCCTTGGGCGGAGTATCCGCCCGTGGTCGCGAGGAACGCCAACGCCAAATAATACATTTCTTCTTGCGTGGGGCTGAACTCCGCGGGGGGCGGCGAATGGGCGTTTTGGCTTGTTTGGGAGTCGCCGCTCAAATCGATCACGTCTCCCGAGCTGCATTCGCTCGAGAGGGCGCACGCAGAAATAAAGGCTTTGATCGGGGCGGCCGCTTCGATGACCGGCTCAAACTGATGGCTAAAATCCGCTGAGCGATGCCTCGGAATTTGAAAAAGCGCGACCATGATCACCGCCGCCACGCCGAACAACGTCCAAAATGGGTGGATTCTGGGCTCATCGGATCGAGTGGCGGAGACATTCATGGCGAGAGCGAGAAAAGAGGCGAGCGAGGCCGCGCGGGAAACAAAAGTTGTTTTTCGTATGTTTGCGTATGTATTAACGCGCTTTTTTCGCTCTGCGGCAAGCCCTGCCGTCCGAGTTTGGAGGGCGATGGGGCAGGACGGAGAGCCACGGCGCATTTGGACGCTGAATTCAGACCGAAACCACAAAAATAGGCGGCGTCCACCAACCGAAGCCGGGCAAGGGAAAAGAAAACGCCCCAAAAGGGGCGTCAAAAAAGCACGTTGAGGAGAGCGCGCCCAGGATTCCCGCCCCAGAGACGGGCGATCGGGCATCAGCGCGAGATCGACATCCACTGCGTGTCGGTCATGCCCTTGCGCACGCAGGTTTCGAGCGCCTCTTCCCACGAAAGGCCGGCTTCGATCAATTTCGCGCCGTGCAAGCTCGCGCGCGGGCTGATGATCACCTTCAAACCCTTGGTCGCGGCATTGGCGCGCAAACGCTGCACTTCGCGAACCCATTGCGCGTTCGGCGTGATCGCGGCTTCCAGCTTTTCGTCGATCGGCCAGGTCAGCGAGGCGAAACGGTCGACGAAGGCCGCGTCTTGCTTGTTTCG
>Ga0105859_1000282_pt1 | contig 18571 bp, 19 predicted proteins | sample OrgsoiDNA_201063_FD_89684 | JGI IMG/M metagenome (GOLD analysis project Ga0105859, IMG submission 89684) | Permafrost soil microbial communities from the Arctic, to analyse light accelerated degradation of dissolved organic matter (DOM) -... | ecosystem: Environmental > Terrestrial > Soil >...
GCCTTCGCGGTGGCCCAGAAGGCCCTTTTCAATCGTTTCGGCGAGGCCCTGATGGCTTGCGGCCCGTTTGCGCTGAACGAAGACGGCGAAATGTCCGCCGCCCAACGCCAGAGCATCGCGGACTTTTTGTCCTGAGAGCGCTGAATGCGGACCCAACAGCACATTGACGCCGATTTGCTCGCATGCATTGAGCATGGCGATCTGGACGGCGTGCGCGAGCTTGTGGGGCGGGCCACCAACCTGGTGAATCCGCCTGGCGTCCGCCGCGACACCGCGTTGATTTGGGCCGCGGCGCACGCGCAGGCGAAATTGGTTCGGTTTCTTCTGCCCCTTTCGCGCTGGGACGATGTCTCTTCTCTGGAAGAGAATGACTCCATGGACTGGGCGGTGAATCTGCGCGCTTCCATTGAGGGCGCCGCTTTATTTCGCGAGGAAAGCGGCGCGGATTCTCGCCGCGCCGTCGGGGCTTTGAATTGGTCCCTTTTTCACGGAGAGATCGACTCCGTGAACGCCATTCTCGAACACATCCCAGACGGCCATTTTCATCGCCCTGAACACGCGAGAGCCGCTGTTGAGCTGCTGTGGGCGGCCGTGGCCGACTCCCTCAACGCGAAGCCCGAGTGCCTGCGGGCTATTTTGGGGTTGATCGATTTCAAAAACGCGCCGGTGGACGTGAATTTGGCTTTTCGGGAGATCGCGCGCGCTCAACGCCCCGACCTTTTGCTTATTCTCTTGCCGCACGCCGATCTGCGGGCGTGTTCGCGGCATGGCGCCACCGCCCTGATGCTGGCTTGCGGCCTCCGTTTTGAGGACACGCAGGATTCTGGACACTGCGCCCAAATTTTGGTCGACGCCGGCTGTGATCTGGACGCCAAGGATCACACGGGGCAGAATGCCGCCCAGTATGCCGTTGCTTTCGGTGGATCTTATGCCGGCGTGCAGGAGAAGAACATGCCCGCGCTGGATGTTTTGGGGGTGGAAGTCTTGAAGCGCGCGCGAGAGCAGCGGATCGATGGGCTCCAAGCGTTGCGCCGCTATGGCATTCGGCCGAACTTATCCGCCCTTGACGCCCCAGCGACAAAGACCGCCTTGCCCAGAACTTGCGCTTGGCTAGAGGCCGCCGCCTTGGAACTCGCGGCTGATCAAGCCGTTCAAGCCGCCAAAAAATCCGCAGTCGATGCGCTTCCTGGCTCAGCCATTGACCGCGCAACGGCCGCCGATACTCGGACGAGACGTCTGTGAGCGACCTTGTTCACAAAGGTATGACGGTGAGGCTGTCCAGGTCGAACCTTCGAGTTGACCCCCTTCAATAGCCAAATCCATCGGACTTTTACCTGCATCCGGCTTGATTGTTTGGCCCGGATGTCGGCACCCTTTCTCTCTTCAAATTCGTCGCGCTCGACGCATTGGCGCAGGCGTGGTTGACGTCACGACCGCCTCGTTCTCCCAAGCCATGCTTACTTCTAGAAAGGGCGTTTGGCACGAGAGGCGATGACCCGCCGCCGAGGCCTAAATCTCAACCGGTGTGACATAAATTATGACCCCTCCCATAATTGACTTTCTTATGAATTTGCCTTCGGGGAGATTGGGTTCGTGATAATACCCCTATTTGTTAAAACGGATCAATGCAAAGCACCTGATGCGTTTTGAAAAATTTTTGGTCTCTTGTTGCTACGGTTGCTCCCTCGAAGAGCGCTATGGTTGCGATTCTCAAATCATTAAGGCCATGAGCTGATTTTTGAAAAACCTTTTTCGGATTTGATGCCCCTCCAATATTTAGATGATCAACATAGCATCCAGGTTTTGGTGCGAAAAGGTTTCCAACGCAAACACCAAAATTTTTCGCGGAGTGGAAATTTGGGCACAGAATTCTATCTTTAAAATCATTAATGAAATTAACGAATTTATCCTCCACCAAATTCGCTTCGGCAAGACGGTTTAAATTTTTTAAGTGCTGAATTCCAAAATAAATTTCTTCGACAACCACCGAAGTGAAAAAAATATCGGTGCTATCAACGCTGTCAAACCACCTGTCCACATTCTCATTTCTTTTTCCTGCATCGGCGACTATTGCGCAAAAAACGTTGTTGTCAAGAATTATTTTTGCCATTTCCGCTCCCGGTTTTTTATTCTTTATCTTGAAACAAAATTGACAACCCCAATTCTTTTATCGCTTTTTTAAACAAAACGCGTGGGTATTCTCGACCGGTTCTATTAATCATAACTTTTGAAAATGATATTGCAAATTCTATTTGATCAAATGTCAAGGAAGGGAACTCGTAAGAAATATCTTTTATGCCGAACCCGGCATCATTAAGAGTTGATATTCTAAATATTTCTATGTCTTTTTCAGCATCTTTAATCAACGGATTTGAATTTGGTCCGCGGACTCTCGACACAAGTTCTTTTGCCTTCTCAACTGACACTGCGGAATCCTTTCGCAAGAAAGTTTTGATGTTTTTTTCTTCAACCAAAAATTCTTTCCCGGCAAAAAGAAATGGAATATTGTTGCCATCCAACAATTGGATGTCTCGTTCCCTAAAATGCCCTTTCTGTCTCATTAAACTATCTGCCTCTACGACGATAGGAAGCAAAAATAAGCCACGCAACGGGGCGCTTTGTTCATAAACCGCTCCTTGAATATTATTAAAAATGACAGCTCTAGTTGGCTTTTTTTTCTCCAGCGCACGTTCTTCTCTCACGCGGCCCTCTATTTCCGATGGCGATACCGAAATCCCGAACGGACTACCTAAAATATAAGAAATTTCGTTAATTGTAAGAGCAATTGACACAATCCACCTCATCAAAATTTTTTCTATATAATAACAAACGACGCACAATAACAAGATGGCTTTTTTTTTGTTGATAACAATCTGACGGAAGGGGCTGCTTCCCCGAATCTATCCTCAGATCACTATTTCCACTTGCGTATCCGATCCCCTGAACGCCTCAAAGGCGCAATCGCCCCTTGGCGCGGCCGGCTGTGGCACTTTCTGGCCCCAGCTCCGGTTTGTCTGCCAGAACCGTTTTCCTTTCTTCCGCCACGGCCGCCAGCGCTTGCGCCTCCAACCGCGCTTGCAACATAGGGAACGCTTCTGCTCCGTGCTTGGCCACCGCGGCTTGCGCCTCGTCCAATGGCGCGGATTTTTCAAATGCAAGGCGACATGCTTCTTTTTTTTTCGTCTCGGGGGCACCAGCTCCGCCTTTAATTCCTCCGCCTTTAATCATGACGAAATTGACGCGCGCCAAAAAATCAAACACCGAATTTCCGTGCCTGTCGCGTTTTTTCCAATCAATGTCTTTCAGAGCCATGCATAAACAAGTGTCCGCCGAATGACGAGCGACCGCCATCGCCACAGTCCATCCATCTTTCGCAACGGGCTTGACTTCCGACTTGTCCAGCAAAAACTTTGCGATTGCGCCTTGATTGAGCGCAATGGCCGAAAATAATGGCGTGTAGCCGTCTTTGTCGCGCAAGCTCATATCTGCGAACGGCGTTAAAACCTTCACGCAATCGAGCCGGCCTTTCTCGACGGCGTCATGCAGGGCGGTCTTTCCGCTCCTGGGCGCCGCCGACAAATCACTTATTGGCGCCAAAAATTCGAGCACGGCGACCGCGCCGCCCGCAACGGCCTCATGCAGCGCGGTCGCGCCCTTGCCGCCGGAGCCCTTCGCGGGGGCTTTCGCGTTCACGTCGCAACGCTCGGCCAAGGCCGTCACGCACTCCAAATGGCCGCCCGCGGCCGCCACCATCAACGCCGTGCGGTCCTTCGCGTCGCGCGCCTCGACATTGCACCACTTCATGAGCAAGCGGACGGCCTCGGTGTCGCCTTTGGCGGCCGCGGCGATCAGGGGCGTCTGTTTCTTTTCATTGCGCGTCGCCATTCGCGAGCGCCCCTGCGCGGCCCACTGCTCCACCGCGGCCGCCAATTCGCGTTGGCCGCCCTTTTCCACCGCCCGCCAAATTGCGGCCGCGTTCCTTCTCGACTCCTGCCAAGCCCGTTCTTGCGCCACGGCCTCCTCCGCGGTTTGGCGGTTCTCCGTTTGCGCGCCGTCCACGCCTTTGTGGCGACGAGCCGGAGCCGGGTTTGAACGCCAAGCGGGCGAAAAGCGACGAGTAGAGGCTAGGGCCATGATTTTTTCCTCACAACCGCGCGCGCGTGGGCAATCGGCGCGAATTTTGCGCCGTCTTGCCCGCAGCCACGCTTTCATCGCCCTCATTGCGGCCGCCATCTTCTAACGTCGGCCCCGCGACCGTTGCGGACAAGTCTTCAGCTTCAAGCTTTGCGGCCCAGCGCGGCATCGCTTCGGCTCCCAACACAGCGAATATCGCCTCAGCGCGCTCGCGCGGCGCGGTTTCAGCCAGCAAATCGAGCATCACGGATCGCGGCGCCGTCATTTTTGTCATTTCCGCCTCGTCGAACGCCGTCCGCCCCTCCTTGTTTCTTTGGCTCGCATCACTGTGCGGCAGAAGGGCCTCGACATTTTTTTCGCGACCACCAGACGCCGCGCGCATCAGCGCGGAGTCGCCGTCATTATTTTGGGCCAGCGCGTCGCTCAGGGGCAGCAGCCGTCTCACCGACTGATCAAGCCCTTCTTGCGCCGCGGCCATCAGCGCGGTTTCACCCCTTTTGTTCGCGGCCTTGGCGTCGCTCAACGGGAGCAACAGCGTCAACAAATTGTCGTCTTCATGACCCGCGGCCAAAATCAGAGCGGTGTCGCCGTCAAAGTCTGGTTTTTTGGGGTCGCAGAGAGGCAGCAACAACTCCACGATTGCCGTGTGGCCTTTTCCTGCCGCCGTCATGAATGCGGCTTGGATGGCGTCAGGATCGCTTTTTGGCAGAAGAATCCTCACGCAATCTATGGCCCAACCGGAACCCGTGGCGGCCGCCAAAACGATCGCGCTCATGCCGTTGCAATCGACGGCCTTCGCGTCGCTCATCGGCAACAACAGCTTCACCGCGTCGAAGTTTCCGCGCACAGCGCAATGCATCAACGCGGTTTTCCCGTCCTTTCCCGCAGCAAGCGGATCGCTCTCGGGCAACAAATCCAACACCATGGCGTCGCGCCCTCTCTCGGCCGCCATGATCAAAGCGCTAACTCCTTCTTGATCCACAGCCTTCGCGTCGCTGACGGGCAGCAACGCTCGCGTCGCTTCCTCATTTCCGAAACGGATCGCCGTCATCAACGGAGTGCGCCCCAGACCTGACTTCTCGGCGATTTCCGCGACATTGACCCGATCGCTTTGGGCGGTTTCAATCAACCATAGGAGGGGTTTCAGCGCCTTTTTTCGCGTGGCCACCACCAACGCGAACTCGGTGAGTTTCAGCCCGGCCTCTTTTTGAATCAACGAGTTTGCTTTGACTTTCGGCCTGATCGCGGCCAATGCGGCGTCGTCGTCAAACATGATGGCGCGCAAGGCCCTGGATCGCCATTCCGCGCCATTTCCCGCAGCCCTTTCAGCGCGCGCTGATTTGTCTTCTGTTTTTGGTGGTTTGGACATGATTGAGGAAGGCGAAACCCTGAACGTGGATTGAGTGGAGCATTGATTCGGCGGCCCCCAAGAGGCCTGGGCTCGCGCGAATTTCCCATTGTTTCACGATTTCAGCCCGAATTCCATTGAATTTAGTCCTCATGCGCGCGCAGGGCAAATGAAGGCCGTGAATGAACCTTCGCCTTCGCGCCACGCAGCCCTCAGGTTGCGGGAGAGAGGGCGTCAGGCTTGGAAACGGCGATTGAGGCGGAAATCATGGCTCGGCCCTCACAAGCGCGCATGCGCGCTTGATCGCCGCGAATCTTGCGGCATGGCTCCCGCGGCCATGGCCCCGCCGACTTTTTGAAAGTTCGGAGGATTTGGCCCGGTCGCGTTGACCACCACCGCGGCCAGCTCGTCCGCTTCAAGCTTTGCGGCCCACCACGGCATTTTTTTCGCCCCGCCTTTTTCGAAAGCCTGAGCCACCACATCCTCCGGCCCCGTTTCCGCGAGCAAATCCAGGGTTTTCCAGAGATTCTCATCGTCTTCGGCGTTATGGAGCCACGCTTCCTCAAACGCCGTTCGTCCCGCGTTCGTTTTTGCTCGCGTGTCGCTGAATGGCAACAACGCCTCCACAACCTCTGCGCTTAGCCAATAAGCAGCCCACGTCAAGGCGGTGTCCCCTTGGTCGTTTTTCGCCAGAGCGTCGCTTTTCGCAAGCAGCTCGCGAAAAGTCTCAAGGCTCAGAGTCGTTGTGGCGTGCATGAGCGCTGTGCTTTGCGAGGCACCGCGCTGTTTTGCGTCGCAAAATTTCAGCATTTCCGACACAATGGCGCTTTCTTGGCGCTTCACGGCCCAAATCAACGCAGAGTCGCCGTTGTTATCGACCTGATTGACGGCGCTGACGGGCAGCAATGCCTCCACGATGGCCTTGTTGCCGCGGGCCACCGCCTCCATCAACGCCGTCCAACCCGGATCATTGGCGCTTGCGCTGGCGATATTTGAGACATCTGCGTTGTCCTGGACCGCCTTTTCGATCAGCCATTTCACGGCGTCCAACGACTTCGATCGAACAGCGAACATCAGGGCGGGTTCCGCGTCTTTCGCCCCGGACGCCAAGCTGATCGCCGAGTCGATCAAGCAATGAGCTGTGATTGCCGGCCGCAGCCGCGCCAACGCCGCCGTGTCATCACGAGCGATCGCCATTCTCGCATCGAGTCGCCACGCCCGCGCGGATTCCTCCATGTTCACCGGGCGCGGTGTTTTCACTTCTTGTTCATTTGGGCGCGAATCAGGCATGAAAAAATGGCATGCGAAAAGAGGGAAAGGAGGGAAAGCGATTCGAGGTCGCCCCCAATGAATCCAAAATGAGATGAAACCGCAATCGCCTCGCAGAGATCGACACGGCTCGCCGGACTCGCGCCAACCAACGGCTCGTTCTCTCAAGCCTATTGTCGCACAATTTCGGCCGCTGCCTTCTCTTTCGCGGTTCTGCGACACACCATCCTGAGCGTCTACATGCGCCGCGCGGGACGCGGAGCCAAATCGTCATTCGCGGGGGTCTCGCCTTGCGGGGGAAGAGCCTCGACCATGGCCTGGCGCAGGTTTTCAGCTTCTTCTTGTGCCAAAAAACGAGCCAATCTTGGGAAATCCGCCATTTTCATCTCGCCCGCAGCAATCGCCTCTCGGACTTCGCCCCGCAGCTCTTCGCCCTTTGGGTGGACGATCACGGTGTCCAGCACTTCGGGCTCGCCTCTCCTTTGCGCGGAAACCCAGGCGGTTTTCCGGTCCCGCGCCAGCAGGGGAAGGTGATCCAACAACCCCTCCACGGCCGCCAACAACCCGCGACTGACCGCCAGGCTCAAAGCGCTGTTGCCCACGCCGTCCCGATCCTCGGGATTGAACCTTTCCGCCAGGCGCCCCCATCGTTCGCGATCGAGATTCAGCTGCCGCCCCTGCGCCACCAGCATCATGAGCCCTGTGGCTCCGCTTGGTCCTTTTTGCGTTATGTCCGCGAAGGGCAAAAGCAATTCGACCATTTCCAAACTTCCGCTCCCGCAGGCGTGCAGGAACGGAGACGTGTCGGCCGCCGCTTCTTTTTGGTTGGCGCTCGCGCCGTGGCTCAACAGCCACCGGGCCGCGTCGAGCCTTTTCCACAGTACCGCCAGCCACAAAGCGCTTCCGCTTTTCAACGGATGGCGCGCATGGATCAACATAGGATGTTTCCTGGCCAGTTTTTCAAGCGTGGCTTCATCGCCTCCCTCAGCGGCTGAAAACCAGACGCCCAGGGTTTCTCCTGGCGCGTCACAAACCCGCTCCACGACTCCCCCAATGAGCTCCCCTCGCTGTTTTTTCATGTCGATGCGCCGCTCCTGAATCCGCTGCGTGATTGATTTTCCAATTGGCCAATTCGTCGATTGATAAGGCTGTCGAGTCTGCCATGCTCTCATGCTCTGCTTGCGGTTTTGTCATTCTCTCACGCCTGCTTGCGCCATGCAATTATTTCCGCGTTTGGTCGCCGGCTGCCTGACAGACATTGCTGTTGCCTGCGGGCGTCCCTCGTGGGAGAATAGAGCCCTCTGACCGCCGTCCGCGGCCCTCCCGCTTGCCACTGCCCCAAACACCCCGCCCATGCCTTTGACATCGCCCCCACGACCAAACCCGCTCGACGACGAAAACGCGCCAGCCACGGGTTGCGGCTCTGTCGAATTTTCTGCGGCTTCCGTTTTTTCAACCATTGAGGAGTTCGCCGCCGCAGTGCGCTCGCTGACGCGGAAAGAGCCTTCGGGGGACGAAGGCGTCCACTGGATTTTGGACCACCCTTGGGCCCGCGAAATGCTCGGGCTGCTCAGCCTTGAAGAGCAAGGGGATCTTTTCCTTGCGTTGGCGGATTCCGTCGCCCATGATGAAGAACTCTTGTTGGCCGTGGGCAAAACGGCCATGGAAACAGGCCTGAGCCCGGCTGCTCTGATTTTGGATCCAAAGTTCGGCTCTCAGTCCGATCGGATATCTCCGCTGATGTGGGCGATTGTGAGAGGCGAATTTTTGCTCGCAGATCTGTTGGAGCCTTTGTCCGACAAGGATTTCGTGTCCGAAGACGGCTGGACCGCCGCCCTTTTTCAATGCTACAACGACCCGCTGGACCTTGCGCGGCTTGCGCGACTTGCCGAAAACGCGCCTCAACCTGGATCGCAAGACTTGCTGTTGAATCTCATGGGCTGTCACCGCACCCTGGAAGCCATTGACGCCGTGATCGGCCGCTCTGACGTGTTCGCACAAGGCGATGACGGCGAGTCTGCCCTGGCGCTCCTGTGCATGCACGGCGCTCCGGAGCCCGCCATCCGCCGCCTCGCCGTCGAAATGACGAAGCTCGACCCTGAGCGAGCCCGGGTGTTGTTCGAGTCCGCTTGCGAAGATTTCCTCGCTTCGTCCCGGCAGCGTTTTTTGGATGGACATCCCACGGGCTACGCCGACCGCGCTTATGGGTTTGACCTGGGTTGCTCCATGGGGCTTCTGGACGAAGAATCCCAAGAGGCTCTTTGGGCTCACGCCCAAGAAATTGGCGCTGAAATGCCCCGTTTGAAAGCCATCCGAGAAGCGGCGGAGCTGAATTTAGCGGTGAACGCCCGCTCCCGCCAGAAGACGGGTGCGCGCCTTCCGGACACGACAGCCGACGAATTTTCGGCGGGATCGCCGACCCGCCATCGCGCCCAACGCCTATGAGATGCGCCGTTCAATCGCAAAACATCGAACGGTGGCCAAACTGCTCGCGCGCGACCGCCTCTCGTGAGAGAATAAACGAAATGAACGAAAGTGCTGCGAAACTGGTTTTTCTGAACTTCAGCCCCCACGGGTTGCCCATCGAACGCCAGTATTTAACCAAAAATTGAAACGTTTATTCGTTCGATTTCAAATAAAACGTTTTGTCGGAATAAGAAAAAATGGATCGAATCAGTGAAGCGGATTTCAATTGGTTGGCGCTTGCTCTCGCCGGCGAAGTTGAGCGAACGCGAGACTCTGTCCAACATTGGCTGAGCGAGTCGGCCCGATATTACTTCGCAAACTGGAAAAATCAGACCAATCCGCGGCACGAGCCGCTCGCCGAAACAAGACTCCGCGAGCTTTTGTCCCGACCCAAAATCTCCGCCGAAGCATATGTCCGCGCATTGCTGGCTTGCGGAGCTGATCCGCGGATTCCCAACAAGGACGGGGCGACGGCTCTGATGCTGGCCGTTGAGCGCGGCGATATCGATGTCATTCACCTTTTGCTGCCATTGAGCGAGCCCAAAGCTCAACATGCGCGCACCAAGCTGACCGCGCTTTTCGAGGCGGTCGTCGCCGGCGACGCAGAAGTCGTGGCTCTTTTGCTGCCGCATAGCGACGCCAACGCGCGAGACAACTCGGGCCGAAACGCCTTGATGCAGACCTATCAGAATCGCGCCAAAATGACTGAGTTGCTGCTTCAGGCCACCGATCCTCTCGCCACCGACAACGAGGGCCTGACTGCCCTGGCATGGGCCGCGCGCATGAGCGACGCGGCGAGCATCCGCATGCTCTTGCCGGTCAGCGACCGATCCACCATGGACAATGCGGGCCAAACCCCGCTCATTTGGGCGGTGCGCGCCGTCGCTCCCGAATGCGTCGCGCTTTTGATTCCTCATTGCGACTTGAACGCCAAAACGCAAACGCCGCTTGAGACTTTCACTGGATCGCCCAACAACGCGAAAGGCCCGAAGCTGACTGAATGGCGCGACGCTTTCGGCCTTGCGGCGCTCACGAAGGCCTGGAGCTGCGCGGATCTGTTGGCTCCGATGGTGGAGGTTTCGCGTGTTCAGGCAGCGGTCGCTGGCGCCCCGAAGGGCCACATGCCGGTCTCGCGCGCCCTCATTGAGCGCCATGAATTGGCTCAGGCCATCGCGCCTTTTTCGCTGGGTCGGTCTGACTTGACGACAGGCAACGCGACTGGCGGGTTGGCCGATGACTTCTGCTCCACGGCGCCAGGGCACGCTGCGGACAAAAAAACACCGCATCGGCTTTGATGGCTGCGTCGCCGCAAAGCCAAAATGTTGATTTTTTCTTTTTGGGCCGAACACGGCCGTTCAACCGGCAAAATCCAAACGCTGCCTGATGCGCTCGCGCCGTCATTGTTCTCGTGAGAGAATGACTTTGTCGCAATTGCGGCGCACAACGCAATCCAAGCTGATGCGCCAGCGCCGAAAGAGCCCTTTTTTGGATTTGGCCGATCGCCATTATTTAACCAAAAATTGAAATGTTTAATCGCCCCGTTTGAGCCACCAACGCCCTTTCCGGAATCCAAAAAAAATGGATCGCATCACAGCAAAAGATTTCAACTGGGTTGCGCGCGCCCTGGCTGGCCAGGTCGACAACACACGAGGCGCAACCCAGTATTGGCTGGATTTGCCACACCGCTTTTCGGCTGCGCCCCTTCGCGAATCGGACGCAAAAAAGAATCTTCGGCAAATTTTGGCGCAGAAAAACATTGACCCGCTCATCTATGTTCGCGCGTTGTTGGCCTGCGGAGCGGACCCGTTGATTCCTGGCGACGATGGCGCGACGGCCCTCATGCTTGCCGCTCACAGCGGGCACCTTGACGTCATTCGGCTCTTGCTTCCCCTCAGCGCCCCCTTGGCTCAAAACGAGCGCAAGCAAACGGCGCTCTTTTTGGCGGCGAGCGAAGGGCATGCCGAAGCGGTGGCTTTGTTGTTGCCGCACAGCGACGCCAACGCGCGAGACGATTCGGGCCGAAACGCCTTGATGCGTACGTATCGAAATCGCGCTGAAATGACCAAGCTCCTGCTTCCCGCCACCGATCCGCTCGCCGTCGATGACGAGGGACTGACCGCTCTGGCATGGGCCGCGCGGCTGGGCGACGCGGCAAGCGTTCAGATGCTCTTGCCCGTCAGCGATCCCGCGACGGCAGACCACGCCGGCCAAACGCCGCTCATTTGGGCGGTGCGGGCTGTCTCGCCCGGATGCGTTGCGCTTTTGGCGCCACATTGCGACGTGAACGCCAAAACCCAGACTTCGCTTGAAACTTTCTTGGGATCGCCCATCAACGCGAAAGGCCCGAAGCTGGCGGAATGGCGCGACGCTTTCGGCCTTGCGGCGCTCACAAAGGCCTGGAATTGCGCTGATTTGCTGGCGCCGCGGGTGGATATGGCGCGCGTTCGGGAAGCGGTGGTTGGCGCCCCGGATGGCTATCTGCTGGCCTCGCGCGCCCTCATTGAGCGCCATGAATTGGCGCAGGCGATCGCGCCTTTGGGGACGCGCCTGAATGAGTCTGCGACGGACAACAACACGGAGCCTTTGGATGGCGCCGCCCAATCGATGGCCCTGGGGCGCTCCACGGACAAAAAAAAACCGCACAGGCTTTGATGGCGCGTTTTTCGAAAAGCGTTAAAGCGTCGCAAAACAACCATGGGGCCTAGCCATTTTCCCCGCCGGTTGCCCCTGCGATGGCAACCAATCGCCAAAACCAATCGCCAAAAAAGAAAATAAACCAAACGGTTAAATCAGAAAATCGATTTTTGCTCAGGCAAAATCTGGAAATCGACCTGGGAGATCAGCCAAACTTTTTCCTTGCCCTCTTTCAAGAAGAGCCTTTTCACGGCCTCTTGCTCGTGCTTTTCTCGTGGATCGAATTTTTTGCGGCGCCCCGGTTGTCGGCATTGACGTCGTCGATCTGCGTCATGGCGCTTTAGGTGGCCTGCGGCCGCCCGTGGCTTTTTGTGTCTCTCGTTGGGCAGCGATGCCGGCCGCGGGCTTTTCAGCGTCCGATTCGACCCTTTCTGCGTTGGCGGCAACTCCCTGTGGCTCTTTTCCTGCTCCGCTCAACGCGGGAGCGGGAGCCAATTCCAACGCGATAGGCTGCCACGCGTGAGTCGCCCATGGGTGCGTCTCTTCCGGTCCGCGCGGCTTGAACCCGAGCGCCGCGAAAAAGGGTTCAATCTCCGCTCGCCCCTCCGAGCACGGAAGCATTTCGAGCAGTCTTCGCGCTTGGGGCTGGGTCGCCCGCACAATTTCGCGAACTTGCTCCAAAGCCTCGCGCGCAAAGCCCTTCCCGCGCTCCTTTGGCGCGATGCCGTGCCACCGCAGATGCACGTTTTCCGGGTCCTTTTCCGTGAAGAAGAAACCCGTCATGCCGACGACGCGCAGCGCGCGTGAGCGTTCCTCAACGTCCAAAATCAGAAAAATCGGCCCGTTGTCTCGCTCGGGGCGCAGCGCCATGAGCGCGAGCTCCTTGCGCGTGGAGTCTTCGGCCAGCGTTTGAAGGTTTTTGTCGCTCCATATTGCGCTCAATTGCGGGAATCTATCGAAAACGTCTTCCATTCCCGGCTTCAGCTGGCTCAATCGAATCATTTTTTCTCCATCGCGCGTTTGGCCGCCGGCGCTTGCCGGCCGACCCAGAGCGATCGGTTCTTGGCTGCGCCCGGTGATTCATTCTCCTCCATCGCCGCCCTCTTGGCAACGCTTTGCGGCGCCGGACCCCCGAGGCCTCGGGGCTCGCCGAGACTCCATTCAACCGCCAGAGCATGACTGCGCCCGGGGCCGTCATCCTTTTGTTCTTTTGAACTCTTATCCCCTCTTGCCGAGGGAGCCGTGCCTGCGCGCAGCCGCGCTTAGCCCTGCACGGCGCTCAAAGCCGTGTGGCGGCGCGTTTGGCGGCGCGTGGCGCCGCGTCATCGGCCAATGAGGCGGCGCTCGCCGCGACTTTCAGCTCCATTTGCTCTCGCTCCGCCACGAGGCGTCCGACCACCTGCTCGAGATCGCCCTCTTTGCCCAGGTCGAAAATGTCCTTGCCGCGAAGAGTCCGCGCGCTCAAATCGGTGACAGGAATCAGCATCCGCCCGCATTCAAATTCCTCTGGCGTGTCGCCCAAAGAAAACATGAGGGCGTTCCAGCCGTCGAAGTCTTGCGCATTCGGGTCGCTCAGCGGCAATAGGGCTTCCACGCCCCATGCATTCCCTTCGGCCGCCGCGATCATCAATGGCGTCAGATTGTCGTCGGAGGCGTGCCGGCGCTCCCGAGCGTCAAAGTGCGGCAGCAGCGCATCGAGAATGTCTCGCGTTCCGATGCGGGCCGCCAGGAGAAAGGCATTGTCGCCGCCCTCCGCGATTGCCGCCAGATCCGTCTGCGGCAACAGCAGCCGGACGCAGTCGAGCCCGAACTCTCGATCGCTCGCGGCAATGGCGTGCATGAGGGCATTCCATCCGTCGAGATCTTGCTCGCTCGCGTTCGATCGCTCTAGCAAGGCTTTCGCGGTGTCGAGCCGCTGGCCTTTAACCGCGCGGATCAGTGGGGTGCATCCTTTTCCATCCCTAGCGGTGGCGTCAAAAAATGGCAAAATCTCTTCAACGCACGCCCTTTCTGAGATCTCCGCGGCCGCCATCAAAAGCGTTTCTCCCGATTGGGCGGTTTTCAAGAAATCGATTTCGGCGAACAGGCGGTCACGCGCGGCAAAATCCTGTTGCGAAAACGCCAGCAAAAGGGCCACGAACTCATGCCGAGCCGGAGCGCGCTTGCCGTCGCCGTCGGGAAAAATGAAAAATTTTGATTCCGCCATGAGAGGCTCTCCGGGAACGCCGGCTCACGCGGCTCAGAACACCATTTTGCCACGTGAACGCGCGCGGCGCCAGCGACACCGGATATCCAAATCGATCATTTCTTATCGAACGGCCAGCAGGTCGAGTGTGGCTCGAATCCGGGCCCGCTTCAATTCGCTCCAGAGTCATCTCGACTATTTCTGTATTATCGTTCTCCGGGAGGTGTGAACTTGGGAGGGGGCGGTTTGAGGCCTCGTCTCTGATTCGGTTTCACAAATGCGCATGCGAGCCCAACGCTGTTGGGTCTTGCCGCTTAACAGCAAAATCTCAAATGGCGCCTAAACAGCCCCCAAACCGCTCGCGCGAACTCTCCGCTCGTGAGAAACTGAACGCCGGCGGGTCAAATGGGTTGTGTTTGTCCGTCCCATGTCTCACGGATTGCCCATCTAACACGAGCATTTAACCAAAAATTGAAACGTTTATTTGTTCGCACGAAAATCAAACGCCTTGTCGGAATAGAAAAAATGGATCGAATCAGTGGAGCGGATTTCAATTGGCTGGCGCTCGCTCTCGCCGGAGACGTCGGGCAGACGCGAGAGGCCGCGCAATATTGGCTGGACGAACCGCGCCAGTATTGGACCAATCCGCCGGCCGAGTCCGAAGCTGAACAACACCTCCGTCATCTTTTGGCCCAAACAGAGACACCCGCGGAGGCATATGTTCGCGCATTGCTCGCTTGCGGAGCCGATCCGCGAATCCCCAACGAGGACGGAGCCACAGCCCTGATGCTTGCCGCTGAGCGCGACGATCTCGGTGTCATTGATCTATTGTTGCCGTTGAGCGACCCCAAAGCTCAACATGCGCGCAGCAAGCAGACCGCCCTTTTTAGGGCGGCAGAGCGTGGATCTGCGGAAGCGATCGCCTTGTTGTTGCCGCACAGTGACGCCAACGCGCAAGACGGCTCGGGCCGCAACGCCCTAATGCGGACTTATCGAAATCGCGCCGAAATGACCGAACTGTTGCTTCCGGCCACGGACCCGCTCGCCACAGACAACGAAGGCCTGACGGCCCTGGCATGGGCCGCGCGCCTGAGCGACGCGGCGAGCATTCGCATGCTTTTGCCGGTCAGCGACCCAGCGACGATGGACAACGCGGGCCAAACGCCGCTCATTTGGGCTGTGCGCGCCGTGGCGCCCGAATGCGTGGCCCTTTTGATTACGCATTGCGATCTGAACGCGAAAACGCAGGCGCCGCTTGAAACCTTCACCGGCTCCCCCATCAACGCGAAAGGCCCGAAACTGGAGGAGTGGCGCGACGCTTTTGGCCTGGCCGTTCTCACGAAGGCTTGGAACTGCGCTGACCTGCTGGCCCCGCTGGTGGAGTTTTCGCGTGTTCAGGCAGCAGTCGCTGGCGCGCCAGATGGCTACATGCTCGTCTCGCGCGCGCTGATTGAGCGGAATGAATTGGCGAAGGCCATCGCGCCTTTTGGAGCAGGCCTGTCGAGCGCGACAGCTGGCAGCCCGGCCAGCCGGTTGGCCGACGACGCTCGCGCCACGGCGCCAGAGCACTTGACGTCGAAAAAGACGCTGCATCGACTCTGATGGGTCGCGTCGCCACGCCGACCCACTTTGAACATCTCTTTTGGCCCGAGCCTGCTGTTCAACCGTCGGCATCCAAACACGGCCTGATGCGCCGTTGACCCACGAGACATCTCGTCCTCGTTTTGCTTTTTCGCCGGGGGCCTCAGATTCTCTTGATCGCCCGACGCGCTGCCTCTTCTCGGGCGCCATCGCGGCCTTCGCCCTCTTGGCCCACGCCACACTGGCCATGGCTCACCAAGGCAATTTGGGCGCGTTCGACGTCTTTCGCGCAGGCATTTTCTGGGTGGCGTCCTTCCCTGGCCACACCGGACTGCTGATTCTGGCGACGTGGAGCTTTTCCAAATCCCCGCTGCGCTGCGCGGGCCGCTAAATCCTGATGATTTTCATGGGTCTGGCCACGCTGTATTTCGGCTCGACCGCGAGCATCGAGCCCCTGCAAAGGATCGGCGGCACGCTCTCTGGTCTGCCTGCTGTCCAAGCCGTGGGACCTACCAAAAACGACCATTGTCGCTTGGTTCGGCCTTGTCCTCTTCACCCGCGCGGCTCTGTTCTTGCTGATGCACGAAGTCGGCCAACACCCGGCGCAATGGGCGGCCTGGCTCCTGTTCTGAGGCCGTGGCCGTGGCCGGCGCCCGCCTCGATTCTTTGGGCTTGGGCGCTGGATCGGAGGCGAGGCCGACAAGCAGCAGGAGCGGAAAATCCGCCCCTTTTTTTTGCAGCGGCGCCGCGGCGTTTTCTTTTTTCGCCGCTCACCACTCACCATCGCTGTTCGCCGCGCGCGGTTTTTTTCGGCTTTTCCTACAATGCCTTTGGTTTTCTCTTTTGGCTGACGCCCGAATCGGCCGCGCCCCCGGCCGCTGCCCGCATTTCTTTTTGGATTTGTCTCGCCTCCCACTCGGCGAATCGCCTCTCCCATCTTGGCATGCCGCCGCGAGGGGCGGCGCGGAACGCCTCTTCCGCCTCCTCGACGCTCACGTATCCCTCCGCGGACAAAAAATCGGCGATATCCCAATGCCGTTGCCGTCCTCTCACGGACGCATCCAGCGCGCCTTTTGCGCTTTGCTTTTGCTCGGCGGAGCGCTCGGGCGAGCCGCCCTCGCTCGAAGGTTCGCTTGCGGCCTTTCGCTTTGCTTTGAGTCGTGGGTTTTCATCCCAATCGACCGCGGGCTTGGGCCCCAAGAACAATTTGACGACGGACAAATGCCCATTTTGAGCCGCTATCCACGCCGCGGTCTTGGGAAGCTTGCCGCCTTCACCAGTCGCTTTCGAAACGGCGACGCTAGCGTCTGAGCTGGGGATTAGCACGGCGGCGGATTGGGCGTCGCCTAGTTCGGCCGCGAGCATCAACGCCGTGCGCCCCTCTTGGTTGGACGCGTTCGCATCGCTGACGCCCAACAGCTCCTCCACGATCTGCGGCGCGCGCCGGCGAACCGCGAACATCAAGGCGGTCTCGCCCTTTTTGTTGGCCGCTCGCGTGTTGGAAACCTGCAGCAACAGCCGCGCGCACTCGTCGCGGCCGTAGCCCACGGCGATCATCAGCGCCGTGTTGCCCTCACCGTCTTGGGCGTCGGCGTCCGCGCCCGGATCGGCCAGCAAGGCTTTCACGCTCTCCACGCGGCCGAACGTCACCGCCAACGCCAATGCCGGCGCTCCTGCCGTTGTCCTGGTTTTCGCTAGCCCAGGCGCTCTCGCCAGGCTCGCTTGAATCGCTGCCGCGTCCCCTTGCCGAATGGCTTCCAAAAAACACTGCTCATCCTGCGAGATCTCGATTTTTTGCTCAGGTGGTCTTTTTTTGCGCATGGCAGCGACGTTCCTTTTTTTCGGTGCAACGAACAGTTTTATTTTATCGCGGCGCGCGCAAAACGCAAACCCGCGCCCCACTCAGGGTAAAATCGCGCAGGTGGCCAAAACCCGATCGCGTGTTAAAATCAAAGCGGATTTCGATTTTCGCTCCATTTTCTTTGGCTTTTTCAACCCACCCCGATTGTTCCCATGCCCTCCTTGGCCTCAACATCTCCGACAACAAAATCGCCGCAGAGCGACGCGTTCGAACGGGCCCGCGAAGCGGTTTTGCATCGGAGCGGGCGCGGTTTGAGAAAAATCCTGGCCCGATCGCCAGAAGTCGCCCGCGAGCGCTCGCCCGTTGGCGGGCAAACGCTGCTGATCTCGGCCGCCTGCCTGGGGCTGCACAAAGCGGTGAAGGCTTTGTTGCCGCTTTGCGACGCCCAATCTTGCGACGCCACGGGGCACAACGCATTGATGTTCGCGGCGACGAGCCAGGTCGTGCCGGGGGCTGATCTGTGCATGAATCTTTTGCTTCCCCTTAGCGACTTGTCGGCCGCCAACGCTCGGGGGCGCACGGTTTTTCATTTGGCCGCCGTCCGCATGGATGGTGGCAAGACAGTCCGCCAGCTGATCGCCGCGGGCGCGAATCCTGTCGCGAGAGATCAAGAACACCAGGCGACGCCTTTGATGCTGGCGGCGGCCCATGACAACGTGGATGGCGTCCGCGCGTTGTTGGGCGTCGGCGCCCCCGACGCTCAAGACAAGGACGGCTGGACCGCGTCGATGTGGGCGATCGCCAGAGGATTGAGGTCCGACAACGGTCTGGCCTGCGCGCGGCTTCTGCTTCCGCGCACCGACATCAATCTGCGAAACAACGACGGCGAAGATATTTTCCAGTTCGTTGAGAGTTGGCTGGGGCAAAAGGGCTTTTTGCTCCTCGATTTTTTGGCCGCAAAAATCGAAAGCCGAGCAATCGCGCAAATGCTTGGCGAAGACCCAGCGACCCGGCCCAATCCGGACTCCGCGCCGCCGGGCCCTGACGCGACGTCGACGCCCGCGCGCGGACCGATGCGCCTTTGACTCGCCAATCCCCCCGCCATGCCAAAACAAACGCCGTCGCTCCTGTCGACCTCGCCGGCGTCGTCGCC
>Ga0105859_1000283_pt1 | contig 18504 bp, 15 predicted proteins | sample OrgsoiDNA_201063_FD_89684 | JGI IMG/M metagenome (GOLD analysis project Ga0105859, IMG submission 89684) | Permafrost soil microbial communities from the Arctic, to analyse light accelerated degradation of dissolved organic matter (DOM) -... | ecosystem: Environmental > Terrestrial > Soil >...
AAAAGGCTCATCCCCTTGTCCAATCTTTCGCAAACGACCGCCGCCGGCCACAGCGCCTTGCATTTCGCGGCGTTCTCCGGGCAGGAAAATTGCGCTCGATTGCTGCTGGCGGCTTGCCCCTCGCTGATTGACCAACCGATGAACGCCGTGGACACCACGGCCCTAGAATTCGTTTGGAAGCAGCCTGGGCGCGACGAAGGCCGAAAAATGACGCCCTTTCTGGCCGAGCGATCCTCTGATGAAACGTTGGGGAGATTTTTAGCGCATGCCGCGCGCGACGACTCCCCCGAATGGGCCGCGATCGAGGCGCTCGCGCTTCAGCGCGAAATAGCTCGGGCGACTCCGAACAACGCCTTGGCGGCTCTTCGCCGCGCTCCGATTTCGCTCTGACGCGCGTTCCGACACAGCCGATTCTCGGGCCTCGAAAACAAAAAGCAATTGTTTTCGATCAGCCGCCCACGGGGCTTCCGCCATTCGGATGCAGCACTTGGCCGGACATATAACTAGAGTCCTGCGTCGCCAAAAACACATAGCTGGGAGCGACCTCGTTGGGCTGCCCTGGGCGGCCAAGCGGAGTGCTCTTTCCAAATTTATCAACCTGCTCATCAGTGAAGGTCGACGGAATCAAAGGCGTCCAAATGGGGCCGGGGGCCACCGCGTTGACCAAAATGCCCTTGTCAGCCAAATGCTGCGCCAATGCGCGCGTGAAAGAGACGATGGCGCCCTTGGTGGCTGAGTAGTCCAACAGCAAAGGGTTTCCCTCATAAGCGGTGACGGAGGCCGTGTTGATGATCCGCGCGCCGGGCTTCAAATGGGGCAAAACGGCCTGCGTCAAATGAAACATTCCGAACACATTGGTGCGAAACGTTTTTTCAAGCTGGGTGCACGAAACATCCGCAAGGCTTTTTTGAGGATGCTGCTCGCCCGCGTTGTTGACCAAAATGTCGATTTTCCCAAAAGCCGAGAGCGTGGACGCCACAAGGGATTGAGCCACCGCCTCGTCGCCAATGTCGCCCGCGAAGGCTTGCGCCTCTCCGCTGATTTGGCGAATCAAGCGCAAGGTCTCCTCGGCGTCCTCTTTTTCGTTCAAGTAAGCCACCACGACCTTTGCCCCCTCCTGAGCGAAAGCCTGCGCCACGGCGCGCCCGATGCCGCTGTCCGCGCCGGTCACGATCGCCACTTTCCCTTTCAATCGGTTGCTGCCGACGTTGCGCGGAGCGGTTTGCGGCGGCGGGTTCATCGGGGCCTGGCGGCCAGGTTGTTGATCTTGATGTTGGTTTTTGGGCATGAAAATAGTTTCGTGAAAAAGTTCGCCGTCAGACATGAATGGCTCCTGTGAATGGATGAAGAGGGCCTCTGGGAAACCCTTGGCCGAAGAGGCCGAAAAAGGAAAAAGACACGCCCGTTTTGGGCGCGGAAAAGGCGGAGGTCGTCCTTCGACGAGGAGAACGCCGAAGAACAAAAAAGCGGTTTGATCATGGCGGCATTTCGGCTGCGCAGGGTTCAAAACAGCGCTCGAAGCGCCCGCTCCCCATAGCGGCGCATGAAGGCCTTCGGGGCCGCCAGTCAATTCAGCACTTTCCGCCGCCATCGATGCCCGACCCGGTGCGCCAGACGCGCTTGCCTTCTTCTGACAACTCCCCGCAACTGTGAGTCTTGTCAGATTCCGTGCCCGGCACAGCCATCTCGCCCCCAGCGGTCTGCTGGGAGAGCTGCTCCGTTTTTTTTCGGTTGGCTCGGCGCTCTTCTTGCGTTCGGCCTGCGTAAGTGGACATGGTGTTGCCTCCTTTGCTTTGTCGCGTTGGCGCGGCCATCGATGTTCAGCGTCCAACGCCTTGATGGCCGCACAGCGGGCGCCGCGAACCCGATTCGCCCTTTCGCCCCTCACCATGGACAAGGAGGCGAAAGCGTTCAAGGCGCGCGCGGTCGCCGGAGCGCGCGGTCCGTCGCGCGTGGGGTTAAAGGAGATCGACGGTGGATCGAGCATCGCCCAAAGGGCGACGCGAGCCGCTGGCGCCGCTTAATTGCGCCCCCTCGATTGAGCGGAGGCTCGGCTGGCCCGCCGCAACGCGATGATTTTGGAACGTGGCCGTTGAAGAGACAAAAAAAGCCTCCAAAAATGGAGGCTGGGATAATTTTTGACGCTTGCTGCCAATCGCCGACCCGATGTTGTTTTGCTGGCTTTGTTGTTTTGTTGTTCTGTTGTTCTGTTGTTCTGTTGGGCCTTTTGGGGCGTTTTTTCCGCGCTCACCGCTGGCGCGAATTCCGAGCGGCCGCCTTCGCGGGCCTTTTGGGTCGCCGATCAGAAGGTTTCCCAATTGTCGTTGCCTGCGGCTGCGTGATGGGCCGATTTAGCCGAAGCCTTGGCGTTTGTGGAAAATTCGCGAGCGGGACGGCTGGGAGCGGGCTTCGTCGCGCGAGCCGGCGTCGACATGACGCCCCGGACCGCCTGAGAAGAATCGCGATGCGCCGAGGCGACCATCTGGCGATGCCCTTGCGCTTCCGCCGGAAGGCGGAATTGAGAAACCGTTGCGCGAAGCTGCTGCGCCTGGTCATCCAGGGAGCCGGAGGCCGCGGCGGCTTCTTCGACCAAAGCCGCGTTTTGCTGCGTCACGGTGTCCATATGCGAAATGGCCACGTTCACCTGCTCGATGCCCGTGCTTTGCTCTTTGGACGCCGCGCTGATTTCGCCCATGATGTCGGAGACGCGCCGCACCGCGTGCGCCATGCTCTTCATGGTTTCGCCCGCTTTGGCCACCAGTGCCGTGCCGGCGTTGACCTTTTGGGTTGATTCCGTCGTCAGGGCCTTGATGTCCTTGGCGGCCGCGGCGCTTTTTTGCGCAAGCGAGCGCACTTCGCTCGCAACGACTGCGAATCCGCGGCCTTGCTCGCCGGCGCGAGCGGCTTCGACTGCGGCGTTGAGCGCGAGAATGTTGGTTTGGAAGGCGATCGATTCGATCACGCCCAGAATATCGACCACCTTTTTCGACCCGTCAGCGATTTCAGCCATGGTGGCTGAGACGTCCTGGACCACCGTGCCGCCTTCGTTGGCGACAACCAGAGCCTGCGTCGCAAGTTGCGAGGCTTGCATGGCGTTCTCTGCGTTGTGCTTCACGGTCGCGGTCATTTCTTCCATGCTCGACGCCGTCTCCTCCAGGGAAGCCGCTTGCTCTTCGGTGCGACGCGACAAGTCAAGATTGCCCGCCGCGATTTGGTGGCTTGCGGAGGCAATTTGCTCGCCGCTTGCTTGCACGTTTGCGATGGTGGCGACCAATTGCTCTTGCATCGAGCGCAGAGCGACCAAAAGGCGGCCCATTTCGTCCTGCGAGCGCACATCCACCACGGTGGTCAAGTCGCCCGCGGCGATCAACTCAAATTGCGCGATGGCGAGGTTCAACGGGTTGATGATCGCGCGGCGCAAGCTGAACCAGCTGAACCCCGCGGATAAAACACCGATCAAAAACATAGCCGCATAAATCCAAAGCTGTCGATCATAAGCGCGAACGGCTTCAGCATAGCTGGCAGCCCCCTGGGTGTCTTGAAAATGCGTCAGAATTGCGTTGGCGTCGCCCACCGCGCCAGCCAACGCCGACATTTTTGTCATGACCAATTCGTTGGCTCGCGCCTGATCTTTCGCCGCAATGGCGGCAAGCAACGGATCGACGCCTTCTTTGTAAAAAGTCGCTCGCGCTTGCGCCACCTTGTCAGACAGCGCTTTTTCGGCGGCGTCCTGGGGCAGCGCGAGATAATTTTTCCAGCTCGTTTCGCCGGCCTCGAAACGCTCGCGAGCGTGAGACATGTCGGCCGCGTTGGTCGATTCGCCCAAATGCGAGACGACTCGATCCAGCGCTAAACGTCCGCGATGGATGCCGATTTCCGCTTCGCCCAACGCGATGGCCGAGGGGAGCTGATTGGTCGCGCTATCTTTCAAAAAGCCGTTGATGGAACGGAGGCCAAAAATCGCGGACACTGAAATGATCGCCAAAAGAATGCCCAGAAAGAGCATGCTCGCGGCAAGGCGTTGCTGAATGGTGAGTTTTTTGAACATGATATGAGAGAGCCCCGAAAAGTCAGTGAAAAAGAAAAACGGAAAAGAGAAAGACACGAGAAAAGATCATGGCTCAATCCATGGATTGCGGGATTGGGGCAGCTCCCGCCGCATGCGTCGAGCCATTGCCTGAAAATTGCCCGATGCCCAGAGGGTGTCACGTCTGATGAAAGCAAGCAAGGAAAAAGCGCTTAAAAATCAATATCAAAACCCTATGTGGAAAGGCTTTCCGCGGGGCAACGTTTGCGAGCCTTGCCTAGCATGGCGGCACATTTTAAGGCAATCTGTGGAATTCGAAAGGTTGTGCCAAAAAACAACGAATCGAAGGCCGCAAATCGCTTAGGCGAGGGGGACTCAGAGGCCATTGCCGCGCACCGATCGCTTTGGGCAAAACAAAAGAAACCCTATTTTTCCCGCAAACCTCTGATCTTCCAACCGAGAACTGACCGTCCAGACGCCAAAACGCCATATTTGGGCACTGTTTTTTTATACAGAACCCCTGCCTGAAAGAAAATAGGCGCTAAAATGAGGCAGCGGAGAACCCCCCCCAAATATCCAGCGCTCAACGCTCTCCGTTGTTGAGAGAAAACCGAGCGCTCTCGCCCCCCTTTCGGATTCCGCCATGGCCGTTGAGAAAAAACGCGAAACCGCCCGCTCAGCCGCGAAAACGCCGGCAAAAAAATCCTGTGTTGACGATTCCGTCCGCGCTCCCTCAAAAAATCCAACAAAAACGACCGGCAAGCCTCTTGACAAAAAAGAGCAAAAAACGCCAACAAAAGCGACGCACCCCGTCGGAAAAGAGCCGTCCGGCAGCGCCCTCGATTTTTTGAAGCGATTTGGCGGATTGATGATGGCGTCGTGGGGAATTGAAAATTCAGACCGTGATCGGCGCAGTCGCGACATTTGGGAAGAGCGCGCCATGGCGGACCTGCTCACGGCGGGGCGGAAAAGGTTTGTCTCCGCCACGGAGACGCTCGACTGGATGTTCACGGTGTTCCCGGACTGGGGCCGGACGCGCATTGAGCAGGACTTCTCCTCAGGGCCGAGAATGGGGGCTGCTCAGCCTCCTTCCAAGGGAAGCTCCGCCACCCAACGCCAAGCCGGCGCTCCGGCGCAGAGCCTCGGCTGGCGACTGGCTCGCGCGCAGTGGGAAGAACGGCGTTTTAGGAATGCCGAGCCCTCGCCCGGCGAAGAGCTGTATGAAAAGTTTTGGGCATGGCTTGGATCTTCGCCGGAGGCGCGCTCAAAACAAACGATGGCGCGAGAGGGCGGCCCTTCGCGCTCGCTTCTCACGCGAGCGATCCAATCGGGGAGATTCAGGCTCGCGATGATTTTGCTCCAAAAAGCGCCCCCTTTGGAGTGGGACCCGCAATGGCTGCCGGAGGCTTTGGCCGCGGGATTGGAAACGCCGTCCAAGCATGACGAAAAGCTTCCGATTCAAGCGCGAGAAATCGCGCAGTGGACCAATACGCCGGCGCACAAAAAAGCGCTGATCGAATCGCTTCTTGCGCGAGAAAAAAGCATATTTGGCTCCGAGGCCCGCATTCGCAAGGCGCGGGCCGAAAAAGCCGACGATTTCTTGCTGCGGCATTGCCAAGAAGAAATGGCGCTGAGTTCACAGAAAAAGCCCAAAATCATTCAGTGGACAATGAGCGTTTGGGCCGCCAATAGTTGGCTGAAAGCGCAGCCTGTGATCGATTGGATGAAAACCACGGAATTCGAAAGCGAAAGCTCCTCCGACGCTTATGCGCCCGCGATGGAAGTCCTTGCCGAAGGCGTGGGCATCGTGCTCATCGTGAACCAGAAAAGAGAGGTCCCCGACTGGGCGGCCCGAGCGTTTTGGGAGTGGCTTGTGGCGGGCCCTGAGTGGGATGGGACAGCCCGCAGCCGGGCTCCGCGCGACTTGGACGCCCTCCAATGGGCATGCCTGGGGCGAAATCCCGATTTGCTGGCTCTGTTTGCAAAAAGATCGCCGTCCATCGACGTGGATGGCGGATGGATCGCCTGGGAAGAGCTGCAAAAGAAAACCCGCTCCAATCCCTTCAACGTGAGCGGCAGTGAGGGCGGAGCGCACGTCTCGCCGCTGCCTGATGATTTGTTGAGAATGGCGGAGCGCAGCGCGTTGATGGAGGCGGCAGCCGCGGGCCGAGCCGCCGCGAGCGCGGTCGCCGCGACAAACAAGGCCGGCATGGCGAAGAGCCGCGGCCGAGCGGGCGCCGGGGAGTCCGCAGAAAAGATCGCGCCGGCCAAGCGGGGCGCGCGAAGGCTTTAAAGCGCTCGCGGCGCGCGGCGAGAGACAGGCAGGGGGTGTTCAACGGCGACGCGCGAGAGCTCTGTCGAGCTTGTCGCGGCCTTGTTCATGGCGTTTGCGCGGCTTTCGCCGCTTGCGCCAAAAGCCGCGTCGCGCAGGGAGCGCGCTTCGATGGCAGAAAGCTTTTGCCCCATCCAATCAAGCGACGGTTGCGGCAGCGGCGTCTTCGAAATCAAAGACGGGTCTCCCAAATCGGCTTCGCATCGCCGAATGGCCGCGATGACGTCTTCGTCAGGCATGGACTCCGACAGCAGTTGCATGCCCGCGGCAAAGCCCGCATGGGCCGCGACAGCGAAGGCATCACGGCCATTGCTGACCGTGGCTGTCCGGTCGCTGAGCGGCAACAGCAAGGCCGCGATGTCGAGTCGTTTCATGCTCATGGCCATGGTCAAGGCCGTTTGCCCGCCCACCAATCCGTGTTCTTTGGCGTCATAATGCGGCAACAGAGCCTCAATGACGCGAAGCTCAGAGACTTGGCGAATCGCGCGAATCAGCAAGGATTGTCCATGCGGATTTTTTGAGGAAAGAACCGAGCGCGCGTCCTGGGGGGGCCGCGGCGTCTCGTGAGGAGAAATCGACGTCAAAAGAATCACGGCCGCCACGTTTCCCACGCGAACAGCCCACTCCAAAGCGGTGTCTCCCGCGCGGTCCTTGATCGCCGGGTTGGAAAAGGGCAGAAGAACCTCGACGATTTCGCGCCGACCGGTTTGAATGGCCATCATCAGCGCGGTTTCTCCTTTCGGCTGCGACAAGGCGTTCGCGTCGCAAACCGGCGCCAACAATTGCGCGCAACGGACGTGCCCCGGCCTGCGTTCGCGCGCCAAAAGCATCAATGCGGTGTAGCCCTGCCCATCATTGCCGGTCCTTAGAAGCGGGTCGCTGTGAGGCAGCAAAATGGAGACGCACTCTGGCGAGCCCACGCTTGCGGCCAGCAGCAACGGGGTTTGTTTGTGCTCATTGACGCAGGCCGCGAGTTTTTCATGCCCCGTGAAATGACGAGCCAAAGCCGCCGGCTCGTCATGCAGGACGGCCTCAAAGATTTTCGCGATGCGCTCAGCGGTGGGCATTTTCGGCGGGGTCATGGCGGGGGGCTCGTGATGTGAGGGAAAGTGGGCGAGGCGAAGAATCAAAAACTACATGGGAAGGCCGCGCGTTCTGGGTTCAAAGCCTCGCCACGCGCCTTTTGGGCGTCAAAAACGCGGGTTCGCGCGATTCGGGCTCCGTTTGGGATGGGGTTTCGCGCAAAGAAGCCGTCGCGTTTTTTTCCTTTTTGGCTCCGCGCTGGACCGCGGCTTCAATCGCCAGGCCTTCAAAGTGGCTCATGGCGTGAGCTCTGCGCTCCGGGGGAAAGGCGCCGTCAATCGCCGCCGAAAGATTGTCTGGCAGAGGAATCCTTTTTTCGTCAAATGCAGGGCGCGCGATGGTCGTGGAAGAGGGTTTGATTTCTTGGGCCTGCCGCGCAATGGAAACGCGGTTGGCCAGAACGTTTGCCACGCTTTCCGCCAAAGATGAAAAAACGCCCTGCGTGTAAATGACGCCCCAAACCCGGCAATCCGGATGGGGCAACAACCCAAGGCCTCGCCGCTCGCGACGCGCCAAGCCCCAAGAGCTGTCGCCGCGCAGCGCAAAAATAACGCCGTGCGAATGAAGCCAATCAAAAAAAACTTTCGCCTCCATGCTATCGACCCCATGCACTTGAAGGGAAATCGCAGAAGGCGTGGCCTCCTTGGCTGGAAAAGAGGACGAGAGCCCCATTTTCAACGCAGCCGTCGTCATCCGGCGCGCGCCGTCTGTGGAGTGAATGCGGATTCGGTCCGCGGAAGACAAGCCGTCAATGGTGAATGACGGTTTTTTGCGAGGCAAAAATTCTATCGCGATGACGTCCTTAAGGCTCAGCGGCTGCATGTCGTCGCGCAAAACCCGCGGATACAGCGCCTCTTCCGCCCAGACAAGCTCTGCGCGGTCCAGCGCGGACCTTGCGAAAATGCGAGAGAGCCGGCGGCGAATCAAGCGCTGAAAATGGCGAAGGGGCATGGGGCGCAGAAAAGTGTTTCAGGAGCCTTGAGTTTAACATGCGCGGCGCCGCGAATCCAGCGCGGATGGCGGCGAAAGAAAAAGCGGCAGAAAAATGAAAAGACGCAAGGGCGGACAGCGGCGCCGCGCACCATGCTCGGACTTTGCGTTGTCGGTCAAAATCAACTAAAATGCAATAAGAGCCGCATTGTTAAGCAACCGATCCAAAAACAGAGAAACTTGATGCCCTTTTCCATCCCCAAAGTTGCGCGAACCCGATTGAACACCAATGCCCGCGACCGTGGTCCAGGCGGGGCTTTGGTCGCGAAAACTTGCGTCGAGTTGTTCGCGTTGGGCCGCGTGGCGGCCGCGGCGGCGGTGTTTGAAGGCTTCGTGCGCGAAGATTCTGACGTGGAGCGCTGGGAGCGCGCTTGCGTGGCGCTCGAATTCATCGAGGCGCTTCAAGATGGGGGTGGCCGGCGAATGATGGAGGAAGGCCAAGCCGATGTCGCTCGCGAGTGGCTGGCTGATCAATTTGAGAACGTGGCGGCTGAAATAGAGGCTCGGTGGAAGCGCGTGGCGCAAGGCGACTTGACCGCCGGCGAATGGTCGTGGCTGGACACTCGCGCAGACCTCGCCCTTTCCGAAGCCGTGGGGGCCGCCGCGGGCTCGTATGGGGTCTGGACGGCGGGAGCGTTGATCAAATGGGCGGACAGCCATCCCAATCGGCTTTCTTTCATTGGGGAAGCGGTGCAAGGCGCGCTCATCTCGGACAGTCGCCAAGGGCTCGCCGAAGACGCCGGCGTGTTTTTGATTCATCCGCAACGCGAGTTGTGGAAAATGCAGGAGCAAGTGAACGTCTTGCGCGAAAACGCGGACATTCTGGCTCGGCGCTCGCCCGGCGCCATGGCCGCGATGGTCGCCGAGGTCGCCGAACGGCTGAATGATGGCTCTCTGCCGTTGTCGATCGCGGTGTCGGCGGGGCAAATCGCGCTGAGCGCGTGGGCAAGCCAGCAGGTTGACAGCCGGCACGAGAGCACCCACATCAGTGAATGGAAAGACAAAAACGATCGTTTCGCTCCGCAGTTTTTTGAAAAAATGGACGCGCTGATTCAGGCTTGCTCTCCGAATGCCTTTTGGGCGGACGACCATTGGCGCGCGCCGGACGAAAGCCAGGAGAGCAAAAAACACTCGTTTTCTTTTGACGACAACCGGATTTCGCCGGATGCATCTGAGAATTCGAGCGGCGGCGCCCAGGCTCGCAGCGCCACCCATTGGGACACATTGCGCTTCGCGTGCTGGAATGTGCAATTGGGGCCGGAAAAGGAGGACGCCCCCGCATGGACGCGCTGGTTTGTCCGGTTGCGCGAAGAGACAAAACAGGCGCATGCTCAACGCCCCGCTGGCGTCCCAGCCGACGGCGCGGCGCAAGGCTCGGTGTTGTCGCCGTCCGATTTCGCGCTCTCAAAATCGAATTTAGAGAATTTGTTGGCGAAGTCAAAAACGGCTCAATTCGCGATCATCCAAGCGATGCGAAACGACGCGTTGCCGATGGATTTTGCCTCGTGGGGCATTTCTTTGGGCCAATGGCACAAAATGTGCCTGGGCGGCGCGCAAAAATGGATCAAAGACAAAAAAAGCCTGGAGTCCTGGGACACGGCCTTCACCGCGGTCTGCGAGAAGGTGAATTTCGCGCCGTCTGGCGCCGCATGGATTGGCTTGGCCCATATGGCGGAGGAGCTCGGAACCCCGTCGGGCATGCTGAGCAAAGAAAGTCAAATGGAAAAGCAGCGGATCAAAGAGTCGAACGGCGCATATTACGACGCAGACGCCTCGATGGTCATTCAAAGCGCGATGGGCGCAGTGCTCGCGAGTTCACCCGACAACCCGCTGTCCATGGTTCTTTTGGCTTTCCAGGAAATGGCTCGCAGAAAAACGTCGGTGCACGCGCCAGGAGCGGAGTCTGACACGCTCGACGTGGTGTGGGAGGAGGGCAAGAAAAAGTTCGAAAAAATAATCACTCGAAATGGCGCTCGAACCGCGACGATTGAAGCAATAGACAGAGCCCTCGAAGCGCTGGTGTTGAGCCGAATCGCGGACCTTTCGCGCGAAAGCGCGCTCGGCGTTTTGGGCGCCCAATCGGTGTCGGAAGCGACAAGGCGCGCGCCGCGGCTGTGACGCCGGTGAGCGCGCAAGGAGCCATCAAATGATTCCCGTCGTGATCCATTACAGTCGTGGCTACGTGGTCGAAGGGTCTCGCATTCGCGCCCATTTCGAGCATTTCGGATGGATTTGCGCGCTGCCGGAGAGCGCGCGTGCGGGGCACGATGTTTTGCTGCGGCATGCGCAAAAAACGGCGTGCCAAATGGTCGGCGCGGCGCTCGACGCGATGCGCCAAGACACGCTCGCCAACGCCGTTTTTAGAATGAAGAAAAGCGAAATCGTCGCTCAGGCCCAATCGACGCCTTCTGGCCGTGTTTTCTTGGTGGTCGCCTTGCCCTTGATCGCGCCGTCCTCAGAGGGACCGGAGGAGGACGAAAAAAACACCGCAGGCCTGCCTGAAAAGGTGGGAAAAGCCCTGACGGCTGTTTTTGGGGGCGCGGTCGTCCGCCTGGTTGGCTTGAATGACGAACCCGGCGCGCCCGAATTGGGCCACGACTGGCGAGTTTGCTTGCTCAGCCGTGGGCGTTCCGCAGGGTCAAAGCCCGAAAATCCAAGCACGGAAGGGCCGTTGCCGGCGGCTCTGGCTTATTTTGAGTCATTGGAAATTGGGCGTGCGATTTCAGGAAACGGAAAAGCCTGTGTTGAAACCTCGGTTTTCGAAAAAAATGAGAATGGCGAAGGCGCTGGCGGCGAGGCCGGAAAAAGCGCGGGGAAAGCTCCCCAAAAGCGCGCCGCTCGATCGCTTTAGCCGGCCTGTCAGCATCCCATAACCGAGGCCAAACAGCCGCTCGCAAGTTTTTTTCATCCAGAAGACATCTTCCAAATCGCACATGAGACCATTGCCATTGGCGCAACCCGTCAACCATAACAAAACAGCGTTGATCAAGGCCATCGAGGAAAGCGAAGAGCCGAGCTATGTGTCGTCTCTTTTGGCGCGCTATTTGAACAGCGAGGCGGAGCGCGCTCGCCAAAGAGCGGAGGCTGGCGACACAACGGTGGCGCAACCGCTGGATGGGGCGATTTTGGCGACAATGGCTTCGATCAATCGTTGGGGGCAATTTGTGGAGTTTTTGCCGCATTGCGAGGTTTTTGAAGTGGAGGTCTCCGGGAACGATTTGCTCACAATTGTCGCGGGCATGGGAGGACATCGGTTTGAAACGGTCGTCGAAGAGATGACCCGGCGAGATGGTGGGCGAACAAAATCCGCCTGCGACAATTGCGCGCGAGAATTGATCAGCCTTTTTAATTCTCCCTATTGGAGTGGCCCAGAAAACATCAAGGGCCGCGCGGATGTGATCCAAAGAGCGCTTTCGTCGCTGGATTTTGCGGCGGGACGGGATTTGTTGAGCCTTCCAGAGATCACTCTGTCCGCGCAATTCGCTCGCTTGCACAATTTTAAAATGCCCGCGGCCTTCGCGGGCGTGGAAGCGGCGGAGATCAAAAGGGCGATCGAAGCGGATCGAAAAGCTAAAATGCTGCCCGATTTGAAAAACCCTAGCCGCAGGCTCTGAATCGAGGAGGGGCAATAAAAAAGGACAAGCGGCAAGACAGAGGGGAAATCTGCTTTTTGCGAATTGGGGCAAAAAAACCGAGCAGCTCAAACAATCGATTCACGCGGAGCGAGGGCGTCGCCTCCGCAAGCCCTGGCCTGCGCCACCACCCAATGATTTATAGCATATAGAGCGCTGGCCAATCTCGCTTGTGCAAGCAGGAGCAGGCAAGTAAAATGAATGGATCTCCACGCCACAGTCAAGGCCGTGCCAGATTCGACAATTCGCGAATCAAAAAGCCTCAAAATGCAAACGCCAACAGTCGCGGAAATCGAAAACCTGAATTTAACTTTGGAAATAAACGTGCCCTACGAAACAATGCCCCTTGAACGCGCGTCCGAACTGTTGAAAATCGCTCAAATTTGCAGCGCTTCCTGCTGGGCATTGATAAAAGAAGGCGCAGAAGAAACCGCAAAAGCCGTTGCGCAAGCCGCGTTCCAAAGCTTGGGGGCGCATGAAAGAGAGCCCATGGCCGCCAATTTGCTGGCTCGAATGGGCATCGAAATTTCTGGATCTTCCGATCGCGCGGCAATCAGGACAAGTTCTATTTTGAGCAAGGCGCTCAAAGAATGGGGCTCGCCCTTCATCGAAGGCGCAGTGTCTCTGTGGGTCAAGGAGGGCCTGGCGCTTGCGGGAGAACCGCAAAAAAGCGATGCGAGATCACTGCTCGCAAACAATCTAGACAACGGACTTTCTCGCCATTGGATTTGGGAGGATGCGTTCGCGCAAGAAGTGAAAAAAGCGCCAAAAGAGGCCGGATGGGGTTGGATTTTCGGCGAGAATTTGAAGGCCACTGCCGAGAAAAGAGTTCCCTGTGTTTGGCGCTGGGGCGCTTTCGGGGGAGAGTTATGGGCTCATCTTGCTTGGCACGATGAAGTTAGAGGCGCCAAGGCATTGTCTTTTTTGATCTTGCGCGGGAACGCCAATCAAGGCGAAGTTCTCGCCAGCGCGCAAATTTTTTTGAATGCCCAGCGGATACACGCTGCATCCAACGCGAATGGCGAGGAGGAACAAGCCAATGCACAAGATAAATGGGCGCGGCTCACTGTTCTTCTGGCCGCGTTCAGCGAAAGAATTTGGCGTGTATCCGGATTGGATGAAACCGCATTAAGGGAACGGGATCAAAAATGGGGCGACGAGCGCGCCGTGTTGAAATCAACGGCCTTTGCGCCAGGCGAAAAAAGCCCTCTCGCGATCGCTGTGCGATCGGAAAGAAGCCGAGCGGCGTTCAGCGAAGGCCTCGCCGCGCTCTGGCCCTCGGCAAATATCGATTTCGTCAATCGGCGCGCCGAAGCCTTTTTGCTCGCAATGGGAGAGAATGTGGCCGCTCCTGTTTTGACGGATTGGCTATTGGAAATGTCAGCGGGAAAATATGGCATTCATTGGCAAAAGGGGGCAAAAGCCGTGATTCCGTTGTTCGTTGGAGAACGCGTGCGTGACATCGAATTCATGAGCCAGCCAGGGCTCGCCGAGGCCATTTTTTCGTTAAGCGACGACTTGAGTTTCGCTCAAAGCGTGACGGGGTTTGAGCGCCTCATCAGCCAATCCGCCATCAAAGAGCTGCTGCGCGCTCTTCAAGACATGAGCCCTCTGGCGAAAACGCAGAACGGGAGCCTCCAAACTCAAGAAGACTTCGCGGCAACCAGTATTCACGATGCCCAGATACAAAAAAGAGGCCTGGATATATGGAAAAGAATATTCAACGCGCCAGTGGCTTCACTGCCTTCGCATCTCCCCATCAAAAACGGCGCGCGAGCCCAAGAGCGCTATGACAACGAGGCGCACGCATTAATGGGATTTGCGCAAACGCTGTCTCGGATGGACAGTCCATCGCTTGATCCGTTTTTTGTTGAGGGCTTTGAGTGGCTTATGCGACGCGGATGGGAGCCGATGGCCGAGGGCCATGAAATGGGCGCTAAAAACAGCTTCGTTCATGCCGCCCGAGACGCCGTGTCAGACACTTCGGCGCCCACGGGCACGCCCGGCCGAAAAGAAAAGATGCTCGCATGGCTGGAAAAAATAGAATTGGAGGAAATCTCAAAAATAAACTCCGGGGCATCGGGCAAATCCAATGAGATCGCAAACATGGATAGCGCAAAAGCGAGAGGCGCGCCTCGGTTATAAAATAACGGAAAAGGCCGCCAACGCGTTTTTCTAAAAAGGCCGCCGACTTGCTTGCCGCTCCAAAATCAAGCCGGCGATTCGTTGTCAGGCGTTGCTACATGTGTTTTGCCGGCAGAATTGTTTTTAAAAATTTTGCTTGACAGAGTGATTGCCCGCCCGCTACATTGGCGTCTCTGCACCAAAAGACGCCTCGCGCACCACTGATCTGACAAAAAGTTTTTTGCAAAAAAAGCTTGACGGAAGAAAAAGAGCGATGCTAAGATGGTTGCACTGGACGGGAAAGAGTTCTCGCCAAAACCAAACACACGGAGCTTCAAATGAACCGCATCGCCAACAACGCAGTGATCACCGCAGGACGCGCCAACGGCGCGGCCAATGCGGCTGCGTGTGCGAATGTTGCAGCAATCGGCGGGAACAATGGCATTGCCGCCATTGCGAACGGCGGAGTTGCACGCCTGGGTTCGGAGATTGAGATCGGCTGAGAGAAAAAGCCAATCGAATCAACGAGAACCCGGGCCAAAACCCGGGTTTTTTGTTTTTGTTGCATGAGTTTTGAAAAGTTTTTGGGGATGTGGCCGATGGGTAATGGCGCTTGAGTGGCACTCAAGCTTCTGAGAGTTCGAGTCTCTCCGTCTCCACCAAAAAAGGTCAGCGCAACCGTGAAGAGCGCAAAAGAAAAACAGGGAAGGTAGGGCAAATTTGGGCCGTAGCATCGAGGGGAGCAGAATCGTTCGCAACGATTCCACGGCCGGTTCAACTCCGGCACGGTCCACCATCAAATTGCAATTTTTTGGGCTGCAGATTCGTGGCGATCACGAACCTTTGCAAGGTTCAGGAGCGGGGTTCGACTCCCCGGCGGTCCACCAGTTTAAAAGGCTTGCACGGCCGTGGAAAGTGCAAAAGAATTTTCAAAGCGGGGGTGGTCCAAAGGTTGGTCATTTGCTTGCCAAGCAAATCCATGCGAGTTCGAGTCTCGTCCCCCGCTCCATTTTTGGATTGCCGTTTTGCGGGTGTAGTTCAATGGCAGAATGAGAGCCTTCCAAGCTCAGGACACGAGTTCAATCCTCGTCACCCGCTCCATTTTTTTTGATGTTCACGGTTCCTTAGCTCAACAGGCTAGAGCGCAGTCTTGATAAGGCTGAGGTTGTTGATTCGATTTCAACAGGAACCACCATTTTTTGAAAGTTTGCTCCCCTCCTCGGTAGCTCAGCTGGTAGAGCGAGGGACTGTTAATCCTTAGGTCGTTGGTTCAAGTCCAACTCGAGGAGGGGAGCGAATTTTTGATGTCATTTGGTTCCTTAGCTCAACAGGTTAGAGCGCAGTCTTGATAAGGCTGAGGTTGTTGATTCGATTTCAACAGGAACCACCATTTTGTGAATTTTCTCCCCTCATCGGTAGCTCAGTTGGTAGAGCGAGGGACTGTTAATCCTTAGGTCGCTGGTTCAAGTCCAGCTCGATGAGGGGAGCAAATTTTTAAACGGGCCCAGGAAATCAAAAGTTTTCTATGCGGAAAAAAAATGTTGAATTTTTGCCTTGATTTGAATCAAAACAGAAAAAAAGCCGTCTGGTAGATCTTGTGGTAACCTGAAACAACGACGGCCACCAACATCCAAAAATCATGAAAATTTTGTCAACAATCGACAAAAACGGAAAACCTCAGCTGCGCATACTTTACGAAGAGAGGGCGCGCGTTCGTTCTTTTCCCGCGGAAAAAGTGAATTGCAGTATTTGTGATGAAATGTTTGTTCGGGAAATTAAAGGAGAAGGGATTTCTCCGAATTTGTATTGCAGCGTTGCGTGCGGTCGAGAAAGTATTCGCAGAAAAACAAGTCAAAAAGTTTTTGTGAAATGTTCTTTTTGCGGAACTGAGGTGCTGAAAAGGTCTTCAAAATTGAAGGGTTTTAACTATTGCAACAGATCGTGCCAAGGCAAGGCACGACGACTGGATGGCGGTTTCAAAGAAGCAATGCCCGCGCACTACGGTTCTGGGGCGAAAGCTTATCGCAAAAAAGCAATGGGCGCCCTTGGTTATGAGTGTGCAGATTGTGGCCTTCGTTTTAAGCCGTTGCTGGTTGTCCATCATTTGGATGGGGACAGAAACAACAACAACCTTGCAAATTTAAAGGTGCTTTGTGTTCAAGATCATGCTCTTCGGCACATGGTCCAAGATGAAAGCTCCGGAGAATGGTCGGGGTTCTTTGCGACACAAACGCCGGATGAAAAACTTGAGAAATTGCGACATAAAGCATTGGTAAATGTCATTGAAGAAATTGAAAAAAATGTTTTTGTGAAGCCAGAGAAAAAAAACCGGCAAACACTGCCTGCGGAAATTACAAAAAAGGCTTTAAAAGCGGGAGTTTGTGCGTATTGTGAAAAAGAAATTGCAATTTCGACTCCTGGCCGACAAAAAAAGTATTGCAATTTGCAGTGTTCGGCTGCCGGACGCAGAAATCAGGTGTGTGTGAAATGTGATTGTTGCGGAATTAGTTTTGAGCGGCGACGAGGAAGTCTCGCGGGAAACAAGTTCTATTTTTGCAAGCCAGAATGCAAAAATTTGGCGCAAAAAATGGAATTCGGTTTTTCTGAAATGTGGCCTTCCACCTACAAAAACGGTGAGAGAGCGCGTTATCGAAAAACAGCACTGGATGTTCATGGGAGAGCGTGTGTTGATTGTGGGATTTCTTTTGAACCTCTATTGAGGGCGCATCACATTGATGGAAACAGGAAAAACAATGCGGGGGCGAATTTGGAGGTGTTGTGTGCCCAGCATCACGCTCTCAGACATTTGAAAAAAGTGGATGGAGAATGGTTATATGCCGGAGCTTCTTTGACACCTCGCGATCAATTGCGCGATCTTTTGCTGGAAATTGGAAAGGATTTAGAAAGCGCTCGCTTTCCCAAAGTTCGGTAGCGCGTCCGAAAACAATGGCAGATTTTTTTTGAGTGGAAAATGAGAATCGCTTTGATTGCAAGGTCGCAAAGGACGAGACTGAGATTCATAAGATTTGTTGCCGCATTTTTCGAGTTGGATGGCACTGTTAACCAACGCGGGAACAAGCAAGATCCTGCAAAAGAAAAATGCCAAAAATCTTGCTTTGAGCGCCTAAAAATGGCACCTCGCGCATGTTGAAGCTGAGAGCCCTGGCCAGGCAACGTGAATGAAAAGACCCCTAGGGGTAAAAAGGAGAAACAAAATGGCCATCGCAACCCAAGAGATACTTGATGCCGTCGGCAACTTGACGGTGTGGGAACTCAAAGAGTTGGTTGAGAAAATGGAGAAGAAGTTCGGGGTGAACGCCCAGCCGGTCGCAAATCCGATCTCCAAAATTCAATCGATGGAAGAAAAGACGGAGTTTGATGTTCGCTTGGTTCAGGTCGGCGAAAACAGGCTGGCGGTGATCCGCGGCCTGCGCGAATTGCTGGGCTTGGTCTCAAGGAGACGAGAGACTTGGTGGAGAGCGCTCCGGCTGCATTGAAATCTGGAATCTCCAAGGCAGAGGCAGAAAGCCTGAAGGGCAAGATGGAAGCCCTGGGCGCCGTTGCCGAAGTCGTGTGACGACAAAAGTCGTGCATGGCACAAGGCGAGCTGGCAAAAGCCGGTTCGATGATTCACGAAGTAGGATATCCGGGGTGAGAAACTCGCCCTGGTTGTCCAATCCTCTGGTCAGGTGGCAGAGAGGAAATGCGAGGGACTGCAAATCCCTTTTTCGTCGGTTCGAATCCGACCCTGACCTCCAATGCAACGGCAACCAGACATTGAAAAAAATGACAAAAAACGTTGAGAATTCAAGCAAAGCAGCTTGACTAAAAGGTTGGAATAAGAGAAAAGTAGGCCCTCAATCATTGCAAGGGGCGTTGAAAGAATTAATTTTGGCGAAATAGCAAAGCGGTTATGCCTTGGACTGCAAATCCAATTAGACCGGTTCGACTCCGGTTTTCGCCTCCATACCTCCATAAACAAGGCCTCGCAGCTCATTGCGAGGCCTTGTTTATGCCGAAAATGGAAGAATGAAAAAGCGTTGCGAAACCAATGCTTTTCGCAACGCTTTCCATGAATTGCGACACATCATTGATCCGACGGAGATTTCAAACAATCAACCGGCTTCAAGTAGCTGGTGGTTAGCTCTTGAAGACGAACCATCGCAGCCTCTGCATCCGCTTTGGACGATTGCTCTTCCGTCGTTCCAACGACCATTTTCAGCGCCATAATGTCTTTGACTGCGAAAAAGGTAGAAACGGCTTGGCAAGATTGGCCTTCGCCGCTGTCGATCACAATCAGGCGCGTCGGGTTGGGC